>Ga0268298_10003938_pt1 | contig 14784 bp, 10 predicted proteins | sample WWTPWeurt_MetaG_FD_194462 | JGI IMG/M metagenome (GOLD analysis project Ga0268298, IMG submission 194462) | Activated sludge microbial communities from WWTP in Nijmegen, Gelderland, Netherland - WWTP Weurt | ecosystem: Engineered > WWTP > Aerobic digester > Activated sludge | place... | reverse complement strand
ACGTGGTCGAAGCGGTGGCGGACTCGGGAGCCTGGCCAAGTCCCCCTACGAGGGGCCCGCCGGGGCTGCGCGTACCGACCCGCGCCCGGCGCGCCCGGCGGCGCCCAAGCTGGTGGCGCCCAAGCCGTCGGCGCCGGTGGAGATCAAGGACACCGAGAACCAAGCCAAGCAAGAGGCAAAGAACGCTCCGCCGACCGTGGGTGCGAAATGGTCACCCGAGCCGTTCCTCAAGACCTGCAGCGATGCGGCGCTGCGCCCGCTCCCGCAACGCGTGCTCCTCTGGAAGAAGCGACTGAAGAACGCGAAGCAGCCCCAAGAGCTGGTGGAGCGTTACGACGCGGCGCTCTCCGCCTGCGAGCTCGCGGACTGGCGCGCGGAGCGCACGTTCCTCGATCTGCTCCAGAAGCGAATCGACGGAGAAGGGTCCGCCACCGTCGTGCTCTCGCATTTCGCGGGTCGACCGGAGGTGCAGAAGTTCCTCGCCAAGCTGATTCTGCGTCGCGCCGTCGATCCGCGCCTGGTCGCGGCCGTGGAGCGCGCGCTCTTCGGCAGCAAGGTCGATTGGGCGAAGCTCGACCTCGAGCTCTCGGAGATCGACGACGTGCACAAGCGCATCGAAAAGGTGCGCGAGGCGAGCCTCAAGGCGCCTGACGATCCCAACGGCGGTGCTCGCCTGGTGAAGCTCCTGGTGGAAGCCAACCAGAAGGACGAGGCCGTGGCGCTCGGGCGGCGCTTGCGCGACCAGGGCTTCATGACGCCGAGCATCGCGCGCGACGTCGGCGACGTGTTGGCTCGAGCGGAGCTGCCCGACGAAGCCGTGCGTACCTATTCCGAGATCGTCGAGTTCGATCCAGACGGCATCGATTCGCGGCGCTTGCTCGGGGACATCTACCTCGGTCACGGCTGGTACGAACCGGCGTATCGGCAATACCGGACCATCACCGAGCTCGCGAAGGACGACGCTCTCGGTTGGCTGCGGCTGGCGGCTGCCGCGGCGGGCGCCGGTCGCGTCGACGAAGCGCTGCGGCTCGAGCGCAAGATCGCGGGTGCGCAGGGCACGCCCGGGCCCACCGACCCCCGCCGTTGGGCGCGCATGCTCTCGGCCGCGCGCCTCGCGCGGCTCGTGGACAAGCCTCCCGCCGGAGCCAAACCAGAGAGCGTGCTGCGCGAGTTGAAGGAGCTCCAGCTCTTCAGTGGGCCCGGCACGCTCGTGCTTCTCACCTGGGAAGACCTCGGCCAGAACTTCGAGCTCGTCTCGCGCGTCGACGGCAAAGATCAGGCGCTCGGCGAGGGCACCGACGCGGCGAAGGCCGGCCTGTCTTCGCTCCTGCTCACCGATTCGGATGCGGCGCGAGCGAGCTTCGTCGCGCACCTTCGGAGCCCCAAGGCCGACGTGAAGGTCGGGCTTTTCGTGCAGCAGATCGTCTGGAACGGCAAGGACTTCAAGGTGACGGTGAAGGCGGCGGAGCTTCCGCCCAAGGCGACCGAAGCAACGCTCTGAACCTCGCGTGAACCTCCTCCTCTTCGAAGCCGGTGAGCTCGGCCCGGATGGCCGTGTGGTGCTCGCGGACGCGCGCGCCGAGCACGTGCGGAGCGTACTCCGGGCCGTGCCCGGCCAGGAGCTCGCCGCCGGCATCCTGGACGCCGGGCTCGGCACGGCCCGCGTGCTCGAGGTCCATGGAGACCGCGTCGTGCTCGATGCGAAGGGCCTCGAGCGCGCGCCCGTGCCGGAACGTCCGCGGGTGGATCTCCTGCTCGCGCTGCCGCGTCCGAAGGTGCTCTCGCGCCTCGTCGCGGGGCTCGCCTGCATGGGAGTCGCGAGCGTCCGGCTCTGCAACGCTGCGCGGGTCGAGCGCTACTACTTCGATTCGCATCGATTGGCCGAGGGCGAGCTCCGGCGGCAGCTCGTCTCGGGGCTCTGCCAGGCCAAAGACACGCTCTTGCCGCGCGTGAGCATCCACCGTTCGTTTCGACGGCTGGTCGAAGACGAGCTCGAGCCCGAGCCGCGGCGCGTGGTCGCCGATCCTGGAGCGCCGAGCGCGAGCGCGGCCCTCGCGGGTCTCGGGCCGGTCGACAGGGTGCTGCTCGCCGTGGGACCCGAGGGTGGCTGGGTCGACTTCGAGCGAGCCCTCTTGGCCGAGCGAGGCTTTCGCGCCATCGGGCTCGGCTCGCGGGTGCTCCGCTCGGATCTGGCGTGCATCGCGGCCCTTGGCGTCGTGCACGAGGCGCTGCGGAGCGCTGACGCAGGCGCCAGCGTTTCAGCCACTCGCGATCACGCGTAGTCCCGTGGTCTCGAGGCTCCGGGCGAACGCTTCGAGCCAGGCCCGGGGCAGCGGAGCGAGGTGTTTGCCTTCGGGTTGGAGAGACGGACGGGCCAACGTGTAGAGGTGGATGCCGGCGAGCGGCGCGCCGCGGGCGACGACTTCGGAGAGCAGCGCGACGAACGCCGTTCGCTCTTCGGCGCTCGGCTCGACGCCATGCCACGCGAACCAGCAGGTCTGCACCCAAGTCGGACACAGGCGCGCCGCCAAGCACAGCCGTTCGACCTGGGCGGCGACGGGGCTGTTGCAGGCGTTGATCCGCCGAGCGCCGGTCGCGGTGGCGCTGTCGAGCTTGAACCACACCTCGCCTCGGGTCCGCGCGAGCGCGCCGAGCGCGGCGCCGACGCCGGGTCGATCGATGCGCGAGCCATTGGTGATGAGCACGGTCTTCACGTCCGCGAGCCCGAGGTCGTCCAGGACACGCTGCACGACGCCCACGGCCTGCGCGAAGTGTGGCGAAGTGGTGGGCTCGCCATTGCCCGAGAACGCCACGTCGTTCAGCCGGCGCGCGCCTTCGGGCGCCGAGCGCTCGAGGAAGTCTCCGTGGACGATGGCGCCCAGCGTCTCCCGGAGCTCGCGCTCGAGGAGCTCGAGGTCGATGGGCGGTCCTTTCCCGTACGCGAGATTCGGTACCTGGCAGTACACACAGCGCCAGTTGCAGGCGTTGTTGGGGTTCAGATTCACGCCCACGCTCACCCCGCGAGCTCGGCGGGAGACCACCGGGTAGACGTAGCGCATGGCGCTCACGTCTCGGTCGTGGTTCTCCACGCTGAGCCTGGGAACGCGGTCGAGGCCGGTGGGCATGCCGATTCGGAGCATAGCCCGTGGGGGCGCAGCCCTGCGCCAAGGTCGAAAAAGCCAGTGGAGACCGCAGCCCCGCTTGATCCCGACGGGGAGCGTGCTTTCCTCTTGTCGGTCGATGGTGGAGGAGGAGGCCAGGTGAGTGACGAGCAGACGCCCGACGTCGGCCTCGTCCAGGCGGGACCGCCCCCCGCGGGGGATCCGCTCGTCGGCACCACGCTGAAAGGCACCTACCAGGTCGTCCGCAAAGTTGCGGAGGGCGGGATGGGCATCGTGTACGAGGGCGAGCACGTTCGCCTGAAGCGCCGCGTCGCCATCAAAGTGCTGCTCGCCCAATACGCGCGTCACCCGGAGGTCATCGCGCGCTTCCGGCGCGAGGCGGAGGTCGTGGGCGGGCTCGGCCATCCGCACATCGTGCAGGTCTTCGACGTCGACGAGACGGACCAGCGGGAGCCGTTCCTGGTCATGGAGTACCTGGTGGGGAGCACTTTGGCCGAGCGCCTCGAGCGCGACGCGCGTCTGCCCGTCGCGACTGCGGTGCGGGTCGCGACCCAGGTGGCTTCGGCGCTCGCGAGCACGCACGAGCAGGGCATCGTGCATCGGGACCTGAAGCCCGAAAACGTGTTCCTCGTCCAGGCCACCGGTCAAAGAGAGTTCGCCAAGGTCCTCGACTTCGGCATCAGCAAGGTGCGCGGCGGCGGGCCGCGGCTCACGGCTCAGAACATGGTGATCGGTACTCCGGCGTACATGGCGCCGGAACAGGCCCGTGGTGAACGCGACGTGGATCATCGCGTCGACCAGTTCGCTCTCGCCGCCATGACCTACGAGATGCTCGCGGGGCGTTCGCCGTTCCCCGGTGACGATCCGGTCGAGATCATGAAGAAGGTCATCGCGGAAGATCCGCCCCCCTTGACCGAAATCGCCCCCTGGGTGCCTTCGGCGCTCGACGGCGTGGTGCGACGCGGTCTGAAGAAGCGCGCCGACGAGCGCTTTCCCAACATCTCCGAGTTCGCCGCCGCCCTCGAAGACGCGATTTCGGGCATCGAGATAGCAGCGACCGTGCCGCCCGCGAGCACCAGCGAACGCGCGGGGCCCACGCTGCGCCGGGAGACTGCCGGTGCCTACGCCATGACCGAACCCCGCACGGAGAAGCAGACGGCTTCGCGCTCGGACCGGCCCACACCCGCATCGCCTTCACGCGGCACTGCGACCCCGGTCGGAAGCGGGCGGCGCCCGAGCTCGCCGCCTCGTCCGCTTCTGATCGAAGAGGCGCGCGTGCCGCCGGCGCCGTCGCCCGAGCATCGGGTCGAGCACTTCACGCCGGCATCACGCCGCATTCCATCGAGCCCGGTCTCCAAGCGACCCGCGACCGGACCCTCGTCCCCGGTGCCCTCGGCCATCGCCGGCTCGCGCAAGAACGAGTCACCCACCACGGTTCCGCCCTACGAGCGGATTTCGCGGGCGCCCTCCACTCCGCCGCCGGTGAGCCGCCGTGGCGTGACGACGCCGGCGGGAAACTCGGATCCCAACGTCATCCGCGCCGAGCAGTCCCTCAACGCTGCGCGCGGTGCGCTGAAGCTCGGCAACTTGAACGAAGCGGTGCAGCACGCCGAGCAGCTGCTCGAGCTGGTGGTGTTCGGCAAGGACACGGCGGTCTACGAGGTTCTGCGCGCGGCCATGCCCGTGGTCGACCAGGTCTTCGAGGCACGCGTGGGCCCGTTGGATCGGCGTCTCGAGATCACGCTGGCGGCACGAGATCCCAAGAAGTTGAACCTGTCGGACAAGGCAGCGTTCATTCTCTCGTGCGCGGAGGGGGGGGCCACGATCCAAGAAGTGATCGACGTTTCCGGCATCCCGCGGCGCGACGCCATCCGCATGCTCGCGGGGCTGATGCGCCGCGGCGCGCTCGTGGCCCACTGACCCCGCGGCGCCCGAGCTCACTCGCCCGTGCTATAGACCCGCGTTCGGCGCGCGGGGCGCGCGAGGTGGTGCCGTATGCATAAGGTTCTATCATCCACACTTCTCTGCCTCGGCGGGCTGGCCTTCGCCTGTGGCTCGGACGACTCGAGCGGCGGATCGGCCGGAACGGGCGGCGCCGCCGGCAGCGGCGGCAGCGCTGGCTCCGACGCGGGACCGCCCGCCTGCGATGCGCACGCGGTGAGCGGGTCGCCGGCATTTCAGAAGAAGACGGATGCGTGGGGGCTCACGGGCATCGATGGCAACCGCATCGTCGCCCAAGATCTCGACGCCGACGGCTATCCCGATCTCGTCGTGCACGCCATCAGCACCAACACGCGGGATCCGCTCGCAGGGGGAGCGCCCAAGCTCATCCACGTGCTCATGAACCGTCCCGGGTCGGGCGGCGGGCGGACCTTCGTGGACGAAACCGTGGCGAGCGGCTACGGCACTCCACGCGACGGAGCCAACGAGCTCCGCGCTGCCAACCTCGTGGTCGCAGCCGACGTCGACAACGACGGCGACGTCGACCTGTTCAGCGGCACGTACACCGACACCAAGAAGGTGGCAGCGACGCCGACGCCCGGTGACCTCGACCGGAGCGAGATCCTGTTGAACGACGGCAAAGGGCACTTCAGCCTGGGCCCCAAGCTCGAACCGTTCGCCTCCACTGCCTTGCCGGTCAGCGGCGCCACCTTCGGCGACGTGAACCGGGACGGGAAGATCGATCTCTTCGTGGTCGGCTGGTACGAAAACTACGGCGCTTCCTACGTCGGCACCCAAGCTCGGCTCCTGCTCGGTGCGGGCGACGGGACCTTCAGCGAATCGACGGATACGGCCGGCCTATTGACCGACGACTACGGCTTCGAAGACGGCACGAACCACCGCCCCGCGTATGGCGCGAGCTCGTGCGACGTGGATGGCGACGGCGACGTCGACCTCTTGGTGAGCGCCTACGGACGCCAGTGGAATCAGCTCTACGTCAACGACGGCAGCGGCAAGTTCGTCGAGCAAGGGAAGGCGAGCGGGTTCGCCGGCGACGAGCTGGTCGACTTCGGCGATAACCAGATGTTCCTGTGCCATTGCACCACGGCGAGCGATCCCGCCTGCCCGGCCAATCCGCAGCCCATCATCGACTGCGCGAGCACGGGCTGGAGCAGCTACGACGCCATGCCGTGGCGCAACAACGGCAATACATTTTCCACCGTCTGCGCCGACGTGACCGGCGACGGCGTGATGGATCTCTTCAACGCGGAGATCCGCCACTTCTGGGCGGGCAAGTCCTCGGACCCCAGCACGCTCCTGGTCGGCAGCGTGAGCGGCGGCGCCGTGAAGTACTCACGAGTCGATCGCACCGCGCAGGGACTCGACTGGCCTCACCCCACGAGCGGCTGGAACGAGGGCGGGCTCATGGCCGCCGCCGAGGACCTCGACAACGACGGGCGGAGCGACATCCTCGTGGCTTCCAGCGACTACGCGGACCAGTACCTCTGGGTGTTCCACCAGAAGGCCGACGGCACCTTCGAAGAGAAGGGAGAGGCCTTCGGTCTGCATCACCCTTGCGCCAGCGGGCTCGCCGTCGCGGATTTCGATCGCGACGGCGATCTCGACGTCGTCGTCGGATCGGGCACGGCGCGCGACTGCGGCAAGATCTACAAGACCAACGAGATCCACTTCTACGAAAACGACGCCGCCAAGAAAGGCAATTACGTCGAGCTGCGGCTGGCCGGCAAGGCCGGGAGCAATGCGAGCGCCATCGGCGCGCGGGTCACGCTGAACGCGGGCGGCACCAAGATCGTGCGCGAAGTCGGCGGCGGCTACGGTCATTTCGGGCTGCAGAACGACCTCACCCTGCACTTCGGTGTCGGCGACTGCACCGCGGCAGCCGTCGAGGTGCGCTGGCCGGATGCGGCGCTCAGCACCGAGCAGCGCGGGCTCGTCGACGCCGGCAAGGTGACCGAGCTCCAGCAGGGACAGTGAAACCCGGCGACCACCCCGACTTCTTCCGCTTCCCAGCGCCCGAAGGGCGCTCGCGCGAGAGCAGCATCGTCTTGGATGCGGAGGGGCGCTTTTGGCACGACGGCGCCAGGATCGAACATCCCGGGATGGCGCAGGCGTTCGCCACCTGGATCGCGCGTCACCCCGACGACGGCCGGTTCATCCTGACCAACGGCTACGACTGGACCTACCTCCGTGTCGAAGACGCTCCGTTCTTCGTGCGCGCGGTGCGCGTCGACGATGGCGGTGCCGTGCTCGTCTTGTCCGATGGGAGCGAAGAGGCGCTCGACCCCAGCACGCTGTCGGTGGGGCGGGGCGATGCCGTCTACGTCCGGGTGAAGGCTGGGCGCTTCGAGGCTCGCTGCATGCCGGAAGCCCAGACGCAGCTCCTGCCGCTCTTGGTCGAAGGCCGAGAAGGCGAGGTTTTCATCGAGCTCGACGGGCAGCGCTTCGCGATCGGTACGCGGGACGAAAGCGCCCGAGCCCCCACGTGATCGCGCTCGAGAGCGCGCTCGGCGGGCGCTTCCGTTCCGGGGCCGCGCGGCAAAGACACCCTCGGGCTCCTGTTCCGCGCGCGCTCGTGATAAAAGCATCGCCCTCATGAAAGTCCTGGTGGCCGACAAGCTCAGCCCGGCGGCGCTCGACGAGATGCGGACCCTGGGCGTCGAAGTGGTGTACCAGCCGGAGATCACGGCCGATGCGCTGCCCGCCGCCGTGAAGGACGTGAACGTGCTGGTGGTCCGCGGGACCGAGGTGCGCGCCGACGCCATGAAAGCGGGCGTCGCGCTGAACCTGATCATCCGCGCGGGCGCAGGCGTACGGAACATCGACGTGAAGACCGCGAGCGAGCGCGGCATCTACGTGGCCAATTGCCCGGGCAAGAACTCCTCCGGGGTCGCCGAGCTCACCCTCACCCTGATGGGCTGTCTTGACCGGCGCGTGCCCGACGCCGTCGGCAGCCTGCGCGCCGGCAAGTGGGACAAGCAGGAGTTCGCCAAGGCCAGAGGACTGCGCGGTCGCAGCCTCGGTATCGTCGGTTTCGGTCACGTCGGGCGCGCCGTGGCGCGGCTCGCTCAGGCCTACGGTCTCGACGTGCACGCCTGGAGCCGCTCGCTGGTTCCTTCGCGGGCCGCCGAGCTCGGCATCGGCTGGGCACCGAACGTCCTCGAGCTCGCCAAGCGCTCGGAGATCTTGAGCGTGCACCTCGAGCTCACCGAGCGTACGCGCGGCATCATCTCGCGCCAGGTGATCGAAGCTCTGCCCACCGGCGGCATGCTGATCAACACGGCCGACGCCGGCCTCGTCGACTGGCCAGCGCTCACGGAGCTCGCTCCACTGAAGGACCTGCGCGTGGGTCTCGACGTACTGCCCAACGAGCCCGACACGCGCGTCGGGGACTACGACGCTCCGATTCTGCACGCCGGGCTCGTGTACGCGACCCCGCACATCGGCGCTTCGACCGACGAGGGCCAGGTGGCCATCGCGGCCGAAACCGTGCGCATCTTGCGCAGCTTCCTGGTGAAGGGCGAGGTGCCCAACGTGGTGAACATCGCCGCCAGCACCCGCGGCCGCTACGTGCTCGTCGTGCGCTTTTTGGACAAGGTGGGCGCGCTCGCCAACGTGCTCGGGGTTCTGAAACGGCACGCCATCAACATCCAGGAGCTGGAGAACACCGTGTTCGAAGGGGGGCGCGCGGGCTGCGCCAAGATCCGCACCGACACGCGCCCGAGCGAGGGTTGCTTGGCCGAGATGATGGCCTTCAGCGACGAAGTCTTGCACGTCGACCTGGTCACCCTGCCGAACCTCGCGTGAGCCATGGCTCGGCGAAACCCCAAAGCGCCCGTCCCGGCCGAGCCGGATGCTCCCGCTCCCGTCATTCGCGTGCGGCGCATGCATCGTCGCGACATTCGGAAGGTGTGGGAGTTCTTGAAGCTCGTGTTCCGCGACGTGAATCGCGAGACCGTCGAGTACCAAAGGCCGAGAACCCGGAACCAGTTCGAAGAGGTCTACGAGGAAGAAGGCATCGAGCAGCTGGTGTTCGAGGTGGGAAGCGGGAAGGGTTCCCAGATCGTCGCCTACTCGGAGTGTGCGTTCGAGGTCATGAAGGACAGCTGGGTGAACAGCCGCTACTTCGAGAAGCGGGACATGCGCCCGATGTTCGTCGAGGAGCTGGCCGTCCACCCGGACTACCAAGGCCACGGTGTCGGCAGCTTCGCGCTCGAGCAGCTCGAGCACTTGGCCAAGGTGCGCGGATGCACGCACCTCGTGCTCGAGGTCGCAGAGAACAACGAGCTTGCGCTCAAGTTCTACCGTGTGCGCCACTTCTACAAGCTCGACGCCATGATCTTCATGGCGAAGAAGCTCTCGAGCGAAGAGGAGCTCTTGCCACCCCGAAAGCTCCGCCAGCGGCGGAAGCCCAAAGTGCCCGAATCGGCGCAAAACGGCTAGCGTAACCCCAGGAATATCGAAGGCTTTCGGCGTAGCTTGCGCTGGCCGGTCCCCTCGGGTAAATAGCCCGCCGACAACTCGGGTGGATCCTCACGGACCCCCTACCAGGGTCCGTTTTTTTTTGGCTCGGGTCCCGCTTTCCCGGCCACAAATGGATTCTCCCGAGCGCGGGGTACGGCCGTGGCCTGCCCCCGACTCCGCCGAAGACCAGAGATGACCTCGATAGCTCACGAACGCCTGCCAGGACTCGACCGCGACCGCGTCGTCGCGGTGGTGGAGCCTGTCCTGCGTGCGCACCGCGTCGAGGGGGTCGAGCTCGTCTGGCGCACCGACCGCGGTGGCTGGCTGCTCGAGCTCACCATCGAACGGCCCGGCTCCCGCGTCCCCGGCGAGGGGATCACCATCGACCTGTGCACCGACGTTTCGCGGGACCTGAGCCACGCGCTCGACGTGGCCGACGTGATGCCACGGGCCTATCGGCTCGAGGTGGGGTCGCCCGGGCTCGACCGCGCGCTGTATTCGGTGGACGACTATCGCCGCTTTGCCGGTCAGGGCGCCAAGCTCAAGCTGACCCAGGCCCTCGACGGCCAGCGCGTCGTGAGCGGCACCTTGCACGGTCTCGACGAAGCGGGCCGCGTCCAAGTCGAGACCGACAAGGGCCTCGTCGGCATCGAACCGACTCAGATCGAGAGTGGGCGCCTGACGTTCACCTGGGAGAAGGGCGCCCGTCCGGGCAAACCAAAAGGAAAAGGGCCCGCGCGGCGGGCATCCGGCCACGGGCGTTAGGCCCGACCGTTTCAGTGGAGACAAGCACATGGCAGCGCATTCAGCGGGATTCGACGTCGACCTCGGAGGAATCGTCGAGCAAGTCGCCCAAGAGAAGGGCATCGACAAGCAGATCCTCATCGAGACGATGGAGGCAGCCATCCTGAAGGCCGCACAGGCCGCTTTCGGACCCACGCGTGAGCTCGAGGCGCGGTTCAACGAGGACTCGGGCCACATCGACCTGTTCCAGTACATGACGGTGGTCGAGGCCGTGGCCGACCCCGAGCGCGAGATCGCTCTCGACGTCGCGCGCCGGCACGGTCTCGAGGCCGAGATCGGCGAGGAGCTCGGCTTCCAGGTGTTCTGGCACCCACGCGACGCGGAGAAGGCGCGCCAGCAGGACAAGGAGTTCGGCGCCGTGCTCGACATGAAGCAGGCGCGGAGCGCGTTCGGCCGCATCGCGGCGCAGACGGCCAAGCAGGTGCTGCTCCAGCGCGTGCGGGACGCCGAGCGCGACATCATCTACAACGAGTACAAGGATCGGCAGGGCCAGCTGATCCGCGGCATCGTTCGGCGCTTCGAGAAGGGCCACAACATCGTGGTCGACCTCGGGCGCACCGAGGGCATCTTGCCGGCCCGCGAGCAGACCCCGCGCGAGACCTATCGCCCCGGCGATCGCATCGTGGCGTTCGTGAAAGACATCGACCGCGAAGCGCGCGGTCCGATGATCATCCTGAGCCGCTCGGCGCCGCCCCTGGTCGACAAGCTGTTCGAGGCCGAGGTGCCGGAGATCTACGAGGGCATCGTCAAGATCGTGGGAGTGGCCCGCGAGCCCGGCAGCCGCAGCAAGATCGCGGTCACGACCCGGGATTCGGACGTGGATCCGGTGGGCGCGTGCGTGGGCATCAAGGGCTCGCGCGTGCAGGCCGTGGTGCAGGAGCTCCGCGGCGAAAAGATCGACATCGTGCCCTACGACAAGGACCCGGCGCGCTACATCATCAACGCCATCCAGCCCGCCGAGGTGAACAAGGTCATCGTCGACGAGGCGGACCACCGCATGGAGCTCGTCGTCCCGGACGAGAAGCTGTCGCTCGCCATCGGCCGCAAGGGGCAAAACGTGCGCCTCGCGTCGCAGCTCACGGGCTGGAAGCTCGACATCATCAGCGAGAGCAAGTTCAAGCAGATGGAGGAAGAGGCGCTGCAGGCTCTGCGAGAAATCGACGGAGTCGATGAAGAACTGGCGCGTGCCATGTATCGGCTCGGTTTCCGCGCTCTCGAGGAGATCGCCGAGGCCGACGTGGCCGAGCTGGTCTCCATCCAAGGCGTGGGGACGCCCGAAGCCGCGCAGTCGCTCAAGGACCGCGCCGAGTCCAGCATGGAACGGACGCGGCGCGAGCGGATCGAGCAGAGTGCCTCCCGCGCCGAGCCGCTCACCGAGAAAGAGAAGCTCAGGTTCGTGCGCGGAGTCGGCCTGAGGACGGCGCAGCTGCTCGAGGAAGCGGGCTACAAGACGGTCTCGGAACTCGCGCGCGAGGACGCGGACCGCCTGGCGATCCGCACCGGGCTCGGCATCAAGAAGGCGCGCCTGATCCAGCAGGGTGCGCAGCACTTCTTGGATTCGGAAGCCAAGGAGATCGAGCTTGCGCGCGCCAAGTTCGCCGCCGAGGCCCAACAAGCCGAGGCCCAACCAGTGGAAGCGGCGCCCGTCGCGGCGACCGAGGAGTGAACGACGAAGCCCGATGCACCCCATGACTCACGCTGAATCGCCGCAGCCGAAACGATCGGAGCGGACGTGTGTCGGTTGCCACGCGCTGGGCAGTCCGGGCGAGCTCGTGCGCTTCGTGCTCGGACCGGACGGTTCGGTGCAACCCGAGCTCAACAAGCACGCTGGCCGTGGAGCTTGGGTGCATCCGCGACCCGAGTGTTTGCGCGACGCCTGCCGCAAGGGCTTCGCCAAGAGCTTCCGCGCGCCGGTGACCGCCCGTCCCGAGACGCTGGCGGCGCTGCTCGTGAGCGGGCTCGTACGACGGAGCCGCGGCCTCCTCGGCGCGGCGTTGGCCGCTCGCAAGCTCGCCGTGGGCGCGAGCGAAGTGAAAGACGCCCTCGCGCTCGGCCAGGCCAGGCTCGTGGTCGTGGCCCGAGACGCCCGAGCCGCCGCTGGCTCGAGTGAGGTGGAACAGGCGATCCGCGCGGGCCGGGCCCGCGCCTTCGCGACCAAAGACGAGCTCGGCGCCATCACGCGTCGCAACGAAACGGGAGTCGTGGCGGTGCTCGACGCCGGCATCGCCGAGGCTCTGGAAAAGTCGATTGACTGGGCTTCCCAGCTCGCTTCGAGCGCGAGCGCGGAAGTCGGTGGGGACGCTTCCACGGAGGAATGACCAAGATGCGTGTCTACGAGATCGCCCGCGACCTGGGCATGGAGAACAAGGCCCTGGTGGCTTTGCTCCAGTCGATTGGGGTCGCCGATGTGCGCAACCACATGAGCGTGGTGGGGCCTGACGCCGTCGAGCGCGTCAAGCGACATCTCGAGAAGCAGGCGGCACCCAAGGCCGCGGAGGAGCGCATCCGACCCACCGTGGTCAAACGTCGTGCGGCTGCGAAGCCGGCCGGTGGCCCGCCGAGTGAACGGATGAGTGAGCCCGTGCTGAGCGAGGTCTCCCTGCGCTCCGCCCCGGCGGCAGCGTCCAGCCCGCGGGCTGCCGACGCGGCTCTTCGATCTTCGCCCGTCGCGGTGGCGCCTCCCTTGCCGAGCGCGCCTCGTCACGAACCGCCGCCGCCCGCCATGGAGCCGCCTCCGCCCGTCGTCGTCGAAGAGGTGCCGCCTCCGCCGGTGTACGTCGAGCCGTCGCCACCGTCGGTCACGCTCGCCTCGGCCCCGGAAGCGCTCGCTGCGCCACCGCCCGCCATGGAGCCGCCGCCGCCTTCGTCCGCGCCGTCTCCTCCGCCTTCCGCGCCGGTCGAGGCTGCGCCTGCGCCTGCGCCTGCGCCACCGCCTCCGGCTGCGGCACCCACGCCGCGTCCCTCGAGCCCGCCCAAGACGGGCATCGAGGTCTGGGAAGGTCGTCCGGGCGTCACCATGCCGCCGCGCAATCAGCCGACCCCGCGTCGAGTGCAGTACGACGCCAAGGCTGGCGCCGGCCTCGGTGCGCGCGGACAGCGATCGGGTCCGGGCATGGGTGGACCGGGGCGCGGCCCCATGGGTGGGCGACCGGGCCAGATGCGCGGCCGCGGCATCGGGCAGTTCGCCAAGCCCAAGGGCACGGGTCAAGTCGTGACCCAGGAGCGCTCGGCCCACAAGAAGGTCGTGAAGATCGAGGGCTCGGTGAACCTGCAGATGCTCGCGGGTCGCATGGGCATCAAGGCCACCGAGGTGTTGATGAAGCTCATGCGCCTCGGCATGACGGGCGTGAACATCAACAGCACGCTCGACGCCGACACGGCCAAGATCGTCGCCAGCGAGTTCGGTTGGGAAGTGTCCGACGTGGCGGTGAGCGAAGAGGACGCGCTCGTCGCAGCTCAGGGCATCGAAGCGGAGGACGCCGTCGAAGGCACCCTCCGTCCCCCGGTCGTCACCGTGATGGGCCACGTCGACCACGGCAAGACCAGCTTGCTCGACCGCATTCGCAAGTCCAACGTCGTAGCGGGTGAAGCCGGCGGCATCACCCAGCACATCGGCGCGTATTCGGTCGACACGCCCCACGGCCGCTTGACGTTCCTCGACACGCCCGGTCACGAGGCGTTCACTGCCATGCGCGCGCGCGGCGCCCAGACCACCGACGTGGTGATCCTGGTGGTCGCTGCCGACGACGGCGTGATGCCGCAAACGGTCGAAGCGCTGAACCACGCCAAGGCGGCCCAGGTCCCGATCATCGTGGCGGTGAACAAGTGCGACAAGCCCGACGCCCAGCCCGAGCGGGCTCGCCGCGAGCTCAGCGAGCACGGCCTCGTCCCCGAAGAGTGGGGCGGCGAGACCATGTTCGCCGAGGTCAGCGCGGTCACTGGCGCCGGCATCGAGGACCTGCTCGAGAAAGTCGTGCTCCAGAGCGAAGTGCTCGAGCTCAAGGCGAACCCCGAGAAACCCGGGAGCGGCGTGGTCGTGGAAGCCGAGCTCGACCGCGGTCGCGGACCGGTGGCCACCATCCTCGTACAAGACGGCACGCTGAACCGCGGGGACGTGATCCTGGCCGGAGCGGCATGGGGCAAGGTGCGCGCCATGCTGGACGATCGCGGGCGCATGGTCGCGAGCGCGGGCCCGGCGACGCCGGTCAGCGTCATCGGTCTCGACGACGTGCCGGCGGCGGGCGATCCCGTCCACGTCATCAAGGACGTGAAGAAGGCCCAGGAGCTGGCCGAGAGCCGCAAGATCCGCGAGCGTCGCAGCCTGATGCCGGGGACCGCGCGTGTTTCGCTCGAGGACTTGGCCAAGGCCATGTCCGAGACCGATCAGCTCGAGCTCAAGCTCATCATCAAGGCGGACGTGCAGGGCTCGGTGGAA
>Ga0268298_10003936_pt1 | contig 14792 bp, 13 predicted proteins | sample WWTPWeurt_MetaG_FD_194462 | JGI IMG/M metagenome (GOLD analysis project Ga0268298, IMG submission 194462) | Activated sludge microbial communities from WWTP in Nijmegen, Gelderland, Netherland - WWTP Weurt | ecosystem: Engineered > WWTP > Aerobic digester > Activated sludge | place... | reverse complement strand
GTGGCGTTGGTCCAATAGAGGTAGTTGTCGGTGACATCCACGCCCTGGAGGAAGGGCGAGCCCGCCACCGTCGTGAGCGTGGTGACGCCCGTGCCGTCCAGGTTGGAGCGGAATACGCCGCCGCTGATGTTCACCCAGTAGAGGTTGGTCGAGCTGACGGCGACATCGCGGGGCATGGAGAGGCCGTTCGCGATCTCGGTGCGGTTATTGCCGTCGGGGTCCATCCGCCAGAGCTTGCCGGCGTTATCCTCGGAGAAATAGACATGGGTGCCGTCGTAGGCGACGCCCCAGGGGTTGGAGAGCGTGGGCGTGAGGTCGGTCACGCTGGCGCCGTTGCCATCCGCGCGGAGCACGCGGTCATTGCCGTTCTGGGCCCAGAAGATGACGCTCTGCGCCGACAACGCCGTGGTGAATGCCAGGGAACCGACCAGGAGGACGCGGCGGAGAAAGGGTGTTGCTCTCATCGCGCCCATGGTAGCGTATTCGCGCCGGAGCGGAATACGCAGAATTACGTAGCCCGGCCTCGCCAGGCGATGGCCGGGCTGTGCGTCGGGAGCGCGGTCTACCAGATCTTGGCGCGCTTTTCCGGGGCGACCCACATCGGGTCGCCTGCCTTGATGCCGAAGGCGTCGTAGAAGGGCTGGAAGTTCACCAGCGGGCCGATGGCGCGGAAGCGGCCGGGGGAGTGCGGATCCACCTCGATGCGGCGCCGGGCCTCGTTGTCGCGGATGTTGGTGCGCCAGACCTGCGCCCAAGAGAGGAAGAAGCGCTGCTCGGGCGTGAAGCCGTCGATGAGTTTCCGCTCCTTGCCCGCGAGCGAGCGCTGGAGGGCTTCGTAGGCGATGGAGACGCCGCCGAGGTCGGCGATGTTCTCCCCGAGGGTGAGCCGGCCCTTCACATGCAGGCCGGGCAGGGCCTCGTAGGCGTTGTATTGCTCCACCATCTTCAGGGCGCGCTCCTCAAAGGCGGCGGCGTCCTCGGCGGTCCACCAGTCGGTGAGGTTGCCCTCGGCGTCGTAGCGGCGGCCCTGGTCGTCGAAGCCGTGCGTGATCTCGTGGCCGATGACGGCGCCGATGCCGCCGTAGTTGACGGCGTCGTCGAGCGTGAAGTCAAAGAACGGGGGCTGGAGGATGCCGGCGGGGAAGTTGATGTTGTTGGCGGTGGGCTGGAAATAGGCGTTCACCGTCGGGGGGGTCATGGACCACTCGGTCTTGTCCACGGACTGGCCGAGCTTGGCCGTGTTGCGCCGCACCTCGAACTCGGTCGAGGCGCGGACGTTGGCGAAGTAGTTGTCGCGGACGACGGGAACGGTCGAGTAGTCCTTCCACTTCTCCGGGTGGCCGATCTTGGCGTAGAAGCGGGCGAATTTGGCGAGGGCCTTCTGCCGGGTGGGCTCAGTCATCCAATCCAGCTGCGCGAGACGGTCCTTCATCACGGCGGTGATGTTGGCGATCAGCGCGGCCATGCGGGCCTTGGCCTCGGGCGGGTAATAGCGGGCGACGTAGAGCTGGCCGAGGGCCTCGCCGATCTGGCCGTCCACCACGCGGGCGGTGCGCTGCCAGCGGGGCTCCATGGCGGGCGTGCCCTGGAGCTCGGTGCTGTAGAAGCGGAAGACCTCCTGCTCGAAGGCGGCGGTGAGATAGGGGGCGGCGTTGCGCAGGATCTTGTAGCGCAGGTAGACCTTCCAGTCGTCGAGCGGGCGGGCGGCGAGCTGGGCCTGCAGGCCCTCGAAGAATTTCGGCTGGCCCACGATGATCTCGGCGGCGGCGGGGCCGCCGATGCCGCGATCCGCCAGGTAGGCGGCCAGGGGGAAGGCCGGCACCTTGGCCGCGAGTTCGGCCGTGGGCATCTTGTTGTAGTTGGCGACGCGGTCGCGGAGCTCGGTGGGCGTCTTGGCGTTGACCGCCAGCGCGGTCTCGATGTCGAGCAGTTGCTTCGCCGCCGCCGCGGCCGCGGCGGGCGCGTCGCCGGCCAGCTCGAACAGCTTGGCCGCATGTCCGACGAAGCCGTCGCGGAACTTCGCGAACTTCCCGTCGAAATAGTAATCCTTGGACGGCAGGCTGAGGCCGCCCTGGAAGGCGTAGAGCGCGTTGATGTCGCTCTTTTTCTGGTCGGCGAAGACCACCACGCCGAAAAACCCGGAGACGCCCTGATTGTGCAGCACGGCGAGCGTGTGGGCAAGGTCGGTCAGGTTGTTCATCGCGGCGACCTGCGCGAGGTCGGTGGCGATGGGCTTGGTGCCGGCGGCGTCAATGGTGGCGGTGTCCATCGCCGAGAGGAAGAAATCGCCGACCTTCTGCTCGACGGAGCCGGGCTCGTGCGATTTGGCGGCGGCCGCCTCGAGGATGGCCTTCAGGCCCGCCTGGTTGTATTGGTCCAGCTCGCCAAACGCGGCCCAGCGGGACTTGTCAGCCGGGATCGGGTTGTCCTTCGACCAGTTGCCCCAGGCGTAACGGGCGAAGTCGGCGCGCGGGTCAACGGTGGTGTCCATGTAGGCGGGGCTGAAGCGCGGGACCGGCGGCAGGTCGGTGGCGGCGAGCGGCAGGCAGGCGGCCAAACCGGCCGCGGCGAGGAGGAGACGGGGATGTTTCATGGGGGAAAGGTTGATGTAGCCGGGCCGGCCGTTTTGGCAACCGGCCAGTGGCCGGCGGCGGATTTCGCGCGGTGAATCACCGCAGGGCGACCGCGAACGGCGCCCCGGTGCGGGCCTTCACGTCGTCGAGAGCGACGCCGGGGTGCAGCTCGATGAGCACGAGGCCGCCGCCCTGGGGCTTCACCTCGAACACGCACAGATCGGTGATGATGAGGCTGACGACGCCCTTGCCGGTGATGGGCAGCGAGCACTGCGGCAGAATCTTCGGGCTGCCGTCCTTCGCGCAGTGCTCCATGACGGCGACCACGCGGCGCACGCCGGCGACGAGGTCCATCGCGCCGCCCGGGCCCTTCACCATCTTGCCCGGCACCATCCAGTTCGCGATGTCGCCATTGTCGGCGACCTCAAGCGCTCCGAGGATGGACAGGTCGATGTGCCCGCCGCGGATCATGGCGAACGAATCGGCACTGGAGAAAAACGCCGAGCCGGGGATCGTCGAGATGGTCTGCTTGCCGGCGTTGATCAGGTCGGCGTCCACCTGGTCGTCGGGCGGGAACGGCCCGATGCCGAGCAGGCCGTTCTCGGACTGGAGGGTGACGTTCATGCCCTTGGGGATGAAGTTGGCGACGAGCGTCGGGATGCCGATGCCGAGGTTGACGTAATAACCGTCGCGCAGTTCCTGCGCGGCGCGGCGCGCCATGAGCTCGCGGATGGGCGTCTCCTTTTTCGAGGCCGCCGCACCTTGCACGGTGCGGAACTCGATGCGTTTCTCGTAGGCCGCGCCCTGGATGATGCGGTCCACGTAGATGCCCGGGGTGTGGATGTCGTCGGGCGCGAGCTCCCCCACCTCGACGAGCTGCTCGACCTCGGCGACGCACACTTTGCCACAGGTGGCGATCATCGGGTTGAAGTTCCGCGCGGTCTTCCGGAAGACAAGGTTGCCGGATTTGTCGCCCTTCCACGCCTTCACGATCGAGACATCGGCGCGGATGCCGGGCTCCAGCACGTATTCCCGGCCGTCGAAAACCTTGGTCTCCTTGCCCTCCGCCAGCTTCGTGCCGAACGCGGTGCGCGTGTAGAAGCCCGGGATGCCCGCGCCGCCGGCGCGCAAGCGCTCGGCCAGCGTGCCTTGCGGGATGAGCTCGAGCTCGAGCTCGCCGGCCAGCACCTGGCGCTCGAATTCCTTGTTCTCGCCGACGTAGGAGGCCATGACCTTTTTCACCTGCCGCCCGTTCAGCAGCACACCCATGCCGAAGCCGTCCACGCCGGCGTTGTTGCCGACGATGGTCAGGCCCTTCACGCCGCTGTCGCGCAGCGCGGCGATGAGATTCTCGGGGATGCCGCAGAGCCCGAAGCCGCCGGCGGCGATGGTCAGGTTGTCGTGCAAGAGGCCCGCGAGGGCGGCGGTGGCGTCGGGGTAGACTTTACTCATGGGGAAAGCGGCAAATTCAACTCATATTCAGATCCGCCGGATTACGCCGGCCATCCCAGATGGTCGCAATTTCGACCAGATGGGACGATTCGTTGACCCGATAGAAAATCGCGTAATGCGGTGGCACGGCGATCCGACGAAATCCGGGGCGGAATGCCACCACCCGGCCGCGACAGGGAAAAACATCCAAAGCCAGTGCCGCATCTAAAATGGCCGCCCCAATTTTCTCCGCCGCGAGGGGGCTGCCTTGGGCGATGAACTCGACGATGTCGATCAAATCGCGTTCGGCTTTCGCGCCAAGGATTACCTTGTAGCCCATCCCTTGATTTTTTTGCGAACCTCCTCGATCGGAATCGTGGGTTCGGTTTCCAGCGACCTGATGCCCTCGTCAATCGCAGCCAGCATCTCGGGGGTCTCCTCCATGTGCTCAAAAAACCAGTGGCGGAGCACGGCCTGCTCCTGCGGCGGGAGTGTCTCGATGGCCTGCTGGATTTCCGCGAGCTTGGTCATGGCCGGAAGCTAGTCATCCGGCTTGGTCCTGCAAGCTCGCAACCGCCGGGGGCGGCGGTGGCGTCGGGGTAAACTTTGCTCATGGGGACGAAAGGCGGATTAAAACGCGGAGATCGCGGCGGACGCGGAGAAAATCGTGTGTGGGGCTTCGGGGAGCGCTCCGCGATCTCTGCGCCCTCCGCGTTAAGATCAGATTAGCTCCACGCACGCAGCCAGGCCCTCGCCGCCGCCGATGCAGATGGCGGCGACGCCGCGCTTGAGGCCGCGCTCCTGCAGCGCGGCGATGAGGGTTACAAGGATGCGCGCGCCGCTGGCACCGATGGGATGGCCGAGCGCGATGGCGCCGCCGCGAACGTTGACCTTGTCGTGCGGCACGCCGAGTTCCGCCATGAACGCCATCGGCACGACGGCGAAGGCCTCGTTCACTTCCCAGAGATCGACGTCCTTCACCGACCAACCGGCCTGCTGCAGCGCGGCCTGCGTGGCCTGCGCGGGCGCGGTGGTGAACCACACCGGATCCTGCGCGTGGCCGCCGAAACCGGCGAGGCGCGCGATGGGCTTGAGGCCCTTGGCCTTCGCGGTGTCGGCAGTGGCGAGCACGAGCGCGGCGGCGCCGTCGTTGATGGAAGAGGCGTTGGCCGGCGTGATGGTGCCGTCCTTCTGGAAGGCGGGCTTCAGCGTGGGTATCTTGTCGTATTTCACCTTCGCCGGGCCCTCGTCGTGCTCGACCTTGGTGACGTTGCCCTTGGCGTCGGTGGACTCGAACGGCGTGATCTCCGCGGCGAACCGGCCGTCCTTCTGCGCGGCGTTGGCGCGCTTGAACGATTCGATGGCGTAGGCGTCCTGGGCCTCACGGGTGAACTGGTATTTCGCGGCGCACTGCTCGGCGCAGTTGCCCATGTGGAGGTTGTTATACGGGTCCCACAGGCCGTCGGTGATCATCGAGTCGATCACCTGCTGGTGGCCGATGCGGAAGCCGTCGCGTGCCTTCGGCAACAAGTAGGGCGCGAGCGTCATGTTCTCCATGCCGCCGGCGACGGCGATGCTGCCCATGCCGCCCGCGAGGAAGTGCGCGGCACCGATGACGGTCTGCAGGCCGGAGCCGCAGACCTTGTGCACGGTGATGCAGCGCACGGACTGCGGCAGCCCGGCGCCGAGCGCGGCCTGGCGGGCGGGGGCCTGGCCGAGGCCGGCCTGCAGCACGTTGCCCATGAGGCAATCGGTGACGTCGGCGGGATTCACCCCGGCCTGGGCGAGCGCGCCCTTGATGGCGGTGGCGCCGAGCTTCGGCGCGGGCACGCCGGCGAACGCGCCCTGGAAGGCGCCGATGGGCGTGCGGGTGGCGGAGAGAATGACGATGTCGGGCATGGGGGTGAGGGGGAAATCTTTCTCTTTCTCGTTCTCTTAATCGTTCTCTCGGCTCGTCAGGGGGAGAGAAAGAGAACGAGCAAGAGAACGATTATGTCGGGCGTTTAATTTCGAAGAGATCGGTCGCGGAGCGCGTGTAGTAGTTGCCGCCCATGCGGCCGATGGTGTCGAGCTTGCGCGGGTCGAGGGCGCCGTCGGTGATGACCGCCTCGCTGACATGCGCGCAAAGCACGGTGCCAAACACCACGTTGCCGGCGAGCGGGCCCTCGCCGATGCAGACGATGCGGTCGAGCCGGCACTCGAACGACACCGGCGAGGCGGCGACGCGCGGCGGCTTCACGAGCGCGGACGGCGCGGTGGCGATGTTGAATTTCTCAAACTCGCTCTCGCCGTGCGGCAGCGGGGCCGAGGTGAGGTTCATCGTCTCGCGCAGGGCGTAGGGCACGATGTTGACGACGAACTCCGGCACCTGCTCGACGTTGATGACGCTGTCCTTCTTCTTGCCGGTGCGGTCGTTGGCGCCGGTGAACATCAGGGTCGGCGGATTGGCGCAGATGCCCTGGAAGAACGAGAACGGCGCGAGGTTCGTCCGGCCGTCCGCCGAGATGGTGGAGACCCAGGCGATGGGCCGCGGATTGATCGCGTTGATCAGCCACGGGTAGGAATCGCGCGGGGGGAGCTTCTGGAAATCGACGAGCATGGCGGAAGGAATCTTGAATTCAGAATCCAGAATTCAGAATAACGCGAGCCGGTGCTTCATTCTGGCTCCTGGATTCCTTGGATTCTGGATTCGCCGGGCTCAACCCAGCCAGCTCAGCGGATAGTTCGGGTCGTCCATCGCCAGGGCCTCGGCGGTGAGCTCGAGCGGGAACTGCGTGTCGAACATCACGGCGAGCTCCTCGGTGCGCGCCGCAGCCATGCTGGCGAGCGTCGTGCCGGGGTGCGGCCCGTGCGGGATGCCCTGCGGGTGGAGCGTGAACGAGCCGGGCTCGACGCCCTTGCGCGAGCCGAACTGGCCGCGCACGTAGAAGAGCACCTCGTCGGCCTCGGTGTTGTCGTGCGCCCACGGCACCTTGATGGCCTCGGGGTGGTGGTCGAGGTAGCGCGGCGCGAAGGTGCAGATGACGAAGCCGTGCATCTCGAAGGTCTGGTGCACCGGCGGCGGCAGGTGGACGGTGCCGGTCAGCGGCTCAAAATCATTCGCGTTGAACGTGAACGGGTAGAGGTAGCCGTCCCAGCCCACGACGTCGTGCGGGTGGCTGGCCATGACGTTGCGCGTGAAGCGCGTGCGATCCTTCGTCAAAATGGCGAAGTCGCCCTCCTGGTCCTGCGCGATGATCTCGCTCGGGCCGTGGAAATCGCGCTCGCTGTAGGGCGCGCCCATGCGGATCTGGCCTTCCTTGTGCAAATAGCGCTCGGGGAGGCGGACGGGGTGCGTCGACTCGATGACGAGGTAGTCCTCCTTCGCGATGTCGTCCGGCACGAGCCGGTAGATGGTGCCGCGCGGGATGACGATGTAGTCGTCCTGCCGGTAGCGGAGCCGGCCGTATTGCGACTCGAGCCAGCCGCCGCCGGCCCAGACGAAGATCACATCGTCGCTCTGGCCGTTGCGGTAGAAATCATAACCCGACTCCATCGTCGTGGCCGGGCGGCAGCGGTAGGCGCTGATGTCGGCGTTGAACATCAGCGGCACGCGGCCGGTGTAGGGATCGCCCCGCCGCGCCATGCCGGCGGACTTGAGGTGATGGTGGCGCAGCGGCGTGTGCCCGGCCGGCTTGAGCGCAAACTCCCGGAACAACTCGACGCTCTTCACCCGCGTCGGCGGCTTCAGGTGATAGACGATGCTGTAGGCGCGGTCGAAGCCCTCGGTCGTGATGACGTGCTCGTAGTGCAGGCCCTCGCCCTTGTAGCTCGCGGCCGGGTCGCGCGGGAACTTGATGTGGTGTTTCCGGGGGACCGAGCCGAGTTTCAGGTATTGGGGCATGATGGGAATTTTCGATCTTGGATTTCGGATTTTCGATTGCCGGCCGGCCAAAACTACAGCGGCGGCACTTAAAATCAAAAATCGAGAATCGAGAATCTAAAATTACAGCGTTCCGCGCCGGGCCTGCTCACGCTCGATGGCCTCGAACAGGGCGCGGAAGTTGCCCTCGCCGAAGCCGATCGAGCGGCCGCGCCGCTGGATGACCTCGAAGAACAGCGTCGGCCGCGCGAACACGCACTTGGTGAAAAGCTGGAGCAGGTAACCCTCCTCGTTGTCGCGGTCCACGAGGATCTTGAGCTTCTTCAGGTCCTCCTTGTTCTCCTGGATCTTGCCGACGCGCGTGTCGAACTCGCCGTCGTAGTAGCTGTCCGGCACGTCGAGGAACTCCTGGCCCATCTTCCGCATCTCGTCGATCGTGGCGGTGATGTCGGGCGTGAGGAGCGCGATGTGCTGCACGCCGGCGCCGTTGTATTGGTCGAGGAATTCCTGGATCTGCGAGTTGGCGGACGAGGGCTCGTTGATCGGGAGCTTCACCCAGCCGTCGGTCGAGCTGACGACCTTCGACATCAGCGCCGAGCGGCCGGTGTTGATGTCGAAGTGCATGAACAGGTCGAAGCCGAACACCTGCTCGTAGAAGGTCACCCACTCATCCATGCGCTCCACGTTGGCGACGACATGGTCGATCATGGCGAAGTTGATCTCGCGGTCGTCGATGCCGCCGGGGACGTTGACGAAGCCCGGCATGAACTCGCCGCGGCCCTTGCGCTCGACGAAGCTGTGGATCGTGTCGCCGTAGGCCGCGATGGCGGCGTGGACGATGTTGTCGTCGGCGTAGAGCTCGCGCACGGCGCTGGCGCCGCGGCGCTGGGCCTCGGCGAAGGCGTGCCCGGCGTCCTTCACCTTGAAGGCCACGTCGCGCACGCCGCAGCCGTGCTTCTCCAGGTGGGCGCGGAGGAAATCCGCCGTCTCGCCCGCGCCCTGCGGCTCGCTGACGACGAAGTTGACGCGGCCCTGGCCGACGACGTGCGCACGGCGGCCGGCGAGGCCGGTGGAGTTGTCGCCGTAGGCGCGCGGCGACATGCCGTATTTCTGCACGAAGAAGTCGCGCCACTGGTCGGCGTTATCAACGTAGAACTCGATGTGGTCGAAACCGCGCAGACCGAGCGGATTCACGCCGGTTTTGCGTTCGACGGGCTTGTCAAAAAAAGTGCGACTCATGCGTGGAAGGGCCCGGCGGATGATGTCCGGCCGGGCGTTGAGGTTGCCCCGACTCTAACCGCCCCACCCCACCGCGGCCATACGCCGGACGGAGTAAACGGCCTTGCGTCGCCGGGCGGGACGGCCATTTACTCCGTTCAGCCTAACCCCATGCCCCACCCCAACGTCCACATCCCGCTCCTCGACCATGTGCTCGCCATGCTGGAGGACGTGCCGGTCGGCCTGCTTCTGCTCGATGCGGCCGCCCGGCCCCTGTGGTTCAATGATGAAGCCACCCGCGCCTGCGCCGTGTGGAACCACGGGGAACGGCCCGCCGCCGCCCTGCGCGCGCGCAGCGCCTTTCGCGTGCCGGAGGCGCTGCTGGCCGCCTGCCAGGAACTGCGCGCCGAACCGGTGCCGACCAAGGTCGTCAGCGACAACACCCGCGGACTGCACGCGCGCATCAAGCTCCACACGGCACCCGGCGAATCCGCGCCGGCCTTCCACATCCAGCTCGACTACCGCCGCCCGCGCGGCGACCGGGACCGCCCGCTTTCCCCCGGTGCCGTGGCCCTGCTGGCCCGGCTGACCGAGCGCGAGCGCGAGGTCGCCATGCGCGTGCGCGAGGGCCTGCGCACGGCGGAGATCGCCGCCGAGCTGCGCCGGAGCCCCCTGACGATCAAGACCCAGCTTGCCGCCATCTTCGCCAAGCTCAACGTCCGCAGCCGCGCCCGCGTCGCCGCGCTGCTCAATCGCTGAGGCCCGGGCGTGACAACCGCCGCCGGGCCTGTCTTGCTGACCACCACACCCGCATGAGAGCCATCAAGTCGACCGGCATATCGGAGGAAAAATTCGGCCCCTGGCTGCGCCGCGAGCTGCGGCGCTCCCTCCGGCTCGGACTCATCCTGCTGGTGGCCGGCACCGGGCTGGCGTGGGGACTGACCGCAACCTCGCCGAGGGCCGCCACCGTCTGGACCGATTTCAACTACCGGTTGTCCGCCGCCGCCCTCGACGAGCATCCGGTGGCGCTGCTCCGCACCTTCGCCACGCGGCTGCGCGAGAGCGAATACGGCTGGCGGCCGCTCAGCCTCGCCGCCCCCTTCAACGTCACCGCCGCCCAGGAAGCCCTCCGGCGCGACTACCCCGAGGTGACCGGCGTGTTCGACGGCGTGCCGCAGGTGCCCCGCGCCGGCCGGCTGCGCGCGGCCAATCCCGCGCTCCACGAGCAGCGCATGGCGGACTACCTCCGGCGCCACGACCGGATCCAGTCGAGCCGCTTCACCAGCCTCTACGACCGCGACGACCTGTTCTCCGCGCCCGACGCCAACGTGCGGCTCGGCCTCTTCGCGACCAAGCTGTTCGGCTTGGTGGACGCGCTTTTCCACACCCTCGGCACCATCCTGGGAAGCGGTGCCGCCGGCGTGTTCCTCTTCGGTGCCGTGCTGGCCCTGACGGCAGCGCCCCTCTGGCGCTCGCGGCGCCCCGCCCGCACCTGGCTCAAGCTCCTGGCCTGGCCGACCCTGGCCAGCACCCTCGTCTGGGCCGCCATCATCGTCATGGCCGCCGCCGCCGCCCTGCTGGGCGGGCTGACGCCGAACACCTCCGCCCTCGCGCTCCTGGCCGCGCTGCCGCTGCTCTCGCTGCTCGCCAAGCTGCCGCTGCACCTCGCCGAGACTCTCGTCAACCTCACCCCGGCCCCGCGCCAATGGGACGGCATCGATCGCCGCAAGCCCCGCCCGCCCGAGCCCAAGCCCGGCGAGACCACGCCGCCCCTCGGGGGCGCGTAGCTGGACGGGGGATGGATGCAGAGTGTCGCCAGGACTTATTTCCCGCCATGCATACAACCCCTCCCACCACCCCGAAGCCGCCGCTCGCGGCGCGCTTCTTTCGTTCGCTCGCCATCATTGTCCTGACGCTTGCGTTCACGATCATCGCCGCGCTCTTCTTCACCGGCACGACATTCTCCGTCGTGGACACGTATTTCAAGGACGCCGACAAGCCCCCCGGCGGCGTGCTCGTCATCCTGGGACTGGTCGTCATCCTGCTCCCGCTGGGCCTGGCGATCTGGGCCGGGCGCCGGCGCTGGCTGACCTGGCCCGTCCTGGCCGCGGGCAGCGTGGTCGCCGGCGGCATCATGGCGTGGCTGGCTTCGGACGATCCGATCGTGCGGCGACCGCTGGCGATCGAGGAGGTCGCGCCCGCCTTCGACGGCGCGGAAAAGAACTACGCGGTGATCATGGAATACGGAAAGCAGAAGCCGACCGAGGACGCGCAGGCCTTCTCGGCGCGCAAGCATGCCGTGCAACTGGCCGGCGTCGGGCCGGCGGACGGCGACAAATGGGCCGAGTTCCTCGTGAAGAACCGCGCCGCCTTGGAGGCTGAGTGGGCCGCCGCCGCGCCGCAGCGCGCGTGGCTCGGCCGGCTCAACGCCTTCGACCGGCTCGGCGACCTCACGCCCGCGGATTTCGCCGCCGACATCCCCCGCTTTGACGTCTGGCGCTTCATGTCCCAGCGCACCGCCGCCGCCGCAAGCCTGCAGGCGCTCGACGGCAAGGGCGACGAGGCCATCGCCACCCTGCTCCCGATGCTGGAGGTCAGCCGCAAGTTCGAGACCTCGGCCCGCACGCTCATCCGGCTCATGATCGCACGCACCTGTCAGAAGTTGTGCTACCAAACCGCCGGTTTCATCCTTGATCGCTCCAATCCCAGCCCGGCGGCGCGCGCCAGGCTGCTCACCGCGCTGGAAGGTGGCAACGGCGCGGCCGGCGCGCGTCGCATCGTGCTGATCGAATACGCCCTGTTCATGCCGGCGCTGGCCAAGCTTTCGCTCACGGAGACGGCCGCGGCGGTCGACTGGGGCAGCTCGCGGCGCCTGCCCCGGGTGCTCAATGTGTTCACGCGGATCGTCTTCAACCCCCGCGCCACGACCAACCTCTATGGCGACCACGCCTACGAACTCGCGGGCTTGGCGGAGGCGCGCGATCTCGGCGGCTTCGCCGTGCGGCAAGAGTCCTTTGTCCATGCCTCCTACCGGCAGGGCGGCATGAAGAACCTCGGCGGCCGCCTCATCCTCAACATGGCCGTGCCCGCCTACCAGAAGGTCGTGAAGACCTACTGGGACATCGAAGATTTGCGGCTGGCGGTGTTGGCGCGAGTGGGCCCGGAAACCTAGCCCGTTCGGCGTAAACATTGCCGGCGACCGGTTCGGGATTCGATTCGCCGGCGGGAGCCGGCAGAGTGCCGCCATGCAGACTACCCCCGCCCACCCTGAAACCCCGACCGGCGCCGATGACCCGCGCTGTGTTCCCCACAAGCTCACCGCCCCGCTGCCCGTCGGCGCGGAGTGCCCCTACCCGGCCTACACCGCCGACGAGCAGGATGTCTGGCGCACGCTTTATGACCGGATGGAGACGCTCCTGCCCGGCCGCGCGGCGGACGAGTTCCACCTCGGGCTGCTCGCCCTGGACCTGGAAAAGCACCGCATCCCGGCCCTCGCCGATGTCTCCCGCAAGCTGCAGGCCGCCACCAACTGGCAGATCGCGCGCACGCCGGGCCTGCTCGATGCCCATGACTTTTTTTCCTACCTCGCGCGCCGCATCTTCCCCTGCACCGACTACATCCGCGCCCGCCACGAGCTCGACTACACGCCGGCCCCCGACTGCTTCCACGACATCTTCGGCCACACGCCGATGATCATGCACCCGCGCTTCGCCAACTTCTACCAGAAGATCGGCCAGGCCGCCCTGGCGTGCCAGGATCCGGCGGTCGAGGAGGGCCTGACGCGCATCTACTGGTTCACCGTCGAGTTCGGCCTGATCCGGAATCCGAGCGGCCCGCGCATCTACGGCAACGGCATCATCTCCTCCGCCGGCGAGACGCAGCACTCCCTCACCGACAAGGTCAGGAAGGTGCCCTACCGGCCCGAGACACTCGCCGCCCAACCCTACGACATCTGGCACTTCCAGGAGACGCTGTTCGTCATCGAGTCCTTCGACCAGCTGGAGCAGGAGTTCGTCCGCTGGGCGCGCGACCACCGCCTGCTCTGAAGCCCGTCAATCCGCCGGCATCGACTCGAGCAGCCGGCGCAGCTCGGGGCGCAGCGAGCGCACCTCGCGCAGGTGCGCGGCGGAGAGCCGGCCGAGCAGTTTTTCCCCGTGGGCGGTCAGGCTGACCTCCTGCTGCCGCCGGTCGGTCACCGACGGCGTCCGGCGCACGAGCTGCCGCTGCACCAGCCGGTTCACCAGGCCGACCGCGCTGTGATGCCGCAGGTGCAGCCGCTCCGCCAGCTCGCCCACCGACACATAGTCCCGCCCGGGAAACCCCTTGATGGCCAGGAGGGCCTGGTGCTGCTGCGGGGTCAGGCCCGCGGCCAGCGCCGCGTCGCGGCTGAACCGCTGGAAGCGGCGCAGCGCGTGCCGCAGCGCGGCGAGCAGCTCATAATGGGATTTGGCGAGGCGGGGACGGGAGGCGGCCATGGGGAAGGACCGGAGCAGCAAGGCTTCCCGGCGGCGGGGAGACAATCCTATTGCTTTATATCGTGCCGCGATATTGTTTGCCGGATTGCCCGCCGCCATGGACACCACCCACGCCACGCCCTCCCTGCCCGTCGCCGGCCATCCGCCCGACGCCCTTGCCGATTTCAGCACCGACCGCCGCGTGCTGCTGCTCTGCGCCTTCGCCGTGCCCATTGGCGTCCTCGGCGCCGTGGTGGCCAAGGCCCTGCTCTGGCTCATCGCCGTGATCACCAACGCGGCGTTCTTCCTGCGGTGGTCGGCCGCGCCCGCCACGCCGGAGATGCACCACCTCGGCTGGTGGGTGGTGCTGGTGCCGGCGGCCGGCTCGCTCCTCATCGGGCTGATGGCCCGCTACGGCTCGGAGAAAATCCGCGGCCACGGCATCCCCGAGGCGCTGGAGGCCATCCTGCTCGGCCGCAGCCTGATTGACCCGAAGGTCGCGGTGCTCAAGCCGGTCTCCTCGGCCATCTCGATCGGCACCGGCGGCCCCTTCGGCGCCGAGGGCCCGATCATCATGACCGGCGGGGCGCTCGGCTCGATCTTCGCCCAGCTGTTCCACCTGTCGGCCGCCGAGCGCAAGACGCTGCTCGTCGCGGGGGCGGCCGCCGGCATGGCGGCGGTGTTTGCCACGCCCATCGCCGCCGTCCTGCTCGCCGTGGAGCTGCTGCTCTTTGAGTGGAAGCCGCGCAGCTTCATCCCCGTCGCGGTGGCCGCCATGGTGGCAGCCGTGCTGCGGGTGCCGCTGCTGGGGGCGGGGCCGATCTTCGCGGTGGTCCCGCACGAGGTGCTGTCGCCGGCGATGCTGGGCTTTGCCCTGGCGATTGGCATCCTGGTCGGGCTCGGTTCCGGCGCGCTGACCGCCCTGGTGTATGCCTGCGAGGATCTGTTCGCCAAGCTGCCGGTGCACTGGATGTGGTGGCCGGCGCTCGGCGCAGTGGTGGTCGGCGTCGTCGGGTACTTCGTGCCGCACACGCTCGGCGTCGGCTACGACAACATCGAGCGCATCGTGTCGGGAGGAATCCTCGGCTGGCCGCTCGCCGTGCTGTGCGCCGCCAAGCTGCTGTCGTGGTCGATCGCGCTCGGCAGCGGCACGTCGGGCGGGACGCTCGCTCCGCTGTTCACGATCGGCGGCGCGCTCGGCGCGCTGCTGGTGTCCGGGGCCGCGGCAACGTTCCCGGCGACGGGGCTCGATCC
>Ga0268298_10003935_pt1 | contig 14794 bp, 16 predicted proteins | sample WWTPWeurt_MetaG_FD_194462 | JGI IMG/M metagenome (GOLD analysis project Ga0268298, IMG submission 194462) | Activated sludge microbial communities from WWTP in Nijmegen, Gelderland, Netherland - WWTP Weurt | ecosystem: Engineered > WWTP > Aerobic digester > Activated sludge | place... | reverse complement strand
AGACCCTGGCCGCGCCCTTCAAGGAGAAGGCCGGCATCGCGGTGCTGCGCGGCAACCTCGCGCCGCGCGGCGCGGTGATCAAGCCCAGCGCCGCCACGCCCGAGCTGATGGTGCACACCGGCCGCGCAGTGGTGTTCGAGGACATCGAGGACTTCCACAAGCGCATCGACGACGAGGCCCTCGACGTCGACGAGAGCTGCGTGCTGGTGCTGAAGAACTGCGGCCCCAAGGGCTACCCCGGCATGGCCGAGACCGGCAACATGCCGCTGCCGCCCAAGGTGCTGCGCAAGGGCATCACCGACATGGTCCGCATCAGCGATGCGCGCATGAGCGGCACGGCCTACGGCACCGTGGTGCTGCACACCGCGCCCGAAGCCGCCGCCGGCGGGCCGCTGGCGCTGGTGAAGAACGGCGACCTGATCGAGCTCGACGTGCCGCAGCGCCGGCTGCACCTGCACGTGAGCGACGAGGAACTCACCAAGCGCCGCGCCGCGTGGACGCCGCCGAAACCGCCACTCTCGAGCGGCTACTGGAAGCTCTACGTCGACCACGTGCTGCAGGCCGACGAGGGGGTGGACCTGGACTTCCTGGTCGGCAAGCGCGGGTCGTTCGTGCCGCGGGACAACCACTGACGCCTTGGCGTCAGTGGTTGCGGTGTGGCTCAAGTTTGGATCGGCGCCGACACCAGCGATCGACTACGTCGAGCGGATAGGTCGTTTCCGGACCGGCCGTGATGGCAACGGTGCGCACGCGTCAATGCCTTCGGCGCACGGAAGTTGTCCTGCCCCGCTCATCCTTCATGCCGCTGCCTGAGCATGCCCATCCAGCTGGCGCCAGATCGTGTCGAAGTATTCGTTGAACGCGCTCGAGCGTCTCAGCGCGCCAGGGTCGGTCGCGTCGCCGAGGTCGATGTCGTGGATTGCCTTGACGGTGCCCGGTCGCTGAGACAGCACGAGCACCCGATCCGACATCGCGATGCCCTCGCCGATGTCGTGCGTGACCAGGATCGCCGCCTTGCGCTGTTCGCGGATGATGCGCTTGACGTCGCCTTGCAGGATGAGGCGGGTCTGGAAGTCGAGTGCCGAGAAGGGCTCGTCCAGCAGGATGGCCTTGGGGTCGAGCGCGAGCGTGCGCATGAACGCAACGCGCTGGCGCATGCCTCCGGACAGCGCTCGCGGTCGCGCGGATTCGAACCCCGCCAGGCCGTAGCGCCGGATGAGCGCCATCGCCCTGTCCTGTGCCTCGCCAGGAGGCTTGCCCCTGACTTCCAGGCCGAGCGTGACGTTGTCGAGCACGGAACGCCAGGGCAGCAGCAGATCCTTCTGCAGCATGTAGCCGATGTGCCCCCGGGCACCGTCGACGAGTGTGCCGTCGACGCTCACCGAGCCAGAGGTCGGTCGCAGCAAGCCGGCGATCACGTTGAAGAGTGTCGACTTGCCGCAGCCCGATGGGCCCACGATGGCGAGAATTTCGCCCTGCCTGAGCGTGAAGCTGATGTCCCGGAATGCGACGACCTCGTGGGGGCTCCCGGCGTTGAACGCCATCGTCACCTGCCTGGCTTCGAGCACTGGTGCGTTCACCATTTGAACCTCGCTTCAACTTTTCCGAGCACGGCGTCGAGCACAAGCGCCAATGCCATCAGGCAAAAGATGCCCACGAACACGCCGTTCAGGTCGTACAGCGCACCGGCGTTGTAGATCATGTAGCCCAACCCCACTTTCGAAGAGATGTACTCGCCCACGACCGCGCCGATCATCGCAAAGCCGATGTTCAGGCGCATCGTCGACAGGATCCACGGCGCAGCCCCCGGCACGATGACCTTGCGCCAGATCGTCAGCGGCTTGGCGCCGAGCGAACGCATCAGTTTGACGAGGTCCTCGTCGACTTCCTGCGTGCCCTGGTAGACCGAGATGAGCGCGACGATGAAAGTCAGGCTGGCTGCAATGGCTACTTTCGCGCCGAGTCCGACGCCGAACCAGACCACGATCAGCGGCGCGAGCGCGATCTTCGGGACGCCGTTGATCGCCACAATGACCGGTCGGAGCACGAGCGCTGCAGTCTTGGAGAGCCACAGCAGCAGACCCGTGACGCTGCCGAGGGTTGTGCCCACCAGGAAGCCGACGATCGATGCGAACGCAGTCGCCCCGATGTGCGAGAGCAGTTCGCCATCTGCAAGCTGGGCTTGGAACTTCGCCAGGATTCCGCTGGGCTGACCGTACAGGTAGACGGGAAGCACCTTCGTCAGAACGAGCACCTCCCAGAATGCGAACAGGGCGACGACGAGAAGCGTCTGGTAGACGAGGATGCGTCGAGGCCCTGACGGTTGGCGCCCGCCGGGGAGCGCCTCGATGGCTGCAGGTGCGGCACCCATATCAACCACGCAGTCCGAAGGCCTCGACTGCCTTCTGTGCAAAGCGGTTGTCCACCATTTCCTCGAAGGAGAACGCCTTGCGCACCGTGCCCGCAAGCGTGTCGTGCTCGGCGATCGCATCCCATTCGGCCTTGCCGACCACGGGCGACAGCGGCACGAACCCGCGGGTCGCGAGCAAGCGGTCGCAGCCGGCTGCGACCACCGCCTTGTCGAGGTTGGCAAACTCCGCCGTCATCGCCGACACGTAGGCCGACTTGTCCTCGCGGATCAGCTTCATCGCTGCGGCAAGTGCGTTGCAGAAGCGCTGCACGGTGTCGGCGTTGGATGCCAGGTAGTCCTCCTTGACCATCACGGATGTCAGCAGGATGGGCCCCACCGTTTCGGCGAATCCGAAGGCCACCTGCAGCCCGGACTGGGCGGCGATGCTGGCGTCCCACTCGAACACGACACCCACGTCTGCGCGGCCGTCGCGCACGGCGCTCACGATCGATCCCGGTGGCCCTTCAACGAATTCGACACCCGAGGCCTTCGCGTCGAAGCCGCCGAACTTCTTCATCGCAAAGGTGGGCGACGTCACGGTGTTCGATGGGAAGCGCAGGCTCGCCACCCTCTTGCCCTTGAAGTCCGCGAGCGACTTGAAGTTCGTCCCGGGCTTGGCGATGACCCACATACCCAGCGCTCCGGTCATCTTGGCGATGACCTTCATTCGGCCGCCCTCCGCTGTCGAGTTCATGGCCATTCCCGTGCCGGTGGCGGCGAACTGGCCACGGCCCGAGAGCGCGATGGCAACGGGCTCGTTGACGCTGCCGCCGACATCTGCGGCCAGGCTCAGCCCCTGCTTCTCGAAGAGCCCGGCGCGCTGCGCGACGTAGATGGGACCGTAGTTGGCCAGCTTCAGGCCGGTCGTCAGCCTGACCGGCACGGCGGTTTGGGCGTGAGCGTCGTACAACACGAACGGCTGCGCGATGCCGACCGCGGTGGCAGCGCCGGCGGTCTTCAGGAGGGTCCTGCGATTGATGTGAGGTATCTGGCTGTGCATGGGTTTCTCCATTGGCGGAGGGCGTTGGTCGGAGCGTCCAAGGCGCCCTGTGGGACCCTGGACGGCTGGTGTCTGCGTCGTCTCAGGGCATGTCACGAGATTGGTGGTGTGAGGGTTCGGCATGACGCGGCTGCCGGCAGCCGGCCATTGGCTGCCGTTCCCAGTTCAGGCCGGCGTCCCCTCCAAACCGTCGGCCTCGGCGGCACTCGCGTTCGGGATGCGCATCTCGAAGATGTCCGTAACGCTGGTGTAGTCGTAGTAGCCAAGCCTGGCCAGCGGACGCGCCTTGAGGACGTCGAGCTTCCCCTCCGGAGTCAGGAAGTTCTCGTCGATGTGGATGCGCTCCACCTGGGCGAACACCACGTCGATCGTGCCGACCTTCGAGTTGCCGGCAAAGCGGTGGGTCGAGAGGTAGCGGCACTCGAAGTGCACCGGGCTCTCCGCAACCATCTGCACGTTGCAGAGATCGGCACGACGACGCGTGACTCCGGCGAGATCGAATTCGCTTTGGTGCGAGGGCACCGCCATCGCGCTGAGGTTGACGGCCTCCCGCAAGCTGTAGGTCGCCATGTTCCAGACAAACCAGCCGGTCTGCTCGGCGTTCAGCACGGTGTCCTTGCGGCGCCCGTCCGGATACTGGTTGGCTGCGAACATCACCATCGGCGGATCGAAGGTGAGGTTTTGCCATTGGCTGTATGGCGCGAGGTTGTCGATGCCGTCCGGGCTGACGCTGGACAGCCAGCCGATGGGACGCGGTACCGTGCAGCTTTTGAACGGTGAAAACGGCAGGGGGCACTTTTCGCGCGACGGGTCGTATTTCACAGGGGCTCCTGAGCAGTGGCGGGTGTCTCGACGAGGCCTCTTGGTGTCTGTGAGGCCGATCTCGCAGATGTAGTATGCACCCAATATATCGGTTGTACAATGGATGTTCTACGGTCGCGCCTATGCTCTGGCATGTCGACGGCTGATTGGACTGCATGGGGAGAGCGATGGTTAGCCAGGGCAAGGCGGGACAGGCGTATCAACGGATCGAGCAACTGATCGTGTCCGAGGAGTTGGCCCCGGGAAACCTGGTGTCCGAAGCGGCGCTGATGGAGAAGACCGGGCTGGGTCGCACGCCGATCCGAGAAGCCCTCCAGCAGTTGGCGCGCAACCGCATGGTCGAGATCCATCCCAACCGTGGCGTGCTCATTCCACCGGCGTCGGTGGAGTCGCAGTTGCGGATGCTGGAGGTGCGGCGCGTGCTGGAGGCTCTGGCCGTCCGGCTGGCCTGCCACAGCGCCACCTCCGACGATCGCGTCCGGATGGAGGCGATGCTGCTTCGCTTGTCAGGCGAGCCCATGGCGCTGGCCGAGTACGCCGAGACGCTCAAGGACATCCATCGCTTGGTTGCGCGCTGCTGCAACAACGAGTACCTGGCCGACGCCATGGCGCCGCTGCAAGGCCTCTCACGCCGGTTCTGGCTCGCCCACGTGCGCGACGACGGGCCCAGCGAGGTCCGTCGCGGGTCGGCGCTGTACCTCGCCATCCTGCGCGCAGTTCTGGCGCGCGACCCAGCGGCAGCCGAGCAGGCATCCCACTCGCTGAACGACTACCTCGTCGAGTTCACCTACGCCACGATCCGCCGGCCGGCGGGGTCCGCCTGAGGGCGTCCGGCGGTTCCGGGCCCCGAGACCCGCTCGTGAACTGGTAGCGATTGGCGGAATGCCACAGCGTTGCCATGGACGCCACCTGCCCGTGTGACAGCGTCTTTCGGTGCACGACCAGGCAAGGCTGGGCTGAGAGTCGATATGCGGCATGGTCACGACCACTGACGCCACACTTGGATTTCCGTTCACCCTGAGCTTGGCGAAGGGCCCGCAAGTGGCTCGCTGGGGCAACGACCAGGCTCAGCCCGAACGGGATCTGTACGGTCGAACGCGGTTCACTGCAGCCGCACCGCATCGCTGAAGTGCCAGCTGCGGCGAATCTCGATGACGTCGAAGTCGCGCGCCAGCGCGGGTGGGAAGGACAGATAGGGTCGGTGGCTTTCCACCATGCGCCGGATCGCCTCGTCGACCTCGGCCGAACCGCTGGGCGTCACGAAGGTCACCGATTCCACGGACCCGTCGCTGCGGATCGCCACGGTCACCATCGGCGGCGTGTGAGGCCGCTTCGCCAAGGTGCGCACCGTTTCTAGCGGCGTGTTGAACTGGATCTTGCGCGCCCAGGCTTCGGCGTACTCGACCAGTTCGGCGTTCGGATCGCTGCGCCCCCACAGCCTGACCCGGCGTGCCGTGCTCAGCGACAGCGGCAGTGCATTGGGCGTGCGAGCCGCGGCCGTCGCCGCGTCGCGCCGGGCAGCCTCTTCGTCGAGCTGGCGCCCGATCGAGCGAAGCACGGCTTCGCGGCGCTTCATTTCTTCCTGTTCCGCTGCGGTGCGCGCCGCGGCTTGGCGTGCGGCTTCCTGGCGCGCCGCCTCCTGGCGCGCCGTCTCCTGGCGTGCCACCTCCTGGCGTGCCGCCTCCTGGCGCGCTGCCTCTTGGCGCGCTGCCTCCTGGCGTGCTGCCTCTTGGCGTGCGGCCTCTTGGCGTGCGGCCTCTTGGCGGGTCGCCTCAGCACGGGTTGCTTCCTGTCGCGCGGCTTCCCGTCGCCTTGCCTCTTCCTGCGCCGCAGCCTGTCGTAGCGTCTCCTGGCGTTCGGCCTCCTTTCGCGCTGCTTCGGCGCGGGCGGCCTCCTGCCGCACGGCTTCCTGACGCATCGCCTCAGCACGGGCAGCGTCCTGTCGCTCTGCTTCCTGTCGCTCTGCTTCCTGTCGCTTTGCCTCTTCCTGCGCGGCAGCCTGTCGTAGCGCCTCCTGGCGCTCGGCTTCCTTTCGCGCCACCTCGGCGCGCGCAGCCTCCTGCCGCGCGGCTTCCTGTCGGCGCCTCTCTTCCTGCGCAGCTCGTCGCTGCGCCTCTGCGCGTTCAGCCTCCAGGCGCTCGGCGTCGCGGCGCGCGGCCTCCTCGGCCGCACGCGCAGCGGCGGCGGCGACCGCATCGGGATCGGGACTCGACGCCGCAGGCGCCACCGCGACGACGGAGGTGGGCGAGAACGGGATGTCGAGCACCGGCACCGGCTCGCCGGCCGGCTTCGCCTCGGCCACCACGGGTTCTGCGGCTGGCACGGGCACGGGCACGGCAACGGGCGGCGCGGGCGCGGGCATTGGCGCGGGCGCAGCCACTGCAACCGGCACCGGCGCCTCGGCTTCCATCGGTGTGGCCTCCGTCGGCGCGGCCGTGACCGGCGGAGCCGGCATCGGCACGGGCGGCGCGACCGGCACCCGTGCGGCCGGTTTCGGCGCAGCCTTGGCCGGCGCTCGCGGCGCTTGCGTCACCGGCGGCGGCTTCGGAGCCGGCGGCTCGATCCGCGGCGCTTCGATCGCGGCGCTCAGCACCGCCGGCTCGGCCGGCGCCTCGGGTGCCGGCGTGAGCACGATGTGCAGCTCGGGCGCTTCGATGCGCCTTTCCTTCCAGGGGAAGAACAGGCCCGGCAGCCCGCGCACGTCGCCGCCGAAATTCAGGCTCAGCAGCGCAGCATGGAACAGCAGCGAGAGCAGCAGCGAGCGCGCGAGCACGCGGTTCCTGCGCAATGCGCGCCGGCCGTTGCGCAGCCGCCGTTGTGCGGCTTGCGCAAGCCGCGCACCGGGCCCGCTGCCGGCGCGCGCCGCTGCACCCTTCGCGGCAGCGCCCTTGGGCGCGGCCGGAGGGCTTCTGCGTTTCGTCTGCACGCGGGCCATGGCGGCGATTCTCGCGGGGCCGGACGGGCGGCCTTCAGCGCCGGCGCAGGCCGAGCCACATCACCGTGCCGACCACGATCAGCCCGCCCGCCACCTGCGAGGGCGCGATGGCCTGATCGAGCACGGCCCAGGCCAGCACCAGCGCGAAGATGGGCTCGACGTTCATGATCGCCGAGTTGCCCACCACGCCCAGGCGCGGCAGCACGGTGAACATGATGGTGAAGCCGGTGCCGTAGAGCAGCGTCAGCCCCGCGAGGCCCCACCAGCCCGCGGCGTCGTGCGGCAGGTGGAAGCCGCCCTGCACGGCCACGCCGGCGAGCGCCAGCAGCGCCACCTGGCCCATGGTGGCGGCGGTGCGCACGCGGCCGTCGAGATCACCCGCCTCGTGCTGGGTGAAGACGAGCGCGAGGCCGAAGGTCGCCGCGGCGCCGAGCGCGAAGGCCACGCCGGCGCCGATGCGGCTCCACTGCCCGGCCGCACCCAGGCCGGAGGCGGCGCCGAATACGTCGAGCGCCAGCGCCAGGCCGACCAGCATCACCGGCATGGCCATCAGCACGCGGCGCTCGGGGCGGTGCGCGTAGACCACGCGCGCCCACAGCGCCGTCCACAGCGGGTAGGTGTTGAAGGCGAGCAGCGCCAGCGCCACCGGCAGGCGCGCCACCGCGGAGTACAGGCACAGGCTCTGGATGGCGATCAGCACGCCGATGGCCGGCAGCGCGCGGCGGTGCTTCGCCGCCAGCTTCAGCGGCACGCCTTGCAGCACGAGCAGCGTGCCCACCACCAGCGCCGTCACCGCGCTGCGGAACACGACCGCGGTGGCGACGTCGGCACCGTGGTTGAAGGCGACGCGCGCAGCGACGTGGTTCGCGCCCATCAGCAGCGCGATCAGCAGCAGCGTGAGGAAGGCGGCCTTCGACAGCGCCGTGGATTTGTTCATGGAATGCAGCGACGGAGCGACGCGGCGATTGTGCGTGGCGTACCCGGCAGCCATCGGTGCAGCGGGCATTTCGTTCGAATTACACGCTCGCCGCCCATCAATGATTGATCAAGCGCATATCTGATCTTGATAGATATAGAGTGCGCTCCGCTGTCACGGGAGACCCGACAGCACCAACAGTCCGAGCGCGATGCCTCGCGTGCCATGAGCACAGCGGCGGGTCGCGCGATAACCGAGGGAATCGCTTCGTGTCCACCAGTTCGATGGCCGACCGGGCCATGCGCGCCATCGTGGCTCGTCGCCAGTCGGCGATGGAGCGTGCATCCGCCGGCGCGACCGGCGCGACGCCGACGGCCCCGCAGCGACTGGAGCCGCCGTCGGTCTTCAACACCTCCGCGCTGGACTCGCAGGCGCCCGACGTCGCGCCCGACGAGTTCGCGCCGCAGAAGGTCCTGCATCTGGCGCGCTGGCCGCAGATGCGCACCCTGCCCGCCGACGAACTGCTGGCCAGCGCGCGCATCCTCGCGCTGCTGGCGCACGGGCCGTCGGCCGGCTTCCTGGTGCATCGCCGGCTCGATCTGCCGCGTGAGCTCGTGATGCCGCTGCTGTTTCGCCTGCATGCCGACGGCTACCTGCGCACCGCCGGCAGCAGCGAGGCCGCCGACGTCGCCGACGCCGCGACGACAGCGCCGGCGGCCGTGCAGGCGCCGCCGTCGATCTGGACCAAGCTGCTGCGCAAGCTGCGCACCTGAGCATGGAAAGCCGCATCCTGTTCCTCGGCCCCGTCGGTGCCGGCAAGACGACCGCCGTGCGCACGATGAGCGACATCCCGGTGGTCGACACCGACGTGCTCGCCTCCGACGAGGTGCGCACGATGAAGGCGACCACGACCGTCGCGATGGACCTCGGCGTGATGGAGCTCGACGGCGGCGACCGCATCGTGCTGTACGGCGCCCCCGGGCAGGACCGCTTCGATTTCATGTGGGACATCCTGCTCGAGCAGTGCGACGGCGTGCTGCTGGTGCTGGACCACGCCGCCGCCGACCCGCTGGCCGACCTGCGCCGCTACCACGACGCGCTGATGCGCAACGGCGCGAAGCGCCGGCCGATGGTGGTCGGCGTGACGCATGCCGACCTGGCGCCGCAGCGCCCGCTCGCCCTGTACGACGCCGTGCTGCAGCCGATGCGCGCGCGTTGCGGCTGCGTGGCCTGCACGCCGACATTGCAGTTGATGGACGCCCGCTCGCGCCACGACGTGCGCGCCGTGCTGGTCACGCTGGCCGCGCTGCTCGAGGTGAGCCAGCGCGCCACCACGCGCCGGTGCAACGCATGAGCCCGACGCCGGCGCCTGCCACGCCCGCCGGACCGCCCGTGGCCGAGGCGGCGCTGACGCTGCGCGGCTTCGGCGTGGCCTACGGCGAGCGCCAGGTGCTCGCCGGTCTGGATCTGGCGCTGCCGGCTCGTGGCGTCACGGTGCTGCTCGGCCCGAGCGGCACCGGCAAGTCGACGCTGCTGCGCACGATCTGCGGCCACCACCGCGGCAACCCGGAGGTTCATGTGTGCGGCGACTGCACGCTGGCCGGCGGCATCGACGCCGCCGCCGCGCCGCCGCCGCTGGTGGTGCAGAAGGCCAAGCTGCTCGTCTCCAGCGTGTTCGAGAACCTGGTCGACGGCTGGCCGCAGCGTGCACGCCTGACCGGCGCCGAGCAGCTCGCGCACGTGCAGCGCTGGCTCGAGCGGATGGATCAACCGGCCCTGGTGCCGGCGCTGCGCACGCTGGTGGTCGAACTGCCGCCGGCGCAGCAGCGGCTGGTCGCGGTGCTGCGCCTGGCGCTGCACGAGGCAGCGCTGCTGCTGGTCGACGAGCCCACCGCCGGCCTGAGCGACGCGCACGCCGAGCCGGTGGTCGAACTGCTGCGGCGCATCGGCCGCGAGCGCGCCGTGCTGGTGGTGATGCACCACCTCGGCCAGTCGCGCCGCCTGGCCGACCACGTGCTGCTGCTGGCCAGCGGCCGCATGGAGGAGTTCACGCCGGCGCCGGAGTTCTTCGCCGCGCCGCGCAGTGCATCGGGACGCCATTTCCTGCGCACTGGCTCGTGCCCGGAGGACACGGCCCAGCCGCAGCATGCGCAGGCGCCTGCAGCGCTGGAAGCCGACATCGATCGACGTGCCGAGCCGCCGACGCCGACTGCCGCTGCACCTGCCGCTGCACCCGCCGCGGCAGCCGCGCCGAACCGCCCGCGCACGCGCGGCCCGAACGGCTTCGCCTGGCTGCTCGACGGCCGGCTGGCCGGCACGCCCTGGCCGGGCCTGGTGTATCCGGCCGAGTACGACCTCGAGCTGCTGCGCGCCGCGGGCGTCACGCGGCTGCTCTCCCTGACCGGCCAGGCGTTCGACGCCGACGTCGCGGCGCGGCACGGCATCGCCGTCGACAGCGCGGCGATCACCGACATGCACCCGCCGACGATCGACCAGGCGCTCGAGCTGTGCGCGCGCCTGGAGCGCTGGCTGGCCGCCGGCGAGAACGTCGCGGTGCACTGCCGCGCCGGCCTCGGCCGGACCGGCACCGTGCTGGCCGCGTGGTGGATCCACCGGCACGGCGGCCGGCTCGACGGGCCGCAGGCGCTCGAGCAGGTGCGGCGCCGCCACGGCGGCTGGGTGCAATCCGCCGCACAGATCGATTTCCTCGATGAGTTTGCGCGGGTCGTCGCAAGCCAAGGCGGCGCCGCAATCGCGGCGTGCGCATCCCCAACGACCACGCTTGCGGCCCGCTCCGAACGGGCCGCCTGACCCTTCCCGCAACGTACCTCTTCAGTCGTCAACACCATGTCCAAACTCGACGCCGTTCTGCAGAAATCCGTCACCAGCGTCCCCGACTGCGTGGCCACCGGCTTCATCGACCTCGCCTCCGGCATGCTGCTGGGCGTCAAGACGGTCGACTCGCATCCCCACGAGGTCATCGAACTGCTGGCCGCCGCCACGGCCGACCTCTTCCAGGGCCCGAACGTCGTCTCGATCGAGAAGCTGTTCCGCACCGCGCGCGGCGTTCCGGAAGACGGGCACCACTACTTCCAGGAAATCATCGTCAACAGCGACAACCTGATCCACGTATTCCTGCGCAGCAAGCGCCAGCAGCAGGTCGTGTGCTTCGTGTGCCGCAAGGGCGCCAACCTCGGCATGGTGCTGACCAAGGCGCGCATGGCGATGCCGGAGATCGAGGCCGCGCTGTAAGCCGATGTCCGCCACCGAGGTCCTGAACCCCGCGGCCGCGAGCCGCGCACGCTCGCTGCTGCGGGCGCTGCGCGGCACGCACCAGGCGATCGAAGGCTGCGCGCTGATGACCCGCGACGGCCGCGTCGCCGCCGCCGCGCTCGCGCCCGGCACCGACCCCGACCGCTTCGGGGCGATGTGCGCCGCCTTGCTCGCGCTGTCGGCGCGCGCCGCGGCCGAGGCGCAGCGCGGCGAACTCCGGCAGCTCATCCTCGAGGGCTCGACCGGGCCGATGCTGCTGACGCGCGCCGGCCAGAGCGGCGTGCTCGCCGTTTCGGCCACCTCGGAATGCCCGCTCGGCCGCGTGATCCTCGACGCCAAGGCCTCCGCGCAGGCGCTGGGCGCGCTGTTCGACACCGCCCCGGGCGCGTGATGACGGCGGCTGCGCGCTACCTCGACGTGACGCCGCAGGGCGTGGCGCAGTGCATGACCGGGCCGCCGCGCGACCTGCCGCAGCGGCTGCTGCGCGCGCTGGTGCTGCGCAGCGCCGGGCAGCCCTGGTCATCCGACGAACTGGCCGGGCTGCTGCCCGGCGGCGAGCCGCGTGCCGCAGCGCAGGCGCTGTTCCGGCTGCAGCGCGATGGCCACATCGTCGTGCAGCTCGAGCCGCCCGGAGACGACGCTGCCTGCGGCTGGACAGGGCTGCGGCCATTGCTGCGCGGCATGATCGCGCGCGGCGCCGAGTGGGCCGCCCTCAGCGACGCCGACGGCCTGGTGCTCGAATGCGCCGGCGCACAAGGTGAAGCCGACCCCGACCGGCCCCACGCGCTGCAGTCCGGCTCGCTGGCGCTGCACGTCGGCGAAGGCGCGCTGGCCGCGACCTATGCGTTGACCCTGCGCGGCGCAGCCGCCGAGAACGAGCCCGGCCTCGTCCCCCTGGTGCGCCGCCTTGCGCGGTGGCGGGCGGAGCGCCGATGCTGACACCCGTCATGCCCGAGGCGCGGCTGCGCGCCGAACTCGACGCGCTGCATGCGGAGTGCGCGGGACTGCAGGGCGCCGCGGTGGCCTCCGGCGACGGCCTGGCGCTGTGTGCCACCGGGCTGCTGGGTTCGGACACCGCCTCGGCGGCCGCCGCCTTCCTGCTCGGCGAGATCGACGTCCACCTGACGATGCTTCGAGCCGGCCCGGTGCGCGAGGCGCTCGTCTGGACCGATGCCGGCCCCTGGTATCTCACCCGTGTGGGCCGGCTGCCCCACGTGCTGCTGCTGTGCGCATCCGAAACGCCGGCCGCGGTGTTGCGCCACGCCGGCGCACTCGCCTGCGCGCGCATCGAGCCGCTGCTGGCCTCACTGACCGAACACGCATGACCCAAGACCTGCGACTGGCGCTCGGCACCCACGTGGCCGTTGCGCACGATGGAGAAACGGTGCTGGACGCGCTGCTGCGCGTCGGCGCACCGCTCGCGTTCTCGTGCAAGAGCGGCGTGTGCCACGCCTGCGCACTGCGCTGCCTCGGCGGCGAAGTGCCCGAGGCGGCACAGCGCGGCCTGCCCGCTCACCTGGCCGAGCGCGACTACTTCCTGCCCTGCCAGTGCATGCCGCAGACCTCGATGGTGCTGGGCCCGCGCCGCGACGAAGACCAGTTGCAGCAGTGCCTGCTGGTCTCGGCCGGCGGGCACGGCAGCGGCGTCCTGACGCTGGAGCTGGAGCCGGTGCGCGCCTTCGAGTACAGCGCCGGCGACCGCCTGCTGCTGATCGATGCCGACGCGGCGCGCGAGTGGCCGCTGGAGCTGACCAGCGATCCGCGCGCCGACTATTTCATCACGGCGCGCCTGGCGTTGCCGGCCGGCGCGCCGGAGCCCGCCGTGCTCGCGGCCGATGGGTTCGGTGTCGAGCTGAAGCTGCGCGGCCCGCTGCGTGAGCGCCCATCGGCGCGGCCATCCGCCTGCCCGGTCGGGCCCGAGATCGCGTGGCCGACACCCGACCCGGCGCTGTGGAAGCTGCTCGGCGACGGCGCGACGGTGCGGCGTGTGCTCGACGCCTTCTACCTCAAGGTCTACGCCGATGCGACGCTCGCGCCGTTCTTCGAAGGCGTGACGCTGACGCGCTCGATCGAGAAGCAGTACTCCTTCCTGAAAGCCTGCATCACCGGCGAGAAGTGCTATTTCGGCAACCGCCCGCGCAACGCGCACCACTGGATGATCATCGACGACGCGCTGTTCGACTACCGCCAGGCGCTGATGATCGCCACGCTGCGCGAACACGGCCTGGACGCCGACCTGATCGCACGCTGGACCTCCTTCGAGGAGCACTTCCGCGCCGACATCGTCAAGGCCGCGGCGTGGCCGCGCCAGGTCGGCGATACGCTCATCGACACCGAGACCTTCGAGCGCGAGACGCTGCTCGAAGCCACGCTGTGCGACCACTGCGGCGACGAGATCGCGGCCGGCACCAGCGTGCTGTACCACCGCCGGCTCGGCCGCATCGGCTGCGAGCGCTGCCAGGGCAGTGCCGTAGCGACGGCGGCCGCATGACGGCCGCGGCGGTCTTCGGCGTCACGCACGTCGAGCTGGCGGTCAGCGACATCGCCCGCGCGCGGCGCCTGTATGTCGACACGCTGGGCTTCACGCCGGCGGCCGAGTGGCCCGGCGCGATCGACCTGGACGCCGGCGGCACGGTGCTGCTGCGCCTGATCGAATCGGCGCGGCCCGAGCAGCGCGGCGCGCTGCGCATCCGCGTCGCCTCGGTCGAGGCCACGCTGGCGGCGCTGCAACAGGCCGGCTGCGCGCTGGCGCATGCGCCGATGCGCACCGATGCCGCCGAGCTGCAGGCCAGCCTGCGCGACCCCGACGGCCATGGCCTGACGGTCTGGCGCGCGCTGTCGGAAGACGAATACGAAGCGCCGCCCGAACTGCCCAAGCAGCTGATCTGGGACGACGACGCCGACGCCTTGCTCAAGCAGCTGCTGCGCAGCGTGCCGACGCTGTTTCGCAGCCTGGCGCGGCGCAAGGTCACGCGCGTCGTCGAGGAGCTGGCCGGCTCGCACGGCCGTGTTGGACGCGAGCAGGTGATCCGCGGCTACATCCTGTCGAGCCCGCGCATCACGCGAGGGCGCAACCGCAAGCCGCTCGTCGAGGCCGGCATCGACGTCGAACGCTACCGCGCCGACTGGGACGCCGACTGACGCGCGGCGCTCAGACGCTGGCCGTCAGGCCGCCGTCGACGTAGAGGATGTGGCCGTTGACGAAGCGCGCCGCATCGCTGGCGAGAAATACCGCCGCGCCGGCGAGCTCCTCCACCTCGCCCCAGCGCCGCAGCGGCGTGCGGCCGACCAGCCAGCCGCTGAAGGCGGCGTCGTCGATCAGCTTGCGGTTCAGCTCGGTCTTGAAATAGCCCGGGCCGATGCCGTTGACGGTGATGCCCGAGGGGCCGAGGTCGACCGCCATGCCCTTGGTGAGCATCTTCACCGCGCCCTTGCTGG
>Ga0268298_10003934_pt1 | contig 14795 bp, 18 predicted proteins | sample WWTPWeurt_MetaG_FD_194462 | JGI IMG/M metagenome (GOLD analysis project Ga0268298, IMG submission 194462) | Activated sludge microbial communities from WWTP in Nijmegen, Gelderland, Netherland - WWTP Weurt | ecosystem: Engineered > WWTP > Aerobic digester > Activated sludge | place... | reverse complement strand
TGTGTCCGCTGTGGAAAAGCAGGCGCGCACGGTCGATATCGAGGTGGATTTCGAGGCGCCCGAGTCGGCCGGCAAGCTGCTGGTCGGCTACAGCGCCGACGTGGAGATCCTGCTTGCGGTCCGCGAGAACGTGCTCCGCATTCCCACCGCTGCCCTGCTCGAGGGCAACCGGGTCCTGGTCTATAACCCGGAGACGGAAAGACTCGACGAGCGCACGGTCAAGACCGGCCTCGCCAATTGGGAGTACACCGAGATCGCCGACGGCCTGCGGGCCGGCGATCGCATCGTCACCTCCCTGGAAAAAGAGGGCGTCAAGGCCGGCGCCCGGGTAGTACCGGACGACAAGGTCAAGGCTGGCAAATAGGCCATGCCCCTCATCGAGCTGACCGGCATCGAGCGGGTTTTCCAGCTGGGGGACAGCGAAGTCCATGCCCTGGCCCAGCTCGATCTGGCCATCGACGCCGGCGAGTATGTGGCGGTGATGGGACCTTCCGGTTCCGGAAAATCGACGCTCCTGAATCTCCTGGGCCTTCTCGACCGACCCGACGCCGGCGTCTACCGCCTGGAGAACCGCGACGTCACCACCCTGTCGCCGGAAGAGCAAGCTCGCGTACGCAGCCGGCGCATCGGCTTCGTCTTCCAGAGCTTCCACCTGGTACCCCGGCTCACCGCCGCCGAGAACATCGCCCTCCCCATGACCCTGGCCGGAATCCCTCCCCGTCAGCGGGCCGAGCGGGTGGGCCGGGCATTGCAGGATTTCGGCCTGGAACATCGGGCCGACCACCGCCCGGACCAGCTTTCCGGTGGTCAGCGCCAGCGGGTGGCCATCGCCCGCGCCACCATCATGGAACCCGCCTTGCTTCTGGCCGACGAGCCCACCGGCAACCTGGACCGCCATACCGGCGACGAAGTCGTTCACCTGCTGGAAGAACTCAACGGCCGCGGCGTGACGCTGGTGGTCGTGACCCACGACCCCGCCCTTGGCGCCCGCGCCAAGCGGCAGCTGGTGATGGAAGACGGGCGCCTCAAGCAGGACAGCTCGACGCGAGTCTGACATGCGTACTGCCGACATCCTGCGCTTCGCCCGCGACGCCGCCCTCGGCACTCCCTTGCGGACCAGCCTCTCGGTGCTGGCCATGTCCATCGGCGTCGCCGCCGTGGTGGTCCTCACCGCCCTGGGCGACGGCGCCCGTCGCTATGTCGTCGGTCAGTTCGCTTCCCTCGGCACCAATCTGGTCATCGTCCTCCCCGGCAAGACGGGTACCGGCGGCTTCAATCCGGCCACCGCCATCACCAGCACGCCCCGCGATCTCACGGTGGATGACGCCGCGGCCTTGCTGCGCGCGCCTGCCGTCAAACGCCTCGCCCCCCTGGCGGTGGGCACCTCGGAACTCAGTTTTGGCGGAAAATTAAGGGAAGGCATGGTCGCCGGCTCGACGTCCCAACTTCTCGAAGTGCGCAATTTCGAACTCGCCCAGGGTCAGTTCCTCCCCGACGAGGATTGGAATCGCGGCTCCCCCGTGGTGGTGATCGGGGCCAAGATCCGCGAGGAAATTTTCGGCGCCACTCCCGCCATCGGCCAACTGGTAAGGGTCGGCGACCGACGGGTGCGGGTGGTGGGAGTCCTCAAGTCTGCCGGTACCGGCCTGGGCATGGATACCGATCAGTTGATCATCGTTCCCGTGGCGCTGGCCCACGCCCTGTTCAATTCGAACACCCTCTTCCGCATCCTGGTGGAAGCCAAGAGCCGCGAGGCGATCCCCGAGGCCCGGGATCAGGTACTCAGCATCCTAAAGAGCCGGCACCAGGGCGAAGAGGACGTCACCGTCATCACCCAGGACGCCGTGCTGGCCACCTTCGACAAGCTGCTTGGCGCGCTCACCCTGGGGGTGGCCGGCATCGCCGCCATCAGTCTGGCAGTGGCCGGCATTCTGGTCATGAACGTGATGCTGGTCGCGGTCACCCAGCGCACCGGCGAGATCGGGCTGCTCAAGGCCCTGGGGGCCACCGGCCGCACCATCCGTCTGGCCTTCCTGGCGGAAGCCGCCATGCTCTCCGCCGTCGGCGCCGGAGTGGGCTACCTCCTCGGGCATCTGGCGGCCTTCGGCATTCGCCTCGCCTTTCCCGTCTTTCCCGCCTATCCCCCGGACTGGGCGGTGATCGCCGGCCTGGGGACGGCACTCTCCACCGGCCTCGTCTTCGGCGTCCTACCCGCCCGCCGCGCCGCCCGGATGGATCCCGTGCAGGCCCTGATGAAGCACTGATGCTCTTCGCCGACGCCCTCCAGCTCGCACTGCGGGCCATCACCGCCCAGCGCCTCAGAAGCTTCCTGACGCTCCTGGGCATCGCCGTGGGCATCGCCGCAGTGATCTTGCTGACCTCCATCGGCGAGGGCATCCACCGCTTCGTCCTCGGCGAATTCACCCAGTTCGGCACCAACAACATCACGGTCGTGCCGGGCAAGACCAAGACCGGTGGAGCCCCTTCGGGCCTCCCCTCCAGCGCCCGCCCCCTGACCCTGGACGACGCCCGCGCCCTGGAGCGCCTGCCCCATGTCGTCGCCGTCACCCCCAACGCCCGCGGCAACGCCGAGGTCGAGGGCAACGGCCGCACCCGGCGCACCCTGATCTACGGCGTCAATGCCCAGATGCCCGCCGTCTTCCAGGGCAAGGTGAAAATCGGCCAGTTCCTGCCGGTCGAGGACAGCGACGCCGGCGCCCGGGCCTTCGTCGTCCTGGGCCTCAAGCTGAAGAACGAACTGTTCGGCAGCGAGAACGCTCTCGGACAGCGCCTGCGCATCGGCGGGCTGCATTTCCGCATCATTGGCGTCATGGAGCCCAAGGGGCAGTTCCTGGGCATCGACCTGGACGACACGGCCTTCATCCCGGCCGGACGCGCCCAGGAACTGTTCAATCGCGAAGGCGTGGACGAAATCAACCTTTCCGCCGAGGAGGGCGTGCCTTCGGCCATCGTCGCCGCCGCCGTCAAGGAACGCTTGATCGCCCGCCACAGCCGCGAGGACTTCACCATCGTCACCCAGGAAGAGATGCTCAAGACCCTCTCCAACATCCTCGACGTGCTCACCCTGGCCGTCGGCGCTCTGGGGGGCATTTCGCTGCTGGTGGGCGGGGTCGGCATCGTCACCATCATGACCATCGCCGTCAGCGAGCGGACAGGAGAAATTGGCCTCCTGGTGGCCCTGGGCGCGCCGCGGCGAACCATCCTGGCGCTGTTCCTCGGCGAAGCGGTGGCGCTCTCGGCGCTGGGCGGCGGTTTCGGCCTGGCGCTCGGGATCGGACTGGCCCAGACCATCCAGTTCGCCCTCCCATCCCTCCCCGTACACACCCCCGTCGCCTTCGTCGTCCTGGCCGAAGCCGTGGCCATCGCCATCGGCCTCGTGGCCGGGGTCATGCCGGCCCGTCGGGCCGCTCGTCTCGATCCGGTGGTGGCCCTGCGGACCGAATAGCTTGGGCCGCTTGCCAGGCTGCCAGGCGTTGCCGCATGCGCCGGCAGTGGGCGCCGAACCAATACACTCGCCCGCAGACCGGGCAGCGACTGATGGCCCGGCCGGCCAGATCGGCGGGTAACTCGGGATGGACGGCATGAAGAGTCGCTTCGAGCGGCGTGTTATCCACCAGACAGCGGGAAAAGGGGTCGTGCAGCCAATTCAGTCCGAAGGATTCGGCAACCGAGGCGGCCAGCGCTTCCAGATCGCCATGGACCAGCAGATGGGCCACGCCGGCGGCGGCCCGATGCTGCAGGATCAATCGATCGCAGGTAAGGAAGTGGCGGTCTTCGGCTTGTGCCAGTCGAAGCAGATCCCGGTCCGGCTGTCCGGCGACGGCCAGACGGGTGTCGTAACCGGCGGCGCGCAGATAACGGGCCAGCCGGCCGAGCATCTCGTCGCAGAGAAAACGGGGTGGCAGGGCGCCCGACCCCACACTCAGATCCGCAGCCCGCTTTTCTTGAGGATGCGGGTCGAGAAGAGCACGTCGCTGCCGCGGCAGGCGTCGCCGAGCAAGGTCCGGATGTCTTCCGCCTTGGCGAGGACCTCCTCCCGGCTGCTGCCGTGGACCATGGCGAAGAGGTTGTAGGGCCAGGTCGGAAGGGCGCGGGGGCGGCGGTAACAGTGGGTCACGCACTCCAGCGCCCCGACCTGGGAACCGAGGGCGTCTATGCGCTCGTCGGCCACGTCCCACACGGTCATCCCGTTGGCGGTCCAACCGATGGCGTAGTGGTTGGGGACGGCGCCGATGCGCCGGATGACGCCGGCCGCCAGCATGGCCCGTAAACGGGCCATGACCTCTTCCACCGATAATCCCGTCTGTTCGGCGATGGCGTGGTAGGGCCGGGGCACCAGGGGCAAACCGCCCTGGGTGGCGACGATGATGGCGCGGTCTGCGGCATCGAAAGAGGAGGTGCTCACACCCGGGACTCCAGCATCATTTCCACGAAGTATTCCGCCTCCTTGGGGAAGGCGTGGACCGGCAGGCCGGTGTCCGCTTCGATCTTGGCAATGGCGGCAGGAATGCCCTCCGGCGTCTCGGTGGCCAGCACGAACCACATGTTGAGCGCGTGTTCGCGACGGTAGTTGTGGGCCACTTCCGGCAAAGCGTTGACCGCCGCAGCGACCTCCTCGTAACGCGCTTCCGGCACGGCCAGGGCAGCCAGAACGAAGGCGCCCCCCAGACGTTCGATGTGCACCATGGGGCCGAATCGGGTCAGCACCTTGGCCTCCAGCAGCCGTTGCAGACGGGCGATCAATTCGCCCTCGGCGACCCCCAGACCCGCAGCGGCTTCGGCATAGGGGTGCTCGCTGATGGGGAAGCCGCCCTGGAGGGTGTCTATGATGCGCCGGTCGACTGCGTCCAACTCGGCCGCCGGCCTCTCACGCATAGCGGGCACCATTCTGCTTGTAGCGGGTGAGGGAGAAGAGGACGTCGTGGGCGCAGTCTTCCAGGCCGTGGCGACGCCGCAGATCGGCGATGGTGGCTTCCACTTCGCTGCGTTCCCGGCCGTGGATCATGCAGAAGAGGTTGTAGGGCCAATCGGGCAGCACCCTGGGGCGACGGTAGCAGAGGGTGACCGCCGGTTCCTCGGCCAGAGCCCGGCCGAGGGCGCTCACCCGATCATCGGGAATGTCGTGCACCAGCATGCCATTGGCGGTGAAGCCCAGTTCCCGATGGCGGACGACGACGCCGAAGCGCTTGATGGCGCCGTTTTCCAGCCACTGGCCGATGCGCGAGAGCACTTCGCTCTCGGAAGCGCCGATGCGCTCGGCGATGAGGGCGAAGGGGCGAATGAACAGAGGCAAGCCTTCCTGCAGCACCGAGACGAGCCGACGTTCCGCCTCGTCGATGGGGGCCAGCGGACGAACCGGACGGGCTTCGGCGTGGCGACGGGTAGGGGCCGCCTCCTTGAGGGGGAAGCCCAGGTCGATGTGGAATTCTTCCAACAAAGGCAATGCCAGCACAGGATAGCCCGCCGCCTGCTCGATGGCCCCCAAGGTTGCCTGGAGGCGGCCTTCGCTACCGGCGGTGACGACGAACCACAGGTTGTAGCGGTGCTCCCGCTCGTAATTGTGATTGACTTCGGGGAAGCGATTCACCGCCTGGGCCACCGCGTCCAGCCGCTCCGGCGGAACGGCCATGGCGGCCAGGGTGGAAGCACCGATGCGCTTGGGCGCGAAGACCGCGCCGACCCGGGAAATCTTGCCCTCGCGCCGCAGCTTCTCCAGGCCCCCCAGCACGACTCTCTCCGCCACCCCCAGGCGGGCCGCCAATTCGGCGAAGGGTGCCGGGCAGAGTGGGAATTCCCGCTGGAAGTCATTGAGCAGATGGAATTCGAGGGTGTCATCCATGGTCAGAAACCCGTCCGGTGGGCGCGGGAGGTGAAGAAGATACCCGAGGGATTGTCAGCGGCAATCTCGCCCAGGGTCTTGAAGCTCGTGGTATCGACAATGATCACCTTGTTGTCGTCCCGGGCCGAAAGCCAGACATTTTCGCCGCGGGGAGCAAATTCCAGATGCAGGATGCCCTTGCCGGGCTCGAAGGCCCGAACCACCTTGCCGGCCAGGGTATCGATGACATCCACCTTGCCGTTATCGGGGAAAGCGAAATTGACCCACACCTGGCGTCCGTCCGGCCGGGCCATGACGAAGACCGGCTGGCCGCGCACGGGAATGCGACCGATTTCCTTCCAGGTCGTCGCATCTACCACCAACACCTCGTGGCGGCCGATGGCGGGCAAGTACGCCTTGCCCTGGGCCAGGGACCAGCCCCGCAGGTGGGGCATCTTGAAGACGGGCAGTTTTTCCTGGCCGCGGCCGTAATTTTCCAGGATCTTGCGCGAGCCCTTCTCCAACTGCCAGAGATCCACCAGAGCGATGCCGTCTTCGCCGAAGAGGCCGGCCAGGTAATAGCGGCCGTCCGGCGTCACCAGCCCATCGTAGGGCTGGTTTCCGGCGGGGAAGCGGGTGGTGGCCGGGTGACGGGGATCGCTGAAGTCGCTGACCCAGATCTCGCCGCCTTCGAACAAGGCATAGGCGAAGACGTTGCCGGGCGCGTCGGCCAGGCCCACCACCTTGGAGAACTTACCCGGGGCGTATTCGGTCGGGACTTCCGAGAGCAATTCCAGGGTTTCGGCGTCGAAGGCCTTGATGCCGCCCGGGGTGTAGTTCTGGGCGACGACGATGCGCCCGTCCTGGGAGATCGACCCCCCGATGGCGTTGCCGGACTGGATGATCCGCTTGACGATGCGGGCTTCCAGGAGGTCGATCTTGGTCAGCCCGCCATCGCGGCCGAAGACGAAGGCGTAGCGGCCGTCCCGCGAATAGACGGCGGAAGCGTGGGACAGGTCGCCCAGGCCGCCGATGCGGGCGTAGGCGCTCTTGCTGGTGGTATTGACCAGGGTGACCTGGCCGGTGGCCCGCTCGATGATCAGCCCCAGATCGCCGGTGCCGCGCAACTGCGGGCTTGCACAGCCAGCGATGAAGAAGGAAAGAACGGCAATGACGAGCAAGCGCACGGTGGACCTCAGCGAGGGAATTCTGTCAGCAGTTTATCGACCATCCAGCGTACCTCGGCTTCGTTCAAGAAGCGATCCCACGGCGGCATGGCCGTTCCCGGCCGGCCCAACAAAATGGTGGACACCAGGCCTTCCACCGGCTTGTCTTTGAGATTCGCCGGTAGCAGGGGGGAGCCGAGGCCGCCGGCCAGGGTCATGCCGTGGCAGGAACCGCAATCCTGGCGCACCAGGCGGACCAACTCCTTTTGGCGCTCCGGCGATGGATCGGCGGCCAAGGCATTGGCTGCAGCCGCGGTCACGAGCGCACCGACGATCAGCTTATTCGGATACAACGACCAGGCCCTTCATCTCCGGGTGGGGGCCACAAGTGTAGGGGTAGCTGCCCGCCTGGGGGAAGGTCCGCTGCCAGGTTTCCTCAGGAAAGATGCGGTCCGATTCCAGCCCGCCTTCGGCCGGGAACAGGATGGAATGGCTCGTGCGCTTTTCCTTGTTGGTCCAGCGCACGGTATCGCCGGGACGGATCTTCACCTGGGCGGGAAGGTAGGTGTAATTCTGAATATCCACCATCACCGTCTCTTGGGCGAGGGCCGTCGATCCGCCCAAAGACCAAAGGACGGCGGACGCCAGCGCCGCCGTCGTCCGCCTGAGGGTTGCCCAGCCGTTTGCCATGGCTGGAACGAGGCTTACTGCTTGACCGCCTTCACGTCGCCTTCGGCGCCGATACCCAACATGTAGCCGAAGGAAATGTGATGGAAGCGGCCGACCGCATGGTCGGCGTGGATGGCGACGCCGAAGGGCACGGCCTTGCCTTCGGCCAAGCCGATTCCGCCGGCCAGCTTGCGGGTGAAGGTGACGGTATAGGTGTCGCCGGACTTGCTGCCTTCCGCCTTGACGTCGGCGGTACCGCCTTCCATGGCGCGCTTGTCGGAAACCGTACCATCGACCGCCTTGGCGCCCTTGGCACTCTTCCATTGCATCAGATCCAGAGCGCCTTCCTTCACGTACTTGGTCTTCTTGTCGTCGGCACCGGGCATGGTGCGGGCATCGTTGTGGCAGGTGGCCCAGCAACCGACCTGGGCGCCCTGGGGCACCTTGTCGTTGGCAAGCATTACGGTGGCCTTGACGTCATTGTCCTTGTCCGCCGGATCGGCAGCACCGGCCGGGGCCTTGAAGGTCAGCCGGAGGTAAAGACTGGTCGCATCGTAGGCTGCCTGAACCCCGACCGGGAAGGTCATGGTCTTCGGGGCGCCCTTGGGCTCCATATCCTTGCTCGCCAAACGCTTCAGGTCGAGGGACAGCTTGCCCTTCTCGTCGTGGCAGCCAGCACAGCTCTCGCCCTTCTTCAGGCCGGAGGACCCGCTATGGTCGGCTTTCTTGGTCACCCACTCGATCGGACTGACCCCGGGATGGAAGACCTCGATGGTCTTGGTCGGCACCTTGCCCCAGTCGGGCGCAGCGAAGGCCTGGGAACCGAAGGCAAGAAAGGCGCCCGTCACGGCCAAGGTAACAAGATTCTGCTTCATCGCGTTGATCTCCGTTCTAAGTGTCGATTGATTCGGGCGGCGACGATCACTCGTCATCGTCGTCTTCCTTCATGCCTTTCGGCTTCTTGTGGGCAATGCCCTTATGGCAGTCGATACAGGTCTTCTTGTCGTCCTGAGCGATTTTATGCATCTTCGACGCCCGAGTCTTTTGCTTCTCGACGTTCATGCCCTCGAAGCTGTGGCAATTGCGGCATTCCCGCGACTCGGCCTTCTTCATGCGCGCCCATTCGTGCTCGGCGAGTTCCAGGCGCTTGGCCTCGAACTTTTCCGGCGTATCGATGGTGCCCATGATCTTGCCATAGACTTCCTGGCTCGCCTGGATCTTGCGGGCCATTTTGTGCACCCAATCCTTGGGCACGTGGCAGTCGGAACAGATGGCCCGCACGCCGGTCCGGTTCGAGTAATGGATGGTCTGCTTGTATTCCTGATAGACCGTATCCCGCATCTCGTGGCAGGAAATGCAGAACTCCAGGGTATTGGTGGCTTCCATCGCGGTATTGAAGCCGCCCCAGAAGATGACTCCGGAAACGAAGCCGACCACCAGCAGGGTCAGCAGGGAATATTTGGCGCTGGGGCGTTTGAGGCTCGCCCAGAGTCCCGTTTTGTTGCCATCTCCCATGATGGGATTCCTCCCGCATTGTTGTGCGTTTTAGTTGCCCTACAGGATAAGGGGGCTTGCGCCCCCCTCTCCTTGTGATCGATCAAATTGCCGATCGATTAGTAGATGTCGTGTTGCGTGTTGTAGACGTTGAACTTACCGGTCGGCGTGATCATCTTGGGATCGGTGATGACCTTCTTGACCTTCAGAGTCGCATCGTCATAGACCACGATGGCGGATTGGTCGGTCTTGCCGCCCCAGAGGGAGATCCACACTTCCTTACCGTCAGCCGAGTACTCCGGATGCACGGCGCGCTTCACAGCCTTGGTTTCCGGCAGACCGGAATCCTTGGCCACGTTCAGCACGGCCTTGGGCTTGGCAAAGTCGCCGGCCAGGTCATAGACCGCCACCGAACTGGCAACGTCCCGATCCGGATTCTGGGGCGCATCGGCCCACAGGTTCTTGGACTTGGGATGGGTCTTGACGAAGAGGTTGCCGGAGCCCAGGTGCTTGATTTCCTGGACGACCTTCCAGTTGTTGCTCTTGTACTGGGCGAACTTCTTGTTGTCGGACGGAGTGCTGATCAGGGTGATGACGTCGGCGCCCAGGTGGCCGGTGGCCCAGACGGGACCGAACTTGCTGTGGACGAAGTTGGCGCCGCGACCCGGGTGGGGGATCTTGGCGGTATCGACCAGGGCAGCCAGCTTGCCGGTCTTGGTATCCACCGCGGCGATCTTGTTGGACGCGTTGGCGGCCACCAGGAAGTAGCGCTTGGAGGCATCCCAGCCGCCGTCGTGGAGGAACTTGGCGGAACCGATGGTGGTGGTCTTGAGGTTCTTGATGTCGGAATAATCGACCAGCAGGATCTGACCGGTTTCCTTGATGTTGATCACCCACTCCGGCTTGATCATGGAGGCCACGATGGAGGCGACGCGGGGTTCCGGATGGTATTCGCCATCGACGGTCATGCCGCGGGTAGACACCACCTTGAGGGGCTTCAGGGTGTCGCCTTCCATGATCACGTACTGGGGCGGCCAGTAGGAGCCGGCCACGGCGTACTTGTCCTCATAGCCCTTGAACTTGGAGGTATCGACGGAGCGGGCGTCGAAGCCGACCTTGACCTCGGCGACCACGGCGGGTTGCTCCATCCACAGGTCGATGAGGGAGAGACGACCGTCGCGGCCGATCACGTAGACATAGCGGCCGGAGGCGGAAAGGCGGGAGATGTGGACCGCGTAGCCGGTCTTGACGATGGAGCGGATTTCCTTGGTATCGCCGTCGATCAGGGCCACTTCGCCGGTGTCACGCAGGGTGACGGAGAACATGTTCTTCAGGTTGAAGTTGTTCATCTGCTTCTTGGGACGCTGGTCCACCGGCACCATCACCTTCCAGGAATCGGTGGTGTCCTTGAAACTGTACTCGGGCGGCACATCGGGCTGGTTCTGGATGTACTTGGCCATGAGGGCGATTTCATCCTTGGTCAGGATGTCGTCGAAATTCACCATGCCGCCGTCGGTACCGTAGCCGATGATCTTTTCCAGACGCTGCTGGCCGAGCTTGAGGGTGCCGCCTTCGGTGGTGTTGCCTTCCTTGTCTTTCTTGGTCCAGTGCGGCTCCAGGTTCTTGCCGGTGGCGCCCTTGCGCAGCACCCCGTGGCAGCCGGCGCAACGCTCGAAATAAATCTTCTTGGCCTTTTCCTTTTCGTCGGGCGTCATCGCCAGGCCATCTCCGCCCGCGGTCTGGGCAAAGGCAGAACCCATGGCGCCGGCAATGGCGGTCAGCGCCAAAATCCCCATTACTGTCTTTTTCATCTTCCTCTCCTTGGATTGAATAAACCGCGTGCGATCCCTAGACGCGATGGCCGGTAGGTTGAACCACTGCCGCTCCCCGTTCCTTGATTTTCATCAATCCCCCCGCAAACGGATTCAGAAGGTAAATCATGGCCTTATCAAGACTTTCGAACTACTTGGACTAGTTCTTAGGTAGTATTCCGCTCCCGGGGAAGGTGCCGCCTATTGGCAGGACGAGGCGGGCGCATTAGGATGGCCGGCCAAGAAAATGGTCCGCAAACGACGATGAGCGTAAGCACGATGGAGGGAGGAAAGGTTTGGCTGGTGGGGTCGGGGCCGGGAGATCCGGACTTGCTCACGGTCAAGGCCGCGCGCTTGATCGCCGGGGCGGATGCCCTGGTCTACGACCACCTGGTGGGCGAAGGCATCATCGACCTTGCCCGCCCGGACGCCCGGCGCATCTACGCCGGCAAGGAAGCGTCCAACCACACCCTGCCCCAGGACGCCATCAACGAGTTGCTGGTCCGTCTGGCCCGGGAAGGTCTCGCGGTCGTCCGGCTGAAGGGCGGCGACCCGTTCATCTTCGGTCGCGGCGGCGAGGAGCTTCAAACCCTGGTCGCTTCCGGGATTCCTTTCGAAGTCGTTCCCGGCGTCACGGCGGCGGCGGGGTGTGCCGCCTATTCCGGATTTCCGCTCACCCATAGGGATCATGCCCAGGCGCTGGTTTTCGTCACTGGCCACCTCAAGGACGGGACGGTCAATCTGGATTGGCCGGCCCTGGCCCGGCCGCGGCAGACCGTCGTTTTCTACATGGGCATCGGCGCCGCCCGGGAAATCTGCCGGCAAATGATCGTCCATGGCTTGCCGGATACCACTCCGGCCGCAGTGATCCGCTGCGGCACCTTGCCGAACCAGCAGACTCTGGTCGCCACCCTGGGGACCCTGGCCGATCGCATCGCCGAATCGCGCACCCGACCCCCGGCACTCATCGTGGTCGGCAGCGTGGTCGACCTCCATCGACAGCTGAGCTGGTTCGAGCGCCGGTGAAATTCGCTCCCTTCCTGCTGGTACTGGCCGCCAGCCCAGCTCTGGCCTATTCGGGCCCGGAACTGCTCGCCGATTGCCAAGCCGCCGAAAGCTTTTTCGCCGACAAGAAGAGCAGCGATCCCTACCAATCGGTCCGCGGCGCCCGCTGCCTGGCCTATGTGGCCGGTTTTGCCGATGGCTACGGAGTCGCCGACTTTCTCGCGGGCAAGGTGGGCGTCCAGTTGAACGCGTTGTGCCTGCCCACCGACGGCGATGTCCAGTACCGTCTCTTGCGGGCGGTCATCGCCCACCTCGAGAAGCAGCCGCCGGCTACCGACGCCGACCCCCGCACCCTGGTTGCCGGCGCCCTGTCCAAGGCCTTCCCCTGCCCTCAATGAGGCCGCATACGCGCCGGCCAAACTTGTGAGGGCGCACCGATTCAGCGATAATTCGCCCTCCTCGGCCGAGGTGGCGGAATCGGTAGACGCAGCGGATTCAAAATCCGCCGCCGCAAGGTGTAAGGGTTCGAGTCCCTTCCTCGGCACCAGAGGCTGCTCCTCCAGCGCTTGTTGATAGCGTCGGAGGAGTCGACGGCGAAACCCGGCCAGCTGACCCCAACCCTCCAAGATCATTCCATGGACTTCCTCGGGATCGACTCCAGTTTCCTGCTCGCCGTCGGCCAGATCATCATGATCGACATCCTGCTCGGCGGCGACAACGCGGTGGTCATCGCCCTGGCCTGCCGTCGCCTGCCCGAGGCGCAGCGCCGCCAAGCGATTTTCTGGGGAGTGGCGGGGGCCATCGGCGTGCGGATCGCGCTCATCTTCTTTGCCCTGCAGCTCCTCGCGCTGCCCTATCTCAAGCTGGTCGGCGCCGCGCTCCTGATCTGGATAGGCGTCAAGCTTCTGCTCCCTGAAGATGACGACGGTCACGCCAACCTGGCAGCCAGCGACAGTCTCCTTGGCGCCATCCGGACGGTCGTCCTCGCCGATGTCGTCATGAGCCTCGACAATGTGATTGCCGTTGCGGGGGCGGCCAAGGGCGACATCGCCCTGGTGGTCTTCGGCATCCTGATCAGCGTGCCCATCATCGTCTGGGGAAGCCGCTTCGTCCTGCGCCTGATGGACCGCTTCCCCGTGGTCATCACCCTCGGCGGCGCGCTCCTGGGTTGGATCGCTGGCGAGATGGCCATCACCGACCGTGTCATGCGCGAATCCTTCTTCGCCGACGCGGTACCGGGTGTCGTCAAGTATGCCGCTGCAGCCACCGGCGCCCTGCTCGTGGTCCTGGTCGGCAAGTGGCTCGCCAGCCGCCAGCTCGCCACCCGCGAACCGGTCGAAATCCCCCTCGACGCCGGCCCTTCGTCCGGCCACAAACCCTGACCGAGGTCCAGCCATGTACACTCTCCTGATTGCCGTCGACGGTTCCGAGGGCAGCCGTCGTGCCGTGGATCACGTCGTCCGCCTGGCCGCAGCGGGACTGCCCGTGGCGGTCCATGTCCTCAACGTCCAGATCCCGGTGGAATCCGGCCATGTCCGCATGTTCATCGAAGCGGAACGGATCGAGGGCTACTATCGCGAAGAAGGACTCGCCGCCCTAGATCCGGCCTGTGCCGTCCTGGCCGGGGCGGGGCTCGCCCCCAGCCGGCATCTCGCCGTCGGTCACGTCACCGAAACCATCCTCCACTACGCGGAAAAATTGCGCGCCGATCAGATCGTCCTCGGTTCGAACGGTGGCGCATCCCTGCGCCACCGGCTTCTGGGTTCAGTGGCCAGCGACGTCGCGGCCCGGGCTTCGGTTCCGGTCACCCTCGTCCGCTGATCCGCCCCGGTTCGACTGCCCTCTTCCCCGTAATAACCCTGATGCACCAGTTTTGTGCCGTCACGGAATTTTCGCGACGAAGTGATCTAAAATCGAGCCCAGACTGCACTTCAGTCAACCCTCCTGACCGCCATGGACAAAATTCTCTGGGATGATCGCTTCAGCGTCGGTGTCGCCGAGTTCGACGACCAACACCGGCGGCTGGCCGAACTCATCAACCAGTTGGGCGATTGCATCGGGCAATCCGCCGGAAGCGAGGCCGTGGCCGACGTTCTCAGCGCCCTCTCCGAGTACGCGAGCACCCATTTCGAAGCCGAGGAAGCCCTCCTGCAACGGCTGGGCTATCCCGAACTCAATGCCCAGTGGCAGGAGCATACGGAGTTCTGCGAAACCGTCGCCAACGCCTGTTACGACGCCAGTTGCGGTTCCGTGGATCTGCCCGCGCTGTCCGCCTATCTGATGCACTGGTGGGAAGACCACATCCTCCTGTTCGACATGCGCTACAAATCCTTCGTCGCCGGTCAGATCCCCCCATCCCCGAACAAAGCCTGAGCGGACGGGCCGCCCACCGTCCTCTGCTACAATGCGCCGCCGCCCGACCGGGCGAACGCAGCCGCCTGCCCTCATCGCTCCCTTCCTCCCCCATGTCCTTGACCGTCGAGGACTTCGATTTTCCTCTTCCCCCCGAACTGATCGCCCAGCATCCGGCGCCCGAGCGCACCGGCAGCCGCCTTCTGCACGTCGCCGGAGCGGGGCTCGCGGACCTGAGCTTCGCCGACTTGCCTGGGTTACTGCAGGCAGGCGATCTGCTGGTATTCAACGACACCCGGGTCATCAAGGCCCGCTTCAGCGGACGCAAGGCCAGCGGCGGCGCGGTGCAGATGCTGCTCGAACGCATAGCCGACCGCCGCCGGGGTTGGGCTCAGATTCGGGCCAGCAAGTCGCCGCGGCCGGGAGCGCAGCTTCGGCTGGAAGACGCCTTCGACGTGG
>Ga0268298_10003933_pt1 | contig 14796 bp, 12 predicted proteins | sample WWTPWeurt_MetaG_FD_194462 | JGI IMG/M metagenome (GOLD analysis project Ga0268298, IMG submission 194462) | Activated sludge microbial communities from WWTP in Nijmegen, Gelderland, Netherland - WWTP Weurt | ecosystem: Engineered > WWTP > Aerobic digester > Activated sludge | place... | reverse complement strand
AGTACTTCGCGGTCGCGAGGTCCTTGAGCGTCGCGCGCCCCTGGTCGGACAGCCACGCGGCGCGATAGACGAGCATGCGCGCGGCCTCGACCTTGACCGCCATCTGCGCGACCATCTCCTGGACCAGCTGCAGCCGGCCGATCGTCGCGCCGAACGCCGGGCGCGCCTTCGCGTACTGCACCGCCTGGTCGAGGCTGCCCTGCGCGAGGCCCATCGAGCAGGCGCCGAGGAACACCCGGCCCTGCTGGAAGCCGCGGTGCGTGATCAGCCGGCCCTTGCCGACCGCGCCGATCACGGCGTCGGGCCCGACGCGGCACTCGCGGAAGGCGATCGGGTGCGTGTCCGACGAGCGCCAGCCCATCTTGCTGTACGCGGGGCCGATCTCGTAGCCGGGCGTGCCCGTCGGGACGAGGAAGAGCGTGAACTCCTTGCGCTCGGCGTCGGCGTCGCTGGTCACTGCCATCGCCATCGTGAACGCGCTGATGTCGGTGCCGCAGTTCGTGATGAACGCCTTCTCGCCGTCGATCACCCAGCTGCCGTCGGGCTGCCGGCGCGCGCGCGTGGTCGCGCCCGCGGTGTCGGAGCCGGCCTGCGGCTCGGTGCCCGCGAGCGAGCAGATCCGTCGCCCCGCGACGACGTCCGGCAGCCACGTGCGCTTGAGCTCCTCGCTGCCGAAGCGCGAGAGCGTGAGCGCGCACGCGGCGTTGACCATCGTCGTCACCGCGAGCGACTGGTCGACGCGCGCGATCTGCTCGAGCGCGAGCACCATGTCGAAGGTTCCCAGCCCCAGGCCCCCGAACGCGGGGTCGTGCGGGATCGCCGGGACGCCGATCGCCGCGAGGCGGCCGAAGAGCTCCGTGGGGAAGCGCGCGAGCCGGTCGCGCTCCTGCGCGCCCGGCGCGACCTCTTCGCGGCAGAAGACCTCGACGGCCGACCGCAACTGCTCCTGCTCTTCGCTCAGCGTGAAGTCCATTGGCGTTCCCCTCGTGTGTCGGGCGCGCGTGGCGCGCGTGCTTGCTTCGGGTCGAGACCCGCGCCGCGGCCGAGGCCGCGCGCGCCGGTCGTGGCGGAATCAGGCGATCCTGCGGTAGCGCTCGTCGAGCGTCGGCAGGTGCGTGGGCGGGCTCGCGTACAGGAAGCCCTGCACGAGCTCGACCTTCACCGCGAGCGCCAGCCGCTCGACCGCGCGCCGCGCCGCGAGGTGCGCGTGCCAGTCCGGCCCGTCGCCGCCCAGCCGCAGCGCGCCCTCGCCGTGCATCGCGTCGAAGTGCGCGCGGCTCGCGTAGCGCACCATCGAGACGACCTCGTCGTGCCCGGCGCTCGCCGGCGTCATCGTCGGCGCGCCGGGGTGGACGACGCGCCAGACGCCGATCGGGCGCGCGCCGAGCCGCGCCGCCCACGGCCAGTCGCCCTCGACCGTGGCGGCGCGCACCTCGTCGAAGCCGCCCCTGGCGATGCGCCGCGTCACCAGCGCGACCACTTCGTCGCCGGGCCGCGCGCCGTCCACGCGCACCGGCACCGGCGCGTCGGGCTCGAGCGCCTCGCCCTCGGCGGCAGGCTCGTAGCGCTCGTCGAGCGCCGGCATGTGCAGCGGCGGGTTGTCGTACGTGCAGCCCTCGAGGAAGTGCGCGCCGCGCGTGCCGGTCTGCAGGCCGGCGCGGTCGGCGAGCGCCTGCTGGCCGCGCACCCACGCCGGGCCGTTGCCGCCGAGCCGGGCGAACGCGCGGTCCTTGCGCGTGGCCTCCCAGTGCTCGTAGCTCGCGTAGCGCACGAGCCGGTAGACGTCGTCGGTGTCCGGCGCGACGGCCGCCTCGGGTGCGACCACCTTCCACTGGCCGACGACGCGCGCGCCCAGGCGCTCGAAGTACGGCCAGTACTCGTCGCGGCTGAAGCGGTAGAACGGCTCGTGCCCGCCGGCACGAAGCCCGTGGTGGCGCAGCACGAGCAGCTCGCGCCCCGGGCGGGGGACGTCGTTGCGCACGGGGTGCGGGCGGGTGGGGTCGGGCGGGGTCGTCGTGTCCATGGTGCGTCGGGTTCCGCGGGGTGCGCGGGTGCTGGCGGTTCGTCGGGTGCGCGGGTGCTGGCGGTTCGTCGGGTGCCCGGGTGCTGGCGGTTCGTCGGGTGCGCGGGCGCGCCGGTGCCCCGGAGGCGTCGGGTGCCGCGGCTTCAGCGGCGCGGCGCGCGCGCGAGCAGCTCGGCGAGCTCGCGCGCGTACCACTTCGCGAACGCCGTGGTGCCGTGCCCGCGCGTCTCGGGGCTGCCGGGGATCAGCAGGACCCGCCCGTTCTTCACGCGCGCGATCGCCGTCTCCATGACGCCGAGTTCGGGCGGGTTGCGCTCGTCGTCCGCCGAGTTGATCGCGAGGGTCGCGGCCTCGACACGATCGAGGCCCGGCGACGGGTCGTAGTCGTAAGAGGACTCCCACTGGAAGAGCACGTCGTTGGCGTCGCCGCGGAACGGCTGCGCGAGCTGGCGTGCGATGTGCTCGTCGCCTTTCGCCGCCGTCGGCGCGAGCCGATAGAGGCCCTGGTTGCCGCCGATCGTCGCGAGCGCGTACGTGAGCAGGTGCGTGGACATGCCGCGCGGCTGCGCCGCGTAGTTGCCGCCGTTCCACTCGGGGTCGTTGCGGATCGCCTGCGTGAGCATCCGGCGCAGCATCCAATTGCGGCCCGACATCGCGACCGGCAGGCACGCCATCGGCACCAGCGCGTCCATCATCGCCGGCCAGCGCACGCCCCACAGCCACGCCTGCATGCCGCCCATCGAGTTGCCGATCACGAGGCGCAGGTGCTTCACCCCCAGCCCCTCGGTGACGAGGCGGTATTGCGCGGCCACCATGTCGTCGTAGTCGTACGCGGGGAACTTCGCGCGCAGGCCGTCCGACGGCTTCGTCGACTTCCCGGTGCCCAGCGCGTCGGGCAGGATCAGGTAGTAGCGGCGCGCGTCCAGCGGCTTGCCGGGACCGAACAGCTCGCCCGCGAAGTCCGGCGTCAGCATGCTCGCGCCGGAGCCCGCGGTGCCGTGGAGCACGAGCACCGGCTCGCCGGAGGGGTCGCCGATCGTCCGGTAGTGCAGCTTCACGTCGCGCATCACCTCGCCGGTGTGGAAGCGGAACTCCGGCGCCACCCACGTGCCCTCCCGGGGCTGTGGCCAGTCGGCGGCGGGCGCATCGGGGACGATCGCGGCGTTGAAGGCGAGCGCCGCCAGCACGGCGCGCAGCGGAACGTTCATGGTGACCTCGACGGGTGGGGGCTCGCACGCGGCCCGGGGAATGTTCGCACGACGGATGCGCCGTGCGCGCTATTTCAGCACCGCGCTGGCGCGCGCGGCGTCGACGAGCGCGCGCGCGTCCGCGGGCAGCAGGAAGCCCTCGCGCCGCGCGCGCTCCGCGGCACGCTCGACCGCCGCGACGTAGCCGTCGTGCGTGCCGTAGCGCTCCTCGAGCGACGGGCGCGGGTCGCCGCGCGCACGCCGCTCGGCCGCCGTGCGCGCGAACGGGATCATGCCGCCCACGTAGTTGCAGATCTGGCCCGCGTGGAAGGGCCTGTCGCCGGCGGCGGTGACGTTCCAGCCGAGGTAGGTGCCCAGCGGCGCGTCGAGCAGCACGATCGGCACGCCGCCGAGCTCGTTGCCGTCGGCGTCGACCCTGGGCGCGAACATCGGCAGCACGCGCCGCACGCGCGGCACGCCCACCGACGGCACGCCCGAGCCGTCGACCGGGTCGAAGCCCGGGCCCCAGTCGTAGTCGAGCACCGGCATGATGAAGTCCGGCTCGGGAAGGCTCGCGCGCAGGCCCGGCAGCGTCGGGAAGCCGATCGCGTCCTTGCGCGCCGGCGCGAGCGTGCCCGCGGCCAGCGTCGGGTAGCGGCTCGGCGGCGGCGGCGTGCCGTCGACGACCCACCTGCGGAAGTGCTCGGACAGCGCGTTGACCGTCTGCAGGTGCGGCACCGGGTTCGCCGGCAGCACCCCGGTGCCGAAATTGTTGCCGGGGCACGCGGGGCCGGTGCGCGGCAGCCCGACGCCGGGCAGGCTCGTGTCGAACCCGCCCGCGCCGCCGCCGTGGCTGGTGCTCGCGAGGTAGTAGCGGCGCACGTCGTCCGGCAGCGGGAGGTCGGACTGGCCGTCTGTGCCGACCCACTCCGGCGTGAGCTTGAGCGCCCAGACCTCGGCGGAGCCGAAGTGCTCGACGATCTTCGGGCAGGTGCCGCTCGCGCGGCAGCGCTCGAGGATGCCCGACGTGCGCCCGCCGCGCACCGGGTCCGGGTGCGGCAGCCACCACTGCGGGCCCTCGCTGCCGGCCTGGTAGAGCTCGAGCACGCCGTCGGGCTGCGCCCAGCGGAAGTTCAGCGCGATGCGCCGGCCGGCGATGATCGGCCACAGCCCGTCGTGCACGCGGCGCCCGTCCTCGCCCCGGTTGAAGCCCAGGTGCAGCCAGCCGCGCAGGAAGTTGCCCGACTGCGAGATCCCGCGCGTGATGCTGTGCCTCACCAGGCCGGCGACCGGGTTCGGCGTGCCCGCGTCGTCGGCGCGCGCGCTCCTGAAGAAGACGGCGAGGTCGCGCCACGCGGCGAAGCCGATGCCGAGCACGAACGGGTCGGCGGCGGTGAAGACGACCTGGTACAGCCGCGCCGGGTCGAAACCGTACTTCAGGCAGATCTGCGTGGGGTCGGGCACGCCGGGGAACGCGTTCTTCTCGTCGCAGCGCGCCCACGCCCAGTCGCCCGACGCGACGCGAACCTCGTCGCGCACTTCGCCGTGCTGCGTCTCGCCGGCGCGCGACACCAGCGTCGCCTTCGAGGTGTCCAGGCTCAGCGGCTTGTACGGCACCGGGTTCGTCTGCACCAGCAGCGGCTGCGAAGACATGCCCGCGCGGTTGACGATGCGCGCGAACACTTCACCGGTGACGCGCTCGCCCCCCGGGCCGCGCGCGACCGGGACCTTCAGCCACTGCAGGCCGCCGATCGCCGCCTTCGGCCGCACCGCGGTCAGCCCGGCGTCGTCGCCCTGCCAGCCGCTCGCGAGCATCACGTCGCCGGCGGCGCGCTCGCGCGGCGAGAAGGCGTACACGCGGCCGCGGTTGGGGACGTCGTGCCACAGCAGTCCGCTCGCGCGGCGCGGGTCGGCCGGCTTGTACAGCACGAACGACGCGACGTAGCGCACCTTGCCGTCGGCGTCGCGCGCGAGCCCGATGTCCTGGATGATCGCGTTGCCGGGCAGCGACGGGTCGAGCTCGCCGAACGCGCGGCCGGCGACCTGCTCGTACGCGGGGGCGTCGGCGGGCAGGCCGGGGACCGCGGGCAGCGGCGCGACCGCGTCGATCTCGATGCGGGTGACGCGGGCGTGCACGGGCGCGGCCGAGATCGCCGCGCAGACGGCGAAGACGCAGGCGAGAACGCGGATCGGGCGAGGGGACATGGGGGGCCTCGAGGCGAGACGGCGGGCGCACCGGGCACCCGGCCGCAGCCGAGCATGGCGCCCGCCACGCCGCGCGTCAACGCGCCGTCGCGCCGCGCGTTCCGCGGATCGACTGCAATTGCGCGCCGAGCCAGGCGCGGCTCTCGGCGGGTGCGCCGCCGGCGCACTTCACGAGGTACGGCTTGCCGCTCACGCTGCTCGCCGACGCCGCGAGCTCGATGAACTGCTCGGCGTCGCGCAGCGCGGCGCGCGACTCGAGGACCTCGCGCTTGCGCTGCAGGTGCGCGCGCGCGTCCGCCGCCGCGTGCCAGCTGCCGTTGCGCTGGAACTCGCAGCCGGAGCGCGCGAGGCGCTCGAGCAGCGCGTCGATCTCGGCGGAGACGGCGGCGTCCTGCGCAGCCGCCCCAGGGCGCGGCAACGCGAGGCACGCGGCCAGCGCGAGCGTGCGCACGAGCGTCCGTCGGCGAGCCGCGCCGTTCGGACGCGAGGGGTCACGGTCGTCCCGGACGCCGGCGTCGGCGCCCGCCCGACCCGCGCGAACGGCCGCGGGGTCGGCACCGCCGCTCACGGCGCTCAGCCCACACCCCGCTCGCGCCCGGCCCAGTACGGCGCGCGCAATTCGCGCTTCAGGACCTTGCCCACCGGGCTGCGCGGCAGCGCCGCGACCAGGTCCACGGACTTCGGCGCCTTCATCGCGCCGACGTGCCGGCGCGCCCACGCGATGAGCTCGTCGGCGTCGGCCTTCGCGCCCGGCTTGAGCTGCACGCACGCCTTCACCGCCTCGCCCCACTTCGCGTCGGGCACGCCGATGACCGCGCAATCCTGGACCGCGGGGTGCTTGAGCAGCGCGCTCTCGACCTCGAACGGAAAGATGTTGAACCCGCCCGAGATGATCAGGTCGCGCTTGCGGTCGGTGATGTAGACGTAGCCCTCCTCGTCGCGGCGGCCGATGTCGCCGGTGTGGTGCCACCCGTAGCGCTGGATCTCGTCGGTCGCGTCCGGGTCGTCGAGGTAGCGCGACATGATCGACGGCCCGCGCAGCACGACCTCGCCGGTCTCGCCGGGGCCGAGCAGGTCGCCGGCCTCGTTCATGACCTGCATCGACTCGACGATCGGCGTCGGCCGCCCGCACGACAGCAGCCGGTGGCGCTTGTCGGGGTCGCGCACCGCGTCGGCGATCTCGCGCGGCGAGATGAACGTGGTCGGGAAGCCCGACTCGGTCTGGCCGAACGCCTGGCACACGACGGGCCCGAGGCGCTCGACCGCCTCGACGATCTTCTCCGGCGCGAACGGCGACGCGGCCGCGATCAGGTATTTCAGCGACGACAGGTCGGTGCTCGCGAGCGCGGGGTGCGCGAGCATCATGTAGATCAGCGTCGGCGGCAGGAACAGCACGTCGACGCGGCGCCGCTCGATCGTCTCGATCATCGCGCCGACGTCGGGCGCCGACATCATGATCGTCGTCCCGCCGAACGCGCCCATGCCGAGCGCGACGAAGCCGCCCGCGTGCGTGATCGGCGCCACCGCGAGGTTCACGGGCGGCGCGTCGAAGTGCAGGCACATCGACCACGCCGACACCGAAGTCAGCACCGAGCGGTTCGAGCCGACGGTGAGCTTGGAGCGCCCGGTGGTGCCGCCGGTGGCGCCCTGGAAGCCCTGCGCGTCCTCGGGAAGCCTGAGGTCCAGCGGCGCGTCGCTCGTGTCGCCGAGCCAGCGCTCGAGCGACGGCGCCTGCGCGTCGGCACCGCCGATGCAGACGAACTCGGTGACGTCGGGCACCGCGCGCCGCACCTCGGCGACGATCGGCGCGGCCGACGCGTCGAAGAACAGCAGGTTGCAGCGCCCGGCCGCGAGGATGTGCAGGATGTCGGGCAGCGCGGCGCGCATGTTCAGGTTGCACCACGCGAGGCCCGCGCGCAGGCCGCCGAGCATCGCGACGAGCGCGGTGCCGGTGTTGGGGCTGAGCACCGCGAAGCGCCGGCCGACGCCGAAGCCGGCGTCGTGCAGCCGGCGCGCGATGCGGTTCGTCAGTGCCCAGGTCTCGCGATAGGTGAAGTCGCCGCCGTCGCCGGAGAGCGCCAGGCCCCCGGGGTTCACGACGTGGCCGCGGAAGTAGAGGTCGGTGACGTGCATGGTCGGGTCCGTCGGCGGGGGCGGCGCGCGACGCGGCGCCGCTCGCGCGAGCTTAGCGCACGGTCGCGTGGTCGGGCGCACCGCGCGGCGGAGCGCGATGCGATTCCACCGCCGACGGCGCCCTCGTCGCGGGCGGCGGCGGACGGGCACCGTCCCGCCGCGTGTCAGCCGAGCAGCGCGCGGGCGGCCGCCCCGTAGAGCGGAATTCCCAGCAGCAGGTTGAACGGGAACGTCAGGCCCAGCGACAGCCCCACGTAGAGCGCCGGACTCGCCTCCGGGATCGCGTGGCGCAGCACGGCGGGCACCGCGATGTACGACGCGCTCGCCGCCAGCACCGTCAGGATCGCGGCGTCGCCCGCGGCCAGGCCGAGCGCCGACGCGAGCGCGAGCGCGAGTCCCGCGTGCGCCAGCGGCCCCAGCAGCGCGTACGCGACGAGCCACGGCGACGCGCCGCGCAGCGCCGGCAGGTGGCGCGCGGTCGCCAGGCCCATGTCCAGGAGAAAGAACGCGAGCATCCCCTTGAAGAGGTCGCCCGAGAACGGCTGCATCGCCGCCTTGCCCGCGTCGCCGGTGACCAGCCCCACCAGCATCGCCCCGAGCAGCAGCACCTGCCCGCCGTCGGTGAACGACTCGCGCAGCACCTTGCCGAGCGGCAGGCCGGCGCGGGCGGCACCGTCGCCCGCGCCGAGGCCCGACGCGGCGAGCGAGAGCGCCACCGCTCCCGGCGTCGCGGGGGACCCGAGCATGACCGACGCCGCCCCGTGAACGGGCCGGCCGGGATTCGCCGGAACCGTGCCGATCGTGCCGACCGTCCCGGCCGCGCCGGCCGCCCTGCCCCCTGCGAGCCGTCCGCTGCGCAGCGCGCCGGCGAACATCACCGCCATCACGATCGCCGGCGACTCCATCAGCGCCATCGCAGCCGCCATGTGCCCGCCCGGCGCGAGCCCCATGCCCTCGAACGCCTGCATCGCGGTCACGAAGGTCACCGCGCTCACCGAGCCGTAGGTCGCGGCGAGGGCGGCGGCGTCGAATCGCCCGGCCACGCGCGAGAGCAGCGCGAAGCCGATCGCCGGCACCGCGACCGCGAGCAGCACCGCCCCGGCGAGCCCGCGCGCGACGTCGGCGGTCAGACCCGCGTGCGCGAGCGCGAACCCGCCCTTCAGGCCCAGCGCCATCAGCAGGTACAGCGACAGGAAGCGCGAGATCGGCGCCGGGATCTCCAGGTTCGACTTCATCAGGCCGGCGAGCACGCCGACCACGAAGAACAGGATGGCGGGGTCGAGCAGGGTCTGCATGGTCGTTCTCCTCGGGCTCGGATCCTACGCATCCTCGAACATCGAATAAAATCGATTCTTCAAGGAATTTTTATAGAGATTTGTCTATGCATGTGACGTTCCGCCAGCTGCGCCTGTTCCTCGCGCTCGCGGACACCGGCAGCGTGAGCGCCGCCGCGCGTGCGATGCACGTGACGCAGCCGACCGCGTCGATGCAGCTGCGCGAGGTCGCGGACGCGGTCGGCGTGCCGATCTACGAAGTGGTCGCGCGCCGCGTGCACCTGACGCAGGCCGGCCGCGAGCTCGCTCGAACCGCGCGCGCGATGGTCGACGAGTGGGCGTCGTTCGCCCAGCGCATCGACTCGATGAAGGGGCTCACGCGCGGGCGGCTGCGGGTCGCGGTCGTGAGCACCGCGAAATACTTCGTCCCGCGGCTCCTGGGGACGTTCTGCGCCGTCCACCCCGACATCGACATTTCGCTGGAAGTCCTGAACCGCGACGGCGTCGTCGCGCGGCTGCGCGAGAACCTCGACGACCTCTACGTGATGTCGATGCCGCCGGACGACGTCGACCTCGACGACGAAGTCTTCATGCCGAACCCGCTCGTCGCGATCGCGCCCGCCGCGCACCCGCTCGCCGCGCGCCGGCGCCCGTTCGCGCTCGAGGCGCTGCGCGACGAGCGCTTCATCCACCGCGAGCCCGGCTCGGGCACCCGGATGGCGACCGACGCGCACTTCCGGGCCCACGGATTCGCGCCGCGCGTGCGCCTGGAGCTCGGCAGCAACGAGGCGATCCGCGAAGCGGTCGCGGGCGGGCTCGGCATCGCGGTGCTGTCGGTGCACGCGCTCGGGCACCGCGGCACGCGCGACGGCGTCGCGGTGCTGCCGGTGCGCGGCTTCCCGATCCGGTCCGCGTGGCACCTGGTCCGGCCGCGCGGCAAGCGCCTGTCGCCGATCGCGGAGGTGTTCCGCCGCCACCTCGCCGAGCAGGCGGACGCGCGCGCGGCGCGCTGAAGGTCGACGCGCGCGCTGCCCGGGGGCGCGGCACCCGGCGCTGCGGCCCGTCCGGGCCGCGATACCCTCAGGCCGCGCCGATCAGCCAGGCGACGAACAACACGAACCCGACCCCCGCCACGCCGACGTGCGCGCCGAGCGCGACGTTGCCCGCGCGCCCCGGCCAGCGCCGCCCGATCATCGGCGACGCCAGCCCCGACATCAGCGCGACGATCAGCATCAGCCCGGCGAGGCGGCCGAACGACCCGGACGGCGTCGAGCTGCCGTCGGGCGCCCCGCGCATCAGCAGCGCCGTGGCCTCCATGCCCGCGATGCCCAGCAGCAGGTGCACGCCGACCAGCACCGGCTTGCGCGGCAGGTGCCTGAGGATGCGCCACAACAGCACGACGCCGAACGCGCTCGCGGCGCACAGCAGCAGCAAGGGGGGAACGAGCTTCACCGGTCGGGTCCCGGGGCGTGCACGCGCGAAGGCCTACAGCCAGTCGCGCTCGGCACGCGAGCGCGCCTCGAAGCCCGCGATCTCGGCCTCGTGCGACAGCGTCAGCGCGATCTCGTCGACGCCGCGCAGCAGGCAGTCCTTGCGGAACGAGTCGATCTCGAACGCGTCCTCGGCGCCGTCGGGCCCGACGACGCGCTGGCGCGCGAGGTCGACGGTGATCGTGCTGCCGGGCCTCGCGTGCAGCAGCGCGCGCAGCGCCGCGACGCGCTCGGCCGGCAGCACGATCGGCAGCACCCCGTTCTGGTAGCAGTTGTTGAAGAAGATGTCGCCGAAGCTCGGCGCGACGAACGCGCGAAAGCCGTTGTCGACCATCACGGTGACCGCGTTCTCGCGCGAGGAGCCGCACGCGAAGTTGCGGTCCGCGACCAGGATCCGCGCGCCCGCGTACGCCGGGTCGTTGAGCGCGCAGTCGGCGCGCGGGCGCCCGCCGGCGTCGAGGCGCAGGTCGTGGAACATGCCGCCGAGCTGCTGCTCGCGCGTGCGCCCCAGGAAGCGTGCCGGGATGATCTGGTCGGTGTCGACGTTGGCCTGGTCGAGCGGGACCGCGACGGCGGTCAGCGTGGTGAACGGATCCATGCGGGCGTCTCCTATTGCGCCAGGCGGCGGACGTCGGTGAAGCGTCCGGTCACGGCCGCGGCCGCGGCCATCGCCGGGCCGACGAGGTGGGTGCGAACGCCGCGCCCCTGGCGGCCGACGAAGTTGCGGTTCGACGTCGATGCGATGCGCTGGCCCGGCAGGCCGGTGTCGCCGTTCATGCCCACGCACATCGAGCAGCCGGGCTCGCGCCACTCGAACCCGGCGTCGCGGAAGACGCGGTCCAGCCCCTCGGCCTCGGCCTGCCGCTTGACCAGCCCCGAGCCGGCGACCACCCACGCGGGCACCGTCGCGCGCCGCCCGCGCGCCACCGCCGCGGCGGCGCGCAGGTCCTCGATGCGGCTGTTGGTGCACGAGCCGATGAAGACGCGATCCACGGCGAGCCCGTCCAGCGGCGTCCCCGGCACGAGGCCCATGTACTCGAGCGAGCGCAGCATCGCGTCGCGCTTGGCCGCGTCGGGCGCGCCGGCGGGATCGGGCACGCGTCCGGTGATCGGCACCGCGTCTTCGGGGCTCGTGCCCCAGGTGAGCATCGGCTCGATCGCGGCGGCGTCCAGCGTCACCTCGCGCGCGAACGCGGCACCGTCGTCGGTGGGCAGCGTGCGCCAGTGCGCGAGCGCGCGCTCCCACGCCGCGCCCGCGGGCGCGAACGGACGGCCGTGCAGGTACGCGAAGGTGGTGTCGTCGGGCGCGACCATGCCGGCGCGCCCGCCGGCCTCGATCGACATGTTGCACAGGGTCAGCCGCCCCTCGACCGACAGCCCGCGGATCGCGCTGCCGGCGTACTCGATCACGTGCCCCACGGCGCCCGCGGCGCCGATGCGCGCGATGATCGCGAGGATCACGTCCTTGGCGACGACGCCGGGCCCGAGCGTGCCCTCGACGCGCACGCGCATCGCCTTCGGCTTGCGCTGCCACAGGCACTGCGTCGCCATCACGTGGCTGACCTCCGACGAGCCGACCCCGAACGCGAGCGCGCCCACGGCGCCGTGCGTCGACGTGTGGGAGTCGCCGCACACCAGCGTGACGCCCGGCTGCGTGATCCCCTGCTCCGGTCCGACCACGTGCGCGATCCCCTGGCGCTCGTCGCCGAGATAGAACAGCGTCACGCCGTGCGCCTTCGTGTTCTCGCGGATCTGCTCGACCAGCGCGCGGTGCTGGAGGTCGGGGATGTCGTCGGTCGTGCGGCCCGACGTCGAGTTGTAGTGGTCGGGCGTGGCGAACGCGAGGTCGGGGCGGCGCACCTTCATGCCGCGCTCGCGCAGCTTCGCGAAGCCGGCGGCCGAGCCGTCGTGCATCAGGTGGCGGTCGATGTACAGCAGCTGATAGCCGTCGCCGCGATCGACGACGACGTGCCGGTCCCAGATCTTGTCGAACAGGGTGCGGGGGGGGCTCACGGAGGCGGTCTCCTGGTTCGGGGATGCGCGGGGCGCCGCGCGGCGTTCATCGTAACGGCTGCGGCGCCGCGCCGCGCCGCAGGCGGGCGTCGATCGCGAGCAGCAGCGAATTGGTCGCGAGCGCGAACGCCGAGATCAGCACCGCGATCGCGAGGATGGTCTTCACGTCGTTGAGGTCGATCGCGGTCATCAGCAGGAACCCGAGCCCGCGCTGCGACGCGAAGAGCTCGCCCATCATCGTGCCGAGCAGCGTGAGCGAGAAGCCGATGCGCAGCCCGGAGAAGATCTCCGGCAGCGTCGCGGGAACCAGGACGAACCAGCCGGTCTGCACCGGCGTGAGCCGCATCGCGCGGCCGGCGCGCAGGTAGACGCGGTTGACGTTGCGCACCGCGTTCATCGTGAACAGGACGATCGGCACGATGCCGTGAAGCGCGCCGAACGCGACCTTCGCCGGCATGCCCAGCCCGAACACCAGCAGGATCACCGGGTACAGCGTGATCTTCGGGATCGAGTACAGCCCCACGAGCAGCGGCTCGGCGACCTCGCCCGAGAGACGGTGACCGCCGAGCACGACGCCCAGCCCGACGCCGCCGGCGCACGCGATCGCCAGCGCCTGCGCGAACGCGAGCGCGGTCTCGCGCAAGTGCGGGCCGAAGCGCGGCTCGCCGATCATCGTGAACAGGTGCCCGAGCGTGGGCACGGGCGCGGTGATCGCGACGTCGCCGGCGAGCTGGTGCAGGCCCTGCCACAGCGCGGCCAGCGCCAGCACCGCGAGCAGCGGCGCGCGCAGCGTCCGCAGCGCGCTCACGTCGAGCGCCGGCGCTGCATGCGCCGCTCCCACGCGTACAGCGTCGCGTTGAACGCCGACACGAGCACGAGCACGAACAGGATCAGCCCGTACATGCGCGCGTTGTCGAAGTTGTCGTACGCGTACGCGATCTCGTGGCCGATCCCGCTCGTCGACAGGATGAACTCGCCGGCGATCACGCCGATGAACGCGTACGCGACCGCGAGCTTCACGCCCGAGAGCAGGTGCGGCGCCGCGGCCGGCAGGCGCACGTGGCGCACCTCGTCCCATGCGGAGAGCCGGTGCACGCGCGCCGTCTTGAGCAGCACGCGCGGCACGCGGTCCAGGCCGGCGAGCGTGCCGACGACCATCGCGGCCATCGAGAAGAGCGTCGCGAGCACGACGAGCGGCGTGGGCCCCAGCCCGAAGATCACGATCAGCAGCGGGTAGAACGCGAAGTGCGGGATCGCGTAGTACGCCGCGAGGAAGGGGTCGGCGGCGCGCCGCAGGCCGGGGAACGCGTGCAGCACGAGGCCCGCCGCGAAGCCGCCGGCGATCGCGACCGCCATCGCGATCCCGACGGCGGACAGCGTCTGCGCGAGGTGCGGGCCGAGGTCGCCCGCGGCGAGCACGCGCACCATCGCGCCCGCCATCGCCGACGGCGCGATCACCATCTTCGGGGGGATCGCGCCGGCGCGGCACGCGAGCTCGAGCGCACCCAGCGCCCCGAGCACGACCCCCGTGCGGATCCACGCGACGCGTGTCACGGGCCCGCCCGCACCGAGCCCGCCCTCACCGCGCGGGCCCTCGTCTCGCCCGCGTGCGCGCGGCGGCGCCCCGCGGGCGTCACGCCGACGCCCCCTGCCCCAGCGCGCGCATCGACTCCGGCCGCAGGTGCGCCCACAGGCGGGCGGTGACGGCGCCGAAGTCCGGCTGCCCGGCGAGCCGCGAGTCGCGCTCGCGCGGCCAGCCGGTCTCGACGATCTCGATGAAGCGGCCCGGGCGCGCGGACATCACGCCGATGCGGTCCGACAGCAGGTTCGCCTCGTCGAGCGAGTGCGTGATCAGCACCACGGTGGCGGCGGTCTCGCGCCACAGCCGCAGCAGCTCGTCGCCCATCAGCAGGCGCGTCTGCTGGTCCAGCGCACCGAAGGGCTCGTCGAGCAGGATCAGGCGCGGCTGCAGCACGAGCGTTCGCGCGATGCACACGCGCTGGCGCATGCCGCCGGAGAGCTGGCTCGGGTACGCGTGGCGGAAGTCGCGCAGGCCCATGAAACCGAGCGCGAAGTCGACGCGGCGGCGGATCTCGGCGCCGTCGACGCCCGCGCGCCGCAGCCCGAACGCGACGTTGTCGGCGACGCTCAGCCACGCGAAGCTCGCGTCCTCCTGGAAGACGACGCCGACGCCGTCGGGCACGCGCCCTCGCACCGGCCGGCCCTCGAACTCGACCGAGCCCGCGTCGGGCACCGCGAGCCCCGCGAGCACGTCGAGCAGCGTCGACTTGCCGCAGCCCGACGGGCCGACGACGCCGAAGAACTCGCCGCGGCGAAGCTCGAACGAGATCGGCCCGAGCGCGTGCACCTCGCCGTGCCCCGCGCGCGGCGGGTACACGCGCGTGACGCCGGCCACGCGCGCGTGGGCGCCGTCGCCGGCCGCGTGCGCGCGGACACCGGCGCCGTCGCCG
>Ga0268298_10003932_pt1 | contig 14801 bp, 13 predicted proteins | sample WWTPWeurt_MetaG_FD_194462 | JGI IMG/M metagenome (GOLD analysis project Ga0268298, IMG submission 194462) | Activated sludge microbial communities from WWTP in Nijmegen, Gelderland, Netherland - WWTP Weurt | ecosystem: Engineered > WWTP > Aerobic digester > Activated sludge | place... | reverse complement strand
CCGAGGTAGGTCATGGTGATCAGCGAGCCGCCGCCGGCCTTCTCGAGCAGCGGCTCGGCCTTGCGGGCGAGGCGCACGAAGGAGTGGGTGGACACGTCCATCGCCAGCGCAAAGCCGTCGGCGGAGGTGTCGACGACGCGGCCGTGCAGATCGTCGCGCTTGGCGAAGGCCATGCTGTGGATTGCGAAGTCGAGTTTGCCGTACTTGGCGTCGATCTGGGCGAACACGTCGTCCACGATCTCGGGCTTGGTGACGTCGAGCAGCATGACGTCCTCAACGCCCAGGCGGCTGACGATGGGCTCGATGAAGGCCAGGGTCTTCTCGTTCTGGTAGGTGATGATGACCTTGGCACCGGCCTCGATACAGGCTTCGGCAACTCCGGTGGAGATGGATTTTTCGTTGGCGATGCCGGTGATCAGGCCTACTTTGCCTTCGAGATTAATGATGGGTTTCATGGGAGGCTCCTGGGGATGGTTAAAATATACTGCACTGCAGCAAACGCAGACCGTAGAATTGTCTCGCGTTACTGTTACGTGCAACTTTCTGATTAACGGTACGATTCCATAATTACACAGCCTGATTGTTGCGATGCATCAAAAAGAAACCGAAAACTCTCCGGGGCCGGGCGTGATCCCGGTCTATGTCTTCCTCGATTTTGATGGGGTGACCCATCCGTGGAGCGAGTCGGAGGATTTTCGTTGTCTTCCGGTGCTCGAGGCGGTGCTGCGCGACTATCCCGAAACGCGGGTTGTGATTGCTTCAGACTGGCGCACGCTGTTTTCGTTGCCGAAGCTGGTGGCACGTTTTTCGGAAGACATCCGCGAGCGGGTGATCGACACGACGCCGGCGATCTTTCCGCGCAGCCCTAGCGAGCTTTACGGCCTGCGCGAGCGGGAGGCGCGGCAGTGGCTGGCTGCCAAGGCACCGCAGGCGTCGTGGGTGGCGATCGACGATGCGCCGGGCAACTGGCCGAGCCGCGATCGGCTGGTGCTGACCGATTTCAAGCAGGGTTTCACCGAGGAGGACGCTGGCCGCCTGCGTCGCCTGCTGGATGGTTTCCGATTGGGAAGTAGCCAGTCTTAGGTTTGGACGGCACGGAAAAACGAGCGGCGCGAGCCGCTCTTTTTGTTTTCAGAACTGCCGCAGGAGCGGGGATTCGTCCATCAGGGCGATCTGTTCGCGTAGCGACAGGATCATGTCCTGCCAGTAGCGTGGGGTATCGAACCAGCTGAAAGCGGCTGGGAAGGCGGGGTCGTCCCAGCGCTTGGCGATCCAGCCGGCGTAGTGGATGAGGCGCAGGGTGCGCAGGGCTTCGACGAGGTGAAGGCTGGCCGGGTTGAAGTCGGCGAACTGTTCGTAGCCTTCGAGCACGTAGTCGAGCTGGCGTGCCATCGCGGGAGCGTCGCCCGAGAGCAGCATCCATAGATCCTGGATTGCCGGGCCGTTGCGGGCGTCGTCGAAGTCGACGAAGTGCGGGCCGTTGTCGGTCCAGAGTACGTTGCCGCCGTGTACGTCGCCGTGCAGGCGGATGTTGGGTAGTTTACCTGCACGTTCGAAGCAGCGGCGTGTGCCGTCTAGCGCCTGGTCGATCACCGAGCGCCAGGTTTCGCGGAGTTCGGGCGGCAGGAAGGGGCTTTGCAGGAGTGCGTCGCGGGGTTCTTCGCCGAAGCTTCGGATGGTGAGGTCCGGCCGCTGTACGAAGGGCTTTTGCGCACCGATGGCGTGGATGCGCCCGAGAAAGCGGCCGAGCCAGCCGAGTACGGCAGGATCGTCGAGTTCCGGCGCCCGGCCGCCGCGGCGGGTAAACAGGGCGACGCGGAATCCTTCGTAGCGGTGCAGTGTGCGGCCGTCGATTTCGAGGGCCGGCACGGCGGGAATCTCCGCTTCGGCCAGTTCGGCCAGGAAGGCGTGTTCTTCGAGGATGGCCTCGTCGCTCCAGCGGTTGGGGCGGTAGAACTTGGCGATGAGCGGGGCAGCGTCCTCGATGCCGACCTGGTAGACCCGGTTTTCGTAGCTGTTGAGGGTGAGCAGGCGGCCGTCGCAGCGAAGGCCGCTGGCTTCGACCGCGGCCAGTACGAAATCCGGGGTGAGCAGCCCGAACGGGGCGGTGGTCACGATTCGCCGCTCTCGCGGACGTAGGGTTCGCGGAGCTTGACCGGCGCGGCCTTGGCGGCGTGCTTGGTGCGCATGCGCAGGTTGAGCATTTCGACCAGTACCGAGAAGGCCATCGCGAAGTAGATGTAGCCCTTGGGAACGTGATGGCCGAAGGCGTCGGCCATGAGCACCACGCCGATGACCAGCAGGAAGGACAGGGCCAGCATCTTGACGGTGGGGTGGCGGGAGACGAATTCGCCGATAGGGCCGGCGGCAACCATCATCAGGCCGACCGAGGCGATCACCGCGGCCATCATCACCGGGAGATTATTCACCATGCCGATGGCGGTGATGATGGAGTCGAGCGAGAAGACGATGTCGATCACGATGATCTGCGCGATCACCGCGCCGAAGGTGGCCTTGACGGCGCTGGAGGCTTCGCCTTCCTCGCCTTCCATCAGCTGATGCACCTCCTGGGTGCTCTTCCACACCAGGAACAGGCCGCCGCCGAGCAGGATCAGGTCGCGGCCGGAGAAGCCGTGGTCGAGCACGGTGACCAGCGGTTCGGTCATGCCGGCCATCCACGACAGGGCTGCCAGCAGGGCGAGGCGCATGAACATCGCCAGGAACAGGCCGAGCCGGCGGGCGAAAGCGCGTTTCTCTGGTGGCAGCTTGTCGACGAGGATGGAGATGAAGATGACGTTGTCGATGCCCAGCACCAGTTCGAGGGCGGTGAGGGTGAAAAACGCGATCAGCAGTTGCGGGTCGGTCAGGAATTCCATAGTTTTTCAGTGCGTTGTGGCAGGGGCATGCACCCGGCGGGGCGGGTGCACGGCCTGAATGGTCGCATGAAACGGTGCGGCGATGACTACCGCCGTGTGTCAGTGGCGGATGGCGTAGGCGCGCATCCAGCGCTGCATGCGTGCCGCTGGCATCGGGCGGGCGATGCCGTGGCCCTGGACCAGGTGGCAGCCGAGCTTGAGCAGGGCCTGGCGGTGGCGCGGGGTTTCGACGCCTTCAGCGATGATTTCCCGGTGGAAGGCGGCGGCCAGGCCGATCATGCTCTGTACGGTGGCGAGGTCGTCGGCGTCGTCGAGCATGTTGTGGATGATCGAGCGGTCGATCTTGATGCTGCGCACGGGCAGGCGGCGCAGGCTGCTCATCGAACCGTAGCCGGTGCCGAAGTCGTCGATGGCGAAGCTGACGCCCAGCTCGTTGCAGGCGGCCATGATCCTGGCGATGGCGCTCAGGTCGCCGAGGGTGGTGGATTCTAGAACTTCGAGTTGCAGCAGGCTCGGGTCGAGTTCGGGGTGGGCGCCCAGCACGCTGCGCAGGTGGGGCACGAAATCGGGGTGGACAAGGTGGCGGGCCGAGATGTTGACGCTCATCCGGGTCGAGATGCCGGAGCTGCGCCAGGTGTCGAGCTGGGCGACTGCAGTGGCGAGCACCCAGTTTCCGAGATCGATCTCGAAGCGTGATTCGCTGACCGTGGGCAGAAACTCGGCGGGCAGGCGCAGGCCGAGGGTCGGGTGTTTCCAGCGGATCAGGGCCTCGACGCCGTTGAGGGCACTGGTCAGGGCGTCCACCTTGGGCTGGTAGTGGAGTTCAAGTTCGCCGTCGTAGAGGGCGGATTCAACGCGGATCTGGGCGTCGCGATGGGCGCGCAGGCGGCGGTCGCGCTCCGGGTCGAAAAGCTGGAACGCGTTGCGGCCCGACTGCTTGGCGAGGTACATGGCCTGGTCGGCGTGGCGCAGCAGGGTGTCGGGATCGGAGCCGTCGAGAGGGCAGAGGGTTACGCCGATGCTGGCCGTGACGCTGAGGGTGTGGCCGTCGATCGTGACCGGTTCGGCGATGCTGGCGAGCAGGCGGTCGAAGACCTGTTCGCATTCGTCGCTGTGCTCGAGGCCGTTGTAAATCAGCGCGAACTCGTCGCCGCCCATCCGGGCGACGGTGTCGCCGGCGCGGGTGGAGGCTTGCAGGCGACGCGCGATTTCCACCAGCAGGCGATCGCCGATGTCGTGGCCGTGGGTGTCGTTCACTGGCTTGAAGCCATCGAGGTCGAGATAGGCGACTGCCGCCAGGGTGCCGTTGCGCTCTGCCTGGGCGAGGGACATCCGCATGCGGTCGGCAAGCAGGCTGCGGTTGGGGAGCTGGGTGAGGGCGTCGTGGTAGGCCAGGTGTTCGAGCTGGCGCTGGTTTTCCTTGATGTCGGTGATGTCGGTAAACAGACCCACGTAATGGGTGGTCTGGCCGGCTTCGTTGCGTACCGCCGAAATGTTGCCGAGCTGGGCGTAGAACTCGCCGTTTTTCTTGCGGCTCCAGGTTTCGCCCTGCCACACGCCGTCGCGTACCAGGCTGGCCCACATTTCTTCGTAGTATTCGGTTGCGTGGAGGCCGGAGCGCAGCAGCCGGCTGTGTTTGCCGATGACTTCGGCGCGGGTGTAGCCGGTGAGCGCACAGAAGCTGTCATTCACTTCCAGGATGCGGGATTCCGGGTCGGTGATGATGATGCTTTCATGGGCGTGGCGGAACACGCTGGCGGTTAGGCGCAGGTGGTCTTCGGCGGCGACCCGGGTGGTGACGTCGTTGAGGGTGCCGGAGGTGCCGACCAGCTGGTTGTCGGTATCGACGATGGCGCGGGCGAAGAGGTCGAGCCAGCGCAGGCTGCCGTCACGACATTGCACGCGCAGGGTGACGCTGCAGTGGTCGCGCGTACGCTCGACGAGGGGCTTGAGGGCTTCGCGCCGGGCGTCACGGTCGTCCGGGTGGAGATAGTCGAGGAAGCTGTGGCCTATGGCTTCGTCCACCGGTACGCCGGTGATCTCGGTCCAGGCGGGGTTGAGCAGTTGCCAGCGGCCGCGGGCGTCGGTCTGGAAGATGACCTCGCGCACGCTGTCGAAAACCTGCTGGTAGCGGATCTGGCTTTCGAGCAGGGCCTGGGTGGTGCTGCGCATGGCGCTGATGTCGGCGATGCTGCCGACCATCCGGAGTGGGCGGTTGTCCTTGTCGTATTCGACCACGTTGCCGCGGTCGCGCACCCAGATGTAATGGCCGTCGGCATGGAGCAGGCGGTATTCGCAGGCGTAGCTGCCCTTGCCGGCCTGGCAGGCCTTGAGGGCGGCGTGGACGCGAGCCCGATCATCGTCATGAACAAGGTGCAGCCAGGCGTCGCCGGCGTGCTTGAGCCATGTGTCGGGCAGGCCCAGCATGGCGCACCAGTGCGGGTTGTGGCTGGTCTCGCCGCTGATCAGATCCTGGTCCCAGACGCCTTCGCCGATGGTGGCCAGCACATCGGCCAGCTGCCGCTGGCCGCGCAGCACGGCGTTGTGCTCGCGCATGCGCTCGCTGATGTCGCAGGCGAAGCCGAGGGTGCCGACAATCTGGCCGTCACGGCCGCGTACCGGTGCCTTGTAGGTTTCAAACCAGGTGATGGAGCCATCGCTGCCGTCGATCTGTTCGACCTTGGTACTCGGGCGCCCGGTGGCGATCACCTCGGCGTCCTCGATCCGGTAGGCTTCGGCCCTCTCCGTCGGCCAGACATCCAGGTCGGTCTTGCCGATGACGGACAGCGGTGAAGGCTGGCCGCAGGATTCGGCAAAGCTGCGATTGACGATCAGGAGGCGGCCGCTCCGATCTTTCAGCCACAACCGCAGCGGCAGTCCGTTGATCAGGGTTTCCGTGCCGATCGCCGTTGCCGCCGACGGTTCGGAGCTGCCGAGCTCCAGTTGCGAGACCTGCGTGGTGCCGGGCAGGCCGGCTTGCCAGGCCTTGAGCAGGGTGTCGGCGCCGAGGTATTTCAGGCTCGGCCCGTCTTCACCGACGGGTACCGACGCGAGGCCTTGCGTGAGCAGGCAGGAAAGTGCGTCGAGCAGGGTGCTGTCGGGCGACAGACGGTGCGCTACGGGGTACGAATCCTGGGTGGGGCGAGCTGACGTCATCCTGGCTAGTCGGTATTTGCAGTTGTCCGCGATGGTGCTGCCGGCACACGGCTTTGCCAAGGAAGGAAGTCCCATTCAGAAGCTTGGGAAGCGGGCGAAACGCACGCGGGGCGGAGATTTTTCCTGGTTGTGATCCTTGCGCGGCGTTTCGGGGCAATTTCAGGGGTGGGTGGCGGATGTCTAGCCTGGCTTGCCGTCAGCCCGGCGGCTCAGGTAGATCGGCACGACGCGCATGGCCAGCGGCGTGAAGACCGCCAGCCAGCCGACTCCGGCAAGGGCCAGCAGAAAAGCCTGGCCGGCCGGCAGCAGATCGGCCAGGAGGCGAACGCAGGCCACCGCGTGCAGCCCGAGGGCCAGGCTCCAGGTGAGCGTGTCGGCCACCAGCGGACGCCCGGAGTGGCCCAGCGTGACGCGCGACACCATGGCCACGGTCATCGTCGCAAAATAGCCCACCGCCAGCGCGTGCAGCGGCGCAAGGCCGAGGGCGCTGATGCCGGCCGTGTGCAGCAGTCCCTGCACGCCGCTGAGCAGCCAGCCTACCCCCAGCCAGACGAAGCCGAGATGCAGCATGGCCAGCAGGCGCACGGCGAAACTGCGCCGCAGCTGCCATTTCCAGCTCAGCCACAGGGCGGTGCCGGCGGCCAGCAGATCGGCCGGCCAGGCCAGGTGAGCGAGGTCGGCCATGGCCAGCGCGCCGTGCAGCACGCTGACGCCAAGCAGAACGCGGAGTGTCCAGTCGGGCCGCACGACTTCGTATTTCGGCAGTGCCGAGCTGGAGAAAAACGGAATCATGCGGTGGCTGACCACCATGAAGATGGGCGTCAACACCCACCACACGCCGATCGAGATGCCGATGCGCGCCGCCAGCGGGTTGCCGCTGGCCGCAAAAATGATCCATGCGACCAAACCGAGGCAGCCCGCGCCGATGGCGCACCAGGCGAAGCCGGGATGCAGGCGCGCCTTGCCTAGCGTGAAGGCTGCCGGGAAGAGCAGGCGCGCCACCAGCAGCCAGCCGGCAAGCACCAGGCTTAGCCCCGCCACCATGACGCTGGACATGCTCAGCAGCAGGCCCGTGTCGAAGATCAGCCAGCCCCCGGCGAGGTACAGCCAGGGCCGCCGTGCCGCGCCGCCGGGGGTGTCGGGCAGGCCCTGCCAGCGCGGGATCACCGTCATCAGGAAGCCGAAGACGAAGAACGGAAAGATGCCGTAAGCCGCCCACAGGGCATGGACCCAGGCCGGTGGCCACGGCCAGGCGGGGCCCGCAACGAGGCCGGTGCGGGCCAGCAGCTCCCAGGCCCAGGGCGCAAAGGCCAGCAGCGCCTGCACGGCGCCGGCCAGGAACATCGACCGGTGCGGCGCGGCAAACAGGATGGACAGGCGCGACTGCGGCGGCGGGTCGGCGGGGGATGCTGCCTGCGGATGGCTGCGGGGCTGGAGCTGGACGGGTTTTTCCATGGTGGCGGGAGGGCCTTTGCAATGCCTGCGATGAACGCGTGTGGGGTTAAAATACGCAGTTGGCACTTGGCCGGAATTGAAAGTCAGCGCGATGAGCACCGAGAAGATCGATATCCCCGGCCTGTTGAGCCGAATGCCCCTGTTTGGCGCCCTGTCGCCGGAAGACCTCGCCCACATGGCTGCGGCCACCCGCGAGAAGCGGCTGCAGAAGGGCGAGCGGCTGTTTCAGCGGGGCGAGCACCCGAAGGGCTTCTTCCTGGTCGTCTGGGGTCAGGTCAAGCTGGCCTTCACGTCGGCTCAGGGCAACGAAAAAGTGGTGGAAATCCTCGGGCCGCTGCAAAGTTTCGGCGAGGCGGTGATGTTTCTCGATCAGCCCTACCCGGTGCTCGGCGAAGCGCTTTCCGACACGCTGCTGCTGCACATCGGCTCCGCGGCGGTGTTCGGCCAGATCGAGCAGGATCCGCGCTTTGCCCGCAAGCTGTTGGCGGGCATGTCGATCCGCCTGCATTCGATGGTGCATGACGTGGAATCCTACGCGCTGCGCTCGTCCACCCAGCGGGTCATCGGCTACCTGTTGCAGCTGGCCGAAAGCGCGCCCTGCGTGGAGGGCCGCGGCCATGAAGTCGAACTGCCCACCAGCAAGCAGGTGATCGCCTCGCGCCTGAGTCTGACGCCGGAAACCCTGTCGCGGATCTTCCACGAGCTTTCCGACTCCGGCCTCATCTCGGTGCAGGGCAAGCATATCGTCATCCACGACGCAGCCCGTCTCGCCGAGCACGACTGAGGTTCAGGCCGCCGCCGCGTGGCGGATGTGAATGCGGAATTCGCCCTCCGGGGTGGTTTCAGTGCGATGGGTGTAGCCATTGCGGCGGAGGATGTCGTAGAGCGGCCCCGGCTCGCGGTACAGAATCAGGATCACCTCGCCGCCAGGCGGCAGGGTGTCGAGGGCTTCAAGGGTCAGGTTGAGGGGTTCCGGCGGCATCAGGCCGCGGGCATCGACAATCACGGGCGGGGAAGTTTCGGTCATGGGAAGGGTCTCGGGTGGTTGGGCAGACGCCGGCGGGGACGTGCCAGATTGACCGAAGCAGAGGCCGGCGCCCTTGAGCCGGGTCAAGGGCGCGCGGCGATGTGGCGCAGGTCTCGCATGCGGTGGCCTGGAATGGGTGATAAATTCCGCCCCATGCCGAATGAGACATCATCGTGAAGGAAGGTTCTGCCCTGCTGGTTGCCCTGGCGCTGGCGGCGGGAATCGCCTATTGGTCCGACCACTACCGTACCGGCGGCTGGGAAGCCACGCCCGCCACGGAAGGGCCTTTTCCCTATCAGCCGACCCTTGCGCCTGCCAAGGCGCCGGCTGGCCTGGCGGTTGCGCCGGAGCGCCTGGAAGTGCATGGCACTGACGACGCCACCGCCAGGGCCGCCCTCTGCGCCGAGCTGCTGGAGGTGATCCAGGGCGTGGATGCGGCGCTGCTCCATCCCCAGTCGCCGGCCTCCGCCGAGCAACTGGTCTTGCGCCGCCGGGCCTACGTCGAAAAGCGGATTTCGCTGGGCTGCTGAGGCGGCCGGCGTTGTTCCGGCCGGGGCTCACGCTTAGTGGCTGGTGCCTTCCGAGCGCTGGATCTTGTTGAACAGGTTGTACTTGCCGATGGGCTTGCTGGCCGGCAGGCGCTTGATTTCCTTGAAGGTGCTGGCGTCGAGGAAGATCAGCGCGCCCTCTTTTTCCATCAGGCTGGCGATCACGTAACGGCCGTAGCGGTCGAATTCCACGTGGGCGAAGGTTTTGCCCGGTTCGGGGCGGATCTGTGCCACCACGGCCAGTTTTTGCTTGTCGATCACCTGCAGGGTGTCACGCGCGCCGGGGCTCATCATCGAGTCGACCCAGGCGTAGGGGCTTTGCTCGTGGCTGCGCAGGAAGAAGCCGGGGCCGAGGGTGGGAATGGTGGCGATGGTCTGCCAGTTCTGCATGTCGATCACGCTCACCTGGGCGTCCTTGAGGTTGGTGCTGGCCACCACCCGGTGCCCGTCCCGCAGCCATGAGATGCCCGAGCCCAGGTGCGGCATGCCGGGCAGATCCAGCGCGGCGATGGGGCGGCGCACGTCGAGGTTCACCACCTGGCCGCGGCCTTCGCGGCTGGCGCCGACCAGGTTTTCGTAGCTCTGGGTGAAGAAGAAGTCGTCCAGCGGCACGTCCAGCACGGTGCGGCGGGGGTTGAGGAAGCCCGGCGTGGCGATCGCTTCGCCCATCTTGTAGTCGTGCACGTAGCCGTCGAAGAAGGGTTTGGCGTCGGGATCGTAGGAAATCTCCCAGACTTCCGGCAGATCCTTGAGGCCGGCGATGAAGCTCTTGCGCGGGGCGGCGTCGTACACCGCCGAGATGCGCGAACTGGCGTCGCCCTTGAGGTTGGCGCCCGTGATCACCTTGAGCAGTTTCAGATCGGCGTCGAAGATGACCAGGTTGCCGGGCAGATAGTTGGCTACCGCCACGAAGCGTCCGTCGCTCGATACGGCGGCGTTGCGGGTGTTGATGCCGGCGCGCACCTCGGCGACGACTTTCAGGTTCCAGATGTCGAACTTGCTCACCCAGCCGTCCCGCGAGGCGAAGAACACGTAGCGTCCGTCGGGCGTGAACTTCGGCCCGCCGTGCAGGGCGTAGCGGGACGGGAAGCGGTGGATGCGCTCCATGCGATCGCCGTCGAGCACGCTCACGTGGTGGTCGCCCGCTTCGACGACGATGAACAGGTTCATCGGGTCGGCCTTGGCGATGTCGCCCTGGCGGGCGTCGGGCAGGCTGCCGGGCGGAAAGGGCTCGATGCGCGAGGCGCGGATGTCGGCCTCGCTCCAGCTCGGGGCGGGCGTGACGGGCGAGTAAACCCATTCAGCCAGCGCGTCGATGTCGGCGGCCGACAACACGGCGCCGAAGGCCGGCATCTGGGTGGCGGCGCGCCCGTCGCGGATGGTGGCGACGGCGTCCTTGCGCTTGAGGCGTTCGAGGCTTTCGGGGAGCAGGGCCGGGCCCATCGCGCCGAGGCGGCTGGCGCCGTGGCAGCTGGCGCAGTGCTGGGTGAACAGCGCCGGGGCGTCGGCGCGGGCCGGGCCGCTCAGGCCGCCGAGGGCCAGCGCGGACAGAACCAGCGTGGAGAAAAAGCGTTTCATCGCGTGATTCCTTGTAGGCGTCAGGCCGCCGGAGCCAGGCGTATCCAGGGCTTCACTTCCAGGCGGTCGCCTTCGGCCACGCCGATTTCGGCGTTGTCGAGGTAGCAGCCGGGGTCTTCCTGCCAGGGGTCGCCGGTGAGTTGCTGGGCGCGCACGCGGGTGTTGCCGTTGCACATGGCGAGGTAGCGGCATTCAGCGCAGCGCCCGGTGACCGGCCGTGGCGATTGCTTGAGGCCGGCCATGAGCGGATCGGACAGGTCTGTCCAGATGTCGCCGAATTTGCGCTCGCGCACGTTGCCGAGGGTGTGGTGCCACCACATGGTGTCGGGGTGGACATTGCCCAGGTTGTCGATGTTGGCCACGTTCACGCCGCTGGAGTTGCCGCCCCATTGCATCAGTTTGGCCTCGACGTGGGCGGCGTGTTCGGGGAAGCGGCGCTGCACCCACTGCAGGAAGAAGGGGCCGTCGGTGTCGTTGTTGCCGGTGGTGAAATCACGGGTGAGGCCGCGGGCTTCGTAGTTCCAGGCGGTTTCGAAAAGCAGCTCCATCGCCTCGCGGGTGAGGATGTGGTGGGCGTCGTCGGCGCGGTTCTTGTTGCCGCGGCCGGCGTAGTTGAGGTGCGAGAAATAGAAGCGGTCGATGCCTTCGTCCTCGACCAGCTGCAGCACCCCGGGCAGGTCGGAGGCGTTGTCCTGGGTCATGGTGTAGCGCACGCCCACCTTGACGCCCAGCTCGCGGCAGCGGCGCAGGCCGGCCAGCGAGCGCTCGAAAGCGCCGTCGAGGCGGCGGAATTTATCGTGGGTTTCGCGGATGCCGTCGAGGCTGACGCCCACGTAGTCGAAATCGGCGGCGGCAATCGCGTCGATGTTGGATTCGTCGATCAGCGTGCCATTGGACGACAGACCCACGTAGAAGCCCATTTTCTTGGCCCGCCCGGCAATTTCGAAGATGTCGGGCCTGAGCAGCGGCTCGCCCCCGGAGAGGATCAGCACCGGCACCCGGAAGGCTTTCAGCTCGTCCATCACCTTGAAGACTTCGCCGGTATCCAGCTCACCGGCAAAATCCTTGTCGGCGGAAATCGAGTAGCAGTGCTTGCAGGTCAGGTTGCAGCGCCGGATCAGGTTCCAGATCACCACCGGCCCGGGCGGATTGCGCTTGGGCCCGAGGGGGGTGGGCGCGGCAATCTCGCGGATGTAGCTGGAAATTCGGAACATGGCCTGACTCTCCTGAGGGTTTTGCGGATTGTCGCTGCCGCGGGGCTGGCGGGGCCTTGATGGGAGTCAATGGCGGCGGGCGGTGGCTTATTTGCTGCCCCAGGGCATCACCGGCACGGTGGAAATGCTGTTGGCCGGAGCGCCTTCGATGAGTTTGCGGCTGATCGCCAGGTAAACCAGGGTGTTGTTGGCCTTGTCCCACAGGCGCACGACGCGGGTTTCCTTGAAGAGCAGCGAGGTGTCTTCGGAGAACACCGTTTCGCTCTCCGGCAATTTGGCCGGCAGGGTGATCGGGCCGGTCTGGCGGCAGGCCAGCGAAAACTGGGACGGATCCTGGGCGAGGCCGAAGCTGCCGGACAGGCCGCCGGTGCGGGCCTGGCTCACGTGGCAGGTCACGCCGGGCACCTTCGCGTCGTGGAAGGCTTCGACGCAGATCCGGTGATTGGCGCCGACCAGCTTCCAGGTGGTGGTCACGCAGCCCACCTCGTCGGCACTGGCCGCCGTGGCGGCAAGGCAGAGCAGGGCGGCGGGCAAAAGTCGTTTTGGCAGCATCGGGGTTTTCCTTTCTGACAGAATGGGCGCGCGCCGGGTTTGTTCCGGACGTCATCCAAATCCACTCTACCCGAATCGCCCTTACCCCATGGCCATTGTGCATCCCGAAGGCTGGCGCGAGCTGGCTGCCAGCGGCGCCGCCGGGCGCGAAATCGAAACCCTGGCCCGGCTTGCCGACGGGCTTTCCGACGACTACACGGTTTTTCACGGCGTGCACTGGACGCGGGTCCGGAACGGCGGTTTTGCCATCGTCGGCGAGATCGATTTCGCCATCGTCGGCCCCACCGGCAAGCTGCTGCTCATCGAGCAGAAATCCGGTTTTCTGGCCGAAACGCCGGAAGGGCTGGTCAAGCGCTACGCCAAGAAGGACAAAAGCGTGCCGCTGCAGCTGGCGCGTACCGTTGATGCGCTGAGCCATCGCCTGCGGGCGGTGTGCGGCGACGATCCGGTTTTTGTCGATGCCCTGCTGTTCTGCCCGGATTACGTCGTCAAACAGCCCGGCACGGCTGGCCTCGATCCGGCGCGCATCGTCGACGCCACCAAGCGGCAATACCTGCTGGAAATCATCCGCGCCATTCTGCCCGCCCACGGCGAGCGCCTGCCGAGCCGCCCGAAGGTGGAGCGTTTTCTCGGCGATGTGCTGCAACTGGTGCCCGAAGTGCACGCGGTGGTCGGCGAAGCCCATGCGCTGTACACGCGCCTATCCGGCGGGCTGGCGGAGTGGGCGCGGCGCATCGAGTGCGAGCCCTTCCGGCTGCGTGTCGTCGGCACCGCCGGTTCGGGCAAGACGCAGCTGGCGATGGCGGTTTTTCGCGACGCCCTGGCCGCCGGGCGGCGTCCGCTCTATGTGTGCTACAACCGGCCGCTGGCGGACCACATCGCGTTGATCGCGCCCCACGGCGGCGACGTGGCCAGCTATCACCAGCTCGCTGACCGTCTGTGTCGCACCCGCGGCGAGCTGCCGGATTTCAGCCGCCCCGATGCCTTTGCGCGGCTCGAGGCGGCGCTCGACGCCCATCACCCGGCACCCGCCGAGTGCTTCGACGAGCTGATTGTCGACGAAGGGCAGGATTTTCGCAGTGGCTGGGCCGACAACCTGCTGCGCTTTCTGCGCCCCGGCGGCCGCGCCTGGTGGCTTGAAGATCCGCTGCAAAACCTCTACGAGCGCCCGCCGGTGGCGCTGCCCGGCTGGGTCACGCTGCGTTCGGACACCAACTACCGCAGCCCGCAGGACATTCTCGGCACGCTCAGGCGGCTGCTGCCGCCGGAACACCCGGTCGAGGCCGGCAGCCCGCTCACCGGCGCGGAGGTGGACATCCTCACCTACGCCAGCCCCGACGAGCTCGTCAGCACGTCGGTGCATGCGGTCACCCGCGCCATCGGCCTCGGCTTCAAGCGCCCGCACATTGCGCTGATCAGCTACCGCGGCCGCGAGCATTCGCTGCTGGCGCCCCTTGCCCGGCTCGGGCCGTATTCGCTGCGTGCGCCCACCGGCCGCTACGACCTGCTGGGCAACCCCATCCTGACCGACGGCGACATCCTCATCGACTCGGTGCTGCGCTTCAAGGGCCGCGCGGCGCCCTGCGTGGTCCTCACCGAAATCGATTTCGAACAGCTCGACGACAAGGCCGTGCGCCGGCTTTTCGTGGGCGCCACCCGTGCCACGATGAAGCTGATGCTGGTGGTGTCGGAACGCTCGAGCGCCGTGCTGCGGGCGCGTCTCGCCGCCGCCTCCTGAACCCTCTCCCGGAGATTTCCATGTCCCAGCACTGCTTTACCTACGGCTCGCTGATGTGCGATGACATCATGGCCGCCGTTGCCGGCCTGCGCGCCGCCGCCGTACCCGCCCGGCTCGACGGCTACCGGCGCTCGCCGGTGATCGGCGAGGACTACCCCGGCATGGTGCCGGCCGCCGGCGACAAGGTCGACGGCGTGCTTTACCTCGAGCTGCCCGACGCCGCCTTGGCGCGTCTCGATGCCTTCGAAGGCGACGAATATCGCCGCGAGCAGGTGTCCGTGCAGTGCGCCGACGGCCGCATCGAAAGCGCCTGGACCTACGTTTTCAAGCCCGAATACGCCGCCCGGCTGGCCGCCGGAACATGGGATTTCGAGCGTTTTCTGTCAACCGGCAAGGCCCGTTTCGAGGCGCGCTACATGGGTTTCGACGCCCTCGACGGGACGTAAAAACGGCGGCCCGCGGGCCGCCGTTGGCGTGGGCAGTGCGTTGCCGATCAGATCACGCCGTCCGGCTGTTCGCCGCCCAGCACGTCGAGCAGCGCCGGGATCAGGCGCGCCAGTTCGCCGCTCATCAGCGCAAAGTCGGCTTCCATCTGCATGTCGGTGGCGTCGGCCTGCTTCTCGGCTTCTTCCTTGATGATGTCGAGGAAGGCCAGGC
>Ga0268298_10003931_pt1 | contig 14802 bp, 12 predicted proteins | sample WWTPWeurt_MetaG_FD_194462 | JGI IMG/M metagenome (GOLD analysis project Ga0268298, IMG submission 194462) | Activated sludge microbial communities from WWTP in Nijmegen, Gelderland, Netherland - WWTP Weurt | ecosystem: Engineered > WWTP > Aerobic digester > Activated sludge | place... | reverse complement strand
AGAAGTCCGTCCGCGACGGAGGCGAGCAGATCGGCGGGAACAAACCGGCGGAACGGCTCCAACCGAAAATCGCCCGTCGCGCCCTCCAGGGCGAAGAGGGAAACCTTCCCGGCGGTGGACAAATCCGTCAACAGGGTGGAAATGTTTTTCTGCGCATCGGCCACGTCGTGCATGTCCTGCACAACGAGAACCACCGGCGCGTCGGGTCGGGGGCCCGGACGAAAAGAAGTTAAACGCGCGGCGCCCCGTCCCCGGGCGGCCCAGAGCCCCCCGGCGCCGACAACCGCCGTTGCCGAGTCCGGGGCGGCGTTTCCGCCCCACAGGGGTTTTTCGCCGGGCCATTGGGTCAACAACGCGGTGAAATCGGAAGGGGCCGCGCCGGACCGGGCCGTGGCGGCCCGACGATCGTCCCAGAAGCGCCGTCCCTCCACCATCGCGGCGGCCAAAGGGTTTCCGGCCAGGAGCAGGGACAACAGCGCGCTCCCCGCCCGTCGGGCGGAACGGTTCGGGAAAGTTCGTCGGGGTCGGCGGCGTGTTTTCATGGCGATGGAACGCTTTCGCGTTCTCAAATTAAGTTTAATAGATGAACACGGGCGGGGACCTTAAAGGATTGTAAATGAAATGTAAATACATGGCTTTTGCGTTTGTCCTGTTTGGCGGCCGCGCGGCGGCCGGGGAGGAATGGCACACCCAAGTCGACCTGGTCACGGTGGCCACCACCGCGGCCCCGGGACAAACGCTGTGGGTGGGCGTACGGCTGCGCACGGCCGACGGTTGGCACGTCTTTTGGGCCAACCCCGGGGAGGTGGGACTGACGACCAAGGTGCAATGGCTCTCGCCGCCGGACGCCGCCACCGCCCCGATCCGCTGGCCCTGGCCCCTTCGAATTCTTTCCGACGGGTGGGTGGCGCACACCCTGCCCGCGGACGCGACCCTTTGGACGCCGTTGCGGCTGGCGGACGCCGTTCCCATGGGAGCGGGGTGGACGGTCCGCGCCCGGGTGGAATGGCTGGAATGCCGGGAAAGCTGCCAAGCGGGCAGCGCGGAACCGTCGCTGTTCGTGGTCACCGACCCCCGTGCGCCGCAGACCGATCCCCCGGTCCCGCCGGAGGAAAAGGCGGAGCCCTGCCGGGTTCGCCGGGTCGGGAAAAAGAATTGGGAATTGATCTTCGCCCCGGAGCGCGGCGGACAAAGCAACGTGCCGGTGGTTTTTTTCCCCCGATCCCTCGGGTGGGCGGCCTCGGCCCCCGCGGCACCCCGGGTGTCGGACGAATTCCGGGTCCTTTCCATCGGCCGGCCGCCGGGCGCCCCTCCCAAACGGCTTCAGGGCCTGCTGCTGGGACCCGCGGGCTGGCGGGGACCCGGCCGTTCCCGGGGCGCCTGGGTGGACGTCCCCATGCCCGAAACTTACGACTGATCCACGCCCTCGTTTTTCACCCTTCGCCCCCTCATCCCCGGGGATAAAACTCCGGCCGACGCTCCGCAAACAAGTCGTTCCCCGAGGACAACCGTTTGTCGTCGGCCTCGGCCGGACGGACGTCCACCACGGCTTCGCCCTCCTCGGCCCCCAAACGGTGCAACAGGTCTCCCCGGGGGGACACGATCTGGCTCTGACCGATAAAACGAAGGGAACCCGTCCCGCCGGCTTCTTCGCCCACCCGGTCGGCCGTGGCCGCAAACACGCGGTTCTCCAGACACCGGGTGATCATGGCTTGGGGGCAATGGGGCAACACCAGATTGGCGGGATGCAGAACGATTTGCGCCCCGGTCAGGGCCAAGGCGCGCATGGACTCGGGGAAAAACCAGTCGAAACAGATCATGAGACCCATACGCCCCGGCGGCAGGGACCAGACGGGGAAGGGCCCGTCCCCCGGGGAAAAGAGCGTTTTTTCACGGCCGAACAGGTGGATTTTGCGGTAAACCCCGACCAGTCCGGTCGGCCCCCAAAGGGCGGCGGCGTTAAAAACCCGCCCCCCCGACGATTCGGCGAATCCGAAAACGGCCCAGGCTTTTTTCTTTCGGCAGAAATTCGCCATCGCCCGGCCGGAAAGGCCGTCGGCGGCCGGCTCGGCCAGGGCCGCCATGTCCTCGGGGCGGTCGAAATGATACCCGGTAAACGCCAGTTCCGGGAGCACATAGACATCGGCCGGCACCTCGGCCATCCGGGCCAGGGCCCGGTCGCGGTTCTCCGCCACCGCGCCCCTTCGCGGATTCGTTTGTAGCACCGCCAATCGCGTCAGACCGATCTTCGCCACCGACCCCTCCGGGGGGATAACGACCCCTTTTGCCCCTTGATTATAGGTGAAACGGGGGCTAAGTATATAAGGCCTCCCGGACGCGACGGCCGGCACGGGCCACGGGACGCAGGGACGAAAGGAGGTCGGATGAATTCACGTCTTCATGGTCTCCTTAAAAAACAATACGCCCGATTTTTTAAAGACCGCGGGGGACCCTTCCTCTGGCGGTTCCGTTCGTTTTTGAAAGCCGTCAACGAAGCCTACCACCAAGACGAACAAGACCGAAAGAATCTCGAACACACGCTCGACCTGCGCGGCCAGGAAATCGCCCGTCGGAACACCCATTTGCAGGCCATCTTCCAAACGTTCCCCGACCTCTTCCTGGTGATCAACGAGCAGGAGGAAATCGTCGAGTTCAGCGGGGCTTCCTTCGACGACAACGCCGAATCCGGCCGTTGGATCGGACGCCCCCTTGATGCGTTCCCCAACCCGGACGTGGGCCGTCGGTTCCGGGATTCCCTTCGCCAGGCCCGAGCCGCCCGGGCCCCGACCACCCTGGAATACGCCCTGCTGGCCGGCTCTTCCCTGGGATTTTACGAAGCGCGCCTCCGCCCCATGGACGACGGGCAGGCCATCATTCTCATCCGGGACATCACGGGCCGAAAGGCCGCCCTGGAGGCCCTCAAGGCGTCCGAGGAGCGATACGCCCTGGCCGCCCGGGCCGCCAACGACGGGCTCTGGGACTGGAACCTGCCCAACAACCGGATCTACTTTTCGCCCCGCTGGAAAGCCTTGCTCGGCTATTCCGACGCCGAACTGGGCAACGCCCCGAGCGTCTGGCTCGACCGGGTCCACCCCGACGACGTCGAATTGGTGAAACGCACCCTATCCGAAACGGGGCAGCCGGGCAAGGATTCCCTGGAAATCGAATACCGCATCCGCCACCGGGACAACACCTACCATTGGGCCCTGACCCGGGGGCTGGTCGTGCGGGACGACGCCGGCGCCGCCTACCGCCTGGTGGGCTCCCAGACGGACATCACGACGCGGAAATCCGCGGAGGAACAGCTCCGCCACGAGGCGTTCCACGACAAAGTCACGGGCCTGGCCAACCGGGCCCTCTTCCTGGACCGCCTGACGAACACCCTGGACCGCGTGAAGCGGCAGCCCGGTTATTTGTTCGCCGTTTTGTACGTGGATTTGGACCGGTTCAGCACGATCAACGAACGCGCCGGCCACGAGGCGGCCGACCGTTTGCTGCAGGCCGTCGCCGCCCGGCTCCGGTCTTACGCCCGCGTCGGCGACACGGTGGCGCGGCTGGGGGACGACGAATTCGCCGTCCTCCTGGACGGCATCGCCAACGAACGCTCCGCCGTGGTCTTCGCCGACCGCATGCGCGAGCTGATCGGGGCGCCCTGCGACATCGGCCCCGAAGTGGTCAGCGTCGGAGCGAGCCTCGGCATCGCCTTGAACGGGCCCGAGAGCGTCAACGCCGAAATGCTGCTCAACGAAGCCGAAAGCGCCATGCAGCGGGCCAAGAAAAACGGCAAAAACCGCCACGAGATTTTCGACCGGGAAACCCACAGCCGCCTGGTCTCCAAACTGAAAATCGAATCGGACCTGCGCCAGGCCGCCGAACGCGGGGAACTGGAGCTCTATTACCAACCCATCTTTTCCTTAAAGGACGCCGAGATCATCCGGGTCGAGGCCCTGATCCGCTGGAACCACCCCCGGCGCGGCCAGGTGTCCCCCGTGGAATTCATCCGCGTGGCGGAGGAAACGGGCCTGATCCTCAACATCGGCGATTGGGTCCTCCAGGAAGTGGCCGACCAGACGCGCCGCTGGCACGCCGAAGGCTTCGCCCCCATCGCGGTGGCGGTCAATTTCTCGCCCAAACAATTCCAACAACAGAATTTGCTGACCACGGTGGGGACGATTCTGAGCCGGTGCAAGCACACGGGCTTTCCCTTGGAAATCGAGATCACCGAAAGCGCCGCCATGCAGGACGTCGACGAAACGATCAAGATTTTAAAGAACCTCCGGGAGATGGGCGTCCGCATTTCCATGGACGATTTCGGGGTCGGGTATTCCTCCCTGAGTTGCCTCCGCCTCTTCCCCCTGAACACCCTCAAAATCGACCGGGGGTTCGTCCAGGGCATTCCGGCCCTCAAGGACAACACCGCCATCACCAACGCCATCATCGGCATCGGCCACAGTTTGGGACTGTCCCTGGTGGCCGAAGGCGTCGAAAACGAGGAACAGCTCAATTTCCTGAAATCCCAGGGCGTGGAGGAAGGCCAAGGGTTCCTGCTGGGAAAACCCATGCCCGCCCGGGATCTCGCCCCCCTCCTCCGCCGCAACGGCAAACCCGCCTAATTTTCGTCCCCTCCGTCGGTAAAAGGAAACCCGCCCGACCTTGAATTTGGCCCGTCCCGGGGCTACCCTAACGGGGTGAGTCGAGGCTACGCATACATCGTTCTCGGCGCCGGCAAACAAGGCATGGCCGCGGCCTTCGAACTGGCCCTCTTTGGGCGGGCTTCCACGGTCACCGTGGCCGACGCGTCCCTTCCCCTGGCCCGCGCCGCGGTGGAGCGCCTTCAATCCTTGATCGGCAAAGAGCTCAAACAAAACGGCACGACGCTCCGCTCCCGGCGGGTGGACGGCCGGCGAGCCACCGATTTGGCCAAGGCCATCGACGGCCACCGGGGGGCCTTCAGCGCCCTCCCCTATTTCTTGAACCCCGCCGCCGCCCGGGCCGCCATCGCTTCGGGGGCCCACTACGTGGATTTGGGCGGTCATTTTGACACCACCCAGGAAATTCTGAAATTGGAGCGGGGCGCCCAAAAATCCGGGGTGACCGTCACGCCCGATTGCGGCGTCGCCCCCGGCCTCTGCAACGTCCTGGCCGCCCGAGGCATCGAGCAGCTGGACCGCGCCGACGAGGTCCGAATGTACTGCGGCGGCCTCCCCCAACATCCCCACCCCCCCCTGGGCTACAAATTGGTGTTCAGCATGGAAGGGGTTCTCGGCAATTATTTCGGGAAGTCCTACGAACTGCGGGAAGGGCGGGTGGTCCTGGTGCCGTCCTTTGAACGACGGGAGGAGCTGGATTTCGGTCCACCCCTGGGTCGGTTGGAGGGCGTGGTCACGGGCGGCGCCACGTCGACCTGTCCCTGGACCTACGAAGGACGTGTGCAATCCTACAGCTACAAAACCCTGCGCTACCCCGGCCACTTTGAAAAAATCCAGGCGTTGAAGGATCTGGGGCTTCTGGACGCCGAGCCGATCCGGGTGGACGGCCAATGGGTGTCGCCCCGGCGCCTTTTCATCAAATTGGCGGAGGAGCGGCTGCGGTTTCCCGGCGAGCGGGACCTGCTGGTCATGCGGGTGACGGTGCGGGGGACGAAGGGCGGGGCCCCGACCGAAATCGCCTACAACTTGTTGGAATACGAGGACGTCAAGACGGGCTTTTCGGCCATGCAGCGCACCACGGGGTTTCCCGCGGCCATCGTGCTGGAAATGCTGGTGCAGGGCGAGGTGGCCAAGCCGGGCGTCGTTCCCATTGAAAAATTGGTCCCGCCCAAAACCTATTTGGACCTCGTCCAACGCCGCGGCATCAAAATCACCGAAACCGTCGCGGCCCCCAAAACCGGACCGGCGTCCTAACCGGGCCGGCCCTCCCGCAAGGACCGAAACGCCCGGGCCACCGCGGCCCACACCCGATCGGGATTCTCCGACAGCACGGGATCGAGCAGCGCCCCCCCGTCGTAACTCCACGCCGTGATGTGCGTGGCGCCCGCGTCGGCCGCGGCCCGGCAGGCCGTCTCGATTTCCCCCTCGGCCCCTTCGGGAAGCCGCATGGCTTGAATCCAAATCTGATTTCCCTTTTTCAGCGGTCCCGCCACGGCGGCCACGCGCTCGGTGTAATGGCGAACGTGGGACGCCGGGTCCTGCTTGGCCGGACGCCACCGCCAGTACGGGTCGCAGCCGAAGACGTCCAACGCCGGCAGGGACCCCAGGGTGTTCCACATCCGTTCGTACTCCGCGTAACCTTCGAAAGCGTACAGGCACAGGGCGTTTTTCATCCCCTTGTGCCGCGCGTAGGCCATCATCTCCCCGAGAAACCCCGCCAGGGCGTCCCGCCGGAAAGCGAAGGCGTCCTCGTTCAGCCGGGCCGGCGGCGCGGCGCCGAAACGTTTGCGGAACAGGGCGGCGCACCCGTCGCACACGCAGGCGTAAACGCCCTCCCATTCCAAATCCCAATGGAAATACACGTGGGGTTCGTCCCAGAAAACGACCTGGCCGCCCAGATGGCCGGCGGCGATGACCCACTCTTTCACGAAATCCCGGAAGGCCGGTCGGTTGATGCACGCCGCGGGCACGCGCCGGCCGTCGGAGAGGACCTGCCAGGTCTCGGGGTGTTCGAGGAGGAATTTGGAGTAGCTTTCCCCGCCGAAAACGCCCCCCACGCCCCAGGGATCGACCCACACTTCGAGACCCGCGCGCCGGCTGGCTTCCACGATGCGGGCCAGGGCGGCTTTGTGAAAATATAAATCCGTTTCGCTGAAGGTGTGGACCACGTGATCCGCCACGGTCGCGATGATGTCCAAATCCCGTCGAGCGTGTCCCAGGAATCGGTTTCCGAGATACGCCACGCCCGTCTGCGGGCGGGAAAGTTTAGGGGCCACGCCGGGGGTCCTCCTCGTCGAACGTTTCCTCCCGCAGGAGCGCTTCCGGCAACCAATACTCGTTTTGGGGACGCCAACCGGCTTCGCGGGACAAATACCGGTAAAAAATCTCCTTCAGGTCCTTGATCCGGGCCGTCCACGCCCGCTGGCCGGACAGATCCCCCGAACCGGAGGAATCCTCCCGGAAATAATGGAACCGCACCCCGTCCCGCGTCGGAACGTACAGCAGGGTTTCGCCGGGCCACCGGAGCGCCCGGCGTTTTCCGACCAACACCCGGTCCACGTTGGCGGGGTCGAGCGTCAACCGGCCCGGGGCGTCCCGGTCCTCCACCGTGAGCCGCGCCGCCGACGGCAACGGAAACGGACCATCGGTCAAGCCGTCGGTCTCGCTGTAGGCCACCGCGGCGTCTTCGACCGCGGGAGCGCCCTCGAAGACGGGAACGCCCTCCATGGCCTCCGGAACGGGCAGCCGCAATTCGTCCATGAGCGTCGGGGCCACGTCGTGGGCGCGGACAAACCCCGGCAGGCGCCGGGCGCCGGACCGAAGATGGGGCTCCATGAGGGCGAAGGGCGCGGCGTCGAAGACCGGACCGGACAGGACCGCGGCCTTTTCGCGGTCCTCCGGGGAAAGCGCCGCCCCGCGGGGGGACCAGACCGCGACGAGGGTGTTTTCCTCGAACCCGTCCGTTTTAAGGGCGTCCGCGAGACCGCCCAGCGCGTGATCCAGGGCGGCAAGATTCGCGTCGTAGAGCCTTCGCTCGTCGAAGGCGCTTCCCCCCGCCGACGCGTCCCCGGCGCGGGAGCGCCAGGCGCTCCAGGCGCGAGCGTTCACGGGGGCGGGGCATTCGGTCAACACCGAGACGTGAACCAGGAGCACAAACCGGGATTCAAAACGATGGGCGTGCAACCAATCCGCCGCTTCCCCCGTCAGGAGGTCGGGATCGGCCAAAACCCCCGATCCCCGCAGCGGGGGGAAAAACGAACGCCCGACCCGGCCCGACAAATACGGGAGCAGCGGAAGCGATCCCTCCAAGGCCCGACGGAGCAACGCGGACCGCGCCGCGCGGGCCGGCGCGCGCACTTCGTCGAACTCTTCCGCCAGCCGGCCGTACAAATCCCCCCCGGCGTCCGTGAGCACGCCGGTGCGAAATTCGTTGGCGCGCAAGACGAGGGGCAACGCCTCGGCGCCGAGGCGGGCGTCCCCGGCCGACGCCCAACGGGAACGGAACCCGTGCCGAAGCGGCGTTTGGCCCGTCAAGAACGTCATCAGCGACAGGTCCGCGTCGGCCGCCGGGGGCACGCAACGGGTGAAGCTTCGTCCCCGGGCCATCCAGCGCACGAGCCGGGGCGCGGGGCTTCCGCCCTCCGCCCGGAAAAGCCGGTCGGAGCGAAGTCCGTCGACGACGACAACAACGGCGTTGGGTCCGGCGCTCGGGGTCAGTTGGGCCCTCCACACCGCGCGAAAACCGACGGCGGAAAGCGCCAGGAAAGACCCCAGGACCGCGATGGCGAGGCGCGTGGGGCGATTGAACCCCCAAAACCACAATCCCACCCGGCGGACGACGTTCAGGCCCGCCGCGGCCAAACCCAAAAACGCGACCCCTTGAAGAGGCCATCGCAGCCAAATGGGGCGGCCGTCGGCCATCAACAGGTAGGCGCCCCGGGCGATGGCCCAGCGCCCTTCGGCCAGGTGAAGATAGAGCGCCGGATGCCGCCCGACGTCCCGCAACCAAACGGCGGCGTGAAAGACAAAGACCCCCAGGGCGGTGACGGCGACCTGGCGTGAAAATGTCCAACCGCTACGCCGGAAGGGCTTCCACAGGTCCCCGACCAAATCCCAGGCGTTCCGGAACACCACCCCCCAGGACAACCCGACGAGAACGTGGAGCACCAAGGACAGGGCTTGCCAGGCCACGACCCATCCGGGGGACGATCGACGGGCCCATTGAACGATTTCCGCGTCCGCCGCCGAGGAAAGCGGGGCGCCCCGCCCCAGGAGCCCCGCGACCCAAAACGCGGCGAAAAGGAGCGCCCCCGTTTTGGCTTCCAGGGAGCCCACGGATTCCCGGGTGGAGTCCACCACGTCCCGGCCGCTCGAGCGGAGCCAGCGCCGGACGAGAATCCATTGGCGTTGAAGCCGGTTCGGGTGGACCGTCACGGGGCGGCCACCGGCGCCGACGAGATCGATGGCGGCTCGACCGATGTTCCGACCGGCGCGGCGGGCGCCGCCGGGACCGGCTTCGGCGCGGCCGGGATCGGAAGAGGGGTTCCGACGGCGGAGACCGTCGAGGGAACCACGGCCGACGGCGCGGAAACGGGCGCGGCGGGCGTCCGCGGGGGAACGGAAACGGGAGCCGTTGACCCGGAAACGGTCCCCGGAGAGGTCGGGGGACCGGCGACGGCCCGCGGCGGGAGCGGAACGGGAACGGTGGAACCGGCGATCGCTCCCGGCGAAGTCGTCGGGGCGGCGACGGCCCGGGGCGGCCCGCTTTCGACGGGCGAGACCGGCGGTCGCTCGAAGGTCGAAACGGCGGGAACGGGCGCGGCGAGCGGAACGGGCGGGGGCGCGGTCATCGCGGGCAAACGGCCGCTCCCCACCACCCACGTCGTCGGGAAAGGCGTCCACACGGGGGACTCCGCCAGTCGATCCAGGGCGGGCCGCCAAACTTTGGGGTCGCGTTCGCGCCGGCCCAAATAGGCGGTGGTTTCCGTGGCCGTGGCGGGCAGGGGAGCCCACCCGTCCATCCAGGGGAATTTAATGCGGTCGTGCCACCCGTCGCCCGCGGACTCGAAGAGGGGCAAATTCAAACGGGACACTCGGAGACGGGACGGCGCCATGTATCGGCCGTTGACAGTGAGGTACATCATGTACGAGGCGCCCGGGGGATCGGTTTCAAAGATCACCGCCCCGGAGGACGCGGGTACGGTAAAGGAAAATTCGGTCCGGCCCCGGGAAACCAAGGGCAGGGTCGAGTCCTCGCTCACCCGAAGACCGTAGGTGGAACAGGTGGCGGCCCCTTGGGCGCGCGCCCCGTCCGCCCCCCGAAAGGCCACCCGAATGTCCGTGGGATCGGGATCGATCTCGTCCATGGACTGGCGGAGGCGGGCCAACAACGTGCGCCGTCGGATCGCCAAGTTCTGCTGTTCCGCCGGATCGTTCCAAAGGTCAAAAACTTCCTCCCGGGGGTAATCGATCCAAAAGCGCCGGGGGCGCCACCGCCGCGGCGTCGGTCCCCGGTGACGGATGTATTTGTAATGCCCGTCGATGAGAAGGCCCTTGGCCTCCCGGCCGCGAAAAGCGATGTGAACGACGGTGTCCTCCGTCGGCGATTCCCGGCGGAAGTCGAGCGCCCGCCCGTCGCCGCCCGCCGGGGGGCCCAGCCCCATCAGAGCGGTCAGGGACGGCCCCACGTCCACCAACTGGCCCGGTTGGGCCAACAGGCGCCCGTTGGGCAGGGACGGATGCCGCAGACACCAGACCCCGCGCACTTCGCTTTCCCGCAGGCCCACGCCCGGTTCGGACCAATAGGCCCAGCCCCTTCGACCGGACCCCGCCCAACGCACCGGCCGGTCGGCGGCCGCGCTGCCCGCCAGGGACAGGACGCTCAGGACCGGACGATCGGGGGCGGCGGAGGAAAAAGCCGACAGAAACCGCCCCAGCGCGTCGTCGACGTAGGATTGCACGGCGGCTTCCCGCCATCGGGCCCATCGTCGGTGGGACCAGGGCAACCGCTTGAGGGAGAGCGCCCAAAATCGGATCGGCGGCCAGCGATGGCGGGGAACGCCCCGCAAATACACGATCATCAAGAACGGACCCCGTCCCTCGTGACGGCGCGCCCATTCGAGCGCTTCCGCCGACGCCGTCAGGGCGGCGTACCCGTCGTTGGGAACGGCGTGAATTTCGTCGAAATCGTTGCCCAGCGCCCCCGCCAAATCGGCGTCCCCGAAGGCCCCGACGGCCACCGTCCGGTAACCGTTCTCCCCGAAGGTCCGAACCCAGGTCGCCGGCCGGGGGGTCCCGGTCCGGAGCGGGGCGGGCGGCCTCCCGACCCGGGGCGTTTCGGCCGTCAGCAGCGCGGACCAGGCCCCCGCGGGCTCCACCGCGTTGGTGTAAAACCGGCGGACCCCGACCCCTTCCAGGAAAAAGTCCCGCAGGCGCGGCGGCGTTTGCTCCGAAAATCCCTCCAAACTGATGCCGTCCCCCCGGGCGTGTTCCAGAACGACCAGGGCCACCGAGGCCCCCGCGGTCGGGATTCGTCCCGCCCGCCGGGGCTCGGTCCCCTCGGTCCGGGGCCCCCAGACCCGGGGGTCCCCCCAAAAAGCCGCCGATTCGCCGGCCTCGCCGCCCTCCGTCGTTCCCGGATCCGCGCGGAACCGAAGGCGGACGGATCGCCGGGCCCAGGCCGACAAATTAACGCGGACCGGCCGCCACCGTTCATCGTGGTGGGTGCTCTGGGCCAGGGCCCGGGAAAGAAAGCCCGGGAGCCACCGCTCCAAGCGATGGGCGGCCCGGTGGCGCCGGGGAACGAGAGCGTCGTGGAAAACGGGCGTCGCCGCGCCCCGCTCGTCCACCACGTCGACGAAACAGGTCAGCCCCGCGCCCATGGAGAGAAGTCCCAGTTGAAATTCCAGCCAGCCGTCCGCGGGGACCAAGACCGGGAACTCGTATTCGCCGCCCGGCGGCGACACCAGGGCCCGCCGACGAACGAGGGCCGAGCCGTCGGACAGGGTGACCCGCGCGGCCGGAAGGCGGGCCTCCGCGTCCCAGGCCAAACGCGCGGCGGGGTGCTCGGTCAACAGCGCCCGCAGGCCGTGGAAGATCTCCTCGGGGGCGCGGCCGGCGGCGCGAAAGGACCCGGTCCCCGGCCGGCCGATCAACGGGTCGGATTGAAAGCGGGGCGCCGCGGCGCGATCGTCTTCGGACGGGAAGGAGACTTTTCGGTCGTCCACCAACAGCACCTGAAGGAAGTAAATCAACGCCACCGACCCCCCGACCAGCAGGGCGGCGGCGACGACGGCGAGTCCCCGTCGAGCGGGGGAGGGGGGCATGCGTTAGCGGAAGTTCTTGAATTGGACGGGCGGGCCGAAATCGCCGCCCCGCAGGAGGGCCATGGCGGCCTGCAGATCGTCCTTGGATTTGCCGGTGACCCGGAGTTGTTCGCCCTGGATGGAGGGGTTCACTTTCAATTTGGCGTCTTTCAGGGCCCGCACCATGTCCTTGGCCTTGTCGGACGGGATGCCCTGGGCGACTTTGGCCACCTGGCGGACCGTTCCGCCCTCGGCGGGTTCGATCTTCTGGAAATCCAGGGCCTTCAGGGAGATGCCTTGTTTGATCAGGCGGTTCTGCAAAATGTCGATCACGCTTTTGAGCTTGCCTTCGTTGTCGGAAAGGATCGTGATCTTGTTGTCTTTTTTGTCCAGATCGATGCGGCTCACGCTGCCCTTGAAATCGAACCGGGTCTGCAGCTCCCGATTGGCCGTGTTGACGGCGTTGTCGGCGTTCTGCAGATCCACTTCGCTGACGACATCAAACGAGAATTCCTGAGCCACACGCCCTCCCCCGCGCGGCCGCCCGTCGCCGGGGGCCCGCGTTCGCGGTCACCGCAAAAACGCCGCGCCCAGCACCACGAGAAAAATCCCGAGGCCCTTTCGCACGGTCAAGGTTTCGCCGAGAAACAGCACGCTTAAAACAAAGGCCACGACGGGCCACGCGCCCCCGACCGCGGCCACCCGCCCGACGTCCCCGACCTTCAGGGCCCGATAAAAAAACAACTGGGCGATGACGCTGGCCAGGGCGCCCCCGCCCATCAACGTCAGGCGGGTCCGCCAATCCAGGGCGAGAAACCCCGTCCCCACCTCGGGACGGACCATGAGCAGAACGACGCCGGCCACGCCGACGCCCAGGGACCGGGCCAAAACGCCGGTCTGGGGATCGGCGCCCCGCAATCCGATCTTCTCGACAAAACCCGACAGGCCCCAAACGACGGCGGCCAAAACGGCCATTCCAAAAGCGTTCAGGCGGCGGTTCCCCCGCGGACAAGGATCACGCGCTTATTTTAGGAAATAAGGGAGCGCTCTTGGCGATGTCGCGGAAAATGTGAAAAAATGGGGGAACCATGAACGAGCCGGTGATCGTCCGATTGGACAAAAGCGGCCGCCGGGGGAAAGCCGTCACGCTGATCGAACGCCTCCCCCTGCACCCGGACGGCAAGGTGGAAATCCTCAAGGACCTGCAACGGCGGTGCGGCGCCGGCGGCACGATGAAAGCCGGGGTCGTGGAAATCCAGGGCGACCACCGGGACCGGATCGCCGCCCATCTCGAGTCCCTGGGGCACCGGGTGCGGCGGGCTTAAAAGAGAACCCCGCTCCCCCCGGGAGGACAATCCTCCAAGAGGGAGCGGGATTCAAGACAACGGGAAGGGAGCAACGCCCCGCAAACCGTGTCCACGGGCTGCGACCCCTGCAACGGGGCCAATCCGCTTTTAACGGCGGACCATTTTCGCGCGGGAAACGTCTCCCTGCTTATCGAGGAAGTACAGGAAGCCTTTTTCTTTCTTGATCCCCACCTTCGCGACCTTCTGGGGTTTGCCGCCTTTTTTTCCACCGCGAGCCATCTTCGCGCGGGAAACGTCCCCCTGCTTGTCGATGAAGTAAAGGAACCCCTCTTCGCGCTTAACGCCGGCTTTCGCCACTTTTTGTGCCATGTGTTTCACCTCCTTCGTCGAGAAATAACGCTGCGTGTCAAAACTTTAGCAAATCCTCCGCGAATTGCAAGACGGTTTCCGTCGGAAGCCCCCGCGCGGATCGACGGGGGCCTTACGCGGGGCCGGACGGACCCCCGAACAACCCCCGTTGGGGTTCGGGCGGCTGGGTGATGAGGCTTTCGCGCAGCCAGGCGTCGATCACGTCCTTTGAAAACCGGTATTGACGTCCGATCCGCGCCGCCGGAATTTTCCGGGCGCGGATGAGACCGTAAATTTTGGATTTTCCAATTCCCAGGTAGCTGGCCAGTTCCCGAATGTCCATCACTTCCCGGGTGGGGCGCGGTTCCGTCGGCATCGGGGTTTTTATATAAAAAGCTCCGACGGAAGTCAAAGCTTTTCGGGGGAACGGGGCGCGGCGAGGTAGTCCCGAAGGGCCTCCGGCCAGGGGCGCATCGGCGGAAACCCGAGGGCGGCGGCGCGCTCGCTGGCGAGGGCCGATTGGGCGGGGCGGGAAAATTTGGCGGGCCATTGATCGGAGCGCAACGGAAGCACGTCGGCGCGCGCCCCGGCGATCCGAAGGATTTCGACGGCGAATTCAAACCAGGTGCAGGACCCGTCGTTGGCCACGTGGTAAACGCCCCCCGGAACGCCCCGTCCCAGGAGTTGCCAGGTCCGCTCGGCCAAATCCCGGGTGTAGGTCGGGGACATGCGGACGTCGTTGACGACGGTGAGGGGCGCTCCCGAGCGCGCCCGGGCCAAAATGGATTCCACGAAGTTCCCCCCCAGCCCCCGGGAGCCCGCCCGGCCGAAAAGGCTCGAGGATCGCACCACCCAGAAATCCGGGGAGGCCTCCAACACGGCCTTTTCCCCCTCGCGTTTCGATCGTCCGTACTGGCTCAGGGGGTGGGGCGCGTCGCTCTCCACGTAGGGCGTGGGTTTCGTGCCGTCGAACACGTAGTCGGTGCTGAAATGGAGGAGGCGAACGCCCCGTTCGCGGCACAAAGCCGCCAGCACGGCGGGGCCGTCGGCGTTGGCCCGCGTCGCGATTTCCGGGTTGATTTCACACTGGTCGGTCAGATTGAACGCGGCGGCGTTGACCACCGCGTCCGGGGAATGTCGGTTTAAAAAGGTCGCGACCGACGATCGTTCGGCGATGTCGGCCTCGGGATGCGG
>Ga0268298_10003930_pt1 | contig 14802 bp, 21 predicted proteins | sample WWTPWeurt_MetaG_FD_194462 | JGI IMG/M metagenome (GOLD analysis project Ga0268298, IMG submission 194462) | Activated sludge microbial communities from WWTP in Nijmegen, Gelderland, Netherland - WWTP Weurt | ecosystem: Engineered > WWTP > Aerobic digester > Activated sludge | place... | reverse complement strand
TCAAAACTATGTCTACCGGTTGGTGCCCCCACAGAGATTCGAACTCTGGTTTTAGCCTTGAAAGGGCTGCGTCCTGGTCCCCTAGACGATGGGGGCTTTTCGATTGCGGACGGATTTTACCACCTCATTTGCAGATCGTCAAGGATTCATATCTAATTCTAACAGAGCAAAACTTGACGTTATGCCGCCTGCATGGTATCATCATATCCATAATGTTAGCACTCTCGACCCGAGAGTGCTAAAAAATAACGGTAAAAATGCCATGAGAGACACCAGCGACCTTAACGACCGCCAAAAACTAATTCTAGCCCTGGTAATTAATGAATACCTCGAGAATGCTCAGCCTGTTGGCTCGCAGCATCTGGTGGAATCGTACCAGTTAGACTTCAGCGCGGCTACGGTCCGTAATGTGATGGTGGACCTGACCGAAGCTGGCTTTTTACGTCAGCCGCACACCTCTGCCGGGCGGTCTCCCACAGAGGAGGGTTACCGCTACTTTGTGCGCCAGCTCATGGGGCACACCGATCTGCCTGCCACGACCAAACGCACCATTACCCACCAGTTTTACCAGGCCGGGCAGGATGTCAACCGCTGGCTGCGTCTGGCGGCATCTGTCCTGGCCCACCAGTCTCAGGCGGCTTCCCTGGTGACCCGCCCGCGTCCGGACCAGGCTCATTTCAAGCACCTGGAGTTGATTGCCACCCACGGCCGCCAGGTTTTGATGGTGCTGGTTCTGTCAGAAGGCGAAGTTCACCAGCAGATGCTGACGCTGGCTGAACCCGTGCCCCAGGAACGCCTGAGCGCGGCCGCCCTCCGCATTAATGAGCTTTGCGATGGTCTCGACAGCGCCGGGGCGGCTCGAATTCAATCCATGCAGACCGAGGCGCTGGAGCAGGATGTGCTTAAGCTGGTGCGGGATGAAATGCAGCGGGTTGAGCGTTCGATTGCCAGCGAAGTCTTTCGGGATGGTTTGAGCAATGTGCTTTCTGAGCCCGAGTTTGCCGAGCCCGAAGCTGCCCGCAAGGCTTTACGGGCTTTGGAAGAGCCGCCGTTTTTGGAAGATCTGCTTAAGCGGACGCTGCTCAACAGCAGCGGCGATAGTGTGCAGGTGCTGATTGGCGGTGAGGGTACCTGGGAAGAACTGCGCGAATGCTCAATGGTTATTTCGCGTTATGGCGTTCCCGGCCATCTGACCGGCGCGGTCGCGATCATTGGCCCGATGCGCATGCCTTATGGTCGTTCGGTTTCCGCTGTACGTTTTGTTTCCGGCCTGCTTAGCGACCTGGTCGTTGAGATGCTGGCTGACTAATTGTAATGGGAGTGTTTTGTATGCCAAAAAAGAAGAAACTAACATCAGAAGATCCTGCAGTTCAGGAGAATGGAGGGGAAGAAATGTCTAAGGCTGTTCGCGATCCTGCTATGGCTGAAGCTCTCAGTCAGGCCGAGCAGGAGATTCTCACGCTCAAACAGCAGGTTGCCGAAGCCCGTACCCAGGCCGACGAATATAAAGACGGCTGGCAGCGCGCTCTGGCAGATTTTGCCAACTTGCGCCGCCGGGTGGAGCGCGACCAGCAAAGCGCCAATCAGAACGCCACCATGAATGTGGTCAAGCGCTTCCTGGATATCGCCGACGACCTGGATCGAGCCCTGGCGAACCGTCCCAAAGACGGCGAATCTGTCCGTTGGGCAGAGGGCATCGAGCTGACTTACCGCAAATTGACGAATTTCCTCGAAAACGAAGGGCTGACTCTCATCCCGGTTGAAGGGGAGTTCGACTCTACTTTACATGAAGCCATTTCGCATGAAGACAGTCCCCAGCACACCAGCGGACAAATCATCGGTGTTGTGCAAAAGGGCTACCGCCTTGGCGACCGTGTGGTCCGTCCGGCGCGGGTGCGTGTGGCTCGCTAAAATTTCAATTTATTTCACCTGGAGGCATAATTATGGGCAAGATTATTGGCATTGACCTCGGCACCACCAACTCGGTGGTTGCAGTGATGGAAGGCGGCGAGCCGCTGGTCATCCCTTCTTCAGAGGGGGAGCGCCTGGTTCCGTCTGTTGTAGCAGTAAATAAGAACCACGAACGTCTGGTGGGGCGCGTAGCCCGCAACCAGTCAGTGGTTAACGCTGAAAACACCATTTTTTCAATCAAGCGCTTTATGGGGCGCAAATTTGATGACGCCGAAGTGCAGCGCGCCCTCAGCCGCGTTCCGTACAAGGTAGCCAAAGCCCCCAACGGCGACGTACGCGTCACCCTGGATGGCAAGGATTACTCACCCCCGGAAGTTTCGGCCATGATCCTGGCGAAGCTTAAAGCCGATGCTGAGGCCTACCTGGGCGAGCCTGTCACCCAGGCTGTCATCACGGTGCCGGCTTACTTCAATGATGCCCAGCGCAATGCCACCAAAGACGCCGGCAAAATTGCCGGTCTGGAAGTGATGCGCATCATCAACGAACCCACCGCTTCTTCCCTGGCCTATGGCCTGGACAAAAAGAAAAAAGACGAAGTTATCGCAGTCTATGACCTGGGCGGCGGCACCTTCGATATTTCCATCCTGGACGTGGGCGATGGCGTCTTCCAGGTGCGCTCCACCAGCGGCGACACTTTCCTGGGCGGCGATGATTTTGATAACCGCATTATGGATTACCTGGTGGATGAATTCCGCAAAGAAAACCAGATCGATCTGCGCAATGACCGCCAGGCCCTGCAGCGTTTGAAGGAAGCCTCCGAAAAGGCCAAGATCGAACTCTCTTCGATGATGCAGACCGAAATTAACCTGCCCTATATCACCGCTGATGCCACCGGCCCCAAGCATCTGGTCACCAAGATGACCCGCGCCAAGCTGGAGCAGCTCACCGGAGACCTGATCGAACGCTCTCTGACCCCCGTTCAGCAGGCGCTTAAAGACGCCGGTCTGCGCCCTGGTGATATTGACGAAGTGGTGCTGGTGGGTGGTATGACCCGTATGCCGGCTGTCCAAGAAGCTGTACGCCGTCTGTTCGGAAAGGAACCCCACAAGGGTGTCAATCCGGATGAAGTGGTTGCGATCGGCGCCGCCATCCAGGCGGGTGTGTTGGGCGGCGATGTCAAGGACATTTTGCTCCTGGATGTCACCCCCCTCAGCCTCTCCGTCGAGACTTTGGGCGGCGTTGCCACCCCGTTGATCGAGCGCAACACCACCGTGCCCACCCGCAAGGGCCAGATCTTCTCCACGGCTTCAGACAACCAGCCCCAGGTAGAAATCCATGTGGTCCAGGGTGAACGCCCGATGGCTGCCGATAACAAATCGTTGGGCCGCTTCATTTTGGATGGCATCCCGCCCTCACCGCGTGGTGTGCCCCAGATCGAAGTAACCTTTGATATTGACGCCAACGGGATTATCAAAGTCACTGCCCAGGATAAAGCCTCTGGCCGCACCCAGCATATTACCATTACGGCCTCGTCAGGCCTGAGCGACACCGAGGTTGAACGGATGCGCCGGGATGCAGAAACCCACGCCGCCGAGGATACTCGCCGCAAGGAACTGATTGAAGCCCGTAATCACGCCGACAATGCCATCTATACCTCCGAAAAGGCTTTGCGCGAATTGGGCGATAAGGTCCCGGCCGATGTCAAATCCAAGGTCGAAGCCCAGGTAGCAGCGGTTCGCAAAACCCTTGAGACCGAGAATGTTGAAAGCATCAAATCGGCTACTGAAGAGCTGTTCAACGTCATCCAGCAGATTGGCTCTTCGGTCTACCAGCAGGGTGCCCCAGGCGGCGGTCCTGGTGATCCCGGAGCGGCTGGTCCTGGCGCTCAGGGTCGGCCAGGCGGTGACGAGGATGTTGTGGACGGGGAATTCCGTTCCGCTTAGTGAAATCGAATTTTTTACAGCTCGCAAACATGCCTTTTGGTGTGTTTGCGAGCTGTGCCCATATTAGAGAGGCGGCATCATATGGCCCCAAGAGATTATTATGAAGTTCTGGGAGTGCAGCGCACGGCAACGGCAGACGAGCTGAAGAGTGCGTTTCGCTCGCTGGCGCGCAAATTTCACCCGGATGTCAGCCAGGAACAGGACGCCGAAGAGAAATTTAAGGAAATAAACGAAGCCTATGCTGTGCTTTCAGACCAGCAAAAACGGGCTGCTTATGATCGTTATGGTCATGCAGGCGTTCAGGGCGGTGGTTCCCCCGACTTTTCCTCGGTAGATTTTTCGGATATCTTCGAAGAGTTTTTTGGTCTGGGCGGTTTTGGCCGTTCTTCGCAGCGCTCGCGCAATACCCCGCGCCGCGGCGCCGATCTTCAAATGAAAGTTGAACTTTCCTTTGAAGAATCGGTTTTTGGGGTGGATAAAGATGTGGAATTCACCCGCGAGGAAGTCTGCAGCAACTGCCAGGGCAAAGGCGCCGAACCCGGCACCAACAAGGTGCGCTGCACCAACTGTAAAGGTTCAGGCGAAGTTCGCCAGGTGCGCCAGACCATCCTCGGCTCCATGGTCCAGGTTTCCACCTGCCCCTCCTGCAACGGCGCCGGTGAAACCATTTCCACCCCCTGTAAGGTCTGCTCTGGCCGCGGCCTGGACCGCAAAACCCGCAAGAAAACCGTCAACATCCCTGCCGGTGTTGATAATGGCAACCAGATCCGCCTGGCGGGTGAGGGCCAACCCGGCGTAAACGGCGGGCCAAATGGCAATCTTTACCTGCTGATAGAGATCAAGCCCCACAAGTTTTTCCGGCGCAAGGAAAACGATATTTTGTTGGATTTAAATATCAATGTAGCCCAGGCTGCCCTGGGCGCTGAAGTGGAAGTGCCAACCGTGGATGGCCCTACCACATTGAAGATCACCCCCGGCATCCAACCCGGCAAAGTGCTGCGGCTCCGCAGCAAGGGCGTGCCCTTTTTGCGCAGCAGTGGGCGCGGCGACCAGCTGGTGATTATCAATGTGGACATCCCCAAGGCGCTCACCTCCGAACAGCGCGGCCTGTTCGAGCAGCTTGCAAAGAGCCTGGGAAGCGAAGTCCGTCCACAGGAACGTAGTTTCTTAGATATGTTGAAGGATATCCTGGGTGGCTGAAAAATCGTGGCTTGAAATTTCATTAATTGTCGATGGCGAGCTGGCTGAAGCGGTTGCCGAAGTGCTGGCGCGCTATGTCCCGAATGGGGTGGTGGTCGAATCTACCCAAATTATCCCCGACCCGGAAGGCGAGGGGCATATGGCAGGGCCGCTGCGGGTGTGCGGTTACCTGGACCCCGACGCCGATATTGAAGAGACGCGCCGCCGGATTGAAGAGGGCCTGTGGTATCTAAGCCGCATCAGCCCAATGCCCACCCCGCAGTTTCGCGTCATTCAGGAAGTGAACTGGGTTGAGGCCTGGAAAGAGCATTACCACCCCATCCCGGTTGGCAAGCGCCTGCTGATCATTCCGGCCTGGCTGCAGCCCGAAAACCCCAACCGCATCCCGATCCGGATCGACCCGGGGATGGCTTTTGGGACGGGGACACATCCCACCACCCAGCTTTGCCTGGCTCTGGCAGAAGACCGGATCCAACCCGGCGAGACGGTGATCGATATTGGCAGCGGATCGGGTATCCTCTCGATTGCAGCCCTGCGGCTGGGCGCAGCGCATGCCCTGGGCGTGGATATTGAGGCCGAAGCCGTCACTTCGGCGCTCCAAAATGCCACCCTCAACCAGGTGGAGCGCTGGCTGGAACTTGGCCTGGGTTCGGTTAGCGAAGTGCGCCGCGGTCAGTTCTCAATCCGGAAGGCGCCGATCGTGTTTGCTAACATTCTGGCGCCGATCCTGGTGCGCCTGTTTGAAGATGGTCTGGCAGATCTGGTTGAGAGCGGGGGCTGCGCCATCCTTTCTGGTATTTTGGTGGAGCAGGAAGCCAGCGTACTGGCAGCCGCCGAGCGTTTTGGCCTGAAGTTGATCGAGCGCCAGCAGATTGAAGACTGGGTAGCCCTTTGCGTCGGTTAATCCTTGACGGAATATATAAATCCTGATAGACTCTTTGCCCGCTGGACAAATTTGAGAAAAGAAATTTTCAGTTAGCCTTGCCGCGGACGGCAGCCTCTGGTATAATGCCATTCGCCTCACAACAAGGCACCTTAAAATCTTTTTTGCCGACGTAGCTCAATCGGCGGAGCACCCGCCTTGTAAGTGGGTGGTTATGGGTTCGATTCCCATCGTCGGCTTCCGTCGGTTTGTTTTGTGAAACCGTTGATGGTTGGCGATCAGGACTGTGTAAACGGCCCTGATCTCGAGCTGGCAACGGCTCGGAAAAGAATAGAAATGGACAGGTATCCAAGTGGCCAAAGGGCGCTGACTGTAAATCAGTTCGACAACGTCGTTCGGGGGTTCGATTCCCTCCCTGTCCACCACCGGGCTTGCTAGCTGGCGGGTCGTAAATGACCTGGCAGCGCGTAGCCTTGTATAGAAGAGGCCCTCATAGCTCAGTCGGTAGAGCACAGTCTTGGTAAGACTGGGGTCATGGGTTCAAATCCCATTGAGGGCTCTCGTTTCGGCAACTACGGAAATTATATTGTAAGGAGATAGGACGGCATGGCCAAGCAGAAATTTGACCGAAGCAAACCGCACATGAATGTAGGAACTATGGGGCACATCGACCATGGTAAAACAACCCTGACTGCGGCAATTACGAAATGGTGCGCTTTGCGCGGTATGGCAGAATTCCGGGCGTATGACACAATTGACAACGCCCCCGAAGAAAAAGAGCGCGGTATCACCATCAACATCGCCCACGTTGAGTATCAGACCGATAAGCGGCACTATGCTCATGTGGACATGCCCGGACACCGTGACTACATCAAGAACATGATCACCGGGGCCGCTCAGGTTGACGGCGCGATCCTGGTCGTGGCAGCCCCTGATGGCCCCATGCCCCAGACCCGTGAGCACGTTCTCCTGGCCCGCCAGGTGGAAGTCCCCAGCATCGTCGTGTTCCTGAACAAGGTCGACATGATGGATGACCCCGAACTGTTGGAACTGGTTGAACTGGAACTGCGCGAACTGCTCAGCTCCTATGGTTTCCCCGGCGACGACACCCCCATCGTACGCGGCAGTGCGCTGCAGGCGATGGAATGCACCTCCAAGGATCCGAATGCACCCGAATACAACTGCATCAAGGAACTGATGGACACCGTGGACGCCTACATTCCTCAGCCCATTCGTGAGACTGAAAAGCCGTTCATGATGCCGGTTGAAGATGTGTTCTCGATCAAGGGCCGCGGCACCGTTGTGACCGGCCGTGTGGATCGCGGTATGATCAAAGTCGGCGAAGCGGTGGAAATCGTGGGTCTGGCCGAGAAGAGCATGGCATCTGTCGTGACGGGCGTGGAAATGTTCCACAAGCAGCTCGACGAAGGCCAGGCTGGCGACAACTGCGGTTTGCTGCTGCGCGGTATTGAACGCACCGATGTGGAACGCGGTATGGTGATTGCGAAGCCCAAGAGCATCACTCCCCACACCAAGTTCATGTCGGAAGTGTACGTTTTGAAGAAGGAAGAAGGCGGACGCCACAAGGCATTCTTCAATGGCTACCGGCCTCAGTTCTACATCCGGACAATGGATGTGACTGGCACGATCAAGCTGCCCGAAGGCGTTGAAATGGTGATGCCTGGCGACAATGTGAACCTGGAAGTCGAACTGATCATCCCGGTCGCGTTGGAGCAGGGTTCTAAATTCGCCATCCGTGAAGGCGGTCTGACCGTCGGCGCTGGTGTTATCACCAAGATTCTGAAGTAGGTGAAGGAATGATGGCCAAACAAAAAATCCGTATCCGTCTTAAGGCGTATGATCATCGTGTCCTCGATCAATCTGCCAAGCGCATCGTAGAAACCGCAGAACGCACCGGCGCCCGTGTGGTCGGTCCCGTACCGCTGCCCACCAAGATCGAGCGTTTCACGGTTCGTCGCTCAGCGTTCATTGATAAAGACAGCCACGAACATTTTGAGATTCGTACACACAATAGATTGATAGACGTTCTGGAACCCGATTCCAAAACAATCGATATGTTGATGAGATTGAATCTTCCTGCTGGCGTAGATATCGAAATTAAGATATAATTGTTTCTTGCGTGTATTGAATGGGAGAGCGGTTGAAAAACCGCTTTCCCATCTGAAAGAAGCAGTATTGTAAGAGCTATTCAGTTCGCAGGCGTAAATACACCTTGTCCTGCGGCGGTCTGGCTGACTGCTGTACTGAGGGATGATGAAACCAAGCCCAGGTTGGCAGTCCCAAACGAAATTATGTTAAGGAGAAAACTGATGTTGAAAGGGCTAATTGGTAAGAAAATCGGCATGACCCAGATTTTCGATGAACAAGGCCGCGCTAAAGTCGTGACCCTCATTGAAGCTGGGCCTTGTTATGTTACCCACATCCGCTTGCCGGAAACCGACGGCTATTCAGCGGTACAGCTGGGGTTTGGTGAGACGAAGCCGAAGCATCTCACGGGTGGTCAATTAGGGCATTTGAAGCGCAACAACCTTCCTCCGTTGCGCTTTTTACGCGAGTTTCGTGTAAAGAACCCTGATGTCAACCCTGGAGATCAGGTAAATGTCTCGACTTTTGCGCTTGGCGAACACGTTGACGTGGTCGGCACGAGCAAGGGTAAGGGTTTTATGGGCGGTGTGCGGCGCTACCATTTCAAGGGTGGCCCGAAAACACACGGTCAGTCGAACCGCCATCGTTCCCCCGGCTCAAATGGGTCTACGACCACTCCTGGTCGTGTGCTCAAGGGACAGCGTCGGCCCGGTCACATGGGCGATGAACAGGTGACTTCGCAGAACCTGCAGGTCCTGTTAGTTGACGCCGAACGCAATATTATCGGTCTCAACGGCGCCGTGCCCGGCCCCAAAGGCGGCCTGGTGGTCATTCGAGAAACCAGGAAGCAGTAGCGTTTGGCGCAGAGGAGCGTTTGTTATGGAAGTTGATGTTCTCAACATGCAAGGCGAAAAAGTCCGCACGGTAGAACTGCCGTCCCGGATTTTCGAAGCGAATATTAATGTAGATTTGATGCACCAGGCATTTACACGCCAATTGGCGAATGCCCGTCTGGGGTCGCATGATACCAAAACCCGTGGTGAAGTTTCCGGCGGCGGCAAGAAGCCCTGGAAACAAAAAGGCACCGGACGCGCCCGCCAGGGCTCGACCCGTTCGCCCCAGTGGGTTGGTGGTGGGCGTGTTCACACACCCCATCCCCGCAGTTATACTTTGCAGATGCCGCGCAAGATGCGCCAGGCTGCTCTCCGTTCTGCCCTGTCGGTCAAAGCCAAGGAAAACAGCATTGTGGTTTTGGACGAGCTGGTACTGGCAGAAGGCAAGACAAAGGTGATGGCCCAGGCTGTAAACAAGCTGGTTGGTCTGTCGAGCGCTTTGATCTTGATCCCGCAGAAGTCCGCCGAATATGATCTGGTTGTCCGCTCTGCTGGCAACCTGCCTTCGGCCAAGACCCTGCTGGCAGGCTACCTGAATGTGCGTGATTTGCTTGGCTACGACAAGCTGATTATCCCGATGGCTGCGCTGGAAGTCGTATCCAGCCACCTGGGCTAAACGGAGGCAGTAATGACGACCATTTATGATGTAATCCGCCGTCCGCTGATCACTGAAAAATCGAACATTCAGAATACCGAACTGCACCAATACACCTTTGAAGTGGCCCATGGCGCCAGCAAGACTTTGGTGAAGGACGCAATCGAAACCCTGTTTGAGGTCTCTGTGGTGAGCGTAAATGTAATCAATGTGCCGCTGAAGTACTCTCGCAAGTGGCGTAACCGCCGCCTGAGCGTTCGGCGCGGCGCATACAAAAAAGCAATTGTCACCCTGGCCCCGGGCGACACGATTGAAGCATTTGAAGGGGTGAAGTAATGGCTATTAAGACATACAAACCGGTTACCCCCAGCCTGCGTGGTATGACTGGGTATACCTTTGAAGAAATCACCGACAAGGCTCCTGAGCGATCATTGATTATGTCTCGGCAGAGCCATGGCGGTCGTAACGCCCAGGGACGGATCACTGTTCGCCATCGCGGCGGCGGCAACCGTCGGGCGATCCGTATCGTCGATTACAAGCGCGCCAAACACGGCATCCCCGCTCGTGTCAAGGCGATCGAGTACGATCCAAACCGCACAGCACGTCTGGCGCTGCTCTTTTATGCAGATGGCGTCAAGACCTATATTGTGGCGCCTTTGGGTCTGAAAGTCGGCGATATGGTCCTTTCTGGTCCGAGCGCGGAAGTTCGTCCCGGCAATGCTTTGCCGATCGCGAACCTTCCCGTTGGTACTTTGATCCATAACCTGGAACTGCGGCCCGGCAAGGGTGGGCAGCTTGTACGAGCGGCTGGCGCGGCTGCACAGCTTCTCGCAAAAGAAGGCGACTATGCCCAGGTGCGTATGCCCTCGGGTGAGGTTCGCCTGATCAGCCAGACTTGCTACGCAACAGTCGGCCAGGTTGGTAATCTTGAGCACAGCAATATCAAATTAGGCAAGGCAGGCCGCAAGCGCCATATGGGCATCCGCCCGACGATCCGTGGTTCTGCAATGACCCCCCGCGACCATCCGCATGGTGGTGGTGAAGGTCGCCAGCCAATTGGTATGTCTGGGCCTAAGACTCCATGGGGCCGCCCGGCTCTTGGTTACAAGACTCGCCGCAATAAGGTTTCGGACAAGTTCATCGTCCGCCGCCGCGGCAAGGCTCGCAAGTAGACAGCCGGCGCGTGATGTTTAGCAAGACTGACAGGAGACGAAAGTAATGGGAAGATCTCTAAAGAAGGGGCCTTTTATCGCCCCGAGACTGTTACAGAAAATTGAAGCCATGAACGAGCGTGGCGAAAAGAAAGTTATCCGCACCTGGAGCCGGGCCAGCACCATTTTCCCCCAAATGGTCGGGCACACGATTGCCATTCATGATGGACGTCGCCATGTACCGATTTACATTACTGAGAATATGGTCGGGCATCGCCTGGGTGAATTCGCACCGACGCGTACCTTCCGCGGCCATGTGTCAGAAAAGAAAGCCAAGAAGTAGAAAGGGTAGGCAGAGATGGCACACGATATTCACGCCTTTGCCCGCTCTTGCGGAATTTCTGCACAAAAGGTCCGTCTTGTGATTGACCTGGTGCGCGGAAAGAACGTTGAGCAGGCGCTTAACATCTTACGGTTCACCACCAATGCGGCGGCTCAGCCTGTAGCCAAGCTTGTAGCTTCGGCGGCTGCCAATGGTGAAGAGAACTTCGGAGTCAGTCGGGATGACCTTTATGTCTATCGCATCTTCGCGGATGAAGCCCCCACCCGACGCTGGCGGCGCTTTGGCGCCCGTGGTCGGTTCAAACCCTGGTTGCGTCGTTCGTCGCATATCACGGTCATCCTGCGCGAACGGGAGTAATTGAGGAGATTATATGGGTCGTAAAGTACATCCGATTGGGTTCCGCCTTTTAATCAATAAAACCTGGGAAGGCCGCTGGTATGCCAAGAAGGGTCCTGAGTACGTCAAGCAGCTGCATCAAGACTTTGCACTGCGCGAGCTGGTACGCAAGGAAGCCCCCAAGGCCGGCGTTTCCCGGGTAGAGATCGAACGCTTCCCTGGTAAGGTGAAAGTGGTGGTTCATACAGCCAAGCCTGGCGTCCTGATTGGGCGCAAGGGCGAAAGTGTCAAGAACCTGCGCAAGAGCCTGGAAACCATGGTAGGCAAAAAGATTGACCTTGAAATAAAAGAAATCAAGTCAGCCGACCTGGATGCGTATCTGGTTGCTGAGAATATTGCCGAGCAGCTCGAACGCCGCATCAGCCATCAACGGGCGATGAAGCGTGCGATCCAGCAGGCAATGCGCCAGGGCGCACTTGGCGTGCGTGTGGAAGTAGGCGGCCGTCTGAGCGGCGCTGAAATGGCCCGCGCCATCAATATGCGCGAAGGCCGTGTTCCTCGCCAAACGCTGCGGGCTGATATTGATTTCCACCGGACCGAAGCTCTCACCACGTACGGGCAAATCGGCGTCAAGGTATGGATATACCGCGGCGATCGCGCCAATCAGGTCGAAGAGCAAGTTGAGCCGACCGAAGGCGTGTACGTCAGTGAATAGTGAGGTGCAATAATGTTGATGCCAAAGCGTGTTAAGTATCGAAAGATGATGCGCGGCCGTATGAAGGGTAAAGCCAGCCGTGGTGCTGAAGTTCACTTTGGTGACTTTGGCCTGCAGGCGCTTGAACCCGGTTGGATGACGGCCCGCCAGCTAGAAGCCGCTCGCCGCGCCGCTGTGCGTGGTATGAAGCGCCGTGGCAAAATCTGGATTCGTGTTTTTCCAGATAAGCCCGTCACCAAGAAACCTGCCGAAACCCGTATGGGTAACGGCAAGGGTAATGTTGAATTTTGGGTGGCTGTGATCAAGCCCGGCCGGGTCATTTTTGAGCTCGGTGGTGGTTTGGATGAAGACACAGCTCGCGAAGCGTTTCGTCTGGCCCAGTATAAGCTGGCGATCCGCACCAAGTTCATCACTCGCCACGACTATGTGAGAGGTGAAGAGTGAAAGCCGCAGAAATTCGTGAACTGTCTGTGGAACAAATCCAGGCGAAGTTAAATGACGCCAAGGAAGAGTTGATGAAGCTGCGCTTCCAGCAAGCGACGGGTGAGTTGCAAGATACATCTCGCCTGCGCTCGGTGCGCCGAGATGTTGCCCGGCTGGCGACTGTTTTGACAGAACGTCAGGCTGAGGGAGGTTAATAATGAATACTCGCCGTAAACTGGTTGGTGTTGTTAAGAGCAATAAGATGATGAAGACGGTCGTGATTGAGATCACCCGAACCTATCGTCACCCGTTGTACAAAAAGACGGTCCATTCTCGCAACCACGTCATGGCTCACGACGAATTGGGCTGCCATATTGGCGACCATGTTCGGATTATCGAGAGCATGCCGCTATCGAAAAACAAGCGATGGGTTGTGACCGAAATTCTTCACCACAGCATCAGCGGTGGTGACAGCCTGGAGGCATAATCATGATCCAGCAAGAATCTGTTATCAAAGTTGCTGATAACACGGGCGCTCGCACCTTATTGGTGATCCAGGTTCGCGGCGGATCTCGCCGCCGCTATGGTTCCGTGGGCGACATTGTAATTGGTGCAGTTCAAGACGCAGCTCCTCAGGGCACCGTCAAGAAAAGCGAAGTTGTGAAGGCAGTGATTGTGCGCTGTGCAAAAGAATATCGCCGTGAAGATGGATCTTATATCCGCTTCGATGACAATGCGGCTGTTATTCTGGACACAGATGGCCAAAACCCGAAAGGGACGCGCATCTTTGGCCCAGTGGCTCGTGAACTGCGTGAAAAAGGTTTTATGAAAATCGTCTCTTTGGCCCCCGAAGTACTTTAGGCCAGGAGCAGGAGCGAGTTACTGTGAGTGTAAAGATTCGCAAAGGTGATACAGTTGAATTGATCAGCGGACCCCGTGACGAAATTGGTAAACGGGGCGAGGTGATTAAGGTAAGCCCAGAGGTCCACCGTTTGGTTGTGCAAGGCGTCAATATGCGCAAGAAACACCAACGCCAGGTGCAAACCCAACAAGGGCGCAACCTGAAGCCAGGTATTGTTGAGTTTGAAGGCTCGGTGGATGTTTCCAATGTAATGCTGGTATGCCCGAAATGCGACAAGGCGACCCGGGTTGGTATGCAGCTAGAGTCCGATGAGTACCACCGCATGTGCAAACAGTGCGGACAGCTGATCGACTGAGTGCGTAGGGAGAACACACATGAGTCATCATATGAAAGAACGTTACGATAAGGAAATCGCGCCGGCGCTGTTCAAGGAATTGAACCTTGGAAACGTCATGCGCATTCCTCGCATCACGAAAATTGTCGTGAATATTGGTGTTGGCGAAGCCCTGGATAATGCGAAGGCATTGGAAGCGGCTGTGGGCGATGTGCTCAAGATTACCGGTCAGAAACCGATCATCACTTCGGCTCGCAAAAGCATTGCTAACTTCAAACTGCGCGAAGGACGGCAGATCGGTGTCAAAGTTACCCTGCGCGGTGAGCGCATGTGGTCTTTCCTTGACCGTCTGATCAATATTGCTCTCCCTCGCGTCCGCGATTTTCGCGGGATTTCCCCAGATGCTTTCGATGGCCGTGGGAACTATACCCTGGGCTTGAAGGAACAACTGGTCTTCCCCGAAATCGAATATGACAAGATCGATAAGCTGCGCGGGTTGGAAATTTCGATTGTTACTACAGCTCAGACGGACCACGAGGCGCGCGAGATGCTGTTGAAATTTGGAATGCCGTTCAGGAAGGATGGAGACAATGGCTAAGAAGTGCATGGAGTACCGCGAGATGCGGCGGAAATATCCCACCCGCGTTCGTAATCGCTGCCAGAAATGTGGTCGCCCGCGCGGCTATATGCGCCGCTTTGGCCTGTGCCGCATTTGCTTCCGTGAGATCGCTCTCGAAGGCAAGATCCCTGGTGTGGTGAAATCGTCCTGGTAAACCGGGTAGAGGAGTTTGAAAGATGACCGTTTCTGATCCGATTGCAGACATGCTGACCCGGATGCGCAATGCGATTTCTGTGGGTCACAATACCGTGGCTATGCCCACTTCCAACATTAAATCGGCTATCGCCAAGATTTTGAAGGAAGAAGGATATATTAGCGGTTTCGAAGTAGTAGAAGGCGAGATTCCCGCCGTAAAAGTTCTGCGCATTCGCTTGAAATACATTGGCGAACGTCGCGAACGCCATCCAGTAATTACTGGTATGGAACGCATCAGCCGCCCAGGACGCCGTGTATACAGCGGCAAAAAGGAAATCCCCTGGGTTTTGTCT
>Ga0268298_10003929_pt1 | contig 14809 bp, 8 predicted proteins | sample WWTPWeurt_MetaG_FD_194462 | JGI IMG/M metagenome (GOLD analysis project Ga0268298, IMG submission 194462) | Activated sludge microbial communities from WWTP in Nijmegen, Gelderland, Netherland - WWTP Weurt | ecosystem: Engineered > WWTP > Aerobic digester > Activated sludge | place: Netherlands... | reverse complement strand
GGCCTGAAGGAAGGCGCGCGCGCTCGGCGAGGGTCGGCTCTCGGCCGCGAACGCGTCAATGACGTCTGTATACCGTTGGTGGATGAGGGCCCGGGCCTCCTTGGCGCGAGGGCTCTCGGGGTACCGGTTGGCGAAGGCGACGAGCGGGGTGGTGCCGGCCGCCCGCTTTGCCTCGGCGAACAAGGCCTCTGGTAACAAGGTGGATTCCGCCTCGGCGGCGTGGCGCTTTCCCTTCTCCAGGTAGGCCTCCATGGCGACAGAGGTGCCGCGCGCCTTGGCCATCTCGAAGAGGGCCTCGTCGGCGCGCTCGGCGAAGCGGTCTCCGGCCTTGATGTGAACGCCGAGGGAGAGGGCGTCTCCGTTCTTCGTCTCCAGCAAGAAGAGGCGCTCCTCGGCGATCGCCGCGCGCGGGCCGCCTCGCTGGACGTATTTCAAGAGCTCCTCGCGCTCGTCGCTCCGCCGCTCGAACAGGGCGTCTTCGCATTCCTCGGCGTGGCGACCGCCGCGCGCGAGGTACTCCTCCAGGGCCCCTGTGCGAACCATGTCGTCCTTTTGCATGGCCTCGCGAAAGCGGGCGTCGTCGAGGTCGCGGAGGTGCGTCGTGCCGAGGAAGAAGGTGCCTGTCCCGGACAAGAGGCCCAGTCCGAGGGCCGCAAAGGCGATGTTCCGGACAGGGGTGCGCCCGAGGAAGGCCGTGAGCCGCGACAGGAGGCCTGTCTGCGACGAGGCCGCCGGAAGAGCCGGATCAGGAGCCTTCGTCGCCGGGCTGTCGATCTCGGCCACGTGCCAGTCGGCGCCGATGCGGAGCTCCAGGAAGGGATCCACCTTCTCGAGGTGGGCGAGGTCCTGCGGGAACACCATGGTGCGCGCGGCGTCGATCGCGGACTTCGCGGCGCGGACCATGCCCTCGGCGTCGGGCTGGTCAGCGAAGACCTCCTCGTGGCCGTCGGTGAAGACGAGCACGACTTGGGGGCTCTTCTCGCCGGGGCGAGCCTCGATGTGGCGGAGCGTGTCGAGGGGGGTGACGCGGACGTGGGTACCGGAGACCTCCACGAGGTCCAGCTCGAAGAGGTGCTTGCCCGAGGGGTAAGGGACGCCGAGGTGGCGCTTCTTGAGACGGGTTGAATACGCGAGGGCGAACACCCCCGTGAGGACCGCCGCGCCGTGGAGGATCGCGAGGGTGAGGGGCGAGAGGGCGGGATCGTTCAGGCGATCGCCGAAGCCGACGACCCAGGCGACGATCTCGGCGGCGAGGGCGGCGCCGAAGATCTTTGTCCACCTGCCGGCGGAAGGGGGGCGCGCGCCGCGGACCTCGGAGATGAGCGGGCGGGGGGAGGCGCTGTCGGCGAGGCTCCGCGCGAGGATGCGGCGCACGGTGGCGGGCAGGCGATCGAAGGCGAGGTCGCGGACGAGGCGCTTCTCGGAGGTGACCGTGCGGTATCCAGTGGTCGCGGGAGGCGCGGACATGAGGAGGCCCCTTTTGAAACGAGGAGAGCCCGCACGGAGCGTGCGGGTGCGGGCGCCACCGGGGCTTCGCGAAAGGAACGTTGCGCGAGCCGGGGGCCGGCGTCAACCCACGACGGGGAGGACCTTGCGCTGCTCCTTCGATTCAGGGCGCCTGGGGACGCGGAGGGCGTCGAGGCGCGGATCGATGACGTCAATGGGGAGCGGGGCGTCCGGGGGCGGGGTGTCGTCGGCGATCTGCACGCCGGAGCGGAAGCGCTGCTGTCCGCCGGCGATCTTGAGGTGCGCGAGGCGGTTTTGCATGAAGTTGAGCGGGAGGAACCCCAGAGTCTGGATCCAGCTCGACTGGCGCGTCACGGTCCAGCGCTTGAGGATGTTGGGCCATGAATAGAAGGTGGTCCAGGCGCGGACCCAGCCCTCGCGGAGCTGCTCTCGGGACATGCGCTTGGGGAGGAAGTAGGGGCTTCCGGCGTCGTGATCGCGGCGGAGCCACCAGCGCTCGTCGGTGAGGCGGCGCTCGTTCTTGAGGCGGGTGTAGAGGGCTGTCCCGGGATACGGGGTGAGGATGGCGTAGAGGGCCATCGTGAGCTTCATGTCGACGCCGAACTCGGCGGTCCTGTCGAAGACCTCGGGGTCGTCGGTGTCGAAGCCGAAGACGAAGCTGCCCCAGGTGGAGATGCCGTGGGCGTGCAGCATGTCCATGACCTCCTTGTATTGGGAGGGCTTGTTCTGGCGCTTGCCCGTGAACTTGACGGTCTCCTCGTCGATGCTCTCGAAGCCGATGAAGAGGGCCTTGCAGCCGCTCTCGGCCATGAGCTGGATGTTCTCCAGCCGCTTGACGGCGGCGAGGGAGCACTGGCCGATCCAGTGCTTCTGGAGGGGGATCATCTTGGTGAAGAGCTCTTTTGAATACGCTCTGTGAATCATCACGTTGTCGTCGGCGAAGAGGATGAGCTTCTTGAGGGTGCGGAGCTCGGCGATGACCTCGTCGGCGGGGCGGAAGCGCATGGTGACGCCGTTTTGTGTGGAGACGGAGCAGAACTCGCACGGGTAGGGGCAGCCGCGCATGGTCTGGACGACCTGGAAGGGGATGTATTTCTTGGAGCGGAAGATGTCGCGGCGGGGCTTGGGCCGATTGGCGAGGTCCGGGAGGGGGCCTTTGTAGACGGGCTTGAGCTCTTTGGACTTGAAGTCGGCGAGGACTTGGGGCCAGAGGTCTTCGGCCTCACTGAGCACCACGGCGTCGGCGTGCTGGAGGGCCTCGTCGGGGCAGGCGGTGGGGTGGATGCCCCCCAGGACGACGCGGATCCCTCGGGCGCGGTAGGCGTCGGCGATGTCGTAGCTGCGACGGGCTGTCTTGGAGTCGACGCTGATGCCGACGAGATCCACGTCCTTGACGTCGCGCTCGATGTCGAAGGGCCGGACGACGTCGTCGGTGTAGATGACCTCGTCCTCCGGGGGAGTGAGCGAGGCGAGGATGCCGAGCCCCAGGCGCGGCAGGTAGGCGGAGTCTTCGCTTGCGGTGGCGATGAGCTCGATCTGCATGGCGACCGGCGGAGGATAAAGGGCAACGGGCCGGCGCGGAAGGGGGTCGGTGAAGGGTTCGTGCTGAAATCGGGGCTCGGGAGCTCAGGCTCATGAGGAAGCAGCACAGTCCTTGACCCAGCGCCTGGCAGTCTTGCTGGAACCTGGAACGGTGGGGGCCGACTTCAGGAGGCTGCGCTAGCCGGATCGCGGACTTGCCCCCGGGTCTTTGCAAGGTGGACCCCAGACCTGGAGGGACCCATCGCCTCTCGTTGGATCCGCTGCGGCAGTGTCGAGTAGGAACCACGTGTCGGTGGTCTCCTCTGTCGCCCGATCACCGAAGGGACGGCCGAAGACCCCAGGACTGCCATCGATGGTGCCCTCGTTGAACCGAAGCGCAGCCCCGCCCGCTTCGCCTTCGCGAATGTAGATCTCGATCCTTGCTCCGGGGTCACTGAATTGCGCGGTCGGGTGTGTTGCGAGACTCGCCAGCAGCTTGTCACCGGGCCGCCCCGGGCTCTCCGCGTGTTGAAGAAAGAACGACCTGTCATTGCGCACTGGCTTGAGCCGCACTCCAGGTGCAAGCGTGAAGCTCACTCGCACCAGGTGCGGGTGAGAGGTGCTCCCGTTCGGCCGGATGAGCCAGAGCGTCCAGCGACGCTCTCGAGGCTTTCCGGGCAGCGGCGCGGACAGATCAGGAGTGTACATGACGACCTGCAGGTCGCTGCAAGCGCCACTACCAAAACGAATGAATGGCATGTTGATCCCTCTCGACAAACGGTTGCAGTACTCGAAAGACGATGCGCTCAACCGTTGGTCCAGCGCGTGCTAAAGCTCACTCCGGGCCTACGTTCGACGAATCACGTAGTCGACGTCGTAACGCCACGAGCCGTCGCCCGGGACGCCGCCCTTGAGCTCCACGGTCCCGGCGCCCACAAACATGCTCAGATCCGCGGCTCCGCGCGGGTAGTCGAACACGAGCGCCCCGAGATAGTCATCGTCGTCTTCATCGTTGATGAGCGTCCTGATGGAGGCCAGACCATCCCCGACGACCGCGCCGATCTCGCCACCCTTCTTGGCCCCCTCCGGACCGCCGGCGGCACCACCGATCAAGGTGCCGATCGGCTTGGCGATCTCGGACAGGAGATCGAGCATACCCGCGAGAAAATCCAAGGAGTAGTCGCGCTCCCAGAAGTCGACCTCGATGTGCAGATAGCCGAGCGGAGCCTTCGAGGGGTAGATGATCCTGTCAGGGTAGGGGAATGACTTCCTCTCGTGCTTGTCGAGATCGACGATCGCATTGCCGGTCTCCTTGATCCGCTTGAACTTGAGGTCGCCGGCTCCGTCGACCCAACCCGAGACGAGATACAGGTCATCGCCGAGCGTCTCTTCCTCTGCATTTTGACACTTGATGTCCGGTCCAAGCTCCCACATGAACCGCTGAGCGTTCAGGTCTCCTTCGCCGGGCGGTTGACGGGGCCTCTCGCTCGACCCTTCCTCGGACTGCCCGCAGACGCAGCAGCAACTGCCACCATCGCCTTTCTTGCTCGGGCTTGAGAGGAGACTCCCAGCCGGCACCGCGGCGCCGCCTGCCGGGTGGCTGACCGTGCGTTGAGCGCCAGGAATGTTGTCGCCGCCATACTCCGGCGGAACGAAGAATGTCTCCCGCTTCGTCCACCTGCGGACGACGGCGGCCTCCGCGGCAATGATGATGAAAGAGTCCGCCACATCCTTGAAGGACTTCGCTTCGAAGTCCTTGAGGTGCCCGTCGCCGCTCCACACACGGCGCAGACCCGAAGGAAGGCTGCCGTACCACGCGACTTTCTTCTTCAACTGCTCGATCGCGGAAGGCTTCTGGGCCTTCAAGTAGGTCGTTGCGCGCGCGGCAATCTCGTCGTTGCCAGTACCGTTCATGGCGCGGTTGAGGGCGCCGTACAGCACAGGAAGGAGAACGTTCGGACGTGTTGCGCCGATGTTGAGCCCCCGAAGATGATGGTGTCGTGTCCTGCTCATAAATTGGCCTCTGTTGGTTGGTTCGTTTCGGTCCAATGAGCTCGCGCAGACATCGAATCCCCATCGATCCGAATCCCCGTCGAGCACCTGACAACAGGTCTATTAGCAATGTGCGTGCCACGCACGATGGCGCCCTCGTCACCTACAAATCCCGAGCTCATGGGCCGCGGATCCCCAACCGATGTGGAGCCGAGAGATCTCCATGGCGGATGTCGTGAGAGGATGTCGCGCGGTTAGTCGGGTTGCTTCGGATGCAATCGTGCTGCATCAATCATGCAACTCCGTTGCACTATGCAAGGGAGGGATCGGCGGCCGAATGCGCTCACCGCATCATCCGCCCGTCGAGTGCTTGCGAGGACGGGGGAGGCCGTGCTCATCGAGCTTGTAAATCAGGCTTCGCAGAGACATCTGGAGAATTGCGGCCGCTCGTTTCTGATTGCCCCCACTCTCCGCGAGCGCCTGGACAATTCGCTCGCGCTCAGCGGCCTTGGCGGCGGCGTGGGCCCTCTCCGCGAGCGATGCCGCGGAGTCTGACGCGGTATCTTGCCCCTGGCCCGAGGTGCCCGCCAGTGCGGACGGCAGTTCCTCTCTGAGAAGAACATCCCCGGTGCAGAGCACCACTGCGCGCTCTATCACGTTGCGGAGCTCTCGCACATTTCCGGGCCATCGATGCCGTCGAAGGGCGTCCAGGACCTCGGGAGAGATCCGTGGAACGGCCGATCGATCGAGCTCGCGCGACGCGCGCGCGAGGAACATCTCCGCGAGGGGCTCGATCTCCGGCAGACGCTCCCGGAGTGGAGGAATCGTCAGCGCAAAGCCGTTCAGTCGAAAGAACAGATCCTGGCGAAATCTGCCCTCACGAACCTCTTTTTCGAGGTCACGATTGGTCGCGGCGATGAATCGCACATCCACGAGCCGGTGAGCTCTCGCGCCCACGCGGAGCACCTTGCCATCCTCCAGCACCCGCAGCAGCTTCACCTGGATAGGTTCTGGCAACTCGCCCACTTCGTCCAGGAACAGCGTGCCGCCGCTCGCTGCCTCCAGCAGGCCCGGACGCGCTTGCGCGCCGGTGTAGGCCCCTTTCTCGGACCCAAAAAGCTCCCCTTCGACGAGCGAAGGCGACAGCGCCGCACACGAGAGCTCCAGATAGGGACCGCGATGACGCGGCGAGAACCGATGAATCGCGCGCGCCAGGACCTCTTTGCCCGTGCCAGTCTCACCCAAGATGAGAATCTTGGAGCTCCCTTGGGAAGCGCGCCGAGCCTGGTCATAGAGAGCGCGCATGGAGGGCGCACGGATGATGGGGCCGTCTCGATCCTCTTGCGGTCCAACCGGTGTTCCGTGGCTCGCTTCTCGATGCATGCCTTGACGCACGACGACCGTCGTGGAGCCGACATGAAAGCGCACCCCCACGGCGATTTCTACGACTTCCTTCGACAAACGCCGGAGCGGGCGAGTGCGCAACGAGGCCGGCGCGGCCGGATCATCCACCGATGTCCCGTTGCTGCTGCCGAGATCTTCGAGCCGAAGAGGCGGCCCCAGATGGAGGATCGCGTGCTGACGCGATACCGAACCGTTCGCAATGCGGATGTCGCAGCCCCCCCCGCGGCCGATCATCAGCGATCCCTCCGGCGGCAGACGCTCGATGGTCATTGTGTCGCCCACGATCACCGCAAGCTCCAGCGACGCCGGTGGGCCCTGCGTTCCGCTGGCCGAAACGATCTTCATCACCCTACAGCATAGACTCTTTCCGCCGTGTGCGATACGGTCTCTTGCGGAGTTCGCGGCGCGCTCCTTGCTTCCTCACGCGAGAACTCCACGGAGGATCTCATGCGCTCTGCCCGTCTCGTCCCCGTCCTGGGAGCTCTCCAGGTGATTGCCGCTGTTGGCTGCACCGGAGGGCCCCCGCCTCGCCCCGTTCCATCGGACCCGCCGTCGCCGGCGCTTCCGGTTCTGAGGGACGACATGCCGTACAACGACATGCCCTACAACTCACTCCGCCCGGAGGCCCTGAACAAATCGTGCTCGCTGCTCTCGGCCTTGGCGGAGGGTCCTCTGAGCTCCGAAGCCGCCTCCCGGGTGCCGCTCGACGACGAGGACGCCAAGGCCGTCATGAAATACGTCGTGTATTGTGCGCTGGATTCGAGCGTCACCATTTCGCCGACCGGCGCTTCTCCAGACGGTGGCAGGCTGGGTCCGCCGTGGCGCGGCAGACTCGCGCTGTGCGAAACCCCGGCGAATGACTGGCGCACCGAGCCGCCTTCTGCGGCATGCAAGGACCGCGTCTCGTCGTGCGTCGCGGCGCTCACGAACAAGGTGAAGGCCAAAGTGATCGTCTCGTTGCGCGGGGAGCCGTCGGAACTCTTTCCGCTCAGGAGGAGAGTGCCCGTTTCCACGGAGTACCGCGAGAGCCACGGCAGGCCGATCCGCAGCTTCCAGCCATGTGGCGACGGCACGGACCTCCATTCGCCATTGCGCAACTGCGGCTGGGCGGCCCACTACGTGGGGAGGTGCCAGGCGAAGGAGCGTATCCAGGTCAGGGTCCCGAGCGGTGCGCTCGCCATGCTTCGAGTCTGCAGGGGACTCTACGGTTGCGACGATCCACGGGGCGAAGAGCCGACGGCTCCCCCGGTCTATGGTGGATGCCTGTTGGAGAGCGGAAACTGCGCCGCAGGTAGCCCGAGCGTGTCCTTCATTTGCCCCACGAACGGACCGCTCGTCGATGCCGCAGGGCCAAGCAGCGGATCGCGCTATGGCTACTACAGCGTCATGGTCGCCTCACTGTCATCGGGAACAGAACCGCGTCCGAGGGACCTCCCTGCGACGGCAGACTCCGGAGACTATCCTGCATCCGAAAAGGATGTGTTCACCTATCGAGAGGGCGCCTTCTACGGTCAACTCTTCCGATCCCAATGCGCGGCTCCTCCAAAGCTGCCGCCCTCCACGACAGATCTCTCGGCCTGTTACAGCGATGTCTGGTCCAGAGCCGAGGCTTACATGGCCAACCGATGGTGCGCGGGCGTCAACTGCTTCGGAAGCACACCCGGGTCGTGCCGACCGATCACGGAGGCGGACACGGTCGTCGCGCCAGGCGTGTGCGAGGACGAGCTGCGCACGGTGGGAGCCTATGAGAAGTGCCACGCGCCAGATCTTGTCTCTCGACCGACGTGGCAGTCGCCCATCACGGTCTATCTCAACCACCCTTGCGATCTGATCGCCGGCAATCAGGCTTGCGAGATCAAGAACGGCCAGGCCTCCTACATTCCACCCCAATAGGGAATGGCCGTCAGGGCCGCCTGTTCAGGAGACGCCTCATCTCGCTGACGAACGGGACCGTGCCGTCCGCCGCTGACCACGCCTCGATCACCTTCTTTGCGAGAGCCCGGGCTTCCTCCGCGTTTCCTGCCCTGAAAGCACGGCGGGCGGCCCGGACGTCCGCCATGGATGCGCCGTTGAACTCGACCGCTCTCGCTCGCGTGTGACTGTCGATCCGCTCGATGAGCTCGACATCGCCGCTGTGAGCAAAAGCCTCTGTCATCGGGCCCGCCATTGTCAACACGAGCATATCGGGATTGGAGACAACGGATCGCCAGGCGTTCGCCGCTCCTCCGAGGTCGCCCAACGCGTAGCGCTCGGCGCCCTTCACGAACGCATCGGTGCTCGCGAGCACTCCGCCGGAAAGACGCGGACGGAGATCGCGCAACCGGGCGAAACACCTTCGGGAAACTGCCGCTGAGGCGAGCGCGCAGATGGCTGGAACGCATATGGGCGTAGTCAGATAGACCCCGTCGAGCGGCGTGGGTTCGGGTTCGATGAGCTGCGCGACGATCTCGTCCGCCAGTTCCGGAGCGATGCCCAAGATCTCGGCGATCTCCAGAGCACGCCACGCGACCTCGAGTTTCTGAACGCGCACCCACCCAACATCCGCAGCCGAGACCGGGAGCGCGCGGCGAGCGAGCGCGAGCGCAGCCCCGAAATGAGCCTCGCTCGCCTCGACCCGGATGCCTAGCAGCATCCCTTGAACACGCTGCACCGGTGAATCGCCCGACGTGACCGTTGCGGCGACGATGCGCGCTGACTCCCGTTCACCAGCCGCAAGGAGCTTGTCGACGAGCACCCCCGCAATGTTCACGTCGAGCGGACTCAAAACGTGAGCGCGCCTCGCCAGGGCGACCGCCTCCTTCAAGTCGCGCCGAGCGAGCGCGTCAAAGAGCCACCCATAGCCGTCCCACGGGACCCACGCCTGCATCGCGCGAACGGTGCTGTCGGCGGTCGCGGTGCCGCGCGTGACCGCGAGAAGCTGGCCCCACGGCCGGCAGAAGTACCCATCCGGGTTCTTCGGTTCGGCCTGCACGGCGAGGAGCGCCATGTCCCGCGAGGCGGACGGATTCGAGCCCTGGAGCAGGCACGACGCGGTCGCGGCGAGCGCGGCCATTCCCCAGGCGGTCGTCTCGCGTTTGAACAGATTTTGAATACTAATTGTCGTCTCCGGCTCATCGGCCCGCTGGACCATGTGGCGAGCGAGCGCATCCGCGGCGATCGCCCCGGGAGTCGCATCCTGGGATAAGGGGAAATTCACCTGGGGGGCAGGCAAGCCGCGTGTGTATGCGCAGATCCACCGCTCGATGGGCGCCATCTCGGCCCCTGCCGCAGCTCGCGCGTCGACGAGCTCGCACTCCTTCGTGAAGCCTGCTGCGTGATGTGCTTGCGCGAGGGCAAAATCGATCTGACCGAGCGCCTCGTCCACGTCACGAGCGCGTGACCAGTCCACGGCGATCGGATCGAGCGAGTTGGCCTTGGGGAGCGCGCCGCGAAGGACGAGCGGAGTCATCGCTTCGCGAACCGCCTCATAAAGACTGCCACCACCGCCCTCGCTCTCGTCGATCTGTGCGCCGTCCGTCGTGTGAAGGCGCATGGCAACGCGAAAATCGGCCCCGCGTTTGATCACCGTTCCATCGAAGTAAAGGGCGCCCCGCCGCCGTACGGTCTTGAGAGCGCGGTCGCGTGAATCCGCCTGCGAATAGGGATCGCTGGGGAAACCATCGACGGGCGAAGTGGGGAGCGCGAGCAGCTCGGCCGGCACGAGAGTACGGTCGGAGCGCCCACCAAGGATCACACGCGCGCGCTCGCAGGTCGTGGCCGCAGCAGCCGCACCGAGCCAGCCGCCTGGCTCCTCCACCCCTTCCGAAAGAAACGGCAAACACCCGATCAGCAAGGCTCGCTGCGGCGGCGATGGCTGAGGGACGACAGTCGGTGCCGGAGGGCACAAGGCAGCCCCCGCGACGAGGCAGGCGAGCCCCGTGAGAGCCAGCCGGCGCCCGGATCGACCGCGATGTGGATGACGTGCCGAGAGCGACTTGTGCGGCTTCGGCTGGAGGGTCGAATCAAGCGCGCCCGCACGATTCACCGGGGTGGCCGCTCCCTCCTCGGCGCGAACTGGATGTACCCGGATGTTCGGCTCGCCGAACGCGGGAGCGGGAACATCCGTGTGCGAGCGAAGGACAGTGAATACCTCCCGCAAGTCCCGAGGGCGCCAGGCACGATCACGCGACAGCATGCGATCGACCAGGTTGGCGACATCGTCGGCCAACGCGGGCACCAGCTCTCCGATTGGGGGAAACCGACGCGCAAGGACGTTTTTCAGCACCTGTCCGACGTTGTCACCATCCGTGAGCAACACGCCGGTCAGGCACTGATACAAGATCATGCCCAGAGACCAGACGTCTGCCCGTTGATCCACATCGCGCTCCCCGAATGCCTGCTCTGGCGCCATATATGCCGGCGTTCCGAGCACTGCTGTTGTCGTGAGACCGGCAGTACGCGCGGCATCCCCGTCCAAAGCGGTCAGCTTGGCAATTCCAAAGTCGAGGACCTTGACCGTCGACTCCCTCTCGAACCCGTCGACGATGAATATGTTCTCCGGCTTCAGATCACGATGGATGATGCCGAGCGTGTGAGCCGTGCCGACGGCGGAGACGACGGGCAAGAGTAGCGAAGCCGTCTCGCCGAGCGAGAGTCGCTCCCCACCCGCCAGCTTGGCTGTGAGGGTAGAGCCGCGGAGGAGATCCATGACGATCGCGGGCGTGGCGCCGGCCAGTATCTCTCGCACGGCAACGACGTTTGGGTGCCGCACCGCCGCTGCCGCACGCGCTTCTCGCAAGAGTCGACGCGGAGCGGCCGGATCCTCCGTTTCGCTGATGAGCTTGATGGCGACGGGTTCGAGGGTGTCCAGTCTGTGGGCTGCCCAGACGACACCCATACCGCCCCTGCCCAGTACGTGATCGAGACAGTAGCCGGCGATCGTAGCCCCCGCTTCAATCCGCGTACCCACCGACGCAAGACTATGCGAGTGTCTGCGAGCAGTCGAGCAAGATCGGGGATTGTTGGCGATCTTGACCCGCTCATCGCCTGCCGGCCGGTACACTCCCCTTGGCTGTTGCGCCTATCCGGCGCCGCCAGCCGCAGGCGCCGGAGTCTTCGGGGTCCCCGCTTTTTCGAGCGGCCGCAACCCGAGCCCGGCGAGGACACCAGCGATAATGCGCTCGTGCCGATCCTTCAGGTACCCGGGAGTGAGCTCTTGCAACCCCGCTAGCTCCGTCGTCAAGGGGAGCAGGGTCTTCTTGTAGTGCTCCCGTTTCCGGGCAAATTCGTAGTTCTTCGCCGCCGCGTTCATCTTCACCGTGAGCAGTGTCATGTTCCCCAATCGATAGGTGTACTCCTCACGGAACGCCGCGGAAAACTCGGCGACCCAACGGCTCCCGGGCTCCGGGCGTTGGGGCATGATGTGCTCCAGCGACGCCTGGTCCCAGCGCAACTCCTGAGTCACCACATCGTCGCTCGTCGCCTCCTCGTGCCACACGTACTCGGCGAGGATCAGCTTCGCAGTCGCGTTGTCCAACAGCTCGCCTCTTACGTAATCGACAAGTCGCTTTGTGTCGTCCGGTCCGAGCACGAAGGCCGCCTTGGCCTTGTCGACCGTGCCCTCACGGAGCTCCCCGATAGCGTCGTACACCTCGGCCGTGGAGAACCGCCCGCCGGGAGCGAGCAGCGCGCGCAGGAGCCAACGCTGGTAAGCACACAAGAAGTCGAGCACCACCGGGCTCGCCTCGCCATGGTAGTCGAGGCGGCGGAAGAGGGCGAGCATGAGATTGCTGCTGTATCGCTCGTTTCCGGCCACCCGCAGAAAACGGATCTTGTGCTGGATCGCTCGATCAGAGACCAGGGCCCGCGGATCGGCGATCAGGCCGAAATAGGAGAGATCCCGGCGAAGCTTCTCGTAGAAGCGCAGCGCCTTCGGCTGACCTGGCAACCCCTGGAACGCGGGGTCCTTTTCATAGAGGCTCCGCAGGGCGCTGAATGCGGACGATCGTTGCTTCTGGGCGCTCCAGCTCTCTACCCACCGGCCCATGAAGTCCTCTGTGAGCGAGTCCTGTTCGAGAGCGGTCCACATCGCGGAGGGATCGTCGGCTTTCGCCTCGGCGAGCTCCGAAAGGAGGAAGTTTCGCAACAGATCGACGTTCGTCAGCGGCAATCCTCGATTGTTGAGCGTCTCGAAGATGGTAAAGGCGGTGTCGAAGCTCGTGGTCGTGGTGAGGACAATCACCAGTCGAACGTTCAGGAAAGAGAAGAAATCGTTGAATCGCTCGGCGTCGCCGACGGTGAAGACGCCACCCGTGAGGAATCGCTCCGCGAGCCGCGAGCGGAAGTAGTCGCGATTCTCGAAATAGTGCTCCGCGATCTCCTTGTATCGCTCGTCCTTCACACCCGACTCAGGTGCGCACTCGAGGGCGCGACCCAACACCTCGTTGTAGTCATAGCCCGATGCGCGCAAGAGCTTGACTTTGAGCTCTTGGACCAGCGTCACGCCCGAATAGTTGTAGAGCAGCTTCTCGATCGTAGAGACGGCTTGATTCTTGAACAGGGTGAGCTGTGGATCGTTGCACTGCTCCTTCAGGAAACACCTCATCGCGGCAAAGAGGAGCGCGAGGGTGGTGAGTCGCTGCTGTCCGTCGACCACCTCGAATACACGCGCGTTTTCCCCCTGGATCACGACCATCGAGCCGAAGAAGTACTCCTTCCCTTGGTCGTTCTCGGAGAAGAAGTCCCAGAGATCGTCCCACATCCGGTTGACCTGGTTGTTCTGGTCCGTTTTCCCCAGGGAGCGCCACGAATAGGGCCGCTGATAGGCGGGGATCTTGTAGGTCTTGCCCGCGCCGAACACCTCGTCAATCGCGCTGTGGGTCGTGGTGAAATGCTGCATGCCTATCTCCCCTACCACGACCCACCGGGAGCCACCAGAGGGGACCGCCGGAGGGGCCGCTGTCCTGGCTACATCAAGCCCGCTTCGGTCAGGAAGGCGCGCTCGGTGGCGGCGAAGTCGGCGGCGGCTTCGAGGCGCGCAAGGACAGAGTAGAAGCCGAACTGGAGGCGGTTCATGAAGAGGATGCCCTTCGGCAAGGGGCGAAAGCTGTTGTCCTTCGCGAAGACCTCCTCCTTGAGCTCCATCACGCCGCCCACGAGGGATTTCACGTAGGAGCGCTCGAATCGATAAGGGGTCTGAAAGAGGGGCTCGAAGCACGCGCGGGTGTAGGAGATGGCCTTCTTTTCGTAGCTGCCACCCTCCGTCTCCAGCATCTTGGCGCACGCGCGGGCAAAGGCCGTCTCGTCCCCGCGAACCGCGGAGACGTGCATGCCGATCGCGTGCTCGTGGCGGGCGCCCTCGATGGGCTGACAACAGCCGAAATCGAGGAAGGTGATGGTGCCGTCGTCCGCAAAGAGGTAGTTGCCAGGGTGCGGATCGGCGTTGAACAGGCGACCCACGAGGTTGCCTTTGAAGACGAAGCGCCAGAGGACCTCTGAAAAGTGGCGGCGCTCCTCCTCGCTCGCCAAGGCGGCCTCTTCGAGGGTCTTTCCTGTGGCGAGGAGGGATGTCAGGACTCGGGTGCTGGAGCGATCAAGGATGATCTCCGGGATGCGGATCCACCTGTCTTTCGCGTGAAACTCGCGGAAGAAGGTCTGCCTCTCGGCCTCCAGGCGATAGTCGAGCTCCTCGCGAAAGCGGGTCTTGATCTCGTCGAACACCTCCTTGGGGTTGATGTTCTTGGGGCCAAAGGTGGACACCATGCTCTGGAACATGCCGGCGTTGGCGAGGTCGCTCTCCACCGCCTTGGAGATGCCAGGGTGCTGCACCTTGACTGCCACTCTGCGGCCGTCGTGCAGTGTGGCCCTGTGGACCTGGCCAATCGAGGCGCTCGCGAAGGGGGCTGTCTCCCACTCGGCGAACAGGCGATCGATCGGGGCCCCGAGGTCCTCTTCGACGGCGTTCCGGATGGCCTCGGGGCTGGAGGTGGGGGCCGCGGCGCGGAGGCCCTTCAATGCTTTTTCGTAGGCTTCGCGCTGCGCCTCGGGGACGACGCCGTCGACGTAACTGGCCATCTGGCCGATCTTGGCGGCGAGCCCCCGCATGTGGCCCAGGACCTCGGCGGCCTGCGCGGCGGCGCCCTTGGCGTCCTTTGAAAAGAGGAGGCTCGCCCCTGTGCGGGCGCCGAGCCCCGCATAACGCACGAAGCGTCCGAGCCGACTCTGGGGCACGCTCTTGGGTCCTGCCTTGGGGTCTGTCTTTTCGCTCATGGGTGTTCAGGTCGAGACGGCGTCGGCGAGCTGCATGACCCGCAGCATGGTGCCGAGATCGCCTTTTGCCTGGGCATAATCCATCGCGGCGAAGAGGTGGGTCTGCTCGAGATCGAGGCGCGAGGGGTCGCCCTCGAGGAGCGAGACATAGTGCTCGAGGAGCCGCGCATCCAGGGGG
>Ga0268298_10003928_pt1 | contig 14810 bp, 13 predicted proteins | sample WWTPWeurt_MetaG_FD_194462 | JGI IMG/M metagenome (GOLD analysis project Ga0268298, IMG submission 194462) | Activated sludge microbial communities from WWTP in Nijmegen, Gelderland, Netherland - WWTP Weurt | ecosystem: Engineered > WWTP > Aerobic digester > Activated sludge | place... | reverse complement strand
GTTCCGGCGTCCGTCCCGGCGTCGTCGCCTCCGTCGGCGGGGCCCGCGTCGGGCGTACCGCTGAACTCGAACGCGAGGGATTTGTAGCCGCCGTCTTGGTCGCCCGCGTTGACGATCATGACGTAGGCGCTGGTGGTGCCCGCGGGGACTTCCAGCACGGCCGTCCCGGTGTTCGACGCCAAGCTGACGTCTACCAGCGCGTCGCTCGTCGCGGCGAAGTCCGGATCGTAGCTGAAGCGAATGGGCTCATCACCCCAGCGCACGAGCAGCTTCGGCGCGAACGGTGTGCCCTGCAAGAACGGTAGGTTCGAGTTGCTCGACACCTTGACCTGGGTGAACTGCACACCGAGCGTAGTCGCGGCGGGAACCGCCACATGGAATTGCAGCACGCCTGGTGCGTAGGGCAGGCTGCCGAGCGCGCTCCGGAGCCCGGGCGCGATGAGCGCGTTGCCCATGAACTTGTCGGTGCCGCTGAGCGGTTGGCCCGCCCATTCGCGCACACGCTGGCACGCGGGGAGCGCGCCCCGCTGCTTCAGCTCCTGGGAGAGAGCGTCGGCCGTCGTCTGATCGATTTCGGCCTTCACCGACTCGACGAAGAGCTCACTCAGGTCCTCGAAGCCCAGGTCGCCGCCCGGCGCCGCTGCCATCACGTCGAACAGTGCTTGATCGAACTTGCTGCGAGCCGCCGGTGCCAGTGCGGAACGGGCCTTCCAGAGCCCGGCCGACCAGAACTGCGAATCCGAATGGACCTCGCCCGACAGATTGGCGGGACACGTCAGGTCGTTGGAAAGGTCGCGAATGGCCGTGAGGCCCGGGGCCAGATCCTTGGCGGCGTATTCGCCCATCTTGGAGTCGCCCGTGATCACGGCGGCGAAGAAGTCGGCGAGCGCTTCGTTCATGGCACCGGGCGAGTCCACCAGGCCCTGGGCATCGGCGTGCCAGTTGCCCACGAGCTTCAGCGTGTGATCGACCACCGCGTGGGTGAACTCGTGGTACACGACGTCGCCGTCGTACGAGTAGTCTCGGAGCGGGCCTTGGCCGAACCACATGGCCGAGCCGGGCAGACCGAAGATGCTCGAGAAGATCGGATTGGCCGGCGCGAAGAACGCGTTCTGGAACGGCACCAGCGGGAGGTTGGGGTTGGCCATCTTGGCGAGATCCGTCGACTGGTAGCCGTCGGGAAGTCGCAGGTTCGAAATCGTGGGCAGAGGTTTGGTGTCGAGATCGCTCATGCCGAGCGCTTGGAAGAACGCGTAGCCCTGGTTCACGTGATAGAACATGCTGAGCTCGCTGAACGCGTCTTCGGGCTCGGTGTCGCCGCCCGGTGCCTGCGGGAAATCACCGTTCACATCGGCCGTGGCGGTCTGCAACAGGTCACAGACGTGGGCATTGAAGTTCAGGCCCATGAAGTTCACGGGCTTGACCTGCTTCGTGTCGATGCAGTTCAGCGACTTGACCCGCTCGTTCTCCAGCGTCGTGACGCCGGCGCCGACGGGCAAGACGACGTCGACGAGGTTGGGCGAGGCGACGGGGTTCGCGGGGTAGACCTTGGCGGCCCCCGCCGAGACGGCGGCGTTCCAGCCGCCGAGCAAGCGCGCCGAGCGGGCATCGACCAAGACCACTGGCGCCCACGGTACGCCGAGGGAGCGGGCGCTCGGATAGACCACGTAGGCGAGCGTCGCCACGCCATTCACCGGCACGATGGCGAGTCTCGCGTCGGACCCAGTCGTCGCGCTGCCGAGGGCGCGTCCGGCCGCATCGGCGGCGACCGAGGCGTCGATGGCAGGCGTGGTGTCCGGGAGCACCGCTTCGACCCGCGTCACCGCGTAGAGCGGCGCGCCGTTGCCCTGCAACACCACGCTGGCGCCCCGAAACGCCACCGGCACGCCTCGGTGCAATTGCTGGAAGCGGACCACACGGTCACGGCCGGCGACGCGAGTGGTCCGTGCGTGAGCGAGCTCGGCTTCGCCGCCCGCCAGCGTCGTCGCCAATGCGGAGCGTGCCACGCTGACGCTGTCGCTCCCCGTGTGGGCGGCGAACGGTCCGGACACGAAGCGCGGGCGCCCGTCATGCGCGTTCGCCGCGCCCGAAAACAGCAAGCAGCCGATCGCCAGACCCAACATCGCTCGTCGCATCGGGGCACCTCCGCTCGAGCGGTCGCGGCCCGATCGAGCGAGGCGGAGGCTAGCACGGGAAAGCGGGCGCTCGGTCGGTTCCATTTCCAAGACGGTGGTTCGCCTGCGGGCTCGTTTGGGCGATACTCCCCACATGGTAGGCCGGCGGCGCAAAACCACCGTGGAGCCGTTGAGTGATCACCTCGACGGACCGAGCAGGCGCATCAACGTCAACGTGCTCGAGTCGCAGCACGAAACTCTGGTCCAGCAGGGCGTGAACGTCTCGGCGCTGATCCGCGCGCTGCTGGACGCCTACCTGTCGTCCTCCGTGATCATGCTGCCCGTCGACAAGACGACTCGCGAGCTCTACGACCTGGTGCTGAAGTCCACGGGATACAGCGACTCCGACGTCGGGGCGCACCTCGGCCCGGTCCTGAAGCAGCTGCTCGAGACCCGTCGCCAAGAGCTCGACGCCCTGAGCCGGCGCTTCAAGGGCAAGTAGCCGCGGGGCGTTCCGGCACGAGCCGCGCGCGCGAGGCGACTCGCGTCGGGGCTCCGGCCCCGGGGGGGAAACTCCGTCCGGGATCCACGGACGTCCGCGCCACCCGAGCCCGTGGCTTCTGAACTCGGCTCGCTTCGGGGGGCCCTACCTCCGGCGGATTCCGGCGGACCCGGGCGCGGGCAGAAACGATTTCCAGGGGATGACGAAATCGTCCGCCTCCGGGAACTTCCGTGTGGGTACGTGCGTCGTAATACACATGCATCCACATCAGAACGTACTGATGTGGGTTTCTTTACAACAACACTGAACAGGAGAGAACCATGTCTACGCCCTTCATTCGTCGTCTCATTTGGCTCGTTGCTTGCGCTCTGCCGCTTGGCTGTGGCGCAGGCGAGGCGGAAACCGCGGACGTTGGCGCCGGCGGGAACGCCGGGGCCATCGGCGCCGGTGGGGCCGGCGGAGCTGGCGGCGCGCCCCAAGGAACCGGTGGTGGCGGCGCCGCGGTCGGGGGTCCCGAAACCAAGGTCCTGGCCCTGGCCTTCGACCTCGACCCGGACGTTCACGCCGAGATCTTCGATCTCGAAAAGACCAGCGACACGCTGGACGCGATCCTGGTGCTGCGTGGTTTCGGAAGGACCGCGAAGTACCGGCTGAGCGCGCTGCGCATCCCCGCCACGCCGGCGAACGATCCGAACGGCTCCACCCAGCTCGGTGACCCGCCCGCTCCCGAATGGCGAGTGGAGCTCGCCCGACTCGACGGCACTCCGACCAAGAGCGTGCTCAGTCTCGCCGAGACCGAGGTTCGTAGCGTCTACGTCCTCGGGCGGAGCGAAACGCGGGACGCGAAGTTCAGCAGTGTGGACATGGCCAATCTGATCGCGCTCGCGAAAGAGGTCGAGCTCTCGAGGGAGGGGCCGAGCGTGCACGACCGTCGCTGGAAGGGGCACCCCTTGGTCGAAGTCGCCATCACCAGCCTGGAACGCCTCGCCACCGCCGAGCTCACGCCGCTCTCGCCCCAGGCGCTGCGGCTCGCGTTCGACGCCTTTGCCTACCAGCTCCAGCTCATGAACGTCGAACAGCCCTTCGAACCGGCCGAAGACTTGCGGCGCGAGATCCTGGGACTGGACGAGGCCGGGATGCCGCTGGCGGGCGAAGCGCCGACCCGCGCTCCGAACGTGCAGTGCACGTACCCGACCCACGCCACGGCCAATGCGGGCATTCACCCAGCGGCACCGAGCGGCAACGTCACCGCCCACGTGAAGTACAACACGCTCCAGGTCGACGCGCTCAAGGTGGACAACGTCGGCGGTCTGGCCCCGACCAACGCAGCGAGCCTCACGCTCACGGCCGGCAACGCCTCGAGTTGCCCGTGGTTCAAGGCCGCGAGTCGCGTCGACGGAAACGTGGACGCGAGCGCCGCGGTGACCTGCAGCGGCACGACGTGCTGTCCCGACTTCCACGAGGACTCGGCGGAAGCGATGACGCTCAGCGTTTCGTACAACGGTAGCGAGGTGTTGAACGCCAGCGGAGACGGTGCGACGGGCGACGGCATCGGAGCGGACTCCACGCTGACCGGAAGCTTCTTCGTGTGCGCCGGCATTGCCGGACCCACCACGGGTCAGTCGCTGAGCGTTCGCGCGAGGGTCACGCAGTGAGTCTCCGCGCTCGGCGCTCGAATCCAGGGCCGCCACGGCACCCCCTCTCGCTCGTCGGGAGGGGGCGTCGTCGTTGGATGCCGCGATGCGTCCGTCACGTTCAGGGCTGGCGCTCGAGCACGCAGGATCGCTCGACGCAGCGCGCGCGGAACGCGCTGGCCGGCTCGAACCAGCGGCACTTCACCTTGCCGCATGGCTCGCAGCGCGTTTTCTTGCATTGGCCTTCGCGCCAATCGAGCCACGCGCCGCTGGTGGCCATGGGCTGGCTCGCGCAGCACTCGCAACAGTCCGCGCGCGTGGTGATGGCACAATCGGTGTCGGAAGCGCAGGTCGTGTCCCCGATGCTGCTCGGTTCGCTGATTGCGGGCGGAGCGGCGCTCGGTGCCTCCCCGGCGCTCGAGGGCGGAGCTGGTGTGGTGCCCTCGGCGGGCTCGGCACTTGGTGCCGGAGTCGAAGCGGTCGCCACGGAGCGAGGCTCCACGGCCGCCGGCTCGTGCTTGGGGCACGCGGTGAGCGCCAGCGCACACGACATCCAGCAAGCTCGACGCGGCATGACGCCGAGCGTACCAAAGCGCGCGTGGGCGGTCGTCCATGGTGCGCGGGCACGGCGGCCGCTGCGAAGACAAAACGCCGAGGCCCGCTCGCGGCGGGCCCCGGACGTCGTGACGGAGTCTGAACGACCTCACTTGGGAACGCGATGGATCAGATCGGCCAGGGGCTGGCCGCCGTCGGCCAGCGAGGCGACGAAGACGTGGCTGTCGTCGACGTCGAAGTCGCCGGGGTGGTACTTGCTCTTCGAGAGATCCACGACCACGCTCGGCGTGCCGCCAGCGGTGGGGATCTTCGAGATCGTCTTTTGGGACGTGTTGGCGAAGTAGGCAAAGCCATCCTTCACGACCAGCGACCCGGAGTACCCAGCTTCGCTGTGGAGATCCACGCCGGGGCCCGCGCCACCCGCGAACTTCGTCAGGTGTAGCTGCACGCCGTTCGAGTCGGTCGCGAGCACGAACACGTCGGAGCCTGCCACCACCATCGAACTCGCGCTGCCCGTGAGCGTACCGACTGCCTCTTGAGCGCTCGGTTGGGCGCCGAGCGCGATGCGCTCGAGGCTGTTCCACGTGGTGAAGTACACGTGCGTGGCGCTCACGCCGATGTTGCTGATGGTGTCCGGCGGATCGTCCACCACGAGCTCGAACTGGGCGCCGCTGGTCGGGTTCTTCGGATAGCGACAGATGCCACGGTCGAAGAAGTACTTGTCGCACAGGAAGTAGAGGTAGGTCGCGTCAGTCGCGATCAGGTTGTCGCCGCTCGGCTGGTAGGCGGGCACGCCCGGACCGACCAAGTCCAGGAACGACTTGCCGGTGTCCTGCCCGAACGTGACCTTGGTCGCTCCGCCGCCTTTCCAGCCTGGGATGATCTGAGAGAACCAGACGTAGGCGGCGTTGCCATCCAAGAGCACGGTGCGACCGGCACCTTGGATGTCGCCCGCCTTGGTGCCTTCGGGCGAACCGCTGCCGGGCCACGTGTAGCTCTTGGCTCGCTTCACCAGCATGCCGTAGGTGTAGTTGCCCGTGCTGAGATCTCCGGTCGTGGTCCAGTAGACGTCGTTGCCGCTGACCTTCACGCTGCTGAAGTACAGGCCGGCGGCGACGATGTCGTAGCCGGGGCTCGAGCCGCCCGTTCCGCCGGTGCCCGCTCCGCCGGTGCCGGTTCCACCGCTGCCGGTCCCACCGCTGCCAGTGCCGCCGCTGCCGCCCGCGGCCGAACCGCCGCTGCCGCCCGCTGCCGAGCCGCCGCTGCCGCCCGCGGCCGAACCGCCGCTGCCGCCCGCGGCCGAACCGCCGCTGCCGCCCGCTGCCGAGCCGCCGCTGCCGCCCGCTGCCGAGCCGCCGCTGCCGCCGGTCGCAGAGCTTCCGCCGGCGCCGCTCGAGCCGGCTGCCGCCGCCGAACCGCCGCTGCCACCGGTCCCGTTCGCCTTCTGGTCGTTCTTGCCGAGGTCTTGCTCCAAGAGGCAGCCATTGAGGAGCAGCATGGAGCCAAGGGTGATCGTGAGCTTCTTCATGTTCGTTCTCCGCGAGCCGAGCGTCGCGTCGTCTCGTTCGACTGGCGTTTGGGAGCAGCGTCCTCTTTCCGTCACTCCTGCTCGATGGATTTTTCGACGGCGCCTTTGAGCAGGCTCTTTGGGAACTTCGACTTGAAGGCGTCCGCCTCGCGCTGAGCGGCGCTCCGATCGCCCTTGAGGAGCAGGGCCTGAACGCGCAAGCTCGCGCGCTCTTCGGACAGGCGACCGTTGGGGAACTGCGCTGCGTGGCGGTCGAGGGCCGCGAGCGCTGCGGCGCCGTCTCCCTTCGAGAGTGCCGTTCGCGCGGTGGCCAAGAGCGCCCGTTCCTTTCCCAGGTCGATGTCTCGGCCGGCGGGTTCCGCGCCTGCCTTGCTGTTTCCTGCTGCCGTTCGTTGCGCCGGTTTCGCCTCCGATTCGAGCTCGGAGGCGCCGGGGGCGGCCTGGTCCGGGAGCGGTGAGGGGGCCGAGGGCGTGGCGACGATCACGATCTTCGGTGGCGTGCGCACGATGGCGGCGGGCCGGGCGTCGTAGCGCGCCATGACCGACCCACCGAGGAGCGCCCCGCCGGAGAACGCGATGGCTGCGATGGCGGCCGGCTTGGCCAGGCTCGCGAACAGCCCGCCCGTCGCACCCAAGGGCGCCGCGGCCGGCGGAAGCGTGTTCGCCGGGCTGGGCATCGTACCTTCGGGCGCTGGCCCTCCACCGCCTCCGTCCCCTCCGCCGGGAGGCAGCACGGCGATGCTGCTGGCGACGCGTGAGAACACGCGGTCCACGGTCGCCGCATCAGGGCCTGGACGCTCGCGCTCGGCGTCGAGCAGTGCCTGGAGCTCCGGGGCCAAAGGAGAGAGCTCGGTCATGCAGCACCTCGTTGGAGTTCGTCCACCGCGCGACGAAATTCGTCGCGAGCCAAGCGTAAGCGTGAGTAGACCGTGTTCACGGGGATTTCCAGCTCCCGAGCGATGTCGGGTGCCCCGTGCCCGTCGATGTCGTGCATCATCAGGACCACGCGGCGCTCGAGCTCGACGCGATCGAGCGCGCGTAGAGCGAGGTCACGCGCTTCGATGCGCCGCGCCGCACGATCGCTTTCCGGCGCGTCCATGTCTCCGTCGTGTGCAGTGCGCTCGTATCTATTGCGGGCCAGACGCCGGTAGTCGGAGGCCGTGCGGTAGGCGAACCCGCAGAGCCACGGTCGGATGGGACGGGTGCGATCGTAGTGAGTGAAGTTGCGGTACACGGCGACGAAGACGTCGTGGGCCACGTCTTCCACGTCGCGGCTCGGAACTCCCAGGCGCTCCAGCGTCTTCCACACGTAGCCGAGCTCGGCGCGAAACAGCGCTTCGAACTCCAGACCCGTGCCGGAGACTTCACTCAGCCCAGCCACACCCCACATTTGGCCTGGGACTGCCGAATCCGTCACGGCTTCCGGGGAAATCTTTCAACCGTTGGGATTTGTGAGAGATTTTCAGAAGCGACCGCGTAGGCCGAGCGCGCTGCCGAAGGCGACTGGGGGCGACGACCAGGCCTCCCGGTCGTTGATGCGGAGCGTGGTGCGCGTGAGATTCGCGTCCAGATCCAGGTCGGCCACGAACACGAGCGCGCTGCCCCGCGGAACTTCCAGGCCGGCCCGGGCACCCGCCGCGGCGTACACCGTCGTGGCCTTGCGTGGTCGATCGACGTCTTGGCCAGACCCCTGGAGCGCGCCGAGCGTAGCGCTGGCGCACGTGTGCAGCACTCCGAACTGAAGGCACGGCAGCAAGCTGGCGGTGAGCGTCGAGGCGCTGACCTTGCCGTCTGGCACCTCGTGTTCCACGGCGAAGGTGGCCCTGCCCTCGACGTCGAGCGAGTAGGCGCGCTTGCCGAGCCCCCCGGCGATCCAAATGCCGGGCGCCGGAGCCGGCGCGATACCGAACGCGAGGCGTGCGCCGCCCGCGACGCGCGCGCGGAACGGCTCACTGGGTTTTTCGGGCGCTGGCGCTGGAGCTGGCGTTTCGATCTTCGGCGCGGGTTCGGGGGCTGGCGGCGGCGGCTCGGGCTTCGGCGCGGGTTCGGCCGCAGCTTTGGGTGGCTTCGGTTGATTCGCGCGCACGGGGTCGATGGCGATGGCGACGGCGAGCGCCAGCGTGCGCGCGAGCTCTCCGCAGTTTCCCGCGGCCGAGCTCAGATTGCGCTCCCCCTGCACCGCGCCCGAACGGTCCTTGAGCTGCACCAGAGCCTCCAGCGTTCCCGAGCGCTCGGAGATCTTCACGAACAAGAGCTCTTCGGCGGTGTCGCTGAACGGCGGGTACCCGAGCTCGGCTTCGACGGCGCCTTCGAGCTCGGCGCGATCCGGGCAGCCTTCGGCGCCGGCGAGCTCGTAGCGTAGTCGAACGTGCTTGGGAGGATCCGGCGTGGCGCTCGCCGTCAGGCTCGCGAGCAGCGTCGCGCCGAACCACGGCCACGGCCTCATGATAGCGGCAACGGTGCGTGCTTTGCGTGCGGCATTCATGTCCGACTCGCTGCGCGCCCGCGTCGCTCAAGCCCGCGCGAGGTGCGCGACAGCGCGATCTGCGCTGAGCAAGAAGGCCCGAATCGCCTTGTCGAGGTGGGGCAGTGGCGTGTCCTCGAGCCGCGTGTGGCTGATGCCGGGCGAGGACTGGGCGAAGACCATGGCCGTCGGCAAGACGCCCGCCATCTCCGACGCGTCGTGGAGCGGCCCCGAGGGGAGCTCGGGTGCGCTGCCGGTCACCTCCTTCACGCTCTTTCGCACGAAGCCCATGAGCGTCTCGTCGAACAAGCGAGGCGTGATGCGGATGAGCGGGCTCCAACTCACCTCCACGCGGTGCTTCTTGGCGGCGGCTCGCGAGGCCTTCTTCGCGCCCGCCAACATGCGCGCGAGGATCTTGGCGTCGAGCGCCCGAAGGTCGATGGAGATGTCAGTGGCGCCCGGCACGGCGGTAACGAAATTCGGCTCGACCTTCACGACTCCTGCCGTGGCCACCACGCGCGTTCGAGGCGTCTTGCCGGACAGTGAAATGGCCAGCTTTTCGGTCTCCAGCGCGAACTCGGCGGCCGCGAGGAACGCGTCCTTCCTGAGGTGCAGCGGGGCTGCGCCCGAGTGGGCGGCTTGGCCCACGAAGCGGAGCTGGTGCCGCTCGACGCCCATCGTTCCGAGCACGACGCCCACGGGCTTCTTCAGTGATTCGAGCACTGGCCCCTGCTCGATGTGGAGCTCGAGGTACATGGCCGCGGCGAGTCGATCGAGCTCGGCTTTGGCGCGGCGCATGCGGCCGAGCTCGATCCCGTTCTCCTTCAGCGCGGCGGGTAGCGCGACGCCGTTGCGATCGACCAGGTGCGACAGCTCCTTCTTCGCGTCCAGCGTCCCGGCCGCGGCGGCCGAGCCGGTGAGGCTACGACCGAAGCGGGCGCCTTCTTCGTCTGCCCAGTCCACGAGATGAAGCGTCACGGGCGGTGGCTCACCGAGCGCGGCGTAGCGCCTCAAGACTTCGAGTCCGCCGAGCACCCCGAGGCAACCGTCGAGCCAGCCTCCGCCGGGGACCGAGTCGAGGTGGCTGCCGACGATGATGCTCTGCTTCGAGCGGCCAGGCAGTGTCGCCCAGAGGTTGCCTGCGCTGTCCCGTGTGACGCCGACGCCCACCTCGCGCTCGACCTTCTCGCTGAACCAGGCGCGGGCCTTGCGCCACACGGGCCCCCACGCGACCCGCTGGGCGCCGCGTTCGTCTTCGCTGAGGCGCCGGAGCGCCTGGAGGTCCGAGATCACGCGCTTCGCGCTGGCAGGGGCAAGGCTCTTCATGCTCCGGAGCAGACCCCGATGGGGGTTTCACCACAAGAGGGGACGGAGGCTTGCCATCCCCGGCGTCGAATGCGAGAAGTCTGCCCATGCGCATCGGCTTCAGCCTCCTCGTGGTTTCGAACTTCACCCTGGCCTGCGGCTCCTCGACGCCGCCCGCCTCTTCTGCCGGAGAAACTCCGCCAGCGGAGAGCGCGGCACCCGAGGCCACGCCGCCCGCCGAGAGCGCCAAGAGCGAGGCACCTGCGCCTTCGGCGACTCCGGCCGAGACGCCGGCGCCGGCGCCGAAAGCATCGGCTGCGCCTGCCGAGGCGCCCGCGCCCGCGGCCTTCAGCAAGGAAGAAGAAGCCGAGTGGAAGAAGGGCGAAGCGAAGCTCGGCGAGGCCGCCAAGAAAGCTGGCAAGGCTTGCGGCGCGACGCTCACCGCGACCCTGCCGAAGGACCGCTGGACGGGCAAGGTGCTCGCGGCGAGCGGGCCCGACGCTCTCGCCGGCGGCGGGCTTCCGGTCTGCGTCGCGGGTCTCGATGCAGTCGCCGACGTCTGCAAGAAGGACGCGAAGCTGAAGAAGGCCTTCGCAGGTTGGATCAAAGAGTATCGCTGTTGGCCGGCGGCCGGTCCCTCGGTGGGCACCTCCAACGAAGCGTTCGAGCTCGCGTTCCTGCTGCCCGGTCGCACCGCCGCGGACTACAAGAAGATGGCCGCGGAATCCCTGGAAGCGAGCCTGAAGGCCGCCGCCAAGTAGTGCATCACGGCGCTCGCGCGAGCGCCGTGCCTGCGAGCTCGGAGGCGAGCGTCACCAGGATCTCGTGCGGGTCGCTGGTGCGCAGGGTGGGCAGCGCCACGAGCGGTGTTTTCGCGCGCGTGAGACCTTTCAGGCGCTCGAGGGCGTGCTCGGTTTGGGCCGCCCGGGCGCGATACTCTTCCTGATAAGCGCCGAGGGCCGCGTCGAGGCTCGGCTCTTCCGCGCGACGGGCATGCAAGCTCCCGAGCCAATCCGGCGTGCGCTCAACGGCGCGGTTCAGGAGCAGCGCGGCCGGAGCGAGCGAACGCTCCGAGAGCTCACCCAGCAGAAACTCGGCGTCGTCGAGGGAGCTCCCCGACGGTCCGGTGACGATCACGTAACGCGTCGAGCGCGCGTGGATGCGCCGCTCCACGCTGTGCACGAGCCCCAGCCACTTCTCGCGCACCGGGAGGAACTCGGAAAACAGTGCGGCGATGTCTCGGATCGCTTTCACCCCCACGAGGTTCGAGACCAGATGTCCGACGCGCTTTCGCCCCCAGGCGAGCAGGCCGCGTTCGTCCGGGCGATCCTCGATGGTGGCGCCAGCGAGCTTGGAGAGCCCCACCATCCACTCGAGCGTCCGCGCTTCCAGCATGCGGCCGAGCCGCCCCGGGTAGTCCAAGAACTCGAGGGCGTGCCGCGAGGGCGCCGTGTCGAGCACCACCTCGTCGTAGCGGCCCGAGCCGAGCTCGTGATCGATGAAGGCGACGCTGATGAGCTCGTGTACGCCGGCGAGAGCGCTGGACAGCTCGCGGTACATTCCGTTCTGGAACACGCGTTCCCGCGCGGCGGGGTCGTCGAACAGCCAGTTCACGAACAGGTCCACCGACCCACGAGCGTCGGGCATGCGCGCGAAGAGCTCGGTGCCGTCGACCTGGATGGGACACGCCTCGATGCCGATGCGCACGCCGAGCGCGTCGGCGAGGCGCCGGGCCGGATCGACGGTCACGACCAGCGTGCGCCGGCCGTGCCGCGCGAGCCCGAGCCCGAGCGCCGCGGACGTGGTGGTCTTGCCCACGCCGCCCCCACCCACGACCACGGTCAGCGCCGCCCGGGTCGTCACGCGCGCGCCTCCAAGAACCCCGCGAGCTCCCGGGCGCCGGGGTCCCGGAAGAGCTCGGGGATTTCCACGACGCGCGCGCCGTCGATGCTGCCGAGCGCAGTCAGTGCCAGCACGGCGTCGGCGCCGATCTCCGCGTCCTCTCCCAACGCGTGCGCGAGCGGCGCCCAGGCCGCATCACGCGCGGCGGCCGCTCTTGCGCCCGAGAGCTCGTCGCGGGTCGGCTTGCGGGGAACGCGGTTCACCACCACCAGGTCGGGTTTCCGTCCGAGCTCGTGCTCGAAGCGAAAGACCAGCTCGCGGGTTTCGGCGGCGACGACCGGCTCGGCCGTGGAAACGACGACCAGCGCGCTCCGTTCGTCGGACAGCACCTCGTCTTGGATGGCGCGACACATCTTGGCCGCGGGGCCCACGTGGAGGAACCGTTCGGCCATGCTGGGGACGCGCAGCCAGTCCACCGCGTGGCCCGTGGCCGGGAGATCGACGAAGACCCGACCGCCGCTCCCCTTCGCCAAGCTCCGCACGCGGTCGAGGGCTACGAGCTCGCGCACCGCGGGCACCGCCTGGAGCACGCGCTTGAGCGTCCTCTGCTTGACCACGAGCTTGCCGAGGAGCTTGCTGCCAAGCATCCCGGCGATGGAGGTCGAGAGCGCGTCGAGGTATTCGACGACGAGGGAGCTCACGCCTTCGCGCTCGGTTCCCAAGGCGCGCTGGGCGCCGGCGGCGTCTTCGAATTCGACCAGAACCGCGCTCCCGCTCCGGTCGGCTTCGGCTCGCGCGAGTGCAGCGGCGACGCTGCTCTTACCGACGCCGCCCTTCCCGGTGACGAAGACCACGCGCTTCGGCGCTAGACCCACGATCGCCTTCTACGGCTGCTCGGCCGCGAGAGCCATCAGGAACTCGGGCCCGGGCGGAAGACCGGTGAATTCTGCGCCGGGGCGATCGCTCTATCGCCGGTGGAGGACTTCCGACTATGCTCGCCGGCTTCGGAGGGTTCATCGATGCGATTGTCTCGTTTGACCGTTGGGCTGGGGATGGTGTGCGTGGTGACGGCGCTCTTGGCCTGCAAGAAGAAGGAAGAGTCCTCGAGCAGCGGCTCCACCAGCTCCGCCGCCGGCGGCGGTGAGACGGGCGTGCCGGAGTGCGACGAGTACCTGACCAAGTACGAGAAGTGCTTGAAGGAGAAGGTGCCGGCCGTCGCGCGTCCCGCCATGGAAGACAGCTTCAAGAAGACCCGCGAGACCTACAAGAACCTGGCCTCGAACCCCACCACCAAGTCGGGCATGGCCCAGGGCTGCAAGCAGGCGCTCGAGACGGCCAAGACCGCCATGAGCAGCTACGGCTGCACCTGGTGAGCCACGCCGCGCCCCAGGCTCAAGCGCCGGGGGCCAGCAGCCGGAAGCACTCGTCGGAGCCCGTCACCTTGCCGATGGGCTCGAACGCGTAACCGGGATCGTCCCCGAGCGCTTCGCGGAGCGCTCGGGTCAGCAAGATCTCGCCGGCCTTGGCGGTGTCTTCGCCCAGCTTGCTGGCCGCGTTCACTTCGCGGCCCCACACGTCGTCGTCCCCGATCCGCAGCACGCGACCCGTGCCGATGCCGACGCAGAGCAGGATCTGATCCTCCGGTCGGCGACGCTGGTTCACGTGCGCACACGCTCGCTGCATCGCGAGAGCGCACTCGACCGCGCGGCGCGGGCGCCGGAAGAGCAGCATCAAGCTGTCCCCTTCGGTCTTGAGCAGGAGGCCGTCGTGCTCGAACACGATGGGGCGGAGCAGAACCTGGTGCTCCCAGATCACCTGCAAGAAGTGGATGATCCCGAACTCGGCCACGTTGCGCGAGAAGCCGGCGAGATCGGTGAACATCACCGTCCAGTCTTCGCCGAACAGGTCCCAGATGCGCTGATCGATCTGGTCGATGTCGGCGCCGGTCTTGGCGCGGGCCTCGATGAGCTTCCACAGGCGGGTGCTCGAGCGGTCCAGCTGGTCCATGCGTCGAGGCTACGTGAGCGCGGGGCGGTTTTCGACAGGCTCGGAGCGAGCTCGGCGCGTGGCGGCAGGGCAGGAGTGACGGCGTGCGGGTTCTGAGCCACCCTCTCGCCCATGAGCACCCGCATCGGGCACCTCTTTCGTGCGAGTCTTCGTCTGGCGCTGCTCTGCATCGTCGCGCTCGCGTGGTTCTCCTGCCTCACTCCGTCGCGGGAGGCTCGAGCCTGCGGCATGTTCGTGCCGAGCCTTCGCGTGAAGGCGCCACCCCGGCTCGACCAGGAGCGCACGCTCATCCTGTGGGACGCCGCGGGCCACCGCCAGCACTTCGTACGCGAGGTGCGTTTCACCAACACGGGTGAGCTGCCGTTCGGGTTCATCGTCCCGACGCCGTCTCGGGCCGAGGTCGGCGAGGTGAAGACCGCGCCGTTCGACCAACTGGAGACGCGTTTCGGCCACACGCTGCTCGAGACGCCCGGAGCGTTCGACGGACGGGTGGGCGGCAAGGGCAGTGGGGAGGGCTTCGGGCGCGGCGCACCCGGCGGCGCCGCGCCGGCCGTCACCGTCCTCGAGAAGAAGCGCATCGGTGACTTCACGAGCTTCGTGCTCAGCGCGACCGACGCCAAGGCCCTGGCCGATTGGCTCAAGAAGAACCAATTCCGAGCCACCGAGGCCGGCCAGAAATGGATCGAGCGCTACGTGCGGCGCGGCTTTTTCTTCGTAGCGCTGCGCTACGAAGGCAAGAAGCAGAAGAAGGAGGAAGCGGCCGGTCTCGTGAGCCGAACGCTGCGCCTGTCGTTCGACAGCCCGCTCCCCTACTACCCCTACGAAGAGCCCACGGATGCCCCCGTCGAAGAAGGGCGCG
>Ga0268298_10003927_pt1 | contig 14810 bp, 10 predicted proteins | sample WWTPWeurt_MetaG_FD_194462 | JGI IMG/M metagenome (GOLD analysis project Ga0268298, IMG submission 194462) | Activated sludge microbial communities from WWTP in Nijmegen, Gelderland, Netherland - WWTP Weurt | ecosystem: Engineered > WWTP > Aerobic digester > Activated sludge | place... | reverse complement strand
CGGATCGCCTGCGCCAGGTGTTCCTGAACCTCACCGAGAACGCCGTGAAGTTCACCCCGCAGGGCGGCAGCGTGACGCTCTCGGCGGTGGAGGGCATCGATCCTCGCGATCACGAGGGCGTCGTGCTCATCGCGCACCTGCACCGCGCGGTGGAGATCCGCATCGCAGACACGGGCGTGGGCATCCCGCGGGGCGAGCGCGATCGCGTGTTCGCGCCTTTTTACCAGGTCGATCAGTCGTCGACGCGCGAGCAGGGCGGCACGGGGCTCGGCCTCGCGATCGTGAAGCGGCTCGTGGACGCGCACAACGGGATGATCCGCATCGAGGACAACGAGCCGAACGGCACCGTCTTCGTCGTCACGTTGCCCTGCGCGGACGACTCGCACTCGATGCCTCCGGCGGGCGCCGACGATTCGCACGACGGCCACGGCGACGCGGTCCCCCCGATCTTCCAGTAGACCTCCGGCATGCGGTCGAGCGAGCTCGAAAGGATCCGCGGGCTCTCCGAGATCTTCGCATCGCGGAGCGCCGACGTTGCGGCAGCCACTGGGGCGCGGAGCGCCGACGTTGCGGCAGCCACCGGGGCGCGGAGCGCTGACGGCACGCCGGGCCGCGTGATCGTGGGGATCGGCGACGATGCAGCGGTGCTCGCGGGGTGCGCGGAGCCGCTCGTGTGGACCATCGACGCGGCCGTGGAGGGCGTTCACTTTCGGCGCGCGTGGCTCTCGTTCGAGGACATCGGGTTTCGATCGACGATGGCCGCGGTGAGCGATCTCGGGGCCATGGGGGCGGAGCCTTTGGGCGTGCTGTCCGCGCTCATCCTCCCGGACGACGTGAGCGATGAGGCGCTCTTCGCGATCGCGCGCGGGCAGCGCGAAGCGGCCGAGATCTGCGGCACCCTCGTGATCGGCGGCAACCTCGCGCGAGGCCGCGAGCTCTCGATCACGACGACGGCGCTCGGGCGTGCGGCAGCCGCTGGGGGATGGAGTCCTGACCAAGCGCGGGCGCTCCGGCGATCGGGGGCGAAGCCGGGCGACGGGCTGTGGCTCCTCGGGCCCGTGGGCCTCGCTGCGGCGGGCTTGCGATGGCTTCAATCGAGGGGCGGCGCTGCGGGGGTCCCGGAGGGCGTGGAGCCTGGCGCGGGGCTCCCGGAGAGCGCGGAGCTTCGAGCGTGCGTCGAGGCATGGAGGAGGCCTCGCGCGCGCATCGCCGAAGGTCTTTCGCTGCGCGGCGTGGCCTCCGCGGCGGTGGACGTGTCCGATGGCCTCGCGCGCGACGTGGGGCACGTGGCGCGCGCGTCGGGCGTGATCGTCGTGATCGAAGCGAGCGTCTTCGACGATGCGATCGACGACGCCGGCGATCCCCTCGCGCGCTCGATCTTGCGCGGAGCGTCCGCGGCGCTCGGGCGTGCGCGGCCGCCGCTGGGGGACGGAGTCCCGACGCTGCGGGAGCCGCTGGGGGACGGAGTCCCGACGCTACGCGCGCTGGATCTCGCGCTCTTCGGGGGCGAAGACTACGCGATCGCCTTCACGTCAGAGGCTGGTGAGAGCGTCCCTGGCGCTGTGCGGGTGGGCTCGGTGGAGGCGCCCGGTGATCGAGCGCCTGGCGTCTTCGTTCGAGAGAACAAGGGATCTCTCCGCGCCCTCGACGAGCGCGGGTTCGATCACTTCGCCAGCGCGTGAGCGCTCAGTGGCACTCGCTCGGCGAGTCGAAGCCCGCGAGCGCCGACCGGATCTGCGCGAGGCCCGCGGAGCGCGACGTGGTGCCCGCCTTCACGAGCTTCGCGATCCCGGGGCAAACGGCGGCGGCGGAGGCGGCCTTCGACTTGGCGACCGCGGTCTTGCCCGACTTGGAGATCGCCGCGAGCGCGCTGCAACAAGCGTCGATCGACTCGTGCTTCGTCGGCGTGTTCGTCGCCGTCACGACGGGCTGAGGCGTCGCGGGAGCGCCGCTCGCTCCGGGGGCACCGCTCGGATCTTCCGTCGCCGTCGCGGTGGCCGTCGGCGTCGGAGCGACGGCGGCGGCGGTGCTCGAAGGCACCGGGATCACGGCCGGATCCTCGCTCTTCTTGCAACTGACGGCGGCCAGGCTGCCGGCGAGGAGGAGACCCATCAACCACTGCGCGGAGCTCGAGCGTTTCATGGCGCCCGTTTTACCGTTGACGGCCATCGATTGTCACGTATCCCGGCACGATTCGCTGCTTCGTCAGTGGACGCCGCCGGAGAGCCACGCGTAGCCAGGCACCAGCACCTCTTCCGGGGACGCGCCGCCTTGCGTCGCGGGGCCCGTGCCGCGGCCGTTCTCGGACTTGGGGAGACGGAAGCCGTGATCCCCGAACACGAAGAGCAACGTGCGCGGCGGCAGGCTCTCCAGGAAGCGCGCGAGCACCGTCGCGACCTCGTCGGCGATCGCGTCGAGGCGCTCTTCGTAAGGGGCGCCGGCGTTGCGAAGCCGCGCCTCCACGAGGTCGAGCTTCATCACCTCGCGAGAGCCCACGCGCTCCCGACGAAGGGTCGCGATCGCTCGGCCGCGCGCGATCTCGGGATCGGGCTGGCTCGGCGGCTCCACGTCACGCAGCGCCTCCGGACCGCGCGCGAGCAGCGCCATCTGCATGCTCGTCGTCGTGGGCAGCGCGGACCACAGGAGCATCCGATCGACGCACACGCCGTTCGCCGTGGAGCGAGCGCGGAGCTCGGCGGACACGCGCTCCCCGAGGTCGTAGCTCATCGAGTCGACGAGCAGGAGCTTCACGCCGCGGGCGCCGTTGAGCCGCGCGATGCGGGCCGCGATCTCGGGGGCGTCGAACGTCATCATCGGGCGCTTGTTGGTCACGCGCATCGCGGAGAAGGCGTCGACGTACGAGTGCTCGAACGCCTGCGACCACGTGTCGATCACGTTGCGGACGGCGCCGTCGGCCTCGCCGCGAGCCACCGCGCCGAGCAGCGGCACGTACCTCGTCATGAAGAGCTGCTCGATCACGCGCACGGGCTTGGGGCCGCGGGCCGCGTCGAGCTCGATCGCCTGGTTGCGCCACTCCGCGGTGCTCACCACGCGCGCGGCGCCGGCGTCGCGGGCCCGAGCCACGAGCGTGGCCGTCTCGCCGACGACGTCCTCCGGACGAGGCCTCGCGGGCGGAGCTTCGTGATCCTCGGCGTGCCCGAGATCGGGATCGTCGTGCGACGCGCGGGGCTGCGCGTCGTGCGCGTGCGCCGAGCGGCGGTGCGTGCCGTGCGCGTGCGCGTCGTGCGCCTCGTGATCCGAAGGCTCGGGGGCCGGCTGGGCGCGGCGCTTCGTGCCCTTCAAGATGCCCGACTTGAGCTGCGTCCCGGCGCCGTCCTCGGGGCGGTCTTCGGGCAGAGAGATCTTCGCCGGCCGAGGCGCGGGCTCCGCGACGGCGGGGGGCGGCGGCGTCACCCGGCGATTCTCGGGCATCGCGCGCACGTCGTGCATGTCGCGCAGCGCCGGCCCCTCGGGGCTCAGCGCCGACCTTCGCGACGACACGGCCGCGGGGGCGGGCGTCATGTCGAACGGATCCGAAGCGGGCTCGCGCGAGGCTTCGATCCACGTCGCCTCATCGACGGCGGGCGGCGGCGCGGCGGGCGCGGCGCGACCCTCGGCGGCGAGCAGCTTCTCCAGCGGCATCGGGGCATACGCGGCGACGGTGCGATCTGCGTCGCTCGCGAGGATCACCACCGGCAGCTCCGCCGTGGCCCTCGTCCACGCGAGCAGCGCGGCGCTGTCGTCCACGTTGAGGCGCCCCTCCGGATCGGTCAGCTCCGACAGCGGGGGCAGCGCGATCGCGAGCCCCGAGGTGCCGAGCGCGCGCGCCCGGAACACCTGATCGCGGATGCACGACGCGAGCTCCGCGTCGACGCCGATGGCCGCGGGGAGCGCCCCGCGCGTGGCGAGCTCTCCTTCGACCGCGTCATCGATCCGGCGCCGCAGCCCGTTCGGCGCGAGCGGTCCGGCGGACGCGCCGACGACGAGGAACTTGCGCGACGAGAGGTCGGTGCACACATCGGGGACCAGCGCGGAGGCGACGAAGCGCATTTCGCCGAGCGGGAGTGCGAGGGGACGGGACGACGGAACCTGCGAGAGCCGCATGGGGTCGACCGGATGCCAGGTTTCGATCCGATGGGCCGAGTTTTCTGCGGACGGATTCACAAACTTGACCGTCCTCCCATCCCCTGATCGTGCGACTGGCGCCCCCCGCGCGCGTCCTCAAATGGACGCCCGTTCGCTCGCCCGGCCCATTCGCGGCGAGCCTCGACCGGGGCGGGGACAGGGAGCATCCCCGGTCACCGCCCGCTCCCGACCTCGGACATTTCCCGTCACACCGCGAGGAGGATTTCTCCAACGTCGGGACGTGGAAGCAGTACGGAGTGAGGAGCGTTGCTCGACGGTCCGCCGGTCGCGCTGCCGGTGACCTGTCGAACAAAAAGAGGCCTCCTGGCAAATCGCCTCGGGCCTCGATCGTCTGGACAGAACAGGGGCTCTCGCCGCCTCATGCGGCGCGAGCCCGGTCCCCAATTGGAGGAAGTCAAACATGATGTCGAACGTGTCGCGCCGAGCTCTCGGGTGGGGTTCTTTCTTCTTCGTCTGCTCCGCGAGCCTGATGGCGGACGCAAAGCCCACCTACGGTGAAGGCAGCGTGCTCGCCACCATCTCGCCCGAAGCCGAATACTGCGCCGGTGAGCCCGGCTGCAACGGGGGTTTCCCCGAAGGCGTCGCTGTCTCGGGGAACCGCGTCTACGTCGCCGGTCCGGCGACCCTGGGCACCGCGGGCAAGGGACCGAGCGTCGTGACAGTGCTCCGCCGCTCCACCGGCGAGCTGCTCGACGAGATCCCGATCGAAGGCGAGAATACTGCCTTTGAACACGCCCTGAGCGGCATCACGGTGGACGGCGACGGCAACGTCTATGTCCTCTCCACGCAGCTCGGCGTCGTCCGCATCGAGCGCCACGGTCACCACTACCAACAGGCATCGTATTCTGCCCCTCTCCCCGATCTCCCCGTCTGCGTCCCCGCGGGCCCCACGCCCTGTTCGCCGACCTTCATCGATCTGCCCCCCATCTCCAACGAGATGACCTTCGATGAGGACGGCTTCCTCTACGTGACAGACTCTCTCCAGGCGACGATCTTCCGCGTCGCGCCCGGCGGCGGCGCGATGGAGCCCTGGTTCCAGAGCCCAAAGCTGGCGGGCAACCTCGGCGCCCCGCTCCCGTTCGGCGCCAACGGGATCAAGGTGAGCCCGGACCGTCAGCACCTTTATGTGATCGAGACGTTCGACCCTACGGACGCCTCGACAGGCTTCGTTTACCGACTCCCGCTCGTCGAGCAGCCCGATCCGGAGGACCTCGAGGTCTTCGCGTCGTTCGGCGGGTTCCAGGTGCCCGACAGCCTCGTGTTCGGGGAGTCCGGCAAGCTCTACGTGACGCTCGCGGGCATCAGCCAGATCGCTGTCCTCAACACCAGCGGCGCCGAGGTCCGGCGCATCACCGGCCCGGCCGGCAGCCCCATCCCGTTCGATGGCCCCGCGACGATGGCCTTCGACGACGCGAAGAAGTCGCTCCTCGTCGCCAACCACGCGATCTTCGGGTCGCCGGATCACTACGCGATCCTCCGCGTCTACGTGGGCGAGAAGGGCGATCCGTACCCGGACGTCGACGTCGACTTCGGCGACGATGACTGCGGTCACGACAACGACTGAGCGCCCGCTCGCGGCGCCGTGACGTCCGCCTCCGCGGCGCCGCCTCGCTCCCCTCCCCTCGCGCTCCCCACCTTCGTCGCTACTCGCGGTACACGGGCGTCGCGCCCGGGTGCAGCGGGTAGAGGCCGCGCTCCGCGACCTCCGCCGCGCTCTTCGCCGGCGTCCCCAGATCCCACTCCAGATACAGCTTGTCGCCGTCGAAGCACCCGAAGCTGGTCGAGATGCACAGCAAGGGCTCGCGATCGATCGCGTAGCCGGCCCGCGCCACGTCGTGCCCGTACACCGCGACCCGCGCCGTCGGGAGGATCGCACGGAGGAACGCGTAGCCGCGCTCGCTCGACGTCGTCCGCGCCCACAGGAGCGCCGCCAGCGTCGCCCGCGCTGCCGAGTCCGCGAGCGTGAGATCCAAAAAGCCGTCGAGCGGCAGCTTGTCGAGATCGTCGGCGCGCTCGATCGCGGCGTGCGGCGCGGCGTGCAGCATCACGAGCCCCGCCTTCGGCGCGACAGCGACGAACGGCCAGGTGCGCATCCACGCCTTCATCGCGCGCGTCTGCGCGGGGCCCAGGAGCTCCTCGAGCCGCCGCGCCTCGTCCGGGAAGAACTTCGCGACGACGGGCCCGCCGACGTGCGCGTGCTCGTGGTTGCCGAGCAGGTAGTGAACGCGCCCCGGGTGGCGATCCGCGAGCTTCTTCGCCTTCTCCAGGAGGCCCTTCGAGTCGCCGCGATAATACGATCCGAGGTACTCCGGCCAGTCGCTCGTCGAGAGCTCCGGCCCGTGCACGAGGTCGCCGGTGATCACGAGCACGGCGCCCTCCGGACGCATCGCGGCGCGCTCGTAGATCTCTTCGATCAGCTCGAAATCGCCGACGTTGCCCTGCAGATCGGTCGACACGATGAGCCGACCCCGATCGGGCAACGTGACGACGCGACGCACCGGTCCGGCCATGGAGTCCCCAAGAAATGCCGCGGACGGGCTGCTTGGCGCAAGCATCCTCTGGGGCTACGCTCGCCTCCCCCTATGAATCAGAGCCTTTCCGCGTGGGTTCGCGAGGTCGCCCGACAAACCCAGCCGGAAAAAATCGTCTGGTGCGACGGCTCGGAGGAGGAGAACGGGCGCTTGATCGCCGAGATGCTCGCGGACGGCACGCTGATCGAGCTGAATCCGAGCGCGCACCCGGGCTGCTACCTGCACAGGAGCCACCCGACCGACGTCGCGCGCACCGAGCACCTCACGTTCATTTGCTCGGAGAACGAAGGCGATTGTGGCCCCACGAACAACTGGATGTCGCCCGAGGACGCGCGCCGGAAGGTGGGGCCGCTGTTCGACGGCGCGATGAAGGGCCGCACGATGTACGTCGTGCCGTACCTCATGGGGCCCGTCGGATCGCCCTCCGCGAAGGTCGGCGTCGAGATCACCGACAGCCCCTACGTCGTGGCGAACATGCGGATCATGACGCGGATGGGCGGCGTCGCGCTCGATGCGCTCGGCGATTCGACCGACTTCTGCCGCGGGCTTCACTCGCTCGGGGACCTCGATCCGAGCCGTCGCTTCATCTGCCATTTCCCGAGCGAGGGCCTCATCTGGAGCGTCGGATCCGGGTACGGCGGCAACGCGCTGCTCGGCAAGAAGTGCTTCGCGCTGCGCATCGCGAGCACGATGGCGAGGCGCGAGGGGTGGCTCGCGGAGCACATGCTGATCCTCGGCCTCACGAGCCCCGAGGGCGAGACGCACTACCTCTGCGCGGCTTTCCCCAGCGCTTGCGGCAAGACGAACCTCGCGATGCTCGTGCCGCCCGCGTCGATGCCCGGATGGAAGATCACCACCGTCGGCGACGACATCGCGTGGCTGCGCGTCGGCGAAGACGGGCGCCTCTGGGCGATCAACCCGGAGGCCGGCTTCTTCGGCGTGGCGCCGGGCACGAGCTCGAAGACGAACCCGAACGCGCTCGCGACAGTGCAGAAAAATTCGATCTTCACCAACGTCGCGATGACGAAGGACCGCGCGCCGTGGTGGGAGGGCATGGATGGCCCCGTCCCCGACGCGCTCACCGACTGGCGCGGCGAGCCCTGGACGCCCGCGAAGGGCGAGCCCGCGGCGCACCCGAACAGCCGCTTCACCGCGCCCGCGTCGCAGTGTCCGTGCATCTCGCCCGCGTTCGACGCCAAGGAAGGGGTGCCCATCTCGGCCATCATCTTCGGCGGTCGCCGCGCCAAGATCGCGCCCCTCGTGCTCGAGGCGACGAGCTGGGATCAAGGCGTCTACCTCGGCGCGACGATGGCCTCGGAGACGACGGCTGCGGCCACGGGGAAGGTCGGCGTCGTGCGGCGCGACCCGATGGCGATGCGCCCCTTCTGTGGGTACAACATGGCCGATTACTTCGCGCACTGGCTCGAAATGGGGCGAGATCGGCCGAGGTTCCCGAAGGTGTTCCACGTGAACTGGTTCCGGCGCGACGACGCGGGGAAGTTCTTGTGGCCTGGCTTCGGCGACAATCTGCGCGTGCTCCAGTGGATCGTCGGTCGCGTCACGGGCGCGTCCGCGGCCCGCGAGACGCCGATGGGGCTCGTGCCTTCGGACGGCGCGCTCGATCTCAAAGGCCTGGATTTGAAGCCCGAGGCGCTCCGCGAGCTCTTCGACGTCGATCGCGAAGGGTGGCTCGGCGAGGCGCGCGAGCGCGACGATTTCCTCCGGAGCTTCGGCGATCGGACGCCGGAGGCGCTGCTCGCAGAGAACCGGGCGCTCGGCGAGCGGCTCGCGTCGAGCTGACGAGATCGGCCGGAGCAACCGGCATTTCCGGCGCGGCAAACCTTGCGCTGTCGGTTGCTTCGCGGGGCTCGCGCGCGGTGGTAAAGACCGGCGCATGTCGACCGCTGCCGCTGCGGACGCTGCCGCAACCTCGAAGAGCTCCTCCTTCTTTCGAACGCGCCTCGGATCGGCCCTCGCGGTGCTGCCGCTCGGCGTGTGGACGGTCATCCACCTCTGGAACAACCTCGCGGCGTACCGCGGGGCCAAGGCGTGGCAAGAGGCCGTCACCGACTACAAGCACGGGACCTCGCAGCTCGTCACGGGCTTCCTCGTGCTCGCGCCGCTCTTGATCCACACGATCTGGGGCATCGGCCGCATGCGCCAGACGCGCATGAACGTCGGCAAATACAGCTATTTCTCCAACTGGAAGTTCTTGCTCCAGAGGCTCAGCGCGCTCGGCGTGCTCGGCTTCCTCGGCGCGCACATCTGGCTCGCGATGCTGCACCCGCGGCTCGTGGAGGGCCACGCGGAGAGCTTCCGCGACATCGCCGGTGAGATGGCGCACAACCCGCCGACGCTCATCGTCTACGCGCTCGGCACGCTCGGCGTCTCGTACCACCTGGCGAACGGGCTCCACACGTTCGCGATGGCGTGGGGCATCGTCACGAGCCGCCGCGCCTTGAAGCAGCTCGAGGGCCTCGCGTACGTGACGTTCATCCTGTTGCTCGCGATGAGCTGGGGAGCGATCTTCGCCCTTTATTCTGCGGGATCTGCGGGCCCCAACTACTGAGCTCGCGGCTCTCTCGCGCCGACTCAGGTTCGCTTCGCTAGGCCGAGATCCAGCGGTCGGAGGAGGTGAACGAGGCCGCCCATCGCCGCGACGATCGCGCACACAGCGAAGAACGCGAGCGACCCGGCCGTCGCGTCCGCGCGGCTCACGGCGATCTTGCTGAAGACGAAGACGAACGCTGCCTCGCGCACCCCGAGGCCCGCCACGCTGAGCGGCATGTACATCGAGATCATCGCCAGCGGCACGAGCACGAGCGACTCGGCGGCCGAGATCTGCGGGGCGATCGCGTCGAGCAGCACGTGGCCCGTGAGCCCCACGATCGTGTGCGTCAAGAGCGACAGCGCGAGGACGAAGACGAGCAGCGCCGGGCGCTCCACCGCGGGGAGGTTCGTCGCCCAGCGGCCGATGCGACCCGGCAAGAAGCGACCGACCTTGCGGCCCACGACAGGGATGAGCGCGATCGCGAGCGCCATCGTGAACGCCAGCGCCGCGAGCAGATCCGCGCGCATCACGCCGGGGAGCGGGTGCAGGAGCAGCCCCACGGCGCCGAGCGTGAAGAGCCCCGCGAGCCCGAAGAAGCGCTCCAGCGCGACGACCATGTACGAGCCGAGCGGGCCTTCGAACGAGCCGCGCGTCGCGTGGCCGCGGAGCACATCGCCCGTCACGTTGCCCGGGACGAACGTGTTGTAGAAGAAGCCCACGAGCTGCGCGCGCGAGAGGAACGACAGCTTGGGGATGTCCCTGGCCCCGTACGCCGCGAGCAGCACGCGCCACCGGAACGCCGCGACGACGAGGTTCGCGAGCGTGAGCGCCGTCGCGAGGATCACCGCGGTGACCGAGAGCCGCCCCACCGCGCCGAAGAGATCGGCCACGGACATGCGCGCGAACGTGTAGCCGAGGGCGCTCACCGTCACGAGGATCTTCACCCCGAGGACGAGGCGCGCGCGGCCCTTCGCGGAAGCGGCTCGCTCAGGCGCGGCGGCGTCGCTCTCGGTGGGATCGTTCGCGTCCACGCGCGGCAGGATAGCGGGAAGCGCGCTCGCGGAAGGGCGCTGCGCGGCGAGCGACGGATGCTGCGACACCCGCTGGGGGACGGAGTCCCGACGCTCCGACACCCGCTGGGGGACGGAGTCCCGACGCTCCGACACCCGCTGGGGGACGGAGTCCCGACGCTGCGGCACATCGATGTCCGGGATGTCGGAGACGTCGGCGGTGGGAGAGGCGGGGATCACTTGCGCACCCGGCGAGGCTCGAGGTTGTAACGGACGATGCACCGGAGCGCGGAGACGCCGTCCTTCCAGTTGATCTTCTTGCCCTCGGCGTACGTGCGGCCCGAGTAGCTCACGGGCACCTCGTAGAGGCGGACCCCGAGGCGCGCGACCTTGGCCGTGAGCTCGGGCTCGATGCCGAAGCGGTTCTCCTGGAGCGAGATCTGCTCGATCACCTCGCGGCGGAAGACCTTGTAACAGCACTCCATGTCCGTGAGGTTCAGGTTGGAGAACATGTTCGAGAGCGTCGTGAGGAGCTGGTTGCCGAGGAAGTGCCAGTAGTAGAGGACGCGGTGCGTCTCGCCGATGAAGCGCGAGCCGAACACCACGTCCGCGCGGCCGTCGAGGATCGGCGTGAGCAGGCGCGGGTACTCGGACGGGTCGTATTCGAGATCGGCGTCCTGGATGAGGAGGATGTCGCCCTCGGCGCGCGTGAGGCCGGTGCGGATCGCGGCTCCTTTGCCCTGGTTTCGCTCGTGGTAGAGGACGCGCAGGTGCGGGCGCTGCGCGGCGAGGGAGGCGAGCAGATCGCGCGTGCCGTCGGTGGAGCAGTCGTCCACGCACACGATCTGGCGCTCGACGCCCTCGGGGAGCCTCGCGTTCTCGACGCGGCCGATGACGCGCTCGAGGTATTTGATCTCGTTGTAGACCGGGATGACGACGCTCAGCGTGGGCATGATTTCTCGGGGAAAAGAGGCTCGATCGTGCGCGTGACGAGGGGCTACTTCGCCGCGGGGAGCGGGCCTGTGTGGATCGCCTGGAGGCCGCCGGCGCCCTCGATCGTGTAGACGACGTCCTTGCCCACGGTCGTGAACGACACGTTCGCGGGCGTCTCCAGGATGCCTTCGAGCACGGGCTCTTCGATGTTCGAGAGGTCGAAGATCTTCAAGCTCGCGCCGCCCGAAGCGACGAACGCGATGTCGCCCGCGATCGCGAGGTGCTGCGCGCCGCCGAGGTCGTCGCTCGACCAAACGAGCACGGGGGCGAGCGGATCCGTCGCATCGAAGACGACGAGGCGCGTGACGGCGTTGCTGTTCGCGCCCTCGAAGTCGAAGAGGCTCGTCGTCGCGACGACGTGCGATCCCACGACGCGGACGCTCGAGACGGCGGCCTTCTGCGGCAGCTCGACCATCCCCTTCCACGTCATCGCGGTGGGGTCCTTCACGTCGAGGACGCCGAGCCCGAAGCGGGTCGCGACGTAGAGCACGTCCCCCGCGGGGGCGAGGTCCGGCGCCGCGTTCCCCGGCGGATCGAAGGCCGCTTCGCCGAGCAGCTTGGGCGATTTCGGATCGCTCGAGTCGATCGCGACGATGCCCTGGTTGCCGTCGCAGCCGTAGGTGACGCTGCCCACCTTCACGACCGTGGTGAGCGCGTCGATCGTGTCGACGGTGCCGCCGATGACAGGGTTCGCAGGGTCCGAGAGATCGAACAGCGTGACGCCCGCGCGCCCGTCGCCGACGGCGAGCACCCCGTCCGAGGCCGCGGTGCCGTAGCCGCCCACGTCCGTGAGGCCGCCCGGCGTGTCGTCGCGATCGAGGAGCACGGGGGCCTCCGGATCTTGGATCGAGAACGTCTGCACGCCGCGGAGCCAGTCGCCGACGTAGAGGTGATCGCCGCTCACCGAGGCCGTGCGCGTGATCCCGTGGCCTGTCTGGTCCGACCAGAGAGGCGACGCGCCGTCGCCGTTGCGATCGTAGATCGCGAGGCCCTCGTCGGCGCCGACGTACACGCTCGATCCCGCGACAGCGACCGTGCGCGCGTTGCTCACGCCCTTGTAGATCGTGGAGGGCGTGAGGAGCCCGGCGCCGTCGATCGTGAACCTCTGCGCGCCCCCGCGGCCGAACGCGACGAACAGATCGCTCCCGTCCTTCACCACCGTGGAAGCGATGTCGAGGCACCCGTCCGGGCACACGCCGTCGGGGTCGTCCTCCGCGTCGATCTGCACGGCGTCCGCCGGGTTGGTGATGTCATAGACGACGACCCCGAATGACTGCTTCGTCGCGTAGAGGCGGTCGTTCGCGAGCACCACGTCGCCGAGCGTCGCGCCCGCGTCGAACGTGCCGAGCACCTTGGAGGTCGCGGGCGTCGCCGGATCCGGGAGCTGAAGGAGCCGGACGCGCGAGCCGTCGGTCGCTGCGATGGTGCTGCCTTGCACGTCGATCGCGCCGATCACGGGCTTCTCCGGATCGCCGAGCGCGAGCGTCCCGAGATCCACGGGCAGCGAAGGATCGGTCACCTCGACGACGCGGATGCCCTCCGAGCTGTCGGCGATCACGGCGTACGTCTTCCCGCCCGCGTCCACGATCGCCACGTCGTTCGCGCGGCCGGGCGTGCCTGCGTGACCGAGGATCACCGGCTTCGTGGGGTCGGTCACGTCGAAGATCTGCACGCCCGTCGCGCCGGAGGGGGCGTACGCGCGGCTCCCGTGGATCACCACGCCGCGCGGCCCAAACTTGCCGACGAAATCGCTCTTCAGCGAGGCGCTCGCGGGGGTCGCGACGTCGTACGTCTGCAACCCTTTGTAGCCCTCCGACGCGACGATCGCGAAGCCCCCCGTGATCGCGACGCCGCTCACGAGCGCGGGGCGCAGCGCGCGGGGCGTCGTCTTCGGCTTGACCGTCGCGAACGCGAGGGCCGCGGGCGCGCAGGCCGATCCGTCCGTCGCGAGGACGCCGTCGCCGATGGAGATCGCGTAGGACCCCCAGAAACGAAGGCTCTGCTTGGGCCGCACGATCACGTCCGTGTCCGTCTCCGCGCCGAGCGTCACGTCGATCGGCACCTCGCCGCCGTCGAGGAGCTGGAGCTTCACCGCGCCCTCGAGCGACGCGACGTCGATGGGCGCGCTGTAGACGAGCCGCAGCTCCCCCACGACGGGCACCTCGTCCGCGCCGATCTCGGGGATCGTCGAGAGCACCGCGCAGCCCGTGCCCGCGCCCTCGTAGGTGAACGCGTCGTCCTTCGTCCCGACGAGGTGCGTCGGGTTCTCGACCGTCACCGACGCGACGCCCGCGCCCGCAGGCGTGACGGCGCTGATCGTCTTCGCGTCGACCCACTTCACGTTCTCCGCGAGCGCGCCGCCGATACGCACCGTCGCGCCGCTCTGGAAATTCTGGCCGGTGATCACCACCGGCGTCCCGCCCAGGCTCGGCCCCTTCGTGGGCTCGATCGCCGAGACCGTGGGCGCGATCCCCGCCTGCACGATCTCCACGTCCCCGCACCCCGCGGCCCCGAAGATCGGCAGCGCCGAGGCGATCGTGGAGGCCACCCGAACCCAACGAAAGACGCCCAACCTCGCCATCATTCACCTCGGTCCGGAGAGCCGCGCCGCGCGAGCTCCAAAGAAAGAAGGGAGCGCCCTGCGCGCTCGGGAGCGGGCCGCGGTGGGCCCTCGGTCCATCATCCGGTCACGGCGGGAGGAGGAGCCGCGGACACCTGCGAAGGCCGCGTCTCGTCGGCGTAGTAACCACCTCGCCGGTAGTACTGGTACGAGTACTTGTACTCGTCCTTCGTGAGGTTCACGGCGTTGAGCACCACGCCGGCCACGTGCGCGCCGATGTCCGTGAGACGTCGCACCGCGTGCTGCGCGAGCTCCTTCCGCGTCTGGAAGGCGCGCGTCACCATCACGACGCCGTCCACGAGCGTCGAGAGCACCGCCGCGTCCGTGACCGCGAGCACCGGCGGGCTGTCGAGGATCACGTAGTCGAATTTCTCCTGGAGCCGCTTGAGAACGGCCTTGAAGCGCTCGCTCTGGAGCAGCTCGGCCGGGTTCGGCGGGTGCGGGCCCGCGATGTACACCGAGAGGTTCGGCACCTCGGTCTCCTCGATGTGATCCTCGCCCACCTCGCCCACGAGCGCGGTCGTGAGCCCCGTGTCCGCCTGCTTGCCGAAGATGCGGTGGAGGCGCGGGCGCCGGAGATCGCAGTCCACGATCACGACGCGCTTGTTCGTCTGCGCCATCGCGATCGCGATGCAGCACGCGACCGTCGTCTTGCCCTCGCCCATCGCGGCGCTCGTGATGAGCATCACCTTGTAGGGCTTGTCCGGCGCGGTGAAGAGGATGTTCGTGCGGATGGAGCGCGACGCCTCCGCGATGCCGCTCGTGGGCGCCTCGTGCACGACGAGCTCGCGACCGCCTCCGCCCCCGGCTCGCGTACGTCGCCGCGGCTGCTTCGCGAGCTGCGCCTGCTCCTTCGAGCCCTCGAACTCCGGGATGAGGCCGAGGAAGCTCACGCCGAGCACCTGCTCCACGTCGCCCGGCGTCTTCAGGGTGCGGTCGAGCATCGCGCGCCCCATCGC
>Ga0268298_10003926_pt1 | contig 14816 bp, 13 predicted proteins | sample WWTPWeurt_MetaG_FD_194462 | JGI IMG/M metagenome (GOLD analysis project Ga0268298, IMG submission 194462) | Activated sludge microbial communities from WWTP in Nijmegen, Gelderland, Netherland - WWTP Weurt | ecosystem: Engineered > WWTP > Aerobic digester > Activated sludge | place... | reverse complement strand
AGATGTGAAGCTGCGCGGCATCCCGATCGTCATTCTTTCCAATGCGGATGATCAGGAATCCTTCAAAAAAGCTGGAAAATTTGAAACACACTTTTATCTCGTAAAAGCATTGACAACGCCGCAAAAAGTGGTGAAAATACTTCGGGAAGTTATCCGATAGTAACAAAAATTGTTAGGTTAGGCGCACAATAGTGCGTCTTTTTTTTTCGATATTTTGGAAAGATACTTTTTAGAATTCAATAAATGGCTTATATAGGCGCTGAAATCCATATTTAGAATAGTACGTGATCTGGAAGTAGAACATTTTAGTATTGACACAAATATAAAAATATGCTAATGTATGAAGTCACGCTTAAAAGGCTGGCTTGATCGGTAAGTATTCGGTTTCTACCATACTTCACCGCTCAGATTATGTGTAAGGGCTTTCTATGCGCTTTATTTATTTCCCCCTGCTTCTTATAACGTTGGCTGTGATTTTTTCACAGCCAGCTGAAGCGGCGTTTCCCGAGGTTTCCTCTTCTCGCTATGATATTGCCTCCGATCCGCTCCTTCTCATCTGGACTTTCGGGACGGAAAAGCGCAAGCCAGTTGTGAAAGCAACGGGCGAAATGACGGCTGACGAGAAGAAGCTCGCTCGCTGGAAGGAAAAACAGGCCCATCTTTGGGGCCAGCTCGAGGTCGGTAAGCGCTTTACGATCAATGCTTCGGCCTATACGGCGGCAGCTGATGAATGCGGCAAAGACGATGGCATCACGGCTTCCGGTCTCAAGGTAACCGAAAATCGCACACTTGCTTGTCCTCCAAACTTTCCCTTCGGCGCCAAGATTGCTATCGACGGCATGGGCGTGTATCGCTGCGAGGACCGTGGTGGTGCTATCAAGGGAAATAAGATTGATATTTATATGGAGACCAAGGGTGAGGCGTTTGCTTTCGGCCGCCAGCACCTTGAAGCTGAAATTGTAGATTAATTAAAAGAGGGGCTGACAAGCCCCTCTTTTAATCCGATTGACTCCCTCTTTCGGCTTTGCTAGGCTCAGAGTGTTCTGTTCGGGTCCGATGGCCGAGCGGTTAGGCAAGGGTCTGCAAAACCCTGTACAGCGGTTCAACTCCGCTTCGGACCTCATTCGACCTCCTCGCTTCTCCTCCCTGGGATATAATAGAGAAGCCGCAGGGAAAAATTGCCGCGGTGGCGGAATGGTATACGCAGCGGACTTAAAATCCGCGGGCCTTAAAAGCCATGAGAGTTCGAGTCTCTCCCGCGGCACAGCTTGAAATACAAAATATGGGTATCGCCGCTTTTCTCATCGTCATCCAATCGATCATCACCTTTGTCCATTGGGTGGTTTGGCGCGTTCTCGACAACTACTGGCCGCTCGTCGGACATTCTCGCACAGTCTTTTTTTCGATAGTCATCGCACTCTCCTTCTCTTTTCTCGTCTCAAATATCCTTACCCGTCTCTTTCCGGGAGATGTGACCAGGACTGCATATTTTTATGCTGCTATGTGGCTTGGTACGGTGCACCTCCTGTTCCTTGCGGCTGTGGTACTCTCTCTCATTTCGATTATTTTCGATTCTTTCGGAGGAACCGTTTCTTCCTGGGTAGCCCTCGTGTGTTTCATGACAGCACTTGGATTGAATGGCTTTGCGCTCTGGAGTGGCTTCCAGGTCCATCCGAAGCATCTCACAGTTCTATTGCCGAACCTGCCTGATTACTGGGTTGGAAAAAAAATTGCGTTCTTTGCCGACTCGCATTTTGGAAATATTCATCGTGAACGGACGGCGCGGGATATTGCCGGACTCATCTCCAACGAGGATCCGTCTCTCATCCTCATGGGGGGGGATTACTTCGACGGTCCACCCATCGATGCCGATCTTGTCACGGCTCCTTTTAGGTCAATCACTTCTCGCATCCCTTCGTATTTTGTTTCAGGAAATCACGAGGAGTACGGCGATACGATTGGATTCCTTCGCTCGCTTGAAGCAGCCGGGTTCCGGGTGATCAATGACAGGCGTGTCGAGCTCGAAGGCCTTCAGATCGTCGGTCTCGATTTTGTCACGACTCGGACGCCCGAAGCAACTGAAATGGTCATGATGCATCTCATGCTGAAAGATGATATGCCGACCATAGCGCTGAAGCATGTCCCTCGGAACATCGGAGAGCTTGTTGGCGGCGGCGCCGACCTGACGCTCCATGGCCATACCCATGAGGGGCAGATGTGGCCATTCAGTCTCATTACTTGGTTTGTATACAAAGGATTTGATTTTGGTTTGAAGTCATATGGCGATGCATTTGTTTATACGACAAGCGGCGCGGGAAGCTGGGGTCCCCCGCAGCGCTTCGGTACTGCCCAGGAAGTGGTCTTTTTTACGCTCGAGCGGAAGCAGTGATTGTCAGATCGCCCAAACATAAAATCCCGACTCTATCGGGATTTTATGTTTCCGATTCGAGCTTCTTAAGTACAAGCGGTATCTTCCCGAAGTCCTCCATGAGCGTCCCACGCATTCCACCATTGTAGAGCGCTGCCGCTGGATGATAGAGGGCGAAGAAAACCTGCGGACCGATATCAGGAAACATCCGGCGGAAGGCTTGTCCATGCACCTCGGAAATTTTCTTTCCAGGAATGAAGTGCTCCATCGCGTGCCGGCCGAGCGTCACGATCATTTTCGGTTCGATGATTTTGATCTGTTCATGAAGCCAGGGCATGCAGGCAGCGATCTCTTCCGGCAAAGGGTCTCGATTATTGGGTGGACGATACTTCACCACATTGGTGATATAGATATCCTCGCGCCTGAGACCGATACCGTCCAGCATCTCGGAGAGGAATTTTCCTGCCGCGCCGACAAATGGGATCCCCTGCTCATCCTCATTTTTTCCGGGTGCTTCACCAATGAAGAGAATATCAGCGTCCGCATTGCCATCTCCCGGAACCGCCTGAGTAGCAGTATCTCGGAGTGTACAGGGGCACTCCAGTATCATCCGGGCATTCAGGACTTTTAATTGGTCGATCTTGGAGGTATCAGCCATAGAACGATGACTTAAGTAATATGCCAACCCTCGGCTGACTCCATGATTTTTCCTTTTACCTCAAATCCGCTTGCAAGCTTATGCCCACCTCCTCCGAGCTTGTGAGCGATCAGGGAGACATCAACGCCATGATGCTCTGAGGCGCGTAGACTTCCCCGCACGGTTTCTTCATCGCGTTCTGATAGGACAAGTGCGAACTTTGCCTCTGGAACAGTGGAAAGAATTGATGCGACTTGATAGATATCGTCTGGGGTCGCCTCGCACTCACTGATATCCGATCGCGTTACAGCTGTAACGAGCAGCCCTGATTCTCGGATGAACCTTGCTTTTTCAAGAGCCTTCCCCCAGAGCTTCATTGCCGAAATATTTTTGTTGGCGAAGATCGTGTTTGAAACCTTTGTGAGTGGCGCTCCGAGTTTCATGAGGTGCGAAGCAATATCCATAACTTGGGGTGACACGCTCGAGTGCTGAAAGTTTCCTGTATCAAAAAGGATGCCAGCGAGGAGTGCTGTTGCCATATCTTTGGTGATATGGACTTTCGTCTGTACAAAAAAGAGATACACGATCTCGCTCGACGATGAGTATTTTGGATCGATCATGACGATGTCACCAACTAGATCAATATCAGGATGGTGATCGATAAGAGCGACAACTTGCCGTTCTTGAAGTCGGTTTCGGAACAAGTGGAATCCTCGGTCGACCGAGTCGGCTGCGATGATGGCCTCAAAAGAGGCGAGGTTAATTTGGTCAGGATGAAGAAAATCCGTATGAAAAAGTGAGCTTAGGTTTTCAGGAAACGGATCGTAACAAGCAATTTCAACACGCTTTCCAAGAGACTCGAGATAGTACTTGAGTGCGAGATTTGCACCAACGGTATCAGGATCGGGTCGCTTGTGCGCCACGAGAAGAATCGATCCTGCTTGTTCGATGACAAAGTGGAGTGTTTTAAATTCTTTTCCAAAATATCGCATAACGCAGTACGTCTATCATCGGCCCTTCCGTATCTCCTGGAGCAAGTGCTCTACTTCGTCGGCCTTTTCTTCGGTTGTATCGAGCTCAAAGATGATTGTCGGCAGTGGCCGAGTCGCTAGCCGTTCATGAAAGAGGCGTTGAATATTTCGCCGCTCATGTTCAATGGTCTTCATGGCATAGTCGCGATCTTTTGCTGGAAAAACACTCAAGAAAACATGTGTTACTCGCAGGTTTCGGGCAGTATCAACCTTTGTGAGAGTGACAATGACGCCCTCCTTAAAAGAAATTTCACGCGTCAGAATCTCCCCAAGGAGGTCGCGGATAAGATCGTTTAATTGGATAATCCTATTGTGCATCATAGTGCCCCCACCAGGAATCGAACCCAGATCTCTCCCTTAGGACGGGATAGCTCTATCCATTGAGCTATAGGGGCAACTCGGTACTGTACTGGAAAAACACGGTGCTGGCAAGACAAGTGTATTGTACCAGAGAGGGCGGCGAATACGTGTGCTCTATATAAGTAAAAAAGGCCCTATTTTGGCCTATTGGTGGACCATACCGGATTCGAACCGGTCACCCCTTCCATGCCATGGAAGTGCTCTACCAAATGAGCTAATGGCCCAAGTATATAAGGTTATGATGACTCCTTACAATCATACTGAAATTCGCTGATTCGTCAATAATTACGCCATTTCTAGTATGCGCTATACTAGAGGGCCATATGAAATCCATCAGTAATCACCTGAAATCAATTGAGGAAGTATTCCTCTATGTTTATATATGGCAAATACCATTTTCTTGGCGGATAATTTTTGATCCGAATCGAAGTGAATGGAGCGAATCATTCAATGAATACATGGATATCTCTATTTACTTAGGCGAGATTTTTGTGTTTTCTGCACTCATTATACATATATTAGAATATAAAATAGTAAATAAGTCAACTATCTTAGATTTTTTTTCAAAAATTTTTGAAATGTTCCACGTGAAACAGAATAAGCTACTAGTGCTTATATTAACAGCCTGCATAATTGTTAATGTTCTTCTTTCGATTGATAAGATTCTCTCTCTAATTTCAATACTACACTATCTTTCTTTTATTATTTTTTTGTATCTTATTTTCAAACTATATGTTTCACGTGGAACAAAATTCTTATATTCAGTATTTCTTATTCTGCTGATTAGTTTATCTTTCCAGTTTCTAATATCTTTTGCTCAGATCATAAATCAATCTTCTGTAGGTTTAAATGTACTGAATGAATCAATTATTTCAATAGATAAAGAAAATGTTGCTAAATTTCATCTATTTTCAAATACTTATATAAGAGCCTATGGAACTTTTCTTCATCCAAATATTTTAGCAGCCTATGCTCTTTCGGCATTGGTATTTTTAATATATGCAATAAAATATCATTTGTTCCACGTGAAACGTTCATTTATTTTATATTTTTTATTTATATCATTCTTTACTATCCTTATTTCACAATCAAAAATATCTATAATCCTATTTTTTATTATAATTTTAAATTTTATAAATGAAAAAATTCACTTGTTCCACGTGAAACATTTAGTATATGCATTGCTTCTTTTTATGGTTTCCGCAGTTTCTTTTCTGATTTTGATAAATGATGATTCTAAGCAATCTTTAGTAACAAGAATTGATCAGGCTATTCTTCAGTCAAGCTTTACAAAAAAAGAGTTTTTAGTTGGATCGGGAATAGGAACATATAGAGTATCCTACGATAAACTATCATCGGATTGGTGGAATTATGAACCTATTCATTTCGTTCCGGCTATTTTTTTTAAAGAAACAGGAATTTTTATATCGATCATATTTTTAATTATTTTTTTAAACACTATTAATAATGTTCCACGTGGAAATATAGATCATCTAGCAATTTTCTTGATATTTGCTTTAACTATTATTTCTGTAGATCATTTTGCTTGGGATATTTATCAGGGGACAGCAGTTATTTTAATTTCTACACTCGCTCTATATATTGACAAAAATACTAATAAACTGTATAATATTTATTAGTATTTTTATTTATAGAGCACAGAAGACCGATCTAAATAAGAGAAGTGGTGGTAGTAATGTATTTCTTTAAAAAAGAAAATACTGAATAAAATTTTAAAGAAAATGAAGTGCGGGGTATATATAGTTATTCATTTGATCATTGATCTCCTAAAAAAGGATGAGTCTTTTGAAAATAACTTATTGTGATATACTCAAGCCATATGGGTTTATCACAAACAAAAAGCAACTTACGCTGGGGTTTTCTGTTGTTTATTTTCCTTTGCTCCGCAAGTTCGTGGATGTATGCCATTGCCGATGAGGCTTCATTGAGTGGGCGTGTTGCGTTTGACGACATCGATACGGACGGTCTTTCAAACGAAGAGGAGAAAATTTATGGAACGGATCCAGATGTCGCGGATACGGATGGTGATGGCTATAGTGACGGAATCGAAATTGAAGGAGGATTTGATCCGCTTAAGTCAGCGCCCGGTGATCGGGTTGTTGTAGAAGAAGTTCAGGAAGTTAATACTGATATTGATACCCAGGTCATGAACCTGACCGACCAAGCCACTGAAGAGTTGATTGGTGTTATTTCAGAAAAAGGAACAGATGCTGAGATCACAAGCGAAGATCTAAATGCTGTTATTACAAAGCTCTCTTTGGATAATCAGGAAGAAATAGTTTTACCTGAGGTTGATACTTCTTTAATAAAAATTAAGCAGCTCGAATCTGGACTTTCTGAGGAAGATCTACTTGAGAGAAAACGACAGGATACCGTTGAGTATTTGACCCTGGTAAGTTATATACTGATTTCAAATGCACCAATCCAGATTCGTGATTCTCAGGCGCTGAAAGCATTCATGCTTGATGCTGGGAAACAGGTGGTCATGGGCCTGGCAACAGGAGATTATTCCTATCTTGATGATCTTGAAGAGCGAAGCAAGAAGGCACTTGATGAAGTGAATGATGTAGAAGTCCCAGAAAATATGCTTGATACGCACGTAAAGGCAGTAAAAATGCTGGCATTTGCCTCAAATCTTAAACAGTCGCTGAAGATAACAATCCCCACGGACGATCCGCTTGGCCAAATGCTTATGTTTTCGAAAATACAGGGTTTTCTTATGGCCTTTGATACTTTTACAAGTGAGACACAAAATAAACTCGTTGATATTGGGGTTGAGAATATACCACTTGATATCTAGGCAGTAAGCTATGCATAGGCTGGCAATATACCCAAACCGTTTTAGAAAATCAATCGCTGTTTTTTTGTTGTGTAGTATATTTTTTTCAACATCAGTTCCGCTTCCAGTTCGGGCAGGCGTTTGGGGGGAAAGTATAGCAAGTTCGCTCTTGAAGCAGGCTCTTGAAACAATTTGGGAACAGATCCAGGCTATGCTTTTGGGTGTTGCGAAACGTGTTGCAGTTGAAATGGCACGCGATGCCGCAAACAGACTTATTGCGGGGGGGTCGTCTAAGAAAGCAGCTTTTATCACGGACTACAAGGAATACATATATGGAGCAGCCCTGGATGAAGGGATGATTTATATGAATGACCTCCTCACGGCTGTGACGGATGGGAAGAGTTCGGCACTCAATTATGTTGTTGCGGGCGGGAGTCTCCAGCAGCTCGGGATGAACTACATGAATTATCTCAATGCTGAGGTGAATGCCGCCTTTGCTGCAGATAGGTGCAAGTATAATCTCGATCAGTACACCTCAAATGTAATGCTCTCTCTTGGAGAGGGCGATTGGCGCATACTGAATGCCGTGGTTTCCTCTGATTGCAATAGTCCGCTTGCGCTGAGTCTTAAAATAAAGGAGGAGACGCAAAGGAGAATTAATCAACAACAGGAAATTTCCAAAACAAAGGCGATTGCCGGACAGGGATTTACGGGTGTTGAAATAAACGGGAAAACCGTTTCTCCGGGATCAGTTATAGCCGATGTTACAGCCCAAACACAGACGCTTGCTCTGGAGCTTATTCCTGCAGCAGGAAACTGGGGAGAGCTTATTGCAGCAGCAGCAGGTGCATTTGCAAATCAAGCAATGAATAACCTCTATCAAAAAGGATTTGAAATGGTGTCCCAAAATATTAGTCGTGAGCTTGGAAAGGTGGATTCAGAAATTCGCGGAGCTCGAAATGATCTACAGCAACAACTCGGCCCAGGTTCGCAATTCATGCGGAATGCAAACCAGCAGCTCGGAGGATGGAGTGGCAGCGCTTCGAGCACGGGGAAGTACACGGGTGTTCAGCAATCAGTTGTAAATTTTAACTCAACACCAAGTATCGTTACCGATCCGTAGGCTCTGCCTCCGATACAATTGTTTAATGCAGCCTTTCCTGTGAAGGGAGGGTCTGTTTTTTTTTTGAAACCACCATACTGAGGTGGTTTTTTATAGAAAATATTGAGTGAAATACGTCTTATTTTAAAGAGAAGCAATTTCTAACCTTCAGAAATATACGAGCGTATTGAAGAATTAAAAGAAGGAAAATAGGGAGAATTAAAAAATGGCTTACTTCTATAAATAAAACCCCTGAAAAAGTCCCATCCGAAGGACTTTTCCAGGGGCTGACACTTTCGCCTCGAAAAAAAGAAAGAAACATTACTGAGGAAGCTCCGCTGCGCGATTGGTTTCGGCAGCAGCAGTCCGATCATATCATGGAGCCCGCTACCGATGGAGTCGGCAATGTCGAGATTTTCGAAGAACGTGCTGAGACTTTCCTTACACGAGAGGGAATGTACCTGTTTCTCCTTTCTCGCGGTTGCGTGCATGTCTGCGCTCTTCTGTCTCACGCACAATCGCCTCGATAAGGATGCTTGTGGAGATCCGTCCAGATCGTACTTCTTCTCTGAGTTCCTGGTCGCTTACATCCACATGCTTCAAACGAAGGTTCGTGATCATGGCGTCAAGTTCATCGGCGCTTGGCGCGGACCCGAGGATTTCAGTGCGAAGCGTTTGTAACTTGTCAGCACCGCCGACCTGCTCGGCGAGTTTGTTGAAATGACGCTCGTCGCTGACATGGATAGTGCGTTGCGCGATGGTCCAACACGCACAAAGCGTAGCGTTGCCGATGCAATCGATTTGTTCGAGGATCTTCATGCCCCGCCAGGATTGGATGAGCGCATTGGGAAACGCAGTGCCCCAGATCCTCCCTTTCTTCTCGTCGGGCAGGGTGAAGCCAATCCCAATTTGTGCGAACTCGCCCTCACGATCTGCTCCGACGAACGGAATGACTTGCTGGCGCCGCCCATCTACGACTTTTTCAGATCGGGTGCCTATTGTTGCAATGATTAGACTCATCTGCTTCTCCTTTTGATGTCAATGTACTGCGACCAACCAGCCATCGTAGCCTGGTTTCCGATCAATTTAGAATAATATGACTATTATGTCAAGTGTGATATGAGAAATAAAAAACAGAAAACTTTGTAAATTTCTTTCCTAAAAACTCAGGAAATTTCCCTCTATAAATTGGCGGCATGTACGTGTGCATTTCTAAAAGAAAGGCTATGACAAACGTCTTAGCCCTGTTCCTCATGGAAGAACTTGTAAAGTTTCGTTTAGTGTGGACAATACTGGATTCGAACCAGTGACCTTCACAATGTCAATGTGACGCTCTAACCAACTGAGCTAATTGTCCTTATTCTACATGTGGTCGAAATGAAACACAGAGGGTACTGTAGCATAAATTCTATCTCTGGCAAATCCTCAAAATCTAGTTTGGAGAAATGCCTGATGGTGTTTTTGACGCTTCGAGAAACGCTTCCTCCACGGCGTATTTTTTTTTGGTATTCGCGATAGATCGGAAAAAGGAGGTTTTGAGTATTTGGTCAAAAATATAATAAAGTCCAAACAAAATACCTGAAAGCAGAGACGGAAAAGAGGGGTATTGTTCTATTGGTAAGCTGCTCAATCCAAAAAGATTTTCAATGAAAAGGCTGAAAATAAGAGATAGCAGTGCAGCATACAAAAAAAAGAGCAGCGTACTAAAGGTATTCTTTCGGAAAAGTCGGAAACCAAGATCACTAGCACTCCGAAAACCTGTCTTTCCGAGAATTGCGTAGAAACAAGAGAGCTCCTTGATCAGATAAAAGTAGACCCCGATGATTAAAAGAAGTAAGGATCCAAGCTTAAAAATGACTGCTGTAACAGACGGGTTGAAATATTGGGCGAGAAAGACGGGCATGATTACGGCAGCTCCAATACCTAGAAGCAACAGCCAGTAGATGCCTTCAAGACTAACAGAGATCCAGCTAGCGCGAATCATGTCGTGCCAGAAAGAATTCTTATCTACCGTAGCAGGACTAGAGCCGTTAAATTTTCTCCCTTGGTGAACAAAGGTTGTAATGAGCGCTCCACGAATTGCGGATTGACAGAGAATAACAAGAAGAGATCCGCTGAAAATAAGGACAAGTCTATAGTCGGAGAGGAGTACTGATAACGGAGAAAGCTCAGGGTTTTTTGGTATATGGTTTTGGATGGCTTGCGACACCACTGTGTTGAAACCAACCAAAGTTCCAACAGGCACAGCAAACCACCAAAGGGATTTGTGCTTCCAGAAATCCCGGAGAGAATTCCGGGTAATCACTACTAGCGATACCATTTCGGGCATGGTGCCATTGATCTAGGGGTAAGAGGCTTCGTTGTTCCTTATGGTGCAGGCGCCGGGGCTACTTCGGCTTTGACGAGTGCATCAAATTCATCCTTCTCAATCGTCTCTTTCTCGAGAAGCGTCGTGGCAATACGGTCGAGCAGAACACGTTTTCCGGAGAGAATTTCCGTCGCTTGATTGAAAGCTTCGGAAATGAGTCGCGAAACTTCAGCATCGATAGAGCGGGCGGTTTCTTCGGAGTAGTTCCGTTCTTCATGCATCTCGCGACCAAGGAAGATGAGCTCTTCCTTTTTGCCGAAGGTCCGGGCCCCGAGTCGGCTCATGCCGTAGCGCGTAACCATATTGCGGGCCATTTGGGTAGCGCGTTCGAGATCATTCGAAGGACCGGTCGTGACATCGCCAAAAACAAGCTTTTCGCTCGCATAACCACCGAGGAGAACAGCAAGCTCATCAATGAAGTAACGGTCGGTGTGAAGAGTCTTGTCCTCGGCCGGTACCGCGAGCGTATAGCCGCCGGCATGCCCGCGTGAGATGATCGAGACTTTGTGAACTGGATCGGCATTTGCGAGGCTGGCACCGACGAGCGCATGCCCACCCTCATGATAGGCAACCACTTTCTTCTCTTTCTCATTGATAGCACGGCTCCGACGTTCTGGACCAAGGATGACCTTTTCAATCGATTCGGCGAGTTCCTGCATGCCAATTTCCTTCATGTTTCGGCGAGTAGCGAGAATCGCACCCTCGTTCACGAGGTTAGCGAGATCAGCGCCTGAGAATCCAGGCGTTCGTTCTGCGAGGCGTCGCACATTCACATCGCCAGCAAGGGGCTTGTTCTTGGTATGGATTTTCAGGATTGCTTCACGTTCGTTGATATCAGGGAGATCCATGGTTACGCGGCGGTCGAAGCGTCCCGGACGGAGGAGGGCTGGGTCGAGAACATCTGGGCGATTGGTCGAAGCGATCACGATGACGCTCTGGTCGGTTTCAAAGCCATCCATTTCAACAAGGATCTGATTGAGCGTCTGTTCACGCTCGTCGTGCCCGCCGCCGAGCCCAGCACCCCGATGCCGTCCGACAGCATCGATTTCATCTATGAAGACAATAGCCGGAGCATTCTTCTTTGCCTGTTTAAAGAGATCACGGACGCGGCTAGCGCCGACACCCACAAACATTTCGACGAATTCACTACCACTGATATTGAAGAAGGGGACGCCAGCTTCACCAGCAACCGCTTTGGCCATGAGTGTCTTGCCGGTGCCGGGAGGGCCGAGGAGGAGAACGCCCTTCGGAATCTTGGCACCCATCGCGAGGAATTTCTTCGGCTGACGGAGGAATTCGACCACTTCCATAAGTTCCTGCTTAGCTTCGGTCGCGCCAGCGACATCTTTGAAAGTGATGCGCTTCTTCTTATCCTTGGGGTCGAGAACGCGTGCGCGGCTCATGCCGAAATTGAGTGCCTGTGCATTGCCACGCTGCGCCTGCCGCATCATGAACCAGATGAAGGCTGAGATAAGAATGAAGGGGAGAATGAAGGGGAGAAGCGTGAGGGTCCAGTAACCGAAGCCAGTGTCTTCCTTTACCGTGACCGAAACCGCCTTGAATCGCTCCTTGTCAATTCCGTAGTTGGCGAGCGTCTCGGTGAGCGAGCTCTCGGGCTCTTTACTCGCCTTCTGCTTCGTATCGTCCTGCTTGACGATCTCGAGAACATTGCCGGTGACGACAATTTCCTTCACTTCGCCATTGTTGATTTCCGTGACAAGCTCTGAAAGCGAGACATCGACCGAGCGTTTCTCAGGGGAAGAGTAGAGAATCATGATGCCGGATAGCATCAGGAAGAGAAATACGACGAGCCCGATATTCTTCATCAACTTATCCATAGATTTTAGGTTGGAAAAACGTACGAATTACTCCGAAGCATTCCCTACCATACCACGAGAATAGGGGTATTTCAAGCCTCGTGGGAAGGCGGGTTTTTTCTTCCTTTCCGGCCAATGGCTGTCGCGGCTCTCGCTAAAGCTTCGACGATCGAAGGATTAAATGTCTCGAGGAGTGGTAGGAGCTCGTGGCGGACACGATTTCGGGTAAACCGCCGCGAGGCGTTGCTTCGGTCAATGCGGAAGGGGATTTTCTCATCCTGGAGAAAGTCGAGAATCTCAGACTTCTGTAAATGGACGAATGGGCGCGATAATGAAGAAACCGGCCTCTGAAAAGGCGAGAGGCCCTTCTCTCCAGCTCCGCGAATGAGGTTGAGGAGCAGGGTTTCAGCGACGTCATTCATCGTATGCGCAGTCACGATCACATCAAAATCATATTTTTTTCTAAGGCGCTCGAAAAAATGGTATCGGATATGACGCAATCGCTCCTCGATATTACTATCCGGGCGCTCTTTCGGATGAAGCACCGAAAGCGGAACAGATAACGATTTGCAGTGCTTTCGCACAAGTGCTTCATCTTGTTCGGAATCGCACCCGCGAAGCTGGTAGTTCACATGGGCGGCGCGGAGGGTAAATCCGTGCTTTTCCCGAAGTCGTACCAGGACTGTCAGGAGTGCGACGCTATCCGGCCCACCTGAGACAGCGACGATGACCTTCGAACCGCGCGGAAGGAACTCGTGTTTTGCCAGCGCATTCTGAAAACGGCGGATGAATACAAGCCCGCCATGAGTCCTGGCGAGGCCGCTAGTCTTTGAGGCGGGATTCGATGATCGTCTTGACTTGCTTGACCGCGTCATCGAGTTTGCCCTCTTCATTTTCAACCCTGTAGTCATAGATATCGAGATGATTGAGCCATTCCACGGTATAGGCCATGCGCTCTTGGAAGTAAGACTCCGGTTTCTCTTGATCACGTTTGCGGAGGCGCGCTTCAAGTAGCTCGATGGGTGCCGATATATAGATGGCGGGAATTTCCGGAAAGAGTTTCTTTATCGATATAACGCCCTTCCAGTCGACTCGCCAGATGGCGATTCCGCCTTTTTCAGTAATTCGTTCGAGTTCGGAATGTGTTACGCCATAGCGTCCACCGTTCTCGTTTATAGAGTGTTCGGCAAATTCTCCGTTTTCAACGCGGTGTTCAAATTCTTCGGGGGAGAGGAAGTAGTAAGGGTTTCCCTCAGATTCCCCTGGTCTTTTTGCCCGCGTCGTGGTTGTGATGATGCGTTCAATTGGAAGGGTTGATTGGAGCGCGTCGATGATAGAGTCCTTTCCTGATCCGGCAGCACCGGAGACGATGAAAACGTTTTTCATGTTAGTTCGGATATCGGCTACTTACGAAAGCGCCCCTCGGGTGAGGGGCGCGCGACAGTACATTACTTCTTGACCGGGAGAAGTCCGAGACGGTGCGTCCGGGGCTCGATCGAGAGGATCTTCCAGGTGTACGGCTTGCCGACCTCGAAGACTTCTTCCATCTTGCGGCCCGGATAGATGTCGGAGAATTCCGAAACGTGCGCGAGCCCGTGGATGTCCTTGTCGAGATAGACGAACGCGCCAAAGTGGTTCATCTTGTCGACCGTGCCTGGGACTTCGTCGCCGACCTTGTAGCGCTCGCCGACATGCTCCCACGGGTCGGCTTTCAGGGCCTTCATGGAGAGTGAAATGCGATTGTCGTCGATGCCGATGATCTTGGCCGAAACGGTATCGCCGGTTTTGACGATCTCGCGCGGATCATCGATCAGCTGCCAGGCGAGTTCGGAGATGTGAACGAGTCCTTCGAGTCGCTTGTCCGCGTGTTCGCCGGGGAGGGCGAATTTTACGAAAGCGCCAAAGTCGACCACGCCGGAGACAGTGCCTTCGATCGTATCGCCGACATGGAGCAGGTTGAGAAATTCCTTTTCCTTCTCGCTCTGAGCAGCCTTTTCAGAAACAATAAGCTTCTCGCTCTCGCGGTCAGCATCGAGGATGCGGACGGAGAGCGTCTCACCGACAAGTTTCTTCAGGAGATCGAGGATCTTGTTCTTATCGCCGTCTTCAACGCGCGGATAATGTTCGCTTGCGAGTTGGGAAACCGGGAGGAAGCCCGGAATACCATTTACCTCTATCATGAGACCTCCTTTGTTAGCATCACTTACCTTTGTCTCCACAACTTCCTTGCCCCGGAGCTTATTCTCGATATCTTCCCAGCTCTTGTCATAGGAAGCTTCACGGATCGAAAGCTCGATCATGCCGTCCTCATTCTCGAAGCTCATGAGGGTCGC
>Ga0268298_10003923_pt1 | contig 14820 bp, 1 predicted proteins | sample WWTPWeurt_MetaG_FD_194462 | JGI IMG/M metagenome (GOLD analysis project Ga0268298, IMG submission 194462) | Activated sludge microbial communities from WWTP in Nijmegen, Gelderland, Netherland - WWTP Weurt | ecosystem: Engineered > WWTP > Aerobic digester > Activated sludge | place: Netherlands... | reverse complement strand
ACCCCCAGAACGATCCCGCCCATGCCGAACAACCAGGGCAGGGGCGAATTTTCGGCCACGCCGGGGATTCCGAAGAGCCCGGCCGCTTCGGCGCCCGTGGGCAACCCGAAGAGGGCGGCGCCCGCCGCCACCAGGGCGAGGGAAAGCGTCCGGCCCGACATCGTGGGCCGCCCGGAGAAGAGCGTCAAACCGAAACCGGCCAGGAAGAAGGTCGGCGCCAAGCCGATCGCCAGGGAGACCGCGGCGAACAGCGCGCCGCCGGCCAGCCAAACGAGCAGTTCGGTCGAAGCCGAACCGGTTTCCCGGCCTGTGAACAGCCGGCGCGCGGCTTTCACGGCGTCCATCGAGGGCCGGCCGTCGGGAAGGGTCCCCAGGCGTCCGTAAAGGGTCAAACCCTGAATCAAACGCTGAACGGCAACGGACCGCCGGATTTCCAGACCCAAGGCCACGGCGCCCGGCAGGGCGGCCACGGCCAGAATCGCCGGCGAAGCGGTCCCCGTGACGACCACGGCGACCACGCCCAGCGCCGAAGCGATCATCGTCAGCAGAGACACCCGGGCGAATCCGCCCTGGCGGGCGGCCGGGGTTTGGATCGGAGCGGGTTTCGACAAAACGTCACGAAGGGTTTCCGTAAATCGGGTGGACACCGGGACCGTCACCCCGTCGCCGACATACCGATTTACGTAATTGTTCGACGAATTTCCGGGAAGGACGATCGGCGTCAGGGACGCGGCCGGAGCCACGACGACGGCGTTGTCCAGAGCGAAGCCAAAACGGTTGGCCACGCTGGCCATTTGAAGGGAACGGACGCCGTTCTCCACGGGACCCAGGCCGTCCGCTCCGTCCAAGGCCAGAGTGGCGCGGGTGACCCGCCGGGAGGAAGGCCGGGTGGCCATTTCGCCGGACAGACGGCTTTCGACCCCGGGCTCCAACAGGACCACCACCCGTCCGCCGTCTTTGGCCTCGGCGGCGGTGACCACCGCCCGGTCCACGCGCTCAATCATTTCATCGGTCGCCCGGGCGTCCAAATAAAACACCGTCGTCTTTTTGTCCGAAGCCTCCGGAAGGAACTGCGGGGGGCGGAAGGCGGCGAACCGTTCTTGGACGGCCGTGGCCACCAGGTCGCGGCCGCGAGCGTCGGGATTTTGTTCGGCCAGGGCGCCCAGGAAACGGGCGGCGTCGTCCGCCGTGGGAAGCACGGAGCGTCCCAGGGAATGGATTTGCACCCCAAAAAGCGCCGTGAGGGCCGTCACGAGGTCGTTGGCGGAAACCGCCGACGCGGGAACGCGCCCGAAGGCCGTGAGACGCGCGCTCAACCACGCGCCCGCCGCGTTGAGCGGCGCTTCGTTGGCGTTGGGTGAACGCAGCGCGCGAACCGGGAAATTCCCGGTCGCGGTGGCCCGGGCGGCCAGGGTGGCCCCGGCCAAAAGGGCGTCGCGATTTTCAGCGGTGTCTTTCAACGTCAACAACAGACCGCGCCCGCCCACGTCCGCCCGAAGGGAGGTCAGGGCTTCAAAGGACGCTTCGGCGAAGAAATGGCGGACCATGTTGGGGCTCACGTTGTTGAGATAGCCCTTGGCGAATCCGATGGCCGGTCGGCCGGCCTGGGGGGTCGCCGACACCAGGGAGACGAAGATCGGCAGGTAATAGGCCGGCTGCGCCAACACCTGCTGGTAGCTGATGTGCTGGTCCCCGGTGCCTTGAATCACCCAGGGGTAGCCCATGGCGATCAGGGCGTCCCGCATGGATTCGAATTCGGCGCCGTCGGCATACAGGAAAAACAGGGGTTTGCGTCCTTCGGCCCGCGCCGTTTCGACGGCGGTCCGAATTATCCCGGCCAGAGCCGGGGCCGAGCGGTCCGCCGGAACTTCCAAACCCGGCAGGTTGTGGACGACGTCCCCCGCTTCGGCCTGGGCGTCGATCTTGCTTTGGGCCCGTTCGAGGGCGCCGGGATTGGACGCCTCTTCTTTTTGGATCCCCTTGAGGCGGGCTTCCAACAGCCCTTTGCCCAATTCCACGTAGGGCTGGCGCAAGTAGAGATGATCCACGACGATTTTCGTCGCGGGGTTGTCCAAATTGTTCATGTCCACGTCGTTCGCCGTGTAACCGGCCCGAAGGAGGGCCCGGGCGATCAATCGGTCGCCGACGGTTTCCGTGATCCCGTAGAACGTGGTCGCCAATTGGGCGAACATGCCGGGGAGGGCCGCTCGACCGGCCGCCCGGTTCAAGACGGCCCCAAGATAGATTTGATTTTCTTCGGTGATGGGCGGAACGTCCTTGGTCACGGCGTCGATGATCATGACGTCGCTCCGGCCCTCGTAGTTGGCCCGCTGGGCTTCCCAATCGGAGGCGCGCACGGCCACGAGGTTCGGGGTCCGTCTTTCGTTCACGGCGTCCGCGGGCCAGAGGCTTTCGTTGAAATTCTGTTCGATGGATTTGGCGTACCAGTAAAGGTCGTTGGGAACCACCAGGGCGATGTCCGCGATCCCGAGATCCACGATGGTGTTCCCGATCTCGACGGCCTTGTGCGTTCCCGCCACGACCTCGGCGATGCCCGCGTCCCGGGCCGTCCAATAGGCTTCGGCGTCCAGGCGGTGATAGGCCAGGAACGTCAGCATGTGCAGGTCCGCCGTCCAGCGGCCGCCCACGTTGTCGAACATGGCGCCGAACCCGGGCGCGTCGGCCCCGAGGTCCCGGTCCAGACCGGAGTTGCGGATAAAGGCCGACAAGCGGCTTTGTTCCGGTCGGTCCGTGGTCTCGAAGAACATGTTGCCCAGGACCTTGCCGAGGACGTCCCGCACGTTGACGTCCAACCCGGCCTGGGACGCCCGGTGGGACAGCAGCTCCACCAGGCTGGTGGTGGCAAACCCGTCTTCCTTCACGTCCACTTTGAAGAGGTCCTTGCCCGGGCGTTCGTTGGCGCCGTCGGGGAAGTTGAGGTCGTGCAGGGTTTTCAGGAACAGATCCGCAAAAGCCTTGGAAGACTGCTTTTCGATCAGCACCGAAAGAAGTTCCACGAAGATCATCATGGTTTCATCGGTGGAACCGGATTTCGAACTGGGAATCACGGCCACCTGGTCCCATCCGATCCGAAGGTCCTTCACCGCGGCCTCGAGGGACGCGGCGAAATCTTTCCCGAGCTCGTATTCCCCCACGATTTTGCCCGAGGAGGGGTCCACCACCTCGAACACGCTGGCCAACCCCTGGAACGGGGTGTGCTGGCCGCCGATGCCCGGCTTGATGACCAATCGGACGGGGTTCCCCCCGTGTCGGGCCGCGCGATTTTCAAAGAAATTCCGCATGTCGCGGTAGACTTTCAGGAACGCCTCCCGGCCGCCCTGGGCGTAGTAGCCCTGGTTGCCGGCGTTCTCGCCGCGGGCCCGGGAACCGTCGTCCGCCGCTCCCACGGGAACGCCCGTGCCGTCCTGTTTGTAACCGCCCTGCAGTTGGCGTTTGTCCATCTCCGGCGACACCGAAACCTTGGGCGTGGTCAGCGCCCGGCGAACGCCGGCCGCCTCCAAAATTTCCCGCTCCGGCGTGGCCGCGATGGATTTTCGTCCCGGGGCTCCCCGACCGGAAGCCCACCAACGAACCGCTTCCATCCCCGCCGCCAGCAAACCCGGAACGAGGGCGAATCCCACCAGGACGCCGGGAGCGCCGGTCAAGGCCAGGACAACCGCGCCCAATCCCGAGGCCAACAATGTCAACAACGACACCTGGGCGAAACCGCCCTGGGAACCGGGAACGACCGTCCCCAGTCCTTTATCGATTTCCGCTTGGTTAAAGCGCCCGGTGAACTGCTCGTTTTCCAGGGCGTTCTTCAAAATCCGTTTCAGTCGGGCCAGCGTGGCGGCGTCCCGCCCCTGACCTTTCATCGAAAGCACGGGGTTGGTGTTGGACGTCCGCATCAGCACCCAACCCAGGAAGTTTCCGGCGTCGTCGTAAATCTGAATCCGCGCCGCGCCTTTTTCCTCCCGGCTTTCGACCACCACGACGTTGGCTTTTTCGGCCGCGAACTCGCTTTTGACCGAGGCGATGATCGCCTGGGTGATGTTCGGCATGACGGCGTAGCGATCGTCGACGACCGCTTCGATGAATTTCGGGCGAAATTCGCTCATTTCCGGATACCAGGAACGTCCGCCCAGCAATTCGGTCGAGGAGGTGCCTTCCCGGGCCAGCTTCAATTCGTACAGCGCCTGGTCCAGGGAGAAGACCAGGCCGTCGTCCATGGGCTCCGTGTTGGCATCGTCCGAAATCCGGACAAAGGTGTGGTAGGACCCTTCAATGCCGCCCGGGGCGTTGGCCTGCAGCAGCACGCGGCGCTGTTTCGACCAGCCGGGATCGATCATGCTTTGGTTGGCCGGGGTCACTTGCCCCACCAATTCCAATATTTCCTGGCCCATGCGAATGTCGAGCCGCAGACGTTCCCGGTCCGCGGGACGATCGGCCAGAAGGCGGTTGAAATAGAGGAAAGCCTGCTGGGTCGACGACAACACCTTCCCGTCGGCGCCCATGAGGCCCGACCGGTCGCCGTCGCCGTCCAAAACGGCGAACACCACGATTTTCCCGGGGTGCGCCGCGCGCACGCGGTCCATTTCCGTCTTCAAATGATCGGCGAAATGCCCCGCTTCCACGGGATCGGCCGGGTGTTCCACTGTCCCATCGGGGCCGCGTACCGACGCCGGGTGGACGCTGTCGAAGGCCAGGGAGAAGGCGGGGTCGTTAAAACGCTCCCGCAGAGCCCGGTTGATGCCGTCCACGACGCCCGGGGTCACGTCGTCCATGACGCCCTGCCCGCCGTCCGTCACAAAAACCAATTTTTCGAGATCGGCCCGCTCCAGCCCGTATTGCTCCACCGCGCCCACGAACCGCCGGGCCACGAATTCGGTGTAGGCGGGGAGGAGGTGAATCTCCGTCGCGCGCCCCCTCTTGGCGGGGTCCGGCGCCCGGCCCGCTTCGGCCGAAAACATTCCCTCCAACATGGCGGCCACCTGGGGACCCTCCATGGACCGAAGGTGGAAATCCTTGCGTCCGTTCATTTTCATCCCGTTTTTGGAAGCGTCGCCCAGCCAGGGGTCGTGGCTGGCCGAAATTTGGAGCACGCGGTGGAACAGGACCGGGCGTCCCTCCACCGAAAAGGCGCCCAGGCGCGGCACCACGTTGGCCGCCGGCGTCGAAACGCGTTCGTTGCTGAAATACACGTGGGCGCCCGCGGCGGTGTAGCCGTCGATCGCCGCCTGGCGGAGGGCCGGCGTGCTCCAACGTTGATCGCCGGTGATCATGACGGCCGGCGTGTCCTTCGGAAATTCTTTGGCCAGGGCCAAGCCGTCGGTGTAGGCGGCGGCGTAGACGAACTCGGGCGTCATCAGGCGGTCCTTGCCGCCGGTCAATCCGCGGATGTCGTAGGCCTTTTTCAACCCTTCCAGTCGCGGGGCCAACTGGGACCGGGCGTCGAGCATTTTAACCAAGTGGCGGAACGGGGCCCGGTCGGCCTCCGTCGGAAGGGAAACCGCCAAATCGGCGGCGAGGGCCCGGGCCACTTCGGGCCGGCCTTGTTTAAGGTTTTCCGCGCCGAACCGGGCCACGGCGGCGGCGAAAGACAAACCCTGGTCGTCCCGGTAGGCGTCGATTTCTTCAACGACCGCGCTGGCCACGGCGCTCATGTCGCCGTTCAGTTTAACGCCGGAATTAACCAAGGCGCTTCGGACGAAGTCGTGCATCGCCCCGGCCAGGTGACCCTCGATGAAAGTGGCCTCGGCGGCGGCGCCCGCGGACGGCCCCCGCGACAAATAGTCCCGAACGGCGTCGATGGACAACTTGGATTGGGCGGAGATCTTTCCGGCCAAACTTTCCGCCGAGGCCGCGTCGGGGTTGACGTTGCGCACCAACGCCCCGTCGCGAAACAGGTTTCCGTCCCGGTCCAGGACATACTGGCCGGGCTCGGTCAAATCCACGCGAGCGGCGTCGCGATACGGAAAGAGTTCGTAGCCGCGAATGCGCAAGTAATCCGGCACTTCGGGGTCCGCCAAGCCGACCTCGCTGTACACCCCGTCGGAGGACCGGGCCGGAGCCCGCAGTTCCAACCCGCGAATGGCGAGGGAGGCTCCGGGAACGGCGTGAACGATCAACGCGCCGTCCAGCGCCAACCCCTCGATGGTGATGTTCGCGCCGTCCAAGACCAACGTGGAGCGGTCGGTCACCGTCACGGTGCCCCGCACCTTGGCTTTGACGTCGGCGATGGTTTCCGCGAAGGACGGGTAGAGAACGACCTTCGCCCCGGCCTGGTACGGCACGCCGTGGATCTGGGCCGTTTTCCCTTCCACGTTGACGAGACCGCCCGCCAGGGAAAGAAGGCGGCGACCGTATTTGTAGAAATCCGCCTCGCCGGTGGGCATGGCGTCGGGGTAGGTCCCCTTGGCCGGGTTTTCGGCGCCCGTCTTCATGTTGTTTTTGACCGGCGAGAACACGTCCCGTTTGTCGAAATTCGTCGCGGCGACCTTTCCGTGTCCCTGATATTCAAAGGCGATCGTCTGCATCATGGTTTCCAGGCGGGCCGCGGGGAATTTCGTCTTTTCCTTGTCCGCGTATTTCGGATTGATGAACTCGCCGACGATCCCGTTGGTGCGTTCGAGGATTTCGTTGTAGGTTCCCGTTTTGAAAATCAACACGTTCAAATTGGCGGGGAACGGGGACTTGCCCGTCTTCGGATCGGCCACGTCGCCCCGTCCGCTGGTTTCCCGCAGCAAGGGGTCGATCTCGTTGTATTCGACGTTGCCCGTGACCGCGGATTGGTCCGCGCCGACCAGGGTCGTGATCGACCCCGTCTTTTCGCCGGCTTCCCGGTCCACGGTGAGGAAGTTGACGTCCAAATCCTTTTCCATGGAAACGCCCACCGCCGCCAAAAGACCGTTGAACACCTGGCCGTTCGTGTCCTGAATGAACACCACGTGCGACCGGCCCTCCCGTTTCCATTCTTTCACGATCCCGTTGTGGTGCAACAGCATGTGGACGTCGCCGTGGCCGTGGGGTTTGCCCTGGAGCCGGTAGGGGTCGTCGGCGTCCAAAGCGAAATCGGCGTTGTTGTTTTGGACCGCGGGCACCAGCGGCTGTTGGCGAACGATGATCTGTTCCTTGTCCATGCCGAAGTAGTCGTGTTCGGCAAGGAAGGCCATGGTGACGTCGTGGTTTTCCTCGGACGTCATGATAAACAGGGGGATTTTCTTGGACTCGCCGGTTTTCCGATTCGACGCTTCCTGAAGGGCGAGGATGTGCCGGATGTACCATCCCATGTACGTGGTCTCGGTCACCAAGTCGAGGGGAATGGAAATTTTGATTCCGTTGTAACCCAGGCGTTCGCCCATGCCGCCGGCCATCAACACGAAGGCCAAATTGTTCGCGGAGGGCAAGGCGGCCGTTTGATACCGCTCCACCTCGTCCATCCGCCCGGTGAGATTCGTCATGGGCGGCGCGTTGGGCGTCTTCCCTTTAAACGGGTTGTCGCCCCGGGCGGACTTCTCCAACAGCACGCGGGCGTTCGCCGCGTAGGTGGTGAGGCCCCCCGGATATTCGGCGTTCATTTTGGCCACTTGGGCCAAGAACCCCCGTTTGGAATCGTCGTGGGTGCCCGGGGCGTCCCACTTGGCGAACAACGACGCTTGCCCCGCGTCCAGCAAAACGGACACGGCGGCCAGCGCTTCCGGCGTGGACACCACCCCGGCTTCCAGATTGGCTTTGAGGGCGCCCAAGACCGGATTGGACAGGCCGTCAATGCGTTGGATCAACTCCGGGAGTGTCATCGCGGGGACGGCGGGCGTCGCGGTCGGCGTCGCCGACGTTCGGCGGCGAAGGTTCAACAAATTCAACACGGCGTTCCCGAATTTCTGGAACGGCGCGGGCATCTTCGGCGAAACGGAGAGGTAGGCCAGAACGAGCAAACCGCCCAAGGCCAGGGCCGCCACGGACACGGTGACGCCGATGAAGCTCAACCAATCCGTCGACGCACGCAGGGCGCCGTCGGCCGCCCAGGCTCCGGAGGCCGGAAGAAACGCCAGGGGCCCGACCAACAACGTGGTCAGAAGGGCCCGGGGGGTCCCGCGGCCGGGGGTGGAAGGGGGTTGATTTCGGGCGTTCTGGGCGGCGCGGGCCGCCGTCGCCAGGCGCAACTCGATGATCTGGAGGGGCTTGGGGTTCCGCGCCGATTCATGCCCCCGGGTTCCGAAAGCGCCTTCGTTGAACAACGCGATGACGCGTTGGGCAACGGGGCCCAGGGAGGTCGCGGCGGTCCGCGGATCCGTCAACAAAAGGCCATCGCCCTTCGCCTCGGCCAACAAATCGACGGCGACCGCGTCCATCCCGTTCAACAAATCCTGAAGGCGTCCGTCCGCCAAAACCCGCTGGGCGTCGACGGTGAACGGGGAATCGTCGTACAGACGGCTTCCCAAATGGTAACGGGGCATTCGAAGCACTTTGTCCGCGGCGGCCGCGAGCTCCGCTTCGGCCTGACGCAAAACGCCGAAACCGGTTTCCGAGAGGCCTTGGACACCGTCCGGCCGGGTCACCGCCAGGGGCCCCCGAAGGAATCCCGCGAGAATGTTCGCCTGGAAATCCCCGAGGGTCGTGCCGTCGAATTTACGGGTGGAGAGGAACTTCCCCTCCCGGGCCAGGGCGGCGAGCGTTTCCACTTCCCGAATCGAAAGGTCGTTGGCCAATCCCAACACTTTGTTGGACGTCAGGACGCGATGGGTTTCGATGTCGGGGCTCGTTCGAAGCAAATGATCGCGGAAAGGCGCCCCGACCGATTCGACGACCGGCGTGACGGCCCCGGTTTTGGCGCGCCCCGCGGCCGCGGTCTTGGCCGCCTCGGCCAGCTTCTTTTCCACCAATTGCACGACCTCCAGGCGTTGCCGGGCGTCGAGGCCGCCGCGGGCGAAGGGACCGTTGTCAAACAAATACGACACCCGATCGATGATCTCCCCCAACGCCGTGCCGTAAAGTTGGCGCCGCGGGGAGCCGATAAAGGCCCCATTGCCGGGGGCCGTGGCCACGGCGTCAATCTGTTCCGGCGTTAATTTGTTGAGCATTTCCAGCAAGGCGGGGTCGGCCAAAATCCGCTGGGCTTCGAAAAGGGTGTTGTCGGGCGTGTCCAAACGGGAGGTGATCGAATACCGCGGGTTCCGCGCGTTCTGCTCGGCGGAGCGCAGAAGGCTTTTTTGCACTTCGTCCATCACCGGGTGTCGGGGCGTGGCGCCGAGGTCTTTGGAGCCGAACCGCACCGGCCCTTCCGCGAAAACCTGCCAAATCCGGGCTTGAACCACCGCGAAAGCCGGCGGCAGGTTTGTCGCGTTCAAGAAAGCGTCTTTCTTGAGAAGGTCGTAGAACGCCGGCAACGAATTCCGGGGGATGCCGATCAAAAGCGCCCGAACCGCGTCGTCGTTCAAAATCCGTTGGGCTTCAACGCCGGGAGACGTTTGATAGAGGAAATCCTGAAAACGGGGGGTGGCGGCCCCGGCGGCCGGTTTTTTCCCGGCGCCGCGCAGGTCGTCGATCCATTTCTGAAACGTGTCCCACCAGCCCGCCGCGGCGACGGTCGTGGGGCCGCCGGCGACCGACACCGACAGGCCGCCGGCGGTTCCGGCGTTCAAGCGGCCGGGCGCGGCGACCGCGGGCGAATCCGCCGCGGCGAAGGAAATCGAGAGCGGGGCGTTTCCGGCGGTCAGGTTCACCGTTTCATCGCGCACGCCGGTCACGGACATCGGGACCGGCGCGTTCGCCAGGGCCCGTTGGGCGGCGTCCGAATTGGCCGCGGCGGCGGCCTCCCGGGGCGTGGCCGCGCCCAGGGCCAAAACGGCGGCGAAGGCCAGCACCGACAAGCCGCGGGTCACGCTGTCGTGAACCCCGGCAAAACCGGCGGGGGCGTTCTCGGCCAGCCCGAGGGTGTTGCGGATGAAAAGTTTTTCCCCGAGCATCATCTTTTCCAAGGGGGTGTGGTCCCGAACAAAGACATCCAAATAATTATCGTCTTTGTCCACCTTCGTGAGTCGCGGCGTCACCACCACGTGACCGACGCCTTTTTGGGTCAACAGGTCCCGAAGCCCCTCGGTGTGGAAACCGCCGGCCACCAGGACGGCGGACCGGGCGCCGGAGGCGCGGAGGCGGTCAAAAAGGTTTTGGACGAAATGTTCGTTGCGGGCCTGGGCGCTCGTGTAAAAGGCTTCGTACGGGGACAGCGGAAAACCGAATTCGGCCTTCGCCACGGGGACGCCGTTTTTCTGTCCGGCGGCGGCGAGGCGCGCGTCGAAGGCGCGGAGCTCGGCGACGCGCTTCAGGAAGGCGCTCCAATCGTGGAACGTCAAATTGTGGTGGAGCAGTTTGTGAAGAAGGACGTTGTCCCGGGAAAGACGGGCCGCCTCCTTCTGCGCCGTGGAGGTGGCGAGACCTTCGGTCACGGAATCCTCGAGACGGCCGATTTCGTTCAGAAAAGAGGTCCGGGCAATGCCGTCGGTCAACAGCGCGTAGGAAACGTATTTCTTGAGCTCCGGCGTGTTCGAAAGGTCCACCTTCACGCGCGCGGCGGCGGCGCTCAGGGCCTTGTAGTAGTCGCCGAAACCCACGTGGTGCAGACGAAATTCCATGCTGAGGGCCACCAGGCGCGTCAGATCGTCTTTCGAGAGACGAGCCGTCAGAGCCTGAAGGAATTCCGTCCGTTCCGCCTCCACCTTTTTGAAGTCGATGGTTTTTTCGAGAAGAATGGCCTTGCGGAAAAGCGCGATGTTCGGATAGGCGTTCGGGTTCACGCCGGCGCGGAGGGCCGGCCCGGCGGCGATGGATTCCACGTAGTCGCTCAGGGAAATCTTCTCGTCGGCGTAGAGGGACCGTTGGCGTTCAAAGGTTTTCAAGTCCGCGCTGTAAACTTTCTCCTGAAGGGCGGCCAAGGCGCCGTTGGCGGAGGCTTCGAAGGCGGCCACGTCGGGCCGGAGCGCCACCGTTTGCTTGTAGGCCTCCACGTTGGCCAGATAGGCCCCTTCGTTTTCGATGCCCCACAGCGTTGCCGACCGGGGCGCGTTCAGACCGAAGTATTCGGCCCCGCTCAACACCCGCTCGTTGATCAAAAAGTCGGAGGCCCAGCGGAGGGCTTCCGGGGCGTTCATGGCGCGGAACTTGTCGGTCAACAGGCCGCCGGTCGCCCCTTCCAAACCGACGACGGAAAGACCCGCCCGGGTTTGGTACGACTCCATGATTTTCGAGATGTTGAGTTGAGCTTCGGGAACGTTGTGGACGTCTTGAATCAGGACGATCACGGGGTCGGCGGATTTATCGAAAGACCAGTCGGCGGCGTTCCGAAGGGAACCCGTCACGTGGAAATCGTCGATTTCGCCGAAGGGCGTGACCAGGGTCCGCATCCAAGCGGGCAGGGGTTTTTGATCGGTGGTGCGGGGCGTCACCAGGTCGGCGAGGCCCTTGGTCACCAGGTCCCGGGCGCCGGCGGCAACGCCGTCGACGGCTTTCTCGTCCAACAGCATGGGGTTGGCGCCCTTGAACATCCCGGCGTACAGGGAACGGGATTCGGCCGTTCCGGCGTCGGCGGAGGAGGGGTCCGCGACGGTACGGGCGGCTTTCTGACGGTCCTGCCAAAAATTGGCTTCCACCACGGGCACGGACACCGTCGTAAAGGCAAACACCGACGCGGTGGCGCCGGCGATCGTGGATTTCAACTTTTTGAGCTGGGCTTTGGAAAACGTCATTTGTTCCCCTCCGGGAAAAATCTTCGAATTGCCCTCTTATTATGTTCGCGCCGGTCAAATATCCCCTTAAGTAAATGTAAATTAGATGTAACACTTAAAATCTCCCCCATCACACGAGGAAACGGCCAACGCCCGGCGATTTTGTAAAATCCGGAAACTTCCCAAACGGAGCGACCATGCCTTCCACCAATTCTTTCGGCACCAAAGTTCACTTGACCCCCGGCGGTCCCCACTATTTCCGTCTACCGACCCTGGAGGAGAAGGGAGTGGCCAACGTGTCGCGCCTTCCCTATTCCATCCGAATTCTTCTGGAAAACGCCCTTCGCAACGAGGACGGCCGGCTGGTGACCCGGAAGGACGTGGAGACCCTTCTCCACTGGGTGCCCAAAAATCTTCCCGAAAAGGAAATCCCCTTCATCGCCGCCCGGGTCCTCCTGCAGGATTTCACCGGGGTTCCCGTGGTCGTCGACCTGGCCGCCATGCGGGACGCCGCCCGGGCGGTGGGCGTGGACCCCAAAAAGATCAACCCGCTCTTTCCCGTCGATCTCGTGATCGACCATTCCGTTCAAGTCGACGCCTTCGGCTCCGCCGCGGCGTTCACCGCCAACGTCGAAACCGAATACGCCCGCAACCGCGAGCGTTACGTGTTTTTGAAATGGGGGCAGAAGGCCCTTCGAAATTTCCGCGCCATTCCGCCGGACATGGGCATCGTCCATCAGGTGAACCTGGAATACCTGGCCCCCGTCGTGATCGAGCGGGACGGCGTGCTGTTTTTCGACACCGTGATCGGCACCGACTCCCACACGACCATGATCAACGGGTTGGGCGTCCTGGGCTGGGGCGTGGGCGGCATCGAGGCCGAGGCGGCCATGCTGGGCCAACCGATGTCCATGCTCCTGCCGGAAGTCGTGGGCGTGCGCCTGACCGGCCGCCTTCCCGCCGGGGCCACGGCCACGGACGCCGTCCTGACCGTGACCCAGCTTCTCCGGAAAAAGAACGTCGTCGGTAAATTCGTCGAATTCGTGGGCCCCGGGTTGGACCAGCTCTCCCTGCCCGACCGCGCCACCATCGCCAACATGGCGCCCGAATACGGCGCGACCATGGGCTTTTTCCCCATCGACCAGGAAACCCTCGCGTACCTGCGCCTCACCGGGCGAAGCGAAGACGATATTCGGCGGACGGAAAGCTACCTAAAGGCCCAGGGGATGTTCCGTTCCCCGACGTCGCCGGACCCGGAATATTCCGATTTGTTGGAATTGGACCTTTCCACCGTTGTCCCCTCCCTGGCCGGCCCGAAGCGGCCCCAGGACCGGGTGCCCCTGTCCGACGCGAAGGCGTCCTTCCAAAAATCCCTGGCGGCCCCCGTCAAGGACCGCGGTTTTGAAATCCCGGCCGAAGAAGTCTCCCGCAAAGTCCGGGTGGAATCCAACGGGCACGTGACGACCATCGGCCACGGCGCCGTCGTCCTGGCCGCCATCACCAGCTGCACGAACACCTCCAACCCCTCGGTCTTGATCGCCGCCGGGCTCCTGGCCAAGAAGGCCGTCGAGCGCGGCCTCGCGGTGGCCCCCCACATCAAAACCAGTCTGGCCCCGGGGTCCCGGGTGGTGACGGATTATTTGAACGCCGCGGGGCTTTCGAACTATCTGGACAAGTTGGGTTTTCAACTGGTGGGCTACGGCTGCACGACGTGCATCGGCAACAGCGGGCCCCTGCCCGAGGCCGTTTCCAAGGCCGTCAAAGAGGGCAACCTCGTCGTCAGCGCGGTGCTCTCCGGCAACCGAAACTTCGAAGGGCGCATCAACCCCCACGTCAAAGCCAACTACCTGGCCTCGCCGCCCTTGGTGGTGGCCTACGCCCTGGCGGGCCGCCTGGATCTGGATTTGACCCGGGACCCCCTGGGCATCGGGTCCGACGGAAGTTCCGTTTTCCTCAAGGACCTTTGGCCGTCCGAGACGGAAATCCGGGACGTGCTTCAACAGGCCGTCCGCGCCGACATGTTCCGGGAACGCTACCGCACGGTGGCGGACGGCGACGACCATTGGAATTCCCTGAGCGTTCCCACCGGCGACCTGTACGCCTGGGACCCGGCCTCCACCTACATCAAACACCCGCCCTACTTTGACGGCATGACCCTGGAGTCCGGCGTCCTGGCCGACCTGAAAGGACTGCGTCCGTTGGCGGTGTTGGGCGACTCCGTGACGACCGACCACATTTCCCCGGCCGGGTCCATCGCCGAGGACAGCCCCGCGGGCAAATACCTCATCGGCCTGGGCGTGACCAAAAAGGAATTTAATTCCTACGGCGCCCGCCGCGGCAACCACGAGGTCATGATCCGCGGGACGTTCGCCAACATCCGCTTGAAAAACCTGATGGTGCCGGGCGTCGAAGGGGGCGTCACCCTCCACCGGCCGTCGGGCGAACGGATGCCCATTTACGACGCGGCCCAGCGCTACGCGGCCGAAAACGTTCCGCTCCTGGTGATCGCCGGGAAGGAATACGGCACCGGGTCCTCCCGGGACTGGGCGGCCAAGGGCACGCGGCTCCTGGGCGTGCGGGCGGTCATCGCGGAAAGCTACGAGCGGATCCACCGGTCCAACCTGGTGGGCATGGGCGTGTTGCCCCTTCAGTTTCTCCCCGGAGAAACCCGGGACACGCTCGGGCTGACCGGGCGGGAAACCTTCGACATCGCGGGCGTCGCGGGATTGACGCCCAAGGCGAAACTCACGGTGACGGTCCGACGGGAGGACGGCTCCGCCGCGACCTTCCAGGCCGTGGCCCGGGTGGACACGCCGGTGGAAGTGGAGTATCTGGCCCACGGCGGCATCTTGCCCGCCGTGCTCCGTCAAATTCTAAAAAACGGTTAGCGCGACGCGGGGTAAAACGAGACCCGGTGGGATTTGAGGCGGCCCTTTTTGTAAACCAGTTTTCCCGAAAACAATCGACGGCCCCTCATCCATTTCAGAAACAGCCGGTCCCCCTCCCAGAGCGGCAGCCGGGAGACCCGGGCGTCGGGGATCCAGGCCAATTCGCCTTCGTCGGAGGTTCGAAGCCGCCCGGTGAATCGCCGGGCCTCGTA
>Ga0268298_10003922_pt1 | contig 14820 bp, 14 predicted proteins | sample WWTPWeurt_MetaG_FD_194462 | JGI IMG/M metagenome (GOLD analysis project Ga0268298, IMG submission 194462) | Activated sludge microbial communities from WWTP in Nijmegen, Gelderland, Netherland - WWTP Weurt | ecosystem: Engineered > WWTP > Aerobic digester > Activated sludge | place... | reverse complement strand
CCCTGGTGGCCAAACTGGCCGAGGCCGACATGCCCCGGTTGTGGATTCCGGACCGCCGCTGTTTCTACAAAATCGACGCCTGGCCCACCCTCGCCTCCGGCAAGGTCGACATGGTGTCGGCCCGGAAAATCGCCCAAAACCTGCTCGACGCTTCCCCCAAGTAATTGCCCGCCCCTCGAAAGGCCGCCGTCGAACGCCGCCTTGTCAAAGCGTCGATTCAGCGTTAGACTGGGGGATATGCGCGTGACGCAAAACATCGTTCAAAGGGCCGCCCTGGCGTTCGCCCTGGGCTTCTCGGCGTCGCCGGGCCGGGCGGCGTCGGTCTCGGCGGATTTCCTCCGTCTGGGAAACGGCGCCCGCGCGGCGGCCCTGGGGAACGCCTCCACGGCCCTCGTCAACGACGCCACCGCCATCGCTTGGAACCCCGCCGCCTTGACGCGCTTGAAAACAAAAACCGCCACCCTCATGCACGCGAGTTATCTGGATTCCGCCTACACGTACCAATTCGCCGCCTACGGCCAATCGGTGGGCGCGTCCCTCGGGTTCGGCCTCGGCGTTCAGTATTTGTCGGTGGGGGCGCTGCCGCAAACGGATTTGACGGGAACCGAGATCGGGTCCTTTTCACCCAACGATCTGGCGGTTTCCGCCGGGGGCGCCTGGTCCTTCGGCGGAAACTCCGTCGGACTGACGGCCAAATGGATTCGAAGCGAAATCGTCAAGTCGGCTCAGACCGTCGCCGGGGACATCGGCTTCTTGTCGGCCCCGTTGTGGGAGAACCGCCTCCGCGTGGGGCTCGTGGCGGCGAATCTCGGCGGAGGATTGAAATACGATCGGGAAAAAAGCGATTTGCCCCTGGTGGTCCGGGCGGGGGCGGCCCTTCGGGTTAAAACGGTCTGGACCCTGACCGCCGATGCCGAGAAACCGAAGAGCGGGGACGCGGTGTTCGGGGGCGGCTCCGAATACCGTTGGACCCCCGGCCCTCGTTGGACTCTGGCCGGCCGCCTCGGCTACAGCAACCGGGCCCGGGACATTCGGGGGGTCACCGGCGTCAGCGGCGGCCTCGGCGTCCTCTACAAAAAAATCCAAATCGACTACGCCCTCGTGCCCTACGGGGACGTGGGGCTCACGCACCTCGTTTCCCTCACCACGTATTTCTAAATCGCGCGTCCGCGCGTAAATTTCCCTTGTGAATTGACCCGTTCCGGGATACCCTCTAGGGGAGATGGGTTCCGAAAAAGACAACAATTCAAAATCAACCAACGGCGACGGGTCCTCCCGGCGAATATTGGTCGTGTCCCGGGTGGGCTGCGTGGGGGACCTTTGCCGCCAGCTTCAAACCGAGGGTCACCACGTCCGCTACTTTATTGAAAGCAAGGGCGACAAGGACGTCTCCGACGGCTTCGTCGAGAAAACCGACGATTGGAAGGCCCTTCGCGCCTGGGCCGACCTCGTGATCTTCGACGATTCGGATTTCGGTCGGGACGCGGAAGCCCTGCGCCGGGACGGCAAGCCCGTGGTGGGCGGCACCGTCTACACCGACCGACTGGAGGACGATCGGGATTTCGGCCAGCAGGAAATGAAAGCCGCCGGCATGACCATCCTCCCCAACTGGACGTTCACCTCCTTTGAAGAAGCCGTGGCCTTCGTTAAAAAAAACCCCGACCGGTACGTGGTCAAACCCTCCGGCAGCGCCCAGAACGAAAAAGTGCTTTCTTACGTGGGCCAGGAGGAGGACGGCCAGGACGTCGTCGCCATTTTGGAGCGGTACAAGAAGGGGTGGGCCCGTCAGATCCGCTCCTTCCAAGTCCAGAAATTCGCCGCCGGGGTCGAGGTCGCCATCGGCGCGTTTTTCAACGGGAAGGAATTCCTGTCCCCGGCCTGCGTCAACTTCGAACACAAAAAAATGTTCAACGAGGACATCGGTCCCGCCACCGGCGAAATGGGCACGTCCATGTTTTGGATGACGGACAGCGCCCTTTACCGGGAGACCATCGCCAAAATGGCGTCCCGCTTGGCGGCGGTCGGTTTCGTGGGCTATTTCGACATCAATTGCATCGCCACGCCCCGGGCGATTTACCCCTTGGAATGCACGCCCCGGTTCGGCTACCCGACGCTCAGCATCCAAATGGAAGGGGTGACCAGCCGGTGGGGGGATTTGTTCTACGGGCTGGCCACGGGCCAGACGCCGGTCCTCAAGACCAAAAAAGGCTATCAGGTGGGGGTGGTGATCGCCGTGCCGCCCTTTCCCTTCGAGGACGCGACGGCCTTTCGCAAATATTCCGAAGGCGCCGTGGTAATTTTCAAAAAGCCCGTCACGGAGGGCCTCTACCCCGGGGACATCAAGCTGGTGGACGGGGACTGGGTGCTGGCGGGGCAATCGGGATACGCCCTGGTGGCCACGGGTTCCGGCCCCACCATGGACGAAGCGGCCCGGGAAGCCTACGGACGGGTCAAGAACGTCATCATTCCCAACATGTTTTACCGCACCGACATCGGGGAGCGCTGGCGTCGGGACGGCGACCTACTTCGGACCTGGGGTTACCTCCGGTAAGGCGGGGCCCGTCGAAACGAACACGTGGGTTTCGTCCCACTCGGCGTGAAGCCGGCGGACGGCGGCCACTTCCTCCCGAAATCTCTTTTTAAGTCGACGCTCCGCCTCCCGGGTCGTCAGGCCCCGAACCCGGAACCCCGCCAGGGCCTCTTGAATTCGCCGGGCTTCCCGATCGTTGATGGCCACGTGGACGGCCTCGTGTTCCCGGAGTTTGGCCGAAGGCGCAACGTGGAATTCGCGCCGGCTGGCCGCCGTCACCGTCAATCGACGGGCCACCACGAGGTCGCCGGTTCGCGCCAACTCGTACTTCAGGCGGAAGGTCCCTTCGGTTTCCGCCAGGCCCGCCCCGCGGGTTGGGGTCTCGGGCGCGGCGCGGGTCAGGGCCGCCGAGGAAAGCCGAACGGATCCGAAGGGCCAGGACAGGGTCGATTCGTCGCCCCCGGTGGCAAGGCTGGCCGAGGAGGATCGGGGAATCCGCAGTCCGTCCTCCGCGCGACCGGGCACGGCCAGCGCGCCCAAAATGAAAACCAAGGCCCATTGTTTCACGGTCGGATTCTATAAAAAGCGATCGCCGGTCGCGGCCGTTGACAGACACGCCCGGATGGCCTACCCTTAAAGGCGAGGACTCCCATGAAAAGCACCGTGCACATTTTGATCCCCTTCGACCTGGGGCTTGAATTGGATTTCGTCGGCCCCGACGCCACCGCCGTGGCCAAGGAAATTTCGAGCCATCCCATCCGCGATCTGGCCTTCGAGGGCCGTCGGTTCGCCGACATCCGCCTGGCGGCGCAGATTTACAAGTTCGGGGTGGGCCTCCTGGCGCTGTCCTTCGCCGCCGACGGTGACCTGGATTTTTTCGCGGCCCTGTCCTGCCGCACCGAGGCCCTGCAGGTCGAAGGGGCCCCCATCATCCCCTGGGCCAAAACCCTGGTGGACGGGGTGATCGGCAGTGCCCGGCGCTTCGCCAGCCACACCTACAACCGGCGGCTGGAGGACGTGGACCCCTTCCCCATATTCGTCTTCGACAAAGGCGGCGTGACCGACGCGGCGGAGTTCGTGGCCACCCACGAGAAAGCCTTGACCGGCATCGTGTCGGGCGAGCCCAACTACGACGCCCTGTCGGATTTCGTATTGGCCCAGGAAAAGATCCGGAATTTCGGTTATTACGAAAACGAGCTCATTTTGATCAAGCGCTTCGGCGCCGTGGTTTCCTCGGAGGAATCGGGCACCATCGTCGAGCTCATCCGGTTGGCCTATTCCCTTTATTGGAGCCTGCGGGCGTACAATTTCTTTTTGGAAAAGGAAATCGACCAGGCCCAGGAGTTGTTGGCGGACCTGCCCCCCTATTACAAGTTTTGGGCCATGCCCTCCCGGTACCAGACGTTTTCCCGGGAAGCCATGGATTTCGTCCGCGACAAGCTGGCCATCGTGGACAGCCTCCACAACGTGCAGGCCAACATTCCCCGCATCGACTCGGACTGGCACCTGCGCACCATTTACAAAAACGTCGAAAAGGAATTCGACATCGACGAGCTTTCCAAAGCCGTGGACACGAAACTCGAGCGGATCGAGCAGTCGTACAACTCCGCCCGGGATTTCATTTCAACCAATTTCTTCATCGCGGTGGAAATCGTGTTGATTCTCTCCCTGGCCTGGATGATGCTGGACACCGGCCTTCTTTTCATCATCGCCCATAAATAACGCCGTTTGACACCCCCCGACGGGGTGTGGTATTCTCCCCGCCACGGGTCCGTCCGGAGCCCCCGCCGCGGTTCGCGCGGGGTCGGAGGCGGGACCGCAGATTTTCGGGAGGAAACCGTACATGTCCGATGCGTCCGTGGAATACACTTTGGTCGTCGTCAAACCCGACGGCCTTAAAAAATCTTTGACCGGCAACATTTTGACGAAATTGGCCGAGGCCCGGTTCATGATCATCGGCGCCAAGGTTCTCCGGGTGTCCCGGGAGTTGGCCGAACAACATTACCAACACCTGAAGGGCAAGCCGTTCTTCAACGATTTGATCGACTACATTCAAGGAAAGCCCTACGGGCCGGATTTCGAGCGCGTCATGGCCCTCGTGTACAAGGGCCCCAACGCCATAAAGAAAATCCGGGAAATCGCCGGCGCCACGAACCCCGAGGAAGCCGACTCCGTCTCCATCCGCGGGGCTTTCGGCCGGATCACCACCAAGGGGGTTTTTGAGAACGTCATTCACGCGTCGTCCGACGCCAAGGATTCCGAGCGGGAAATCAAGTTGTGGTTCCGGCCGGAAGAGATCGTCGGCGAAATCTACCCGACCAAAAAGGTTCAATCCCAGGCCCACGAAGTCGTCGCCTGGGCCTAAGCCGGGCCCGCGGTGGATTTTTAAGCGGGAAAAGAGTAAAATAGCTCTTCAACGCCGGCCGATGGGCACCGCGCCCCCGGCCGCGTTTTTTTGGGGGCGGAACGATGCGTCCGCTCGGGTTCATTCGATCAATATTTAAGGAGGACGGCGCCAACGCAGTGCTTTTGGTGCCGGAGGCGGCTTAAAACATGAGCCGTCGGTAAAACGGGAAAAATTTGAATGTGAGGTTCATCCACCTCAGGGATGCCCCGGCCAAAGACGCCGGGGTTGCCCCGACTATTTAGGGTGAACCTCTTTGTAGGACGGGGCTGTAGCTCAGCTGGGAGAGCGCCTGCATGGCATGCAGGAGGTCGTCGGTTCGATCCCGATCAGCTCCACAATTTTGAACTGTTGGGGACACGCCCCGACCCTTTGGCGGCGCCAAAGGGCCTTCGGCAGGGCCCGAGGCCCCGAAACCCCGAAGGTCAGCTCCACAATTTCATGGTTTCCTTAACCCCGCCGTTCGGCGTTTTCCGCCGCTAACATGTCCATTCGCGTCCAATCGGGCCAGGCCCGGGGGCGCCGAATCAAGGCCCTTCCCACGGGCCCGGATGTCCGGCCCATCCTCGCCCGCATACGAAAATCCCTTTTCGACATTCTTCGGCCGCGCTTGGCGGGGGCCCGCTTTTTGGACCTCTTCGCCGGCACCGGCACGGTCGGCATCGAAGCCCTCTCCAACGGGGCGGCCCGGGCCGTGTTCGTGGACGCCAATCGGCACTCCTGCCGCATGGTCGAAACCAATTTGGCCGCCCTGGGGTTGTCGGACCGGTCCAAGGTGATTCAATCCGACGCGACCCGGTTGGCGGTTCTGGCTTCCGAAGGGCCCTTTGACCTGGTGTTTCTGGGCCCGCCCTACAAGGACGATCGGCGAAGGCCCCTGGCCCTCACCGTTCCGGCCCTGCGGGCCCTGGACGAGGCGAAAGCCACAACCCCCGAAGCCTGGGTCATCGGCCAGCACCACAAAAAGGAACCGCTGGCGGGTCTTCCGGCGGGGTGGGAAATTTTTCGCGAAAACCGCTACGGCGACAGCGTTCTGACTTTCTTTCGGAGGATCCCCGCGTGACCACCACCCCGTCCGTCATCAAATTCGGCGGCAGCCTTCTTTCGGACGCCGCGGCCCGAGGCGCTTTCTTAAAGGACGTCGCCAAATTTTCCAAAAAGGAATCCGTCGTCCTCGTCCACGGCGGCGGGCCGGAGATTAACGCGGCGCTGGACAAAATGGGAATCAAATCCGCCTGGGTCAACGGGCGGCGCGTGACGGACGAAGCGGCCATGGCGGTCGTGGAAGGGGTATTGTCCGGTCAGGTCAATAAAAATCTGGTGGGGGAATTGAACGCCCGGGGGGTGGCCGCCGTGGGTTTGTCCGGGCGGGACGCCGGTCTTTTGACCGCGACCCCCGTGCCGGAACTGGGACGCGTGGGCGAGCCCGCCAAGGTCCGTCCCGCTTTGCTCACGGCGCTGATCAAAGCCAAATTTTTGCCGGTGCTGTCCTCGGTGGCCCAGGGCCCGGACGGCGGGGCCTTGAACGTCAACGCCGACGAGGCCGCGGCCGCGCTCGCCGTCGCGGTGAAGGCCCGGCGGCTCGTTTACTTGACCGACGTGCCGGGCGTTCTGGACGGCCAAAAAAAGACCCTTCCCGAGATTCGCGCCAAGGACGTCGAGCGCCTCATCGCCGACGGCGTCGTGACGGGCGGCATGATCCCCAAAATCCGGTCCTGCGCCCAGGCGCTTAAAAAGGGCGTCAAGGAAATCAACATCATCGACGGCCGGGCGGGGCTGACCGCCTGGGCCGGCACGCGGCTTCTGCCATGACCGGGGTTCCTCCCATGCCCCGGGCTTTGGCCCGGGGAAAAAGCCCCCAGTGCTTGCGCGGGGCAAGGACCCCGCGCAAGCGGTGGCCGACCACGGAGCGGGAGGCCATCCCTTGACCGGTTTCGTCGAATCGCCCTATCTCTTTAACACCTACCGGCGGCAGCCGGTCACCTTCGTCAAAGGCCGGGGCGCCTGGCTGACCGACGACCGGGGCAAGAAATATCTGGATTTCTTTTCGGGTCTCGCGGTGTGCAACCTGGGCCACGCCCACCCGGCCGTGGCCCGGGCCGTGGCGGACCAGGTCAAAAAACTTCTCCACACTTCGAACATTTATTCGACCCAACCCCAACAGGCCCTGGGCAAGGCCCTGGTCGAACGGACGTTCCCGTCCAAGGTGTTCTTTTCCAATTCGGGGGCCGAAGCCAACGAACTATTGATCAAACTCGCCCGCCGTTTCGGGACCGTGAACCCGGGCCCCGAAGGCCCGCGTTACGAAATCATCGTCTTTGATAGCGCCTTTCACGGCCGCACCTTGGGGGCCCTTTCCGCCACGCCCCAGAAGAAATACCAGGAAGGGTTCGGGCCTTTGTTGCCGGGGTTCGTGGTGGCCCGTTACGGAGACCTGTCGGATGTCCGGCAAAAGGCCACCGCCAAGACCTGCGCCGTTCTGGTGGAGCCCATTCAGGGGGAGGGCGGCGTGCGGCGGGTGCCGCCCGCTTTCTATTCCGACCTGGCGGCCCTCTGCCGGGAAAAAAATTGGCTATTGCTTTTTGACGAGGTTCAAACGGGAATGGGACGGACGGGGACCCTCTTCGCCTTTCAAAACCCGGCGGTGGTCCCGGCGGACGCCCGCCCCGACGCCCTTTCCATGGCCAAGGGCCTGGCCAACGGGCTTCCCATCGGCGGGGTCATCGCCCGGCCCGAAATCGCCGACCTCCTTCATCCCGGGGACCACGCCACCACCTTCGGCGGCGGCGCGGTGCCCTGCCGGGCCGCCTTGGCCGTTCTGAAAGAATTGTCGCCCGCCCGGTTGGCCCAGGCCCGAAAGCTCGGCGCGCTCTTTCAAAAGGAAATTTCCGGGTGGCAAAAAGACCTGCCCGCCCTACGCGAGGTGCGAGGGGCGGGCCTCATGATCGGCCTGGAGCTCGATCGTCCCGTGGCCGATCTGGTCGTTGCCTGCCGGGAAGCCGGCCTGTTGATCAACGGAACCGCCGACAAAGTCCTCCGGCTTCTGCCGCCGTTGATTTTGACCGCCGCCGACGCCCGCCGGGGCCTCAAAATCCTTCGGACCGTCCTGGCCAAATCCCTCTCCTCCCAATCCCATTGACCCGTTCGGGGGGCCCGCCGGACCCGAAAGGCTTTTCAATCTTCCTTTACGGGGTTATCCTTGGGGGGAGGAGGTCCTATGGGCAAAATCCGGCCAATCGTTACGGGATTTACGCTCATCGAACTCATGCTGGTGGTCGCCATCATCGGCCTCCTGTCGGCCATTGCGTTGCCCAAATTCGCCAATCTCGTCAACCGGTCCAAAGAGGCCAGCATTAAAGGCAATTTGGGGGTGCTTCGGAGCGCCATGAGCCTCTACTACGCGGACAACGAAGGATGGGTCCCCCGCGTTTCCAGCCCCGGTGATTTTTACGTGGAGAAATATATCGATAGCGTGCCGTTGCCCACCCTTCCCGGGCATCGATCTCCGATGGCGAACATGCTGATGGTAACGAACTCCACGGACTGCGCGCGAATGACGTTTGACCCCGCCTACACCGCCGGTTCCTGGCAGTTTTGCAGCCCCCGGATTTTGATATTCATTTCCTGCAACCACACGGATTCCAAAGGAATTTGGATCAGTGAGTGGTAATCGAAATTCCCCCGCCGAAAGGGCGCCCGGCATTTGACGATCGGGAACCCAAAAAAGTAAAATCACCTATTGAAATCAACAAAATTTGGAGTCGCCCCACCGGCGGCGCTGGACCCTTTTTCCCAATTTAAAGGAGCCGATTCAACATGAAGAATTATAAAAAAGTCGTTGTGGCCTATTCCGGGGGTTTGGACACCTCGGTCATGCTGAAATGGGTGCGGGAGCACTACCATTGCGATGTCATCGCCTGCTGCGTGGACGTGGGGCAGGCGGAGAATTACCCTAAACTCAAAGCCCGGGCCCTGGCCACCGGCGCTTCCAAGGCCTACGTGGTGGACGCGCGCAAGGAATTCGTCGAGAATTTCATTTGGCCGACTCTGAAAGCCCAGGCCCTGTACGAAGGTCGTTACCTGCTCGGGACCTCCATCGCCCGCCCCATCATCGCCGAGAAAGTGGCGGAAATCGCCCGGCGGGAAAAGGCCGACGCCGTGAGCCACGGCGCCACCGGCAAGGGCAACGACCAAGTGCGGTTCGAATTGACCTTCAAGGCCGTCGCACCGGAACTGGGCATCATCGCCCCCTGGCGGGAATGGGACATGAAGGGCCGGGAGGACGAAATCGCCTACGCCGAGCGGCACAAAATTCCCGTGACCGTCACCAAAAAGAAACCCTATTCCTCCGACGCCAACCTGTGGCACATCTCCTACGAGGGCGGCGTGCTGGAAGACCCGGACCACCCCTACAAGAACGACATGTTTGAGTTGACGGTGGCCCCCGAGGACGCGCCCAACCGTCCCGAGACGGTCTCCATCGCCTTTGAAAAGGGGATCCCGGTGGCCGTCAACGGCAAGCGCTTGGGCGCCGTGGCGCTGGTGCAAACCTTGAACAAAATCGCCGGACGAAACGGCATCGGACGAGTGGACATCGTCGAAAACCGTTTGGTCGGCATGAAATCCCGGGGCGTGTACGAAGCGCCGGGGGCGACGTTGCTCTACTTCGCCCACCGGGAATTGGAATCCCTGGTCTTGGACCGGGAAACCGCCCACGCGAAGGAGTTGATCGGTCCCCGCTACGCCGAACTGGTTTATTACGGCCAGTGGCACGTGCCTTTCCGCCGGGCCCTGGACGCCTTCGTGAACGAGACCCAAAAGGTCGTCACCGGCGTGGTGCGGCTCAAGCTTTACAAGGGCAACATCGTGGTGCAAGGGCGCACGTCGCCGCACTCGTTGTATTGGCAGAAATTGGCCAGCTTCGAGGCCGAGGACATCTACAACCAAAGCGACGCTGAAGGGTTCATCAACCTCTTCGGCCTCCCCATCAAAGTGGCCGCTTTGCTCAAACGGGGCGCGGGACGGAAATAAAACCGCCGCCGCTGGAAAATCATCGATAGGAAAAAATGAAAAAAGCGCCGGTTTCCCCATCGGATTTTGTCGCCTCCTACGGTTTCGACCACCGGCTGGCGCCCCACGACATCGTGGCCTCCATGGCCCACGTGGAAATGCTGGGACGCCAACGGATTCTTTCCCGGGCCGAGGCGGCCAAAATCGTCGCGGGGCTCAAAAAACTGCTCGCCCGGGTCAACGCCGGCGGGCGGCTGCTCAAGACGGAAGACGTTCATTTCTCCATTGAGAAAAGCTTGTACGCGGAAATCGGCCCCCTGGCCGGGAAAATGCACACCGCCCGCTCCCGGAACGATCAAACCGTGACCGCTCTGCGGATGTACCTGCGGGAGCGCATCGACGGTTTGCGGGAGCGCCTTCGGGCCCTGGAGCTTTCCTTCGTCGGACAAGCGGAAAAAAATATCGACGCGATCATGCCGGGCTACACCCATCTTCAACCGGGTCAGCCGATCTCGGCGGCCCAGCATTTGCTGGCCTACGCCTGGATGTTCCGGCGGGACCGGGAACGGCTGGTCGACCTTCGACGGCGGGTCAACCGCCTGCCTCTGGGCGCCGCGGCGCTGGCGGGGACAACCTTCCCCATTGACCGGGCCTGGGTCGCGCGAAAGCTCGAATTCGACGGTGCGATGGAAAATTCCATCGACGCCGTGAGCGACCGAGACTTCCTGGTGGAATTTTTGGCCGCCGGCGCCTTGATCATGACGCACCTGTCCCGTTGGGCGGAGGAGCTCATCGTCTGGTCGAACCCTTCGTTTGGGTTTGTCACCCTGGCCGACCCCTTCATCACCGGGTCCTCGATCATGCCCCAGAAACGAAACCCGGACATGGCGGAATTGCTTCGGGGAAAAACCGGCCGGGTGGTGGGAAGTTTGAACGCCCTTTTGACGCTCCTCAAAGGCACCCCTCTGGCCTACAACCGGGACCTTCAGGAAGACAAGCCGCCGGTTTTTGACGCCGTGGATACCCTGGAGGCCTGCCTCGACGTGTCGATCCCCATGGCCCAGACTCTGAAACTGCATCCGGACCGGACCAAGGCCGCCTGCCGTTTGGGGTTTTTGCTCGCCACGGACGTGGCCGACGCCCTGGCCCGGCGGGGGCTCCCCTTCCGGGAGGCCCACGCCTTGGTCGGCCGGGTCGTCGCCGAATGCCTCAAAACGAATCGGACCTTGGAGGATTTGACGGTAGAGGATTGGAAAATTTTTTCTCCCCTCTTCGGACCCTGGGTGACGGGCGTTCTGAACGTGGAGGACGCCGTGGCGGCCCGGCGATCCTTGGGCGGCACGGCCCCCGGGGAAATCCGTCGGCAAATCGCCGCCTTAAGGAAACAATCGTGAAACGCCTCGTCGCCTTATTTTTAATCCTCGGTTCGGCCGCGGCCGAAGAATCGGCCGAGCGGACGTTCACCATCGCCCAATCGGTCCAGGTGGCCCTTCAAAACAATCAAGCCCTCTTGTCGGCCCGGGAAGGGGTGCGCATCGCCACCCAGCGCATCGCCGAGGCCCGTTCCTTGATTTGGCCGTCGTTGGCGGTGAACCTCAACGCCTCCCGTTACCGAACGGAGGATCACGCCGTCCTGGCCGCCGAATCGGGTTCGACGCTTTTGCCGCCGTCGTTTAACGGGGAGGCCGACAATTATTATTCCGGGCGGCTCGCTCTTCGGCAGGTTCTTTACAACGGCGGCCGGACGATGGCCAACACCCGCTTGGCCCAGGCGGCCCTGGCCCAGGCGCGCATTCGGGAGGAGGAAATCCGCCGGCGGGTCACGGTGGATGTGACCGGCGCCTTTTACGGCGAACTTCTGGCCCGAAAACAATTGGCCCTGAGCGAAGAGGCCCAGCGGGACCTTCAGGCCCTTTCGGCGTCGTTGCCCCTTTCGGACGGCGCGGCCCGGGCGGTGCTGGAGGGCGTTCGCGCGCGCCTCCGCCGGGCCCAGTCCGAACGCCGCCGAGACGAGGAGCGGGCGTCCTTGACCTTTTTGAGCACCCTGGGCCTAGAACTCTACACACGGGTGTCCCTGCAGGGAGACCTCTCGGCCGCGCCCCTTCGGCCGGACCTGGCGAAGCTCCTGGCCCGGGCCCAGGAATCCCGATTGGAAATCCGGGGAACCGAATACCAGCGGGAAATGGATCGGCTGGCGGTCAACTTGACGGAAGCGGAGCGTTACCCGGTGGTGGCGCTCATGGCCGGCTACGAAGTCAACGACCGGGCCTTTCCCCTGGATCAGAATTTTTGGAACGCCACCTTGAACGTCAGCCTGCCGCTTTTCGACGGTTTCGCCAGCCGGGCCCGCATCCGGCAGACGCGGATCGCCGCCAACCAAAGCCGCATCGAGCGGGCGGCCATCGAGGACAAAATCGCCATGGAAGTCCGGTCCGCCCACGCCGATTTGACCTACTGGCAGGACGAGGCCGCCGCCCGTCGGGACGACTGGGACCGGCTGCGGGAACTCTACGCCCGGCTTCCCGCGGGCCGCGACCCCGTCCAAAAAGGCCAGGCGCGCCTGGAGCTTCTGTCCGCGGCCCAAACCTACTGGGACGCCGTCCACGGCCAATTGATCGCCCGGGCCCGGCTGGAAAACGCCGTCGGCCTTCCCCTTGATCCCTAGTTTTCGTCGCGCGGCGACCGCGCTGGTCGTGGCCCTGGCGGTGGCGGCGCCCGCCCGATCGTCGGCCGATTCCGCGCCGTCCCCCACGGACACCGCCTTGTGGGACACCCTGTGGTCCCGGTTGCGGGCGTTGCCGGCGGACCGGCGGCCCCGGGTGGGATTGGTTTTGTCGGGAGGGGGCGCCCGGGGATTGGCCCACATCGGCGTGCTGAAGGTGCTGGAGCGGGAGAAGGTTCCCGTGGACTTGATCGTCGGGACGAGCGTGGGCGCCCTGGTCGGCGCCCTCTACGCCTCGGGAATTCCGGCCGGGCAAATTGAAAATTTAAGCGTGGAATCGGGTTGGTCGCAATTGACCGACCTGTCGGCCGCCCGGGTCGTGCGGCTTTTGGTGACGGAGCGCCTCCTGTCCACTCAGAAAATGGAGGCGTACCTCACCGCCCACATCGGGGACAAGAAATTTGCCGATTTGAAGACGGATTTCGCCTGCGTGGCGGCGGACCTTCGAACCGGGGAGCAGATCGTCCTTCGGGAGGGTTCCGTGGCCCTGGCCGCCCGGGCCAGCGCCACCATGCCGGGCATTTTTGAGCCGGTCCCCTTCCGCCATCGCCTATTGGTCGACGGGGGCATCGTGGACAACGTGCCCACGGACGTGGCCAAGCGCCTCGGGGTGGATCTCTTGATTTGCGTTTACACGCCGGCGGATTTCAGCCGACACACGGTCACCAACGTTCTGGGCACCCTGACCCAGGCGCTTTACATCCAGGGCCAGGTGATCAGCGAGGAGCGGCTGGGACTGGCGGACTTCGTCGTCCGTCCCGAGGTGTCGGAAGTCGGCGCCATGGAATTGTGGCGGTCGCGGGAATGCGTGGAAGCCGGCCAGCGCGCCGCCGAATCCGCCTGGCCCGAATTGCGCCGACGGTTGGTGGAGAAATTTTTTGATCGCTGGTTGGCGGGACCGACTTTGCCCGGGGCCTCGAAATGAGGCGGTTCGGGTGGGTGTTGTTGGTTCTCACCGCCGCGGCCCTTCGGGCCGAGGGTTTGTCGCGCAAGGAACGGGACGACCTCGCCGGCCGTGGGGCGGAATTGTTCGCGGCGTCCCAGCCGGCGGCGGCCCGGGAGCTTTGGGAAAAAATGCTGGCCGGCGGCGCCACGGGCGCGGAACAACGCCGGTGGCGCCCCTGGGTCGGTCGCGCCTTTGAGGCCGAGGGGAATTTCCAAAAGGCCCTGACCGCCTACCAGGAAGCCTACGACCGGGACCCGAAAAACGTCGATCGATTGGTGGATTTGGCGCGGGTGTACGACACGGTCGAATTGAAGGAGCGCGCTCTGGAGCTGTACGATCGCGCCCTCAAATCGGACCGCTCCCGGACCGACGTGGTTCTTGCGTTGGGCTTTTTGCACTTCAACGCCGGACGTCTCGCCGAGGCCCGGCGGTACGCGGACGACGCCCTTCGGCGGGATTCCCGGGACCCCGGCGCGCGGCGGCTTCTGGCGCAGATCGAAGAATCCCAGGGGGATTTGGAAGGCGCCGCCCGTCGACGGGAGGGGTTGTTGGCGGAACACCCCGCGGGGGCGGACGCCGTCGCGGTCGGACGTTTGTGGGCCCGGGCCGGCGAATTGGAATTGGCCCAGGCGGCTTTTCGGCGGGCCGCCGATTTGGGCGTGGCGACTTCGGAATTGCTTTTTGAGCGCGGCGCCGTGGCCTGGCGGCGGGGCGACGTGTCGGGAGCCGAGGATTGGCTGGGCCAGACCTTGGCGAAAGACCCGGGGTGCGTCCCGGCGGTATTGCTGTTGAGCGTGGTGGATTGGGAACGGGGGCGTGGCAGCCGGGCGCAGGCGCGCCTTCGGGGATTGACGCTGGCGGAAGACAGCCCCTGGATTTCATTGCGCAATCGATTGATCACCGCGCTGACTTACGGGTCGACGCCGGGAGAGAAGAAATGACGTTGAACGCTTACGACACGTTTTGTTACCGGGGTTCGGACCTCTGGGTGGAGGGCGTTAAAGCCGCGGATTTGGCGGCGCGCCTGGGCACGCCCCTGTACGTTTATTCCGCCGCCAAAATCCAGTCGCAGTTCGAGCGATTCGATCGGGCCTTCGCGGCCTTTCCCCACACGATTTGCTACGCCATGAAGGCCAACAGCAATTTGGGCGTCTTGAGCCACCTGGCCCGGTTGGGCGCCGGCGCGGACATCGTGTCCGGGGGGGAAC
>Ga0268298_10003921_pt1 | contig 14821 bp, 8 predicted proteins | sample WWTPWeurt_MetaG_FD_194462 | JGI IMG/M metagenome (GOLD analysis project Ga0268298, IMG submission 194462) | Activated sludge microbial communities from WWTP in Nijmegen, Gelderland, Netherland - WWTP Weurt | ecosystem: Engineered > WWTP > Aerobic digester > Activated sludge | place: Netherlands... | reverse complement strand
TCCATTTATAACCTACTCACTTAACAAAAATAAAATAAAAAATTATCAGATAAACCATAATTAATGATTCCTAAAGTACTAAGAATTCACTAAAAAAAATTAAATCATATTAAGTCCCGAGCAAACGTGCTTCCTAGCTGATTAACACTACGCAATTAAACGAATAAATAAAAACTAACCGCCTAAAACTTTAGCAACTAATACTAAGCTCAACGAAATCAACGATTTCTTAATGGCCCGTATGTTTTACGACGGAATGCAACTGCACGTCTAGTAAAACGACTAGACACTGAACCAAGATCAACTCAAGAACTTGTCTTATAATTCAACGGCCGTTTAATTTTAAAATTTTGATAAACACGCACTGAATTACTAGATTGATTAACTGTATTACCCCTTAACAGCTTATAATCTTTTACCAACCCAAAATTTGCATTAATATTAAAAAGTGTAAAAAAAGAAACATATCATGAGAAACCTATAAAAGCGTTATAAATAACCAATAAAAACACCACCATACTGAACGTTGTAATATAAGATCCAAATGTAGCCACCGAATTTCATAGTTGAAAAGCATCAGGATAATCAGGTATACGTCTAGGCATACCAGCTAAACCTAAAAAATGCATTGGAAAAAACGTAACGTTTACACCAATAAATGTTGTTCAGAAATGTAATTGACCCAAATATTCAGAATAAGCTTTACCAGTCAAAAATAAAAACCAATAATAAAACCCAGCAAACAAAGCGAATACGGCTCCCATCGAAAGTACATAATGAAAGTGCGCGACAACATAATACGTATCATGTAACGCAATATCTAGTCCACCGTTTGCTACAACAATTCCAGTTAAACCCCCCATAGTAAACAAGAATAAAAACCCAATAGCAAATAACATTGGTGTTCGCAAATCAATAATACCTCCTGTAATTGTTGCAATTCAACTAAAAATTTTTATACCAGTTGGTACAGCGATAATCATTGTTGCCGAAGTAAAATACGCACGCGTATCAACATCCAAACCAACTGTAAACATATGATGAGCTCAAACAATAAAACCTAATAACCCAATAGATAAAATCGCGTATACCATACCAAAACGTCCGAAAATAGGACGTTTCGCCCCATCAGCTACTGTATGACTAATAATCCCAAACCCAGGTAAAATAATAATATAAACCTCTGGGTGCCCAAAAAATCAAAATAAATGTTGATACAATAAAGGATCCCCACCCCCTAACGAATTAAAAAAAGACGTATTGAAGTTACGATCTGTTAACAACATCGTAATAGCACCCGCCAAAACAGGCAACGATAACAATAACAAAATAGCTGTTACCAACACCGCTCAAACAAACAAAGGCATATTTTGCATACTCATCCCCTTCGTACGCATATTTAAAGATGTAACAATAAAATTAATTGAACCTAATAACGAAGACGTACCCGAAATATGTAAACTAAAAATCGCCAAGTCTACAGAACCTCCTGAATGATATAAAGATGTACTCAACGGCGGATACACTGTTCATCCAGTTCCAGCCCCAAATTCGATAAAAGCTGAAAACACCAGTAAAAGTAATGACGGAATTAATAGTCAAAAACTAATATTATTTAACCTAGGAAATGCCATATCAGGTGCCCCTAAAAAAATTGGAAACATTCAATTCCCAAACCCCCCGATCATCGCAGGCATAACAAAAAAAAAAATCATTAAAAAAGCGTGTGCAGTAATAACAACATTATAAAACTGATAATTACCCAATAAAACACCATCCCCAGGATGTGCCAATTCCATTCTTATTAATAGTGAAAATACAGTCCCAACAACTCCGGACAACAAAGCAAAACAAATATAAAGAGTTCCAATATCTTTATGATTTGTTGAACAAAATCATTTATAAAAATTTTGAAGTCACATAAATTTTAGTTATAATAAATTATAATATTTTTGTCTTTATTATGAATGAAAAATTAATTTTTCTTAACATTAAAGTATTTTGGAGATTTATCCGAAAAAAATTCCCCCCAAATGCTACTATTTCGTAATTCACCAAGCATTACGCTCACACTATTAACACTAGCGACTTTATCTGCTATGAAAAAACCTACAACAAAATAAGCCTTAACCGAAAAAAAAAATAAGCTAGAATTAATAAAATTAACAACTACTAAACTCAAACCACGAAAAAAATCAACAAAAAACGTAAGAGATACCAATACATTTCTCAATGCTAATACTCCACTCAAGCTATTAACAGTTTTTATCAACGTACGCATACGAAATTTTTTATATAAAGTAGGCAAAAAAAATAAAACAAAAAAAAAATATACAAAAAGAAAAAGTAAAAATACTCAAGTAATATTAGTTAAAAAAATCAATGCATCGCTATGTGCCATATTCGTTTAGTTCTCTTTTTTTAAGTAAAAATTTGTTGTTAAAAACTAAAAAGTAATATTAAAAAACTTGGAAAACCCCCCTACAACAGCATTAGTTCGTCGCGAACGAGCAACAATTTTAAAAAACGCACCCAACCCCATAGTCATAAAAATATGCAAATTTTGCATTTTAGCGTGAGCTAAGGCTTCAAAAATCGCAATATTTGTTCCAAGCAAACTAACGACTAAACTACAAAATTTAACAATACTCTGATATAGAGTTTTAAACGAGTTTTTTAAAGTAAAAAGTCCGCTTAACTGCAGCGTTATAGCCCCAACAATCACAAATAAATCAGCGACAATCCTCATAAATTTTAAATTTACAGATTTAACAAAAACAAACAAAAGCGCTTTTCTAGATAAAACAAAAGCTAAAATAACTAAAAACAAAAAACTAAATGCAATATATAATTCCTCAGAATTTAAGTCAATACCCCAATATCCGAAAATTACAATTAAAAAAAATAATACAGAAAACTTAATAAAAAAAAAATTCTCTTTAAAGTTTAACATGCAACAATATTACTACCCTGTTATTAAATTCTCAATAAAATCAGCTTTAAAGAAGTGCGGAATTCACGTTCCCCACAAATAAATTCACAAAAACACAAGAACTCATACAACATCAACAAAATGTCAATATCATGCAGCTAACGTTAAAGCCAAATAGCTTACAGGTTTAAAATGACCCAATAAAAAACGAATTAAACAAATAAATAAAAAAATACTACCAATAAGTACATGCCCCCCGTGAAACATAGTTAAGATATACATTGTTGACCCGAATACTGAGTCGTTTACTTGATGAAAAGCAACAACATACTCGTGCCACTGAGACATCATAAAAAATACAGCATACACAAATAATACACAAAAACCAAACAACACATCTCGAAATTGTCCTCCAATTAAGCCGTATTGCGCTCACGTTAACGCCGCCCCAGAAGCAAGTAAAAAAACCGTATTTACAACAGGAATACCTAAACTATTCATTTGAATCGATTCTAAAGGAGGTCAAACAGTACCAATTTGAACAACAGGTTCCAAAGCTGAATGAAAAAATGCTCAAAAAAAACTAAAGAATAATAACGCCTCAGACACAATAAAAAATCAAAACGCTCAACGAATATTTGTCTCGATCAACAAAGATGTTCGTCCTAAAAAAGTCATCTCACGAATCAAATCTCGACATCAAAAAAAAAATGCTAAAATAACAAAAAAAATACCTAAAAAAAAACAAAACAACCCACCAGCATAATAATTCATGTAAGCTGCAAACCCAGTTAACATTAAAAATACAGCAAATGAAGAAAATAACGGCCACGGGCTAGGTGTAAGTAAAAAAAAACCTGATTTACGGATCTCAAAAATCCCACCAATTTTCGTCCCATTAAAACCTGCTAACAAATTAATTTTACTGCTAAACGCCAACAAAACAGCACTTAAAGTGCTTTTACCAAAAAAAAATAACTTTGAAGAATTATCCATAGCCTTAATAACTTAATGAGCTAAATTTAACGAATCATTAAAATATATACAAACAAGTGTAATGAACACATAAGCTTGCAAAAACGCAACCCCAAGTTCCAATACAAAAACAAATAACAATAAAAAACCAGCAAAAAGCGCTGCAAATCAATTTAATTTAAATAATTTAACGGCAAACCCAGCAATTGTAAATAATAACACATGTCCAGACGTAATATTAGCAGCCAACCGAATTGCTAGACTAAATACTCGAATAATATATGAAATAATTTCAATTATAATCAGAAACGGTAGCATATAAATAGGAACGTTAGGAACAAATAATTTATAAAATCCAACCCCATTTTCTAAAATTCCAATAAAAATAGCCATAAACCATACCATAATTGAAAAAAAAAAAGTTACAACAACATGAGAAGTCGGTGCAAAACTAAACGGCGTAATCCCATATAAATTTGATAACAAAATAAAAAAAAACAATGCTAAAACAAACGGGAAATACACGTACCCCTTTCTACCAATCTGTTTATCTAAAACTCCGAATACAAAAGTAACACACGACTCAACACATACTTGCGTAAAACTTGGTATAAAAGTCGAGTTAAAATTAAAAAAAATTAAAAAAAACACTAGAGTAACTACAACAAATAATAAATATAAAGACATACTAGTTATTGAAAAATCAAGAACATCTGAAATATTAAAAAATATTAGATTAACAACATCAAATTTTTCAATTGGCGAAAACATAATTTCTAAAAAAATGGAACGTAATAAATATCTTCAATACGAGTTTTAAATAAATAAATATTAGAATACATACGATCTTGCAAAAAAAAAAAATCAACCTTAGATGAAAACGGAACTAAAACTAAAAAATAAAAAAAATAACTAAATGTTGAAAACTGACTGATAAAATAGTATGTTGGCTCAATTGGTTTACCACCAACCCAACCTAACGTTAACGCGATAACAACAAAAATTCAAAAAAAAATTTGAAAAACTGGTTTAAAATACGAACTACGTATAGCTAAAGTTGAAAAAAACGGTAACACAAGTAGCACAATAATAGACAACGCTAAAAAAATTGTCCCCAATAATTTATCAGGCAACGCCCTCAAAATAGCGTAAAACGGTAAAAAATATCATTCAGGTACAATATGATTCGGAGTTACTAAAGGATTCGCTAAAATATAATTATCAGGATGACCTAAATAATTAGGGAAAAAAAATACAAAAATTGAGACTCCAAACAAAAAAACATTTAAATAAGAAAAATCTTTTAAAAAAAAAAACGGTGTAAATGAAAAAGTATCTATTTTCGCGTTTAATCCTAGCGGGTTATTAGAACCTCAATTATGCAAACAAACTAAATGAAAAATTACTAACCCTAAAATAACAAAAGGCAATAAATAGTGCAAACTAAAAAAACGATTAAGTGTTGGGTTATCAACAGAAAATCCACCCCAAAGTCAGTAAACTAAATCAACTCCAATATACGGAATTGCAGAAAATAAGTTAGTGATCACCGTAGCTGCTCAAAAACTCATTTGACCTCAAGGTAATACATACCCCATAAATGCCGTCATAATCATAATTAACAAAATAACAACACCACTAGATCATAAAATTTGACGAGGGTAGACATAAGAACCGTAGTATAACCCCTTCAACATATGTAAGTAAACTATAAAAAAAAATGCGGATGCCCCATTTGCGTGAGCATAACGCAAAAAATAACCATAATTAACATCACGCATTATATGCTCAACACTTAAAAACGCTAAATCAACGTGAGGCGTATAGTGCATTGCAAGAATAATACCAGTAATTATTTGAAAAATTAAACAAACAAGCGCTAAAAATCCAAAATTCCAAAAATAACTTAAATTTGACGGTGTTGGATATAATACAGCAAACTCGTAAATAAAATTTGAAAGTACCCTATTACGAACAAACTTTCTAACAAAAAATTTCATAAAAATAAAACTTAAAGTATAAACTTCACATTAACAAGACTAAAAAATTTTAACTAAAATTCAAAAAAAAAACACAACACGTGCTCACTGTCAAAACCTAACTAACTATTGGCCCAAGTTGGATTCGAACCAACGACCTCGCACTTATCAGGTGCGCGCTCTACCACCTAAGCTATTGGACCTAATATATAAAAACTTCATCGAATTTCAAAAATATACCCTCCAGACACAGGTTCCCCTACAACTACCTTGTTACGACTTCGCAGCAGTCCTCAATCTTAGGGTTATAAGCAGTAAATTGTAAAACACCGCTTTAATTTATAATTAAAAAAAAAAATGAAAACAAAACCCCCGCTTATGTCTGCCAATACCAATTTCTACCGCGTGACGGGCGGTGTGTACTAGGATTGGGTAATATTCACCGTACCATGCTGATATACGATTACTAGCGATTCCTACTTCATGTTTTCGTATTGCAGAAAACAATCTGAACTGAGATAATGTTTAAAGATTTGCTAAAGCTCACGCTCTCGCTACTTTTTGTAATTACCATTGTAGCACGTATGTAGCCCAATCTATTTAGGCCATGACGACCAGACATACTCCCAACCTTCACTCCACATCTCGCGGTCAGTCTTTTGATGTTTTAAACAGTATAAACCAGATTATAGTTTATTTTAGCCTAACAAAAGCTTACAAGCTTCTATTGAAAAACAAAATCAAAATAAGGGTTGCGCCCGTTACAGAAGTTAATCGAACATCTCAAAACACGAGCTGACGACGGCCATGCAGCACCTGTTTGTCTTCTTCAAAAGACAAAAACTCAAAAAGAATAAAGTCTTAACTAAAATTATTTAGTATACAGAATGACAAGTTCTAAGATTGGTAAGGTTCTACGCGGTATATCAAATTAAACCACATGCTCCACCGCTGGTAAAACCCTCCGCCAATTCCTTTAGGTTTGAACCTTGCGGTTGTAATTCCTAGGCGGAGTGCTTAAGCATTTACTTAAATACCAACTAAAATATAGCTAAGCATTCAACACTCATCGGTCAGGGCATAGACTACTGAGGTCTCTAATCTCGTTTGCTCCCTATGCTTTTGCACCTTAGCGTCAGTTCACGATTATAGGGTCGCCTTCGCCAGACGGTGGTCCATCGAATTTATACGAATTTCACTTCTACACTAAATGTACCGCCCTATTCAAACAAACTCTAATCTACCAGTTTAAATAGTATTTCTCCAGTTTAGCTAGAGGATTTTACTAAAAACACAATAAATCGCCTACGTGCCCTTTACGCCCAGTCAGGATGAATAACACCTGCCCCCCCCGTTTTACCGCGGCTGCTGGCACGAAGTTTGCCGGGGCTTCTTACTTTGGATACAGTCACTATCGTCTCCAACGAAAGAGTTTTACAGTATTCACCTTCATCACACACGCGACATTGCTGGATCAAGCAAAACTCATTGTCCAAAATTCCTCACTGCAGCCTGTTCAGTTCGGGCCGTTTTCAGTCCCATTGTGGTTGATCGTCCTCTCAGACCAACTAGAGATAACAGGCTTGGTAGGCTTTTAACTCTACCAACTACCATAATCCCACGTAACCTCATTCAGCAGCGTAAAATACTTTTTACTAATACCAATGAATTAAAGCTAAAAAAATTTCAACCTAAAATAAAAAAGTATTTAGTATTAATTGAGATTCACCTCAAACAGCTTAAAGATTGTCACGCATTACTCACCAGTACGCCACGTATTATGCCAACTAATAATACGTTTAAACTAGCATGTGTTAAGCATATCGCTAGCATTCACTCAGAGCCAGGATCAAGATCTTACTTATATGTGCTTAAGTCCAAAATATAAAAACTTAACCAATGTAAACTCCCACAACTATGTATTTTACCCCAATATACACTATTTTACGAGCGGCGGGACTTGAACCCACACGACACACTTGTCACCGGAGTCTAAACCCGACATGTCTACCATTCCATCACGCTCGCGCTAAAAACACAAAGAGTGACAGTGGAATCGAACCACTCTAACATGGATTTGCAATCCACCGCATAACCACTATGCTAGCCACCCTTAACAGACTTATGTCTGGAAGTAGAATCGAACTACTGACCTAAGGCTTTTCAGGCCTCCGCTCTACCGCTGAGCTACCCAGACAACAAAACCTACCTAAAATAATATCTGGCAAAAAACCGTGCTTGAAAGGACTCGAACCTTTAGTCTCCGAATTCGCAATTCGACGCTTCATCCAATTAAGCTACAAGCACGTTTAAGGGCGTTTAATGGGATTCGAACCCACAACCTATGCTGCCACAAAGCACCGCTCTACCATTGAGCTACAAACGCCATAGGGTGAACGAAGAGTCGAACTTCGAACCTCTAGTTTACAAAACTACTGCTCTACCATTGAGCTATTCACCCCCACCTACAACTCGTCCCGAATTGGACTCGAACCAACAACCTCGCGATTAACAGTCGCTCGCTCTACCATTGAGCTACCGAGACTCTTTAATTAACTCTACACTCTCAGAGAGGGTGGGAATCGAACCCACACCAAAAATTTTGGAGACTCTCGTTCTACCATTAAACTACCCCCCCAAAATTATTTAAACTACCCGCTATCGGACTTGAACCGACACTCTTAGAAAGAAATAGATTTTGAGTCTACCGCGTCTACCATTCCGCCAAGCGAGCCCCCCTACTTTTTCCTGCAAACCAACATTAGAAGGAGTGGGATTCGAACCCACGTTGCCACAAGGGCAAACGCCTTAGCAAAGCATCGCTTTAAACCACTCAGCCATCCTCCCAAAATTATTTAAACTACCCGCTATCGGACTTGAACCGACACTCTTAGAAAGAAATAGATTTTGAGTCTACCGCGTCTACCATTCCGCCAAGCGAGCTATAATACTTGCTTATAATACTATAGCGCAACTAATATAGTTTAAACTAAAAATCACACCACCTACGCCCTAAGGGATTCGAACCCTTGTTTTTGCTGTGAAAGAGCAACATCCTAAACCACCTAGATGAAGGGCGCGATAAAAATGAGAAGAACAGGATTCGAACCTGTGATGGGATCACCCAACAGATTTACAGTCTGCCGCCTTAAACCACTCAGCCACCTTCTCGCAACCTATAGGCGCACTAGGACTCGAACCTAGAACCCTTGGCTTAAAAGGCCACCGCTCTACCATTGAGCTATACACCCCCGAATAACGTGCCCTATAGGACTTGAACCTATATCTGAAGGCTTAGAAAACCACCACTCTATCCAATTAAGCTAAGGGCACCCTAAATTAATAATTCAGTACGGAAGGAGTCGAACCTTCAATTTCCCGCTCCCAAAGCGGACACGTTAACCATTCCGTCACGTACTGACAATGCAACCGACGGGACTCGAACCCGTAACCCCCCACGTGCAAAACGGATGCTCTACCCATTGAGCTACAGCCGCCTAGAGAGGAACAGGATTCGAACCTGCGGAATATTCAATATTCTTCGGTTTTCAAGACCGATGCCTTAAACCACTCAGCCATCCTCCCTAAGGTATCGGGGATGACGGGAGTCGAACCCATATCGCGTGGCGCGACAAGCCAGCATTTTACCATTAAACTACAACCCCCAAAACCTTATAACCCCATACGTTTCTAAACCAATTTCTTGATGGAGGTTGGATTCGAACCAACGAATTTTCAAATTATGAGCCTGACGAGATAACCACTTCTCCACTCCACCGAATACACCCACCAGGACTCGAACCTAGAACCTTTGGTTTCGAAAACCACCGCTCTATCCATTGAGCTATGGGCGCAAATAAACTTCGTTTACAAATAATTTAAAAAAATTCTCATGTTATCTTCCGACTCCCGTCAGTACTTCCATCAAACGCATTTTTCACAAAACTAGATCAAAACGAGATAGTGTGGATCATTACGCATGTTAACGATTAATTTTTTTAAAGCACAGCAAACTAACAATAAACGTAAATAAAAAAAGCCAAAAAATTTTTATTTTTTTTGAAAAAAAACTTATTAGTATGAAACAGCTTCATTTTTTTCAAAACTACTACATTTTCACCTATATACGTAATAACATATTACAAGTCGAAGAAAATTTGTATTAAGGATAGCTTCTTGCATTGATGTATTCAGCAATTATCTTTTTTTATACATAGCTAACCGGCTATGCTATATGCCTAACAACCGGACCACCATAGGTATACCCCTCAACTGTTTTTGATAACTATATCATTACTGATTACTCTTGTAATCACAAACACCAGTCCTCTCGTACTAAGCAGGGAATCACTTTCAATTTTCCAAATTCTCACGGTAGATAGGGACCAAACTGTCTCACGACGTTTTAAACCCAGCTCGCGTACCACTTTAATGGGCGAACAGCCCAACCCTTGGAACCGCCTACAGCTCCAGGATGTGATGAGCCGACATCGAGGTGCCAAACGATTCCGGCGATAAGGTCTCTAGTGAATCATTAGCCTGTTATCCCCGGCGTACCTTTTATCCGTTGAGCGATGGCCCTTCCACACAGCACCACCGGATCTCTATGACCGACTTTCGTCCCTGTTCGATTTGTCAATCTCTCAGTCAGGCAAGTTTATACCATTGCGCTCTACAATTAATATTGTTATATTAATTTGAACTTACCTTTGCACACCTCCGTTACTCTTTAGGAGGCGACCGCCCCAGTCAAACTACCCACCATACACGGTCTCAATAAGATTAGTTAAAAATCATATACAGAAAAGGATTTCACCTTGCGCCTCCCCAGTTTACTGGCGTAAAGGGATCATAGGCTACAAATTATGCTACACAGTATATTTTTAATAACAATGTAAAGCTATCGTAAAGGTGCACGGGGTCTTTCCGTCTAGCCATGAGTACTCCGCATCTTCACGGAAACTTCAATTTCGCTAAGTCAATGTTGGAGACAGTAGGAAAGTCGTTACACCACTCGTGCGGGCCATCAATTAAATGGCAAGGAATTTCGCTACCTTAGGACCGTCATAGTTACGGCCGCCGTTTACTGGGACTTCTATTCAAAGCGTTAACTTATTCTTTTCATCTAACAGCACTGGGCAGGTGTCAGACCCTATACATCGTCTTACGACTTAGCAGAGTCTTGTGTTTTTAGTAAACAGTCGCTATCCTCACTTCTGTGCCACCCTAAAAAAGTTTTCTAATTAAGAGTTAAAACTCTCAAAACAGTAAAATCAGAAAATATTCTGAATTTAATGAAACTTATCTAAGGCACTCTTTCTCCCGAAGTTACAGAGTCATTTTGCCGAGTTCCTTCAACATTGTTACCTCAAGCGCCTTAGTATTCTCTACCCAACTACTTGTGTCAGTTTTAGTACGGTTAATAAATAAAAATTAAACGTCAGCTCTTTCTAAAAACAATTTTAATAACTTAACATAATCATCTAAATATTAAATTATAAAAACGTCTGTCACCGATGTATTTAAATATTTATTAGTCTCAGAATATTAACTAAACTACCCATCAACCAAAGTTTTCACTTTTCTCTTAGGGACCGACTAACTCTTCGTGGACTAACCTAACGAAGAAACCTTCAGTTTTTCGGCGATAATGTTACACCGATAACGCAGCACGTTAATACCGCGCTATCACATTATTTGTCGCTACTCATGTCAGCATTCTTGCTTTTGCCATTTCCAATTTTTTTCCCAAAAAATCTTCATCAATCTGCAAAACATTCCACTACCACTAAACTTTTAACAAAGTTTAATTTTCAGCTTCGGTATTTAGTTGAAAGTCCCTATTCATTTGCGAATACACCAAACCAAAATTTTAAATTTAGAGTAAATCTAAAAAAAAATTATAAAATTAGTGAGCTTTTACGCTTTCTTTAAAGGATGACTGCCTCTAAGTCAACCTCCTAATTTAAACTAGCAAGATGTACTCTCCACTCACACTTAACTAAAATTTAAGGACCTTAGCTTGAAATCTGGGCTGTTTCCCTCTCGACTATGAATCTTCGCACCCACAGTCTGACTGCCATAAAAAATTAGTTTGGTATTCGGAGTTGCGATAAATTCGGTAAATCAACGACGACCCCCTAGCTAATCTCGTACTCTACCCCCAAAAATCTTTCCCCAATAAAAAATGACGCTCTACTTCAATAGATTTCGTGGAAAACCAGCTATCTCCAAGTTTGATTAGCCTTTCACCCCTAGTTACAAATCATCTCAATTTTTTTCAACAAATACGAGTTCGGCCCTCCAACAACGCTTAAATTGCCTTCAGCCTGTTCATAACTAGATCACCTGGTTTCGGGTCTAATTTGTTTAACTAATTGCTGCGTTACAGCCTGCTTTCACTACGCCTCCATTAATATTTATTTAATTTAAGCTTGCTAAACAAATTAACTCGCTGACCCATTATGCAAAAGGTACGCTGTCACTTACAATAATAAGCTCCAACAGCTATGTCAGTTATAAATTTTAGTTTCTTTTCAACAAAACCCAAAAGGCTTCTTTTTCACCATTCCCTCACGGTACTATTCACTATCGGTCAAATACATATATTTAGGCTTAACAGGTGGTTCTGTTATATTCAAGCAGGATAAAACCTAACCCGCCCTACTCAATTAAAAACTTTTATAAAACAAAAACATAATACGGGGCTGCTACCCTCTAAGGCACTAAATAAAATTTCTTTTATTTAATTTTCTTATGTCTACTTTAAAGTTAAAGGCCTACACCGCATTCGCTCACCACTACTAACGATATCTCGGTTGATTTCATTTCCAATGGGTACTTAGATGTTTCAGTTCCCCACGTCTTAAATAACGTCTTGTGCATTTTTTTTTTGCACAAGACGTTATCAATGTATATATCCAGTTTTCTGGTTTCGGAAATTTAAGTGTTAGTCTCTCTCTGGCCAAACTTAACTTTTCGCAAGTAATAAAACGTCCGAAAAAATGTATTTACCTAGGCATCCATTTATAACCTACTCACTTAACAAAAATAAAATAAAAAATTATCAGATAAACCATAATTAATGATTCCTAAAGTACTAAGAATTCACTAAAAAAAATTAAATCATATTGCAATTACACAAAGCGTGTCAAAACTTTATAATTACTTATGGAAATCTCCAGATCGGACAGACGCTTTCAAACCAAGATCTACAGTATTATCGTAATTAGACGAATAAACTGCAGAAGAAGTTTTTGATTTTGCATCAAAGTTTAATCCAGATTTAAACCATCCAAAAAAATGAGAACGAACTAATCCATTTAACAAGTCCGCTGTTGGGTTTGATTGTTTTTCAAATGCAACCTTAATCGGTAACATAAAAATAACAATTTCAAGGAATTTAAATAGACTATCAAAATAAATTTCTTCACTAATCGAAGGGTTAGCTGCAATGTTTTCTTCAAAAAATTTAGTTGAAGATACGTAAAACATTAGTAATTGTTGATAAGTAGGGAGCGGTTTAAAACGTTTTTGTTTTAAAAGATCCACCATCATTTTTCCTCTAAAAAGTAATTTACGTGTTGTAGGATCAAGTTCTGATCCAAATTTAGAAAATTGTTCAACCTCACGAAACTGAGCTAATTCTAATTTCAAAGAACCGGCTAAACGTTTCATTAATTTTGATTGAGCTGAAGATCCAACTCGACTAACAGAAAGTCCAGGATCAACAGCAGGACGAATACCTTCTTGATGACGATTTAAATCTAAATAAATTTGTCCATCTGTAATTGAAATTACGTTTGTTGGAATATAAGCTGAAACGTCCCCTTGAATAGTTTCAACGACAGGTAATGCAGTTAATGATCCAGCACCATAGGCTAAATCTAGTTTTACTGCACGCTCTAATAAACGTGAGTGCAAATAGAAAATATCCCCAGGATAAGCCTCACGCCCAACAGGTCGACGTAAAAGTAATGAAATTTGTCGGTATGCGTCAGCATGACGAGATAGATCATCGTAAATGATCAACGCATGCGCCCCCTTATATGTAAAATATTCTGCCATAGTACATGCAGAATACGGAGCAATAAATTGTAGTGAAGCTGGATCTGAAGATCGCGCAACTACCACAGCTGTATAAGCCATCGCCCCACGAGATTGTAAAGTTTTACAAATTCGGACAATCTCAGCCATACGCTTACCCACTGCAACATAAATACATGCGACAGCATCACGAAATTTTTTTTCTGCTTCCATTTGATTTAAAATAGTATCTACCGCAATTGTAGTTTTTCCTGTTTTTCTATCCCCAAGAATAAGTTCGCGTTGTCCACGTCCAATTGGAACTAGTGAATCAACAACTTTCAATCCAGTTTCAATAGGTTGATTAATTTTTTTACGAGTAATCACCCCAGGAGCTTTTTTCTCAATCGGTCTAAACAATTCAAATTTAATATCCCCAAACCCATCAATTGCAATACCCAACGGGTTCATAATTCGACCCAAAATGTTGTGACCAACCCCAACACGCATAACAACGTTAGATCTTTTAACTGCTTCCGTTGTTCGAACACTATTTGGTCCACCAAAAACTAGTGCTTTAACAATATTATACTCCAAATTTAACGCGACTCCAGAAGCACCCCCTTCGAAATAAATTAATTCGTTAGCTTGAACCCCGTTCAAACCTGAAATTGTAACAACAGAATCTTTAAATGATAATACAATACCATTATTAGCACTATCTACCGCATCGGAAGATGCAAATAAAAATTCTGAAGAATTTTCTCATGCATCTAAATGCGCATAAGAAACTCCACTTTTTGTTAACAAGTCGAAGATATCCTTATCTCCAGTATTTTCTAAAATATTAAAAAAATTATTAGTACTTAATCCACACATAATATTTTTTATTTTTTAAGTCTTACATATT
>Ga0268298_10003920_pt1 | contig 14822 bp, 13 predicted proteins | sample WWTPWeurt_MetaG_FD_194462 | JGI IMG/M metagenome (GOLD analysis project Ga0268298, IMG submission 194462) | Activated sludge microbial communities from WWTP in Nijmegen, Gelderland, Netherland - WWTP Weurt | ecosystem: Engineered > WWTP > Aerobic digester > Activated sludge | place... | reverse complement strand
CTTCACGGCTGCGCGTTTGCCTTTCATCCTGATCTCGGGCCTCGTCGTCCCGGTCACGGCGCACCTCGCCTGGCTCTTCACCCGCAAAAAGGATATCGCCCTCCTGGCCGCGCTCTTTGCCATCTTCTCGGTCTATAGTGCTCCCTTCGTCGGCGTGACGGATAACTTCAGTCCTTTCATGCTCTTCGGGGGTCTGTATTTCATCTTTGCTTCCAAACTCATCGAAGATCCGCGGCGTCCATACCCCTGGTTCTTGCTGGGTCTCATGGCGGGGCTGCTCTCTCTCTCCCGCAGCGATGGCTTGCTCTGGCTGCCGTTGACCCTGCTCTTCGCGCTTTGGCGCGCCCCTCGTCTTTCCTTTGCGGGTTTTGCGCGTTACCTCCTGCTCGCTTCGTTGTCAACGCTTTTCGGTTTTCTGCTCATCATGGGTCCGTGGTATCTGCGTAACTTCAAGACCTTCGGGACTCTCATGGCTCCCGGCGGCAGTCGCGCCCTCTGGCTCGAGAACTACGACCAGACCTTCATCTACCCGCCTACGCTGCTCACGATGCAGACCTTCCTCGCGCAAGGCTGGGGCAGGATCCTCCTGGACCGGCTCATCGCGCTTGCCAGCAATCTCGGCTCCGGCTTTGCTGCGCATGGCGGCATCATTCTCTTTCCCTTCATTGTCGCCGGGGTCATCTACCATCGCAAGGATGAGCGTGTGCGCCTCGGGGCATTGGCCTGGTTCATTCTCTTTTTTGTGATGTCCTTCCTCTTCCCCTTTGCCGGTGCGCGCGGAGCCTTCTTCCACGCCGGGGCTGCGCTGCAACCCTTGTGGTGGGTGCTCGCTCCCCTCGGCCTGGATGGTATTCTCTCTTCACTGCGCAGCCGGAAGAACTGGGGCGATGATCGCACTCCCTTTGTCTTCCGCAGCGCCTTGGTGATGATCGTCATCATCCTGACCTTCTATGTCGTGCATCTGCGCATCTTTGTTCTCGGTTGGGGTGAGAAGGAAGAGATCAACTATCCTGCTGTTGAAGCGCTCCTGCTCCAGAACGGCATCACAGATGGTGACATGGTCATCGTCGGCAATGCGCCTGCGTATTATTTAGCCACGGGTCGTTCGGCCATCTCCATTCCTTATGGCGGTCTGGAGACCATTCAATTAGTTTCCCGTCAGTTCAACGCAGACTATCTTGTGCTGGAACCTTCCACGGTCCTGCCGCAACTTGAGACCCTCATGGCGAACCCTCAGCAAGAATCACAGGTCCTTTATCTCGGTGAGGTCAATGGCGTCCACATCTTCAAACTCAGGTAACCTCTCGCGGCGCGATCTGATCGTGTTGGCTGTCGCTGTCGCCTTCATTGCTGCGGTCTATCTGCTCGTCAGTTATTCCACGTATGCGGTCGGCTTCCCCCTCGACGACTCCTGGATCCACCAGACCTATGCACGCACTCTCGCCACGCAGGGAGAGTGGGCCTTCCGTCCCGGCCAGCCTTCGGCCGGTTCCACTTCTCCGCTTTGGTCGGCGTTGCTGTCCGTCGGTTTTCTCCTTCATCTCTCTCCCTACCTCTGGACCTATCTCCTCGGCCTTGTGACCCTCTTTGCCCTTGCTGTCTTGTGCGAAGGCGCCTTGCGTCACCTTGTCGGTTCCTATCGTCCGCGCCTGCCTTGGGCAGGGTTGTTCATCGCTTTCGAATGGCATCTGGCGTGGGCGTCCATGTCTGGCATGGAGACCCTCCTGCACGGTTTGATCGTCACCACGGTCCTGGTCCTTTTGATGACGAACTCGCCTCGCTACCTGACCCTCGGCCTGCTCGCCGGTCTATCGGTCTGGGTGCGCCCCGACGGCCTGACCCTCCTTCCGCCCGTTCTGATGGTCATCCTCCTGCGCGAACCGGGCTGGAGATCACGGCTCATTTCCCTGCTGCGTTTCTCCCTTGGATTCGGCGCTCTCTTCCTTTTTTATCTGCTTTTCAACCTTGCCATCGGCGGTACGCCCATGCCGAATACCTTCTACGCCAAGCAGGCGGAATATGCCTCATGGCAGTCCCTTCCTTTTATGGAGCGTCTGGGGCAGATGTCTCTGCAACTCTTGGTCGGGCCGGCTTTGGCGCTCATCCCCGGTGTCATCGCCTGGGTCATCCGATCCATTCGGTTACGTTCGTGGGGCAGCCTGGCTGCCATCCTCTGGTGCTTTGGGTATCTCTTCCTTTATATATCCCGTCTTCCCGTCTACCAGCACGGACGCTACATCATGCCGGCCATGCCGCTCTTCTTTTTGTTCGGCTTGCTGGCTTTCGCCGAGTTCGATGCCGGGAAGCTCTTCCAACGCTATCACTGGATCGTCCAGACCATCTGGCGGGGGAGTGCGGCCATGCTTGTCCTTGGTTTCATCGCGCTCGGAGCCAACTCCTATGCTCAAGATGTCGCTGTCATCGAAAGTGAGATGGTGGTCACAGCCCGGTGGGCTGCGCAGAACCTCCCGCCGGATGCCATCATCGCCGCTCATGATATCGGCGCGCTCGGTTACTTCGACGATCATGCGCTCATTGATCTTGCTGGCCTGATCTCTCCCGAAGTGATCCCATTCATCCGCGACGAAGCGCATCTTGCCTCCTTCCTTAACGAAAGTGGCGCTGATTATTTGATCGCGTTTCCTTATTTCTATCCCGTTCTGACAAAGAACGCGGAGTCCATCTTTGTATCCGGTGGTCAATTCTCCATTGCACTAAAGGAACAAAACATGGTGATCTACGCTTGGAAACCTTGAGAATGGGTTAAAATGGTCTTGTTCTCGCACGTTAAACCACTAGCAAAGAGAGATCGGGTTTGGGATGAACCAAATAACACTATTGATCGTTGATGATCACCCATTGTTCCGTCAAGGCGTGGTGGATGCTCTGTCGCTGGAACCGGATATGCGGATCGTGGCCCAGTCTGCGGCCGGCGACGAAGCATTGGAGTTGATCCGCTCCAAGAAACCGACCGTCGCCGTGCTGGATGTCAACCTGCCTGGAATGAACGGCCAGCAGATCACGCATCTGGTCTCGCAGGAGAAGCTCAGCACCCGCATCATCCTCATGACCGGCTATGATGATATTGAGCAAGCCATCCATGCGGCCTTGGCCGGTGCGCAAGGATATTGTTCGAAGGATATCGAACCCCAGACCCTCTCCCGCATCATCCGCGAAGTGGCGGAAGGCAAGTATGTTTTTGCAAATAACGTTTTCACCCGCCGTGAACTGGAACTGTGGGTCGAAGAAAAAATGGAAGGTGCGCGCCGCTCGTACAGTGAGCCTGGCACACCCTTTCATCCACTATCCGACCGCGAAATGGAAGTGTTGGCTTGTGTTGTGCGCGGTATGAGTAATAAAGAGATCGCCACCTTGCTCGGCATCAGTCACCAGACGGTTAAGAATCATGTAACCGCCATACTTCGCAAGTTCGGTGTCGAAGATCGAACCCAGGCTGTGGTATATGCCCTCAAGCGTGGCTGGGTAACCCTTCGCGATACCGATATCCGTTATTAGGAGTACGTTCATGTCAAACCAGGAGACCGTGGATTACAGCACAGAGTTGACCGAAACGCAGCGGGCTTTGCGCGAGGTTACGTTGATGATCGAGCAAAGCCAGGGAGAACTTGGGAAACTGACCCAGCGGAATACGGCCATTACGTCGCACCTGCAGCAGGTCCAAAAACAGGGCGCCAGTGTCGATGACTTGAAGATGGCTTATGAATCCGCCCTCGATGCGCAGCAACGTTTATTCGTCATGCGCGGCCAGTTGGAGAAACTCCAGAACGATAAGATCCATCTTGAAAAATACAAAGCTGCTCTGGAGAAACTCGTCACCGGGTTTTCGGACGGAGCCGGTTCATCATCTTCTTCTGTAGCCTCCAAGAGTCAGATGGCCGGTATTGAGATGATCGTGAATGCTCAGGAGGCCGAGCGCCAGCGTCTTTCGCGCCAGATGCACGATGGCCCCGCACAGGCGCTCTCCAATTTCATCCTCCAGACCGAGATCGCCATGCGCCTCATGGATGTGGACCCGGCTCAGGCGAGGGATGAACTGGGGAATCTTAAAGCCTCGGCCATGGGGACCTTCCAGAAAGTTCGCAATTTCATCTTTGAACTCCGCCCGATGATGCTCGATGACCTCGGACTCATCCCCACACTACGAAAATACTCCGATGCGTTCAAGGAGCAGACCGGCCTTGAGGTTAGTGTAACGGTCACCGGGACAGAACGTCGCCTTGAGCCTTATCTCGAGGTCATGATCTTCCGTGCGGTTCAGGAATTGCTTGGGAATGCAGCCCGCCATAGTCAGGCGAACCTGGTCAAAGTTCATCTGGATCTGGGCAATGACTTCCTGCGCGTCAGCGTGGACGATAATGGGAAGGGCTTTGACCCCGAGACCCTCAAAGAGTCTTCAAATTTGGGCCTGAAACTGATCCGTGAAAGGGCTGAAATGCTTGGCGGAAACTTTGAGATCGATAGCGCTATTGGGGCCGGGACGCGTATCGCGTTTACTGTTCAGTCCAGGAACTAATAGGGCGCAATAGCCTAACAATAATGATAAAACCAGGGACATATCCCCATTTTGTCCTATGGCATGTTTTAGGGGTTTTTCCTGTATAATCAATATGGAATAAAAAAATCTCAAGAATTGAAACTCGTTGAGAGGAGCAGACTATGCGTCGCGGTCGTACTCTGATTTTAGTACTTCTGATCATCATTATAGGTTTGGTGGTGGGGTTTTTTGCCATTCGCCAATTTTTACAGGCACAACAGCCGGTGAATCAGCCGGTCTTCGTGGAAATTTATTATGCTGCCCAAAACATCCCGCAAGGTGGGGAGATCACTGAGGCCCTGCTTGCTACCATGCAGATTCCCCAACCGAATTTGGTCGGTGTCATGTACACCCGGGATGAAGCGCAAGCCTTAATAGGGAAGGTTGCAAAATTCCCTCTTGATCAGGGCGTTGTGATTACCGAGGCCATGGTGACGGATGCGACTTCCAGCGTACCCGTTTCCGGTCCGCAGTGGGCCTCTCTGATTCCGCCGGGAATGACCGCCATGTCGATTCCGGTCGATCGCCTTGCAGTTTCCGGGTATGCCATCAATGACGGCGCGCATGTCAACGTGAACGCCTGTTTGCTGTTCGTGGATATCGACCCCGCTTTCCAGACCATCCTTCCAAATCTCACCGCCGTGTTGACCGGCACGGGCCTCGGTTCGGTTCAGGGTGCGACGGGTACAGGCTTCTCTGTGGAAGGCCTGCCCATTCTGTCGCTTGGGGTGGCGACTGCAGGCTCTCCGCAAGGCCGTCTCGAATTGGACCCTTCCGTCCAGCAGCCTTATTATCTCGTCCCCTCTGAAGTTCAACGTCCGCGTTTGGTCTGCCAGACCCTGCTTCAGGATGTAAAGGTTTTGAAATTGGGGAACTTCCCGCTCGTAGCTACTGATACGACCACGACTACAACTGCGGAAACTCCAGCCACGGATCCGAATGCCCAGCAGCAAGCGCCGACCCCCCCGGATATCATTACTCTAGTGGTTTCCCCGCAGGACTCGATCACTCTTTCTTATTTGATCTACTCCAATGCCAAGATGTCATTGACCTTGCGTAATCCGACCGATCAGGCTCGTCAGGCGACAGAAGCTTCGACCCTTCAATTCCTGTTGAGCCAATACAATATCCCTGTTCCTGCCAAACTGCCTTATGCAATGCAGCCCACAATTTCGACCCTAACCTCGCCTGTTTTGCCCAACGATGCAGTGGCGGTGCCTCCGCAATAATCTAGGAAATTCAATTCTTAAGATTGGATAACGTTTAATTATGGCTGTAGATAAAATTCGGGTGCTTATTGTCGATGATATTGCCGAGACCCGGGAAAATGTTCGGAAACTTTTACAATTTGAATCGGATGTTGACGTAGTCGGAACGGCTCGTTCCGGCAGGGAAGGCATCCAACTTTCCGGCGACCTCGATCCCGATGTGGTCTTGATGGATATTAACATGCCCGACATCGACGGGATCACAGCCACGGAGCAGATTCGGCAGAAGTCTCCGCATATTCAAGTTGTGATTCTGTCTGTACAAGGAGATCAAAATTACATGCGCCGCGCCATGTTGGCCGGCGCGCGTGACTTCCTGACCAAGCCCCCGATGGGTGATGAACTCATTTCTGCCATTAAACGCGCCGGAGAAATGGCGCATGTCGAGCGTGATAAAGGCGCCAGGCAGAAGGTCGTCACATCTTCAGGTGGCGGGGGGATGATGCAAGGTTTTGCGCCTGTCTCGAATGGAAAGATCATCACAGTATATAGCCCCAAGGGCGGAACCGGCGTTACCACGATTGCGGTCAACCTTGCAATTGCTCTCAATAACGAAGATACCCGCGCTGTTCTTGTTGATGCGAATCTGCAGTTTGGGGATGTCTCGGTGTTTGTGAACGAGCAGGGCAAGAATACCATTCTTGAACTCGCCCCCCGTATTAATGAGCTTGAGCCGGATGTGGTCGAAGAGATCCTCGTCCGGCATGACGCTTCAGGCATTCGCATCCTTGGGGCGCCGCAGCGGCCGGAACATGCAGAGAAGGTCTCTGCCGATCAATTCGCGAAGGTCTTGCAAATGCTGCAAAGGATGTATTCTTATGTGGTCGTGGATACATCGCCGATCCTGACCGACGTCATTCTTTCCACCATTGATGTGACAGACCTGATCCTGTTGGTGACCACACAGGAAATCCCTGCCATTAAGAACGCTCGTTTGTTCCTTGACCTCGTCCATACCATGGGCATCAATAAGGAGCGCATCGTGTTTGCGATGAACCGCTACGATAAACGCATCGGGATCACGCCGGAGCGGGTCGGCGAAAACTTGAAACATGAAATCGCCGCGTCCGTCCCGTTGGATGAAAAGGTTGCGATCACTGCAGTCAATCGCGGTATTCCGTTTATGTTGGATAATAAGGCGCAGCCAATTGGCCGCGGTATCTTTGCGTTGGCTGAAGCGGTTCGGGCGCGTTTGAGCACCCTGGAAACCGAAGATGATATGCCGGTTGCCAAACGCTAAGGAGTTTTCCCATGTCATTGCTTCGACGTATTGAACAAGGCCAGAGCGGCAATAATAATCAGCAACCGAGTGGTGGCGGATCATCCCCAGCGTTACCTTCTGCAGGAGATGGGCAATCCGGTTCCGGCGGAGGGGGAGGCGATTCTTCCCGTCTGTCATCCCTGCAGGCCAGGCGTGTCAGCGCCCCGATCACATCGCCGCAGGCTGGTTCCTATTTTGATCTTAAGACGCGCGTCCAGAATAAACTGTTGGCCGAGATCGATCCATCCATGGATGTGTCACGGACGGATGAGGTTCGCCGGACCATTCAAGGGTTGTTTGAACAGATCCTTACTGAAGAAAATATTGTTCTTTCACGACCTGAGCGAGCGCGCCTGTTCGAACAGATCGCCGCTGAAATTTTGGGGCTTGGCCCGTTGCAGTCTTTGTTGGAAGACGACACCATCACTGAAATCATGGTGAACGGCCCCAAGAATATTTATATCGAGCGTAAAGGCAAGATCCACCGCGTTCCGGTCACGTTTGAGAGCAACGAGCATGTGATGCGTATCATCGACCGGATTGTGGCTCCGCTCGGACGCCGTATTGACGAGTCCAGCCCTTACGTGGATGCCCGCCTGGCAGATGGATCCCGTGTCAATGCTGTCATCCCGCCCATTTCTCTTGTAGGGCCGGTGCTGACCATTCGTAAATTTTCCAAGAATCCGATCACTGTCGATCAGTTGATCCAGTTCGGTTCCATCACCACAGAGGCTGTGCAATTCCTTAAGGCCTGCGTGGAAGCCCGTTTGAATGTCATCATTTCCGGTGGTACCGGTTCAGGTAAGACCACTTTGTTGAACGTGCTTTCCAGTTTTATCCCTGCCGACGAACGTATTATCACCATTGAGAATGCGGCTGAGTTGCAGTTGCGTCAGGAGCATGTGGTCACATTGGAATCCCGCCCGCCGAATATTGAAGGCCGTGGTGAGATCACGATCCGTGATCTGGTGATCAACGCCCTTCGTATGCGTCCTGAACGCATCATCGTCGGTGAATGTCGCGGCGGCGAAACGCTCGACATGTTGCAGGCCATGAACACCGGTCACGAAGGATCGATGACGACAGCGCATGCAAATACTCCGCGTGATGCGCTCGCTCGTATCGAAACCATGTGCCTGATGGCGGGCATGGACCTGCCCATCCGTGCCATCCGTGAACAGGTGGCAAGCGCTGTGGATCTGATCGTTCAGCAGGAACGCATGCGCGATGGTACCCGTAAGATCACCACGGTCACTGAAGTTAGCGGTATGGAAGGTGATGTGATCACGATGACAGATATTTTTGTCTTCGAACAGACCGGCACGGAGAATGGCCGCATCGTTGGCCGGCTGCGCCCGTCCGGTTTGAGACCTAAGTTTATGGATAGGATTGAGGCTGCGGGTATTCATTTGCCACCGTCCATCTTTGGGATCGGTGAGCGCCGCCGTTATTAAATCGCGGTGGATTACCCGGAAGGAAAAACATGACCTGGATCATCATCATTGGCGGCACCATCTTAATCATTCTATTGATCATTGGTGTCGTTGTGTCTTCGAACAGCGAGCGGGCATTGGTGGAGGAGCGCCTCAGCCAGTACCTGGACGATGACAAGAAAAGCGTGGATCAGGAAGCCCAGAAGTATGTCCTTACGAACTGGGTCTCGAAACGTGTTGAAAGGACATCCTACGGCGATCGCATTGCCCGCGACCTCGCCCGGGCGGATATCAAGTTTAAAGTAGCAGAATATATGGTGCTGATCGGAGCGAGCATTATTGTCAGCGCACTATTCTTTTGGTTTATTGGAAATTTTCACCCGGTCTCTGCATTGATAGGTGGTGTGGGCGGCGCATTTGCACCCCGTGCTTACGTCAAATCCCAGCAGCGCAAACGTCTGCAACGCTTTAATGATCAACTTCCCGATATGCTTAATTTGATGGTGAATGGTTTGCGCGCCGGTTATTCGACCATGCAAGCCATGGAAGCCATCAGCAAGGAACTCCCGCCGCCAATCTGCGACGAATTCCGACGTGTTGTGCAGGAAATGCAGATCGGTATTCCGATGGAAATAGCGCTTGAGAACCTGCTTCGCCGCATCCCCAGTGATGACCTGGATTTTGTGGTTACGGCTGTCAACGTTCAGCGCGAGGTGGGTGGTAATCTCTCCGAGATCCTGGATAATATTTCATTCACGATCCGCGAACGCATCCGTATCAAAGGCGAGGTGCGCGTATTAACGGCTCAGGTACGTACATCTGGTACGGTCCTCTCCCTGATCCCCTTTGGTCTGACGCTGGTTTTGTGGTTCTTAAATCCGGATTATTTGCTATCTGTAACACAGGGTGGGCCGTATTGTACAGCGGCGATCATCTGTACCGTGCTGGGGTTGATTTTTTCCAGTTACTTTATCATGATGCGCATTGCGGATATCGAGGTGTAGTATGGGAACCCTTATTGCTGTCATCGTCATCATAGCCATAGTAGGCGGAGCCGCTCTCCTGATAGTGGTGGGTGGGCGATTCGCACGCCAGGCTCAAGAAGACGAGGGAGATCCGATTCTAGCACGCCTGGCAGAAGCTACCCAGCGTGGTGAGAATGTATCGCTTGAAGACATTGAACTGCAGCAGCCGTTCATGGAGCGCGTTGTCATCCCGGTCATTCGAAAACTGGGTGAACTGTCTGCCCGGTTTACACCCGAGAAACTCCTTCAGGAAACCAGTACGAAATTGGAACTGGCGGGAAACCCAGGCAGGATTGATGCTTCCACTTTTCTTGCAACTCGTTTTGTGGGAGCGGCGATCTTTGGTGGTTTGTTACTCTTGATCTCGACGTTGCCGACCGTGAACTGGCCGATCTTTCGCGTCATTCTTACTGTTGGCATTTTCTCCGTCCTGGGCTTCTTCTTCCCTCAAATGTGGTTGCAGAGTCGCATCAACCGCCGCCAGAACGAGGTGCGCAAAGCCATGCCAGACGCACTCGACCTGTTGACCATCTGCGTTGAAGCTGGCCTTGGTTTCGATGCGGCCATGTCGAAGGTCAGCGAAAAATGGGAGAACGAACTCTCGATCCTTTTTGGCCGTTGCATCCGTGAGGTGCAACTTGGCAAGACCCAGCGCGAAGCATTGCGTGATATGGCCGACCGCGTAGGGCTTCCTGAATTGACCAGCTTTGTCGCGGCAGTGATCCAGAGCCAGATCTTGGGCGTGAGCCTGGCGAAAGTGCTGAGAATCCAATCCGACCAAATGCGTATTAAACGTCGTCAGCGGGCGGAGGAAGAGGCGCATAAGGCTCCTGTGAAGATGATCATCCCAATGGCGCTTCTGACCTTCCCGTCGATCATGATCATTCTGATGGCGCCTGCTGGCTTTCAGATCGCGTCCGCCTTTGGTCCGCTTGTCGGCCAGTAAAACAATCAATTAATTGTTCGATCAAGCTGCTGGCATTTATTGCGAGGCAGGTTTTGGCGAATCTAAAGTACACGTTATATCGTTCCCTCTGGGGTTTTCTGGATCTGATATTCCCTCCCGTCTGCGGTGGATGCGGCAGGATGGGTTCGCGCTGGTGCGCAGATTGCCAGAAAAATGTTCAGGTCTTGAATGGGGTGGTTTGTGAAGTGTGCGGCCTTCCGCAGGATGAAGCAGGGTTATGTAATACCTGCCTTGCGGATAGGCCGCATTTTCGTTCCCTGCGGGCGTGGGCCGTGTTCGAAAAACCGGTTCAACCGGCGTTGCATCGGTTGAAATACAGGCGCGATATTTCGCTGGGCGATGCATTGGCTTCTCAAATGAGACCGTTCGTTGGGGAACTGGGTTGGAAGATCGATGTTGTCGTTCCTATTCCACTGGGAAAACAGAGGATGCGCGAAAGAGGATATAATCAAGTTGCGATGATCGCAAAGCCGCTGGCATTGGCGCTGGGATACCAATACGCACCGAACGGACTGGTTCGTCAAAAAGAGACGCGTTCGCAAGTGGGGTTGTCGAGGGAAGAGCGTCGTACGAATGTGCATGAAGCGTTTCAAGTGGGAATGGAGGTGCAGGGGAAGACCGTTTTGATCATGGATGATGTTTCCACAACCGGTTCGACATTATCATCCGGCGCTGCTGCGTTCTATTCAGCAGGCGCGAAGGATGTCTTTGCATTGACAGTTGCGCGCGCGCTGCCCCGCCACGGCCTCAGGCATGCGTAGCGCGTTTTGTTCGTAATTTACAACCCAAACAAGGAGCTCCCATGTCCAATAAAGTTGAAGTTCAAGTACGTCAAATTCGTTTGACCGACAGGATCGAGGAGTATGTTTCCAAGAAGGCAGGAAATCTGGATCATTACCTGCCCTCCATTGAGGAGGCTCGCGTGGAACTGGCGCATTACAAGGCTGCGCGCGATGCCAATGACCGCAACGTTGCCCAGATCACTGTTTTTGGGAAAGGCTTTACCCTGCGCTCAGAGGAACGTTCGGACGAAGCGCTGGCCGCCTTTGATAAGGCATTGGATAATCTGCAACGCCAGATCGAGCGATATAAGGGTAAAAAGTACAACAACCGCGGTGATGGTCGTTCTGCCGCAGAAGTGGCCGAGGATATTATCGACGAGGAAACCGGTGAACTTTCTCCGCTGTTCGCCAAGCGCAAAAAATTCACCCTGTATCCGATGATGGAGGATGAGGCCATCATCCAGATGCGAAATCTTGGGCACGATAATTTCTTTGTCTTCTACAATGCCGAAACCAGCAAGATCAATGTGCTGTACCGCAGGCGCAACGGCAGTTATGGCTTGATCGAGCCGGAATTAGGCTGATCAATAAAAAAAGCCGGGCGGAGAAAATCCGCCCGACCTTTTTTATTCCGTGACCTTCATTACTCTTTTGTTCGAGAGTCTTGTTTCAAGAAGTATGAAACATACAGCCAGGGTGACCCAGGCGATGATCTGCCCCTGGTGATAGCCATTGGAGAGGGTGGCCCCATCTGCGCGGAAGGCCTGGATGATGAGTTGGGATAGGGAGGTTAAGGCGGCGAAATAAAGAAAGAAAACCCCGGGGCGTGGATTCGGTTTGGAGAGCCAGAGCAAGCCGAAAGTTAGGAGAGAAGCGAGGGTTTCATAGATCTGAGTCGGGTGCCGTTGAGCATTCCAAAGTTGGATCCCCCAGGGAATGTCGGTGGGAAGACCGAAGAAGGTTCCCGAGGCAAGGTGACTAAGTCCCGAGCCAATGACGAGCACGGCAAGGAAGGGTGTTAATGCGTCCAATGTGTTCCAGAAGTTGAGTTTTTTCCTTTGGCCGTAGATCAATGCGGCGATGGCACCTGCCGCAACCGCTCCTGTCGGATCGAAGAGATCGGGATTGGCGGAGATGATGCCAAGCGGCCCTTTGGTGAAGGCTGCGAGGTTTTGCAAAACATAGGAGATGCGCCCGCCGATGATGAACGCCAGTAGCGCGAAGAAAACAAGATTGTTGAGATCGTCCTTGGTGATGCCATGCTGTTCCGTGCGTTTTTCAGCAAGGGTGAGACCAAGCCATGCGGCCACAACCAGCAGGATCATGTGACGGGGCGGCGCGAAAAGATTTTGGAATGCGGTGAGCATGTTATTTCAGTGCCTCCTCAATGCGTGTGCGCAATAACGCCTCGGACATGGGTCCGCCAATGACAACTTCGCTGATGATGCCGCGCCGGTCGATGAAATAGGAACTCGGGAGGGAGCGGATTTGATAGGCACGGGTCACGTCGCCGGTTTCGTCGAGCAGAATGGGGAAGGTCAGACCGTACTCCTCAATGAAGGGCGCGATGTCGAGCGGGTTGTCTTGAACGGTGCTGTTGACGGAAAGAACAACAAACCCCTGGGATTTGTATTCCTGATACATCTTTTCAATGGCAGGCATTTCAGCCCGGCAAGGCGGGCACCAGGTAGCCCACAAGTTTACAAGCACTGCCTGACCTTTGAGACCCGAAAGCGTATAGGTTTCGCCTGTGGCGGTCTTGAGCGTGAAGTCGGGGGCCAGGAAGCCAGTTTGCGGGGCCTGGATGGAATCGGCTTGCGAAACCGTATTTGCGGAAAGGATGATCCACGCCGCGCCTGCGATCAGAATGAGAATGTAGAAAGTGATGCGTTGAAATCGGTCCATGATATTGAATTGATATTAAGAACTCCGGGTTTGGATGTAAAATGAAGTAGCCACTTCATTTTGTAGAGTTTTTGGAACCATATCTTACTATGTTATTCTCAGAGTCGGTTTTTATTGGCATTGACCCAACCTCTTCGCGCAGATCTTTCACCTATGCGGTGCTGGATCGGACCTTGAATCTGGTGGCGCTTTCTGATGGCGAACTGGACGATGTCACTGCTTTTGCGGCGGGGCAGCAATCCGCCACAGTGGCGGTCAATGCGCCGGCGGGGGTGAATCGTGGATTGGTGCGCGAGAAATTGAAAAAGCAAATGCTTACGCCGCAGCGTGTGAGGGTGGCGGAATATCGCAAGGCCGAGTTCGAACTGCGCTCGCGCGGTATCCCAGTGACCGGCACGCCTTCCTCGGTGGGCGCGGCTCCGGGTTGGATGCAGGCCGGTTTTGCTCTTTACCGGAAATTGGAGAAACTTGGCTTCAAGCGCAGCCACGCAGAGGGGGCGTCGCATCGGCTGATGGAAACACACCCGCATGCCTGCTATTGCGTGCTGGCTGGCGGTGTGCCCATGCCCAAACCTTCCATTGAAGGAAGGCTTCAACGCCAGTTGTTGCTTTATGAAAATGGGGTGAAGATCAACGATCCGATGGATTTTTTTGAAGAGATCACGCGCTATAAAATGCTCAAGGGACTCTGGCCGACGGACCTCCTGCTCATGCCCGAACAACTGGACGCCCTGGTGGCTGCGCTCACTGCATGGATGTCGGTGCACCGTTCTGAGCAGGTTTCGTTCATTGGGGATGAAAAAGAAGGGCGCATCCTTTTGCCGGTGAAAGAATTGAACGAAAAATATTGACCTATTCATATTCCTCTGAGGATCGTTCCACCAGCATTTCCTCCAGTTTCCCTACTCGCTGAAGAATTTCTTCGATCTCCAATTCCGCTTTTAGATTCACACGATAATCCAATTCACTGCGCAGGCGGTCTTTGGAATCCTGTCGATTCTGACTCATCATGATCACCGGAGCCTGGATCGCAGCCAGCATGGACAGAAATAGGTTAAGCAGAATGAACGGATAGGGGTCCCATGGTTTGGAGATCAAACTGTTGACGCCTGTATAAATGAGAAGAATAACAGCAAAAGCGATCACAAACGCCCACGAGCCGCCGAATTTTGCCACTGCATCCGCCATTTTTTCGCCGAGAGTTTCCTTATCTTCGATCTCATCATTGACGTTCTTGGTCACACGGGTGCGCATCACTTGGTGGGTTGCGCGCAGGTGCTTCTCCACAATCGTCATCATATCGAGACCGGCCATGGGTTTGGTGGTTATTAATGCGACCATGTCGTTACGGTCAATTTCAATGGCGACCGTGTCTTCAACAGCTACTGCTGTTGTGAGGTGGGTCTCGCCTGCCAGCATGGACGACATGCCCACCAATCCTCCGGCGTCGGCCATATCCACGACCACATCTTCGAAGCCGGCATCCTTGACCGTGACTCGGATCAGACCGTTCTGCACAAGATAGGCCAGTCCGCCCGGGTCGCCGGATTTGAAAATAACCTGCCCTTTTCTGAATTCCCGGATCGACACTTGATCGGCAAGGACCATTCGTTCCTCATCATCCAG
>Ga0268298_10003919_pt1 | contig 14822 bp, 15 predicted proteins | sample WWTPWeurt_MetaG_FD_194462 | JGI IMG/M metagenome (GOLD analysis project Ga0268298, IMG submission 194462) | Activated sludge microbial communities from WWTP in Nijmegen, Gelderland, Netherland - WWTP Weurt | ecosystem: Engineered > WWTP > Aerobic digester > Activated sludge | place... | reverse complement strand
GGCTGTATGAGCACAAAAAACTCAATATCCTAATGTCCATTGAAAGCGGGCTGACAACCTACCTTCCACAAGAAGCCTGCCTCAAAGCCATTTCACATTTGGTGGATAACGCCTGCAAGTTCAGCCCCGAGGGCGCAAAGGTAATGATCGCCTTACGAAAGCATGGGCTGGGCGGCTGCAGCCTGACCGTTGAAAATGAGGGGTCCTTCATCCCAAGGGAATTACGCGAAAAGGTATTTGATCGTTTCTACCAGGTGGACCAGGGCGATGCCCGCGCCTACAACGGGCTCGGGGTCGGGCTGACGATCGCCCGCGCGGTGGCCAGAGCCTGTCGCGGCGATGTAAATATCCTCGATTCGGAGACCGGCTGCAAGGTCCGCATGACCCTGCCCTCCTTCAAATAGGACTGAAAAATTTAAGCCCAAAACACGGGCTGCAAGGGTATTTTGGCACTTGGCGCGCACACGGGGAAATTTACGCCATCTTTAGTTTTGCTTCACCCCCCATTTACGGACATAAAAAGAGGCTTCTAGTATTATCGCCTCAAGGATACGTGACTTTCTATGACTATTTCTGTTGCCCAGGCGCAGTTGTTCTTTTTGGCCTTCACCCGCATCATGGCCATCATTATTCACGTGCCTGTGTTCGGCGGGCAAGCCATTCCGTCACAGGTCCGTATTGGTCTGGGATTGATATTTGCCTTCGTGCTGATCCCCTGGCAGCCGCTCTCCCCTGAAGCCGTTGCCATCGGGACTTTTACATTTGGGCTGGCCATCGGCAAAGAGATCCTCATCGGAACGATCATCGGCTTTGCCGCCGACCTGGCCTTTGGGGCGATCCAGATCGCCGGCTCGGCCATGGGCATGGGAAGCGGTTTTGAATCCAGCCGCATCTTCAACCCCTCGCTCGGAGATTCAGGCTCGGCGTTCGATCAGATCTTCGTGATGACCGCCACCATGATCTTCCTCGTCATCAACGGGCATCACCTCGTGCTGATCGCCATTCAAAACACCTTTGAAGTGGTCCCGCTGAACGGAAGCCTGCCCTTCGATGGAATGCAATCCCTTTTGAAAGCCACAAGCGTTTTTATCGCCGCGGGCATCCACATGGCCATGCCCGTCATTGCCGCATTGATCCTGACCGACCTCACCCTTGGCTTGCTGGCCAGGGTCGCGCCGCAGGTGCAGGTTTATTTTTTGGGTCTTCCCGTCAAAGTCGTTGTGGCGTTGATCGCCATGGGAATGACCTTCGCCGCCATCCTCCCGTATCTGTCATCCCTTTTCAAGAACATGGCAGAAAGCATGATCGCGTTCGTGAACTGACGAGACCCCATGACGGATAAGACCGAAGCCCCAACCCCCCATCGGCTGCAGGAAGCCCGCGAAGAAGGACAAGTTGTCCGCAGTCAGGAATTGATCACTGCGGTTGTGATCCTTTCTGGAGCATACCTGCTGCGCGGTCCCGGCAGACAATTGGCTGTGAACTTTGAAGCAGTGATCGTGGAGACCATTGCAAAACTTCCCACCATTGAAGTAACCGTTGAATCACTGCGCGGAATGTTCTTCACCTTTGGGTCTGCCATCCTTCCCACATTGATCTTGATCATGGTCGGGCTGATGCTGGCGGGAGCGGTCACCACCCTCGGGCAGACCGAATTCTTGTGGGCCGGAAAAAAGATCGGGTTCGACGCGAAACGCATCAACCCGCTCGAAGGCTTCAAACGGATATTCTCCACTCACGGGTTGATCGAGCTGCTGCGGTCGCTCCTCAAAATCGGCTGGGTCTCCTGGGTGGCATACAGTTTTCTACGCTCGCGGTTTTTACAGCTCGCCTCGCTCACCCAGTTTGACTTCAAGACCTCAGTGGATACGTTCGTGGAAATTTGCGGCTCGCTCAGCATCCGTGTCGGCAGCATGTACCTTGTCATCGCGGTTGCAGATTATGCCTATCAGCGCTGGGATTTGTACAAGAACCTGCGCATGAGCAAGGACGATATCAAACAGGAAATGAAACGCTCCGAAGGCGACCCAATGCTGAAGAGCCGCATCCGCAGTATGCAGCGCAGAATGGCACGCGGACGCATGATGGCAAATGTCCCCAAGGCAACCGTCGTCGTGACCAACCCGACCCACCTTGCGATCGCCATTGAATATCACGAAGGTATGAAAGCGCCGAAGGTCCTCGCCAAGGGACCGTATCACGTTGCTGAAAAGATCGTCAAGATCGCGAAGGAGAATCGCATCCCCGTGGTGCAGAACATCCCGCTCGCGCGCGCTATTTACAAGACCATCGATATCGGGCAGGAGATCTCCTCGGACCTGTATCTGGCGATGGCCGAAGTGCTGGCCTATGTTTACAAACTTCGCGGCAAAGCAGCCTTTACGCCCAAGACCGCATCCGCTCAACACTCATAACTGGACATAGAGAATGACCACAAACACAATCGCACCCGCTCAAAATCCAATCGTCGCTGCTCTGCAAAATTTGCTGCGCTCGAAAGATATCGTCATGGCGGTCAGCCTGGTCGTTCTGGTCGGCATGCTGCTCATCCCATTGCCCGCCTTCCTCGTGGACCTGGCCGTGGCCATGAGCATCGCCGCTTCGATTGGCATCGTGTTGTTGACCATGTTCATCAAACAACCGATGGAGTTCTCTGTCTTCCCGACCGTGCTCTTGCTGATCACCCTCTTCCGCCTGGGTATCAATGTTTCGGTCAGCCGCCTGATCCTCTTGAGCGGTGAAGCGGGACAGATCATCAACACCTTTGGCAATCTCATCGTCGGTGGAAATTATGTGGTCGGCGTGGTCATCTTCCTGATCCTGATGATCATTCAGTTCGTGGTCATCAACAGCGGCGCCGGACGTGTGGCAGAAGTAGCCGCCCGCTTTACGTTGGATGCGATGCCCGGCAAACAAATGGCCATCGACGCAGACCTCAACGCGGGACTCATTGACGAGAACCAAGCCCGCCAGCGCCGCAAATTCATCGAATCAGAAGCGGACTTCTACGGCGCGATGGACGGTGCGAGCAAGTTCGTGCGCGGTGACGGCATAGCCGCCATCATCATCATGCTGGTCAATATCATCGGCGGTTTTGTGATCGGTGTGCTGCAACGCGGCATGGACCTGACCACCGCCCTGCAAACCTACGTTCTGCTTACCATCGGCGCGGGCTTGGCGATCCAGATCCCTTCGCTGCTGGTCTCCGCTGCCGCCGGTCTCATCGTCACCCGGTCCACTTCCGAGTCCTCTCTTGGCACCGAAGTCTCGGGGCAGATCTCGAACTTTAATGTGCTGGCCGTTGGAGCGGGTGTGGTCGGGCTGATGACCCTCGTGCCCGGGCTCCCCACCCTGCCATTTGTACTCGTAAGCTTTGGTCTGGGAGCCGCAGCCTTTTTTGTCAATCGTGAGCAAACAAGAGAAGTCGCCGCCCAGGAAACCACCTCCCTGCTGCCCACCCGCCCGGCCGAACCTGAAACCCCCGAGCAGATGCTGGAATTGGTGGTGGTGGACCCGATCGAGTTGGAGATCGGCTACAGCTTGATCCCGATCATCGACGAAGACAATCAGGATAATCTCCTGCGCCGCATCACCAGCATCCGCCGTCAATTGATGAGCGAAATGGGCTTCATCCTGCCTGTGGTGCGCATCCGCGATAACCTGCGCCTGCCGCCGCAATCGTACCGCATCAAGGTCCGCGGGCAGGAAGTAGCCGCCAGTGAGATCATGCTAGACCGTTTGATGGCCATCCCCGGCTCTGACACCGAAGACCCGCTTCAGGGCATTCCCACCTCTGAGCCCGCGTTCGGACTTCCCGCCATCTGGATCGGCAATAACGAACAGAATCTAGCCGAGTCAAAAGGTTACACCGTAGTCACCCCGCTGTCGGTCATTTGCACCCACCTGACCGAAGTCGTGCGCGGCAACGCTTCAGAATTGCTCAGCCGCCAGCTCGTGCAGGAAATGATCAACCAGCTTCGACAAAAGGCTCCCGCCTCGGTGGAAGGTGTCACTCCTGAACTGCTAAACCTCGGAGAAATTCAAAGCGTGCTACGCAACCTGTTACGTGAGCGCGTTCCCATCCGCGACCTGAGCGGAATTTTGGAAGTGCTCGCCAACAACGCCACCATGACCCGCGACCCGCATATTCTGGCTGAGGCCGTGCGCCAGAGCATGGCACAGACCATTTCCGGTCAATACAAGGACGAAGCGAACACCCTGCATGTCTTCACTCTTGCGCCGCAATTGGAAACCACCCTGCGCGCATCGCTCATCAACTCTGAAGGCAGCCCGGGCTTTGGCATCGACGCCGGCATGGCGCAAAAGATCCTGCTCAAGACCGGCGAGCAAATGGAAGCGCTCGCGCAGCTTGGTCACTTCCCAATTCTCATCTGCCCGCGCGAACTGCGGCTCGCATTTCGGCGGCTGGTGGATCAATCACTTTCCAATTTGATCGTCATGGCATTTTCAGAAGTTGGGCACGGAACCAAGGTCAAGGCGCATGGCATGGTCAAACTCGATTAACGACACCGCATAAGAGGTTTACATGATCACGAAAACTTTCAAATCCGAATCAACCATTCAAACCCTGCAGTTGGTGCAGCAGGAACTTGGCGCAGATGCCATTGTGGTTTCCATGCGCGAAGTGCCGGCGGGACCGGTTTGGAATCCGTGGAAGAAATCGGCGGTGGAAGTTGTGGCTGTCTCACCGAATGATGAACCCCCTGCGCGCAAACCCCAACTTCCAATACAGATGCCCCCCGCACTGGAAGCTGCCGAAGAGATTCCAGAGATCGAGTGGGATATTCCTGCCAAGAAGAAAACGACAGCGAAGTTGCCTCCACCCATCAAGTTGAATCTGAACCCGCTTCCGGGTCAACCCGCCCCGGTAACTGAGCCCGTCCGAATGGCAGAGCCAGCCGCCCCGTCGAATGACCGCTACTCTCCTCCGGCGTTGAAGAAGATCCAACAACAGTTGACCCAACAGGGCGTTGAGTCTTCGCTCATCGAGCGTCTGATGGATCTTTCAGCCGAGACACTCAGCCCATCCACTCTCTCGGATGTTGAGTCTTGCAAGCGCTCGATCGTGCAATTGATGGGCGCGGAACTGAGAGTGCAAAAAGGAGCGGGCGCTTTTGTTTCGAACAATGTGGTGGCTGTGGTGGGTGCAAGCGGAAGCGGCAAGACCAGCGTGATCGCCAAGCTGGCACTCTTCTTCCGGCAGGGGCTGCACAAGTCGGTCACATGGGTCTGCGCGGATACCGTCCGCACCGGCGCGATCGCTGAAGCGAAAGCTTACACATCCGCTCTGGGTCTTGACCTGAAACTGGTGTACACACCTCAGGATCTGAAGGAAGTATTGAACGGCGAACAGGCGAATGACCTGTTCCTGGTGGATACCCCGGGATACAACCCGTGTAACGAAAAGCAGATGATCGAACTCGGAGCCTTGCTCTCGGAGATGCCTTCACGCTGCACATATCTGGTGGCGCCCGCCACCACCAAGGAAGCCGATCTGTATCAACTCTCGGCATCGCTGGGAGTCTTCAATATCGACGGGCTGATCATCACCAAACTGGACGAGACCTACACCGTTGGAGGCATCTATAACTTTGCGCGCAAGAGCAACACACCGTTGGCCTACTTCACCAGCGGCAGGGAAACCTCGCGTAACCTTGAAACCGCAGACCCAATGCGGCTTGTCTCTGCCTTGTTCGGCAAAGAGTGGAACAAGTAATAAAGAGAGTATCCCGTGGCTGAAAACGAACTCCCTCTCGAGCGACAGGACCCCGCCAAGAATGCCAAAAAGGCAAAGAAGGTGGAGAAGCCCAAAGCCAAAAAGGAAAAGAACACGGCGCATGCGCCGCTGTTGGTGGAATTTACCGTCACCCTTTCGGTCATCATCCTAGTCATGGTCTTCTTCACGATCGTTGGCGTTTCTCTGGTGACCGGTACAAGCCTGCTCGATTTCGTGATCCGCACGAGCATTTCCCTGCTGATCCTGGGCAGCCTGCTCTTTTTGATCGCGCACCAGATCGCTTCTGCCATGAAACCCAGCCGGGAAGAGAAAAAGCCGGAAGTACCGAATGAACCGAAGGAACCCCCGGAACTTGCAGCACCTGCGTCAGCAGAGGTGAAATAAACCATGGTCATGCAGCTGGAATCCACAGGTATTTTGGAGGAATTCTTTGCAAACCGTTCTCCTGAACTTCGGGAAAAACTGGTCTTGCAATCGGTTCCGCTCGTGCATTACCTGCTGGGACGGATGGGCATTACCCAGGAAAAGGGAAGTGATTATGAAGACCTTGCCCATCAAGGTCTGATGGGGCTGATCGAAGCCGTGGATCATTACGACCCGAAGTTCAACACCAAGTTCAGCACCTACGCGAGTTTGCGGATCCGCGGCAAGATCATGGACTACCTGCGCACCACCGATTGGATGCCGCGCTCAGCCCGTAAGCGCTCGCGCATGATCCAGAAATCCATCACCACCTTGTGGTCTGAAAATTTCCGCGAGCCCACCGAGGGCGAGATCGCCGAGCATCTGGGAACCAACCTGGAAGATGTGCATCAGGGCTTGGCAGATACGAACCGCGTACTGGTCTCACTGGATATGATGCTGGAAGGCGATCAAGGCGAGAGTGATGTTCCGCTCCACGAAAAGTATGGCGATGAACATCAAGAAAATCCGCTGGACATTCTCGAAGAGAAGGATATGGCCAACGAAATGATGAACGCCATTCGAGAACTCGATGAGCGTGAGCAGTTGGTACTTTCCCTGTATTACAACGATGAGCTAACTTTTAAGGAGATCGGCAAAGTTTTAGACATCACTGAGTCGCGAGTCTGCCAGTTGCACGCCCGCGCACTCGTCTCATTGAAAGCGATCATGAAGCATGAATAATATTCCAAAAGTATCCCTCGAAGATTCCCTGTACGTGCTTCAACTGGCACGCGAGACTGCGTTGGCTCAGAACCGCCAAACGCAGGCAAAACGCATGACCCCGCTGGTCGAGGAAATGCGCGGACTGGTAGCCAACCCGCCGCAAACCACCACCCCGCCTTCCACTGGTGTGATGGGACAGTCCGATTTCAAGACCCTCCTCAACATTTCACAGGAGAAGGTTGGTCAGCAGAACCAAAGCACCGATTCGATCACATCCGTTCTGGAACGCAACCGGCTGATCGGCGCAATGTCTGAAGCCAACATGTCAGATGTGGATATTGCCCGCCAGTTCAGCATGAGCCGCGAAGAAGTGCAGCTGGTGTTGAGTTTTCAGAAGAACAGGTAAGGAGACGCCATCATGATCAAAGGACTTTATTCCGCAGTTTCAGCCATGGTAATGAATGCCACCCGTCAGCAGGTGCTCAGCCATAACATTTCCAATGTGCAGACCCCCGGCTTCAAGCAGATCCTCACCACAGCCACCGGCTTCATGCAGGATCAGGCCGCGTACTCCAATGGGAACCTACAAGCCAGCCCGATCGAGTATGTTGGCAATATGGGGCTTGGCACCCAGATCGGTCAGGAATTCGTGGACTACGGTCAAGGCGCCATGCAGAACACCGGCAACCCGTTGGATTTTGCCCTGCAGGGAAACGGCTTCTTCACGGTCAAGACCCCCGACGGCAACCGATACACCCGCGACGGCAGATTCCTGCGAGACGCAGATAACACCCTCGTCACCGTGGATGGATTTCAAGTCCTCGATGATGGCGGGCAGCCGATCGAACTTCCCGATGGAGAGGTCTCTGTTTCTTTGGAAGGAATCCTCAGCGTAAATGGCACCGAAGTTGCAACCCTCGGCATTGGCATCTTTGACGACCCCGAAGCGGAATTGCAGCACACCGAAGGCAACCTGTTCACAGGTCCCGCCGCCTCCACAGGCGAAGGCGTAACGCAGGTGGTTCAAGGCTACCTCGAATCATCCAATGCCAACGTCTCACAATTGATGACCCAGTTGGTGGAAGTTGGGCGCTCATACGAAGCGGCGCAAAAGCTGGTTCAAAATCAAGACGAACTGCTAGGCAGAACCATTGCCTCCCTCGGCAGGATCGGATAAGGAGTCCTCATGCCATCTTATCTTTTTCACACGCTCAACATCTCCCGTCAGGATATCCTCAGCCACATGGTTGATCTGGATGTGACCAGCAGCAACCTTGCAAATGTAAATACAGCGGGCTATAAAGCCACCCGCTCCAACTTTCAAGAAATGCTCAACGAACAACTGAAGGAAGGAACCCTCATGAGCAGCACTCAAATGCTCACCATGCAGGGCACGCTGAAGACCTCTTCAAGCGCGCTTGATTGGGCGATCCAGGGCGAGGGCTACTTCAGCCTTACCCTGCCCGATGGCACGATCGGCTACACGCGTGATGGACGCTTTGCACTTGATGCAGACCGAAACCTCGTCAATGCCAATGGTTACCCCCTGGTTTGGGATGGCGAGATCGCCGAAGGCATGACCAACATCAACATCACCGCCAACGGCACGATCACCGCCGTGGACGCAGAGGGCGCCACCGTGGAGGCCGGGACCGTCCAACTGACCCGCTTCCCCAACCCCAGCGGCTTGACCGACAACGGCAGCAATATCCTGCTTGAATCTGATGTTTCGGGCGCGGCGCTGGCGGGCGACCCCGGCTCGGAGAATTTTGGAACCATCAGCGGCTACAAGATCGAGAATTCCAACGTGGATCTCGGTCAGGAATTGACCCGCCTGATCGCCCTTCAGCGCAATCTAACCATGTCGCTCAAGGCTTTCCAGCAGACCGACACGATGATCTCAGAGGCAATTAACCTTCGCAAGGCTTAATGTTTTCAGGAAAATAGCCGATAATGGTATTGTGAGTCCATTTACCTTGCAGGAGAACCCTACCCATGAAAATCGAACCTACTGGAATTCAACCGCTTTCCACAAAACCTACCGAAAACGCCAGCCCCGTTGAGAGAAGGGAAGAGCTCAACGAGACGGAGTCTGCTCTTGGCGGGCAGGATAAAGTGGAAATGTCTGAAAATGCGCGTTTACTGGCAAAAGCCCGCGCCGCTCTCGGCAACACCGAAGAGGTGGAGAACGAGCGGCTGGCCCTGCTCAAACAGCAGGTGCAAAGCGGCGATTACTCCATTCAGATCGGCGAACTCGCCCGAAAACTGCTATCGAAAATGTTTCCCAAGTAATCAGGCTCAAGGACTCCTGCAATGGTAAATCAAGATGAATTCACAAAAAACAAATACGAACTGGAACAGGTTCTTGTCATGCTCTTTCGAGCGTTGCAGGAAATGTTGACACTTTCAAAAAAGGAGCGGGTCTCTCTGCTAAGCGAACCCGACCAGATCCTGCAGATCGTGGAGGACAAGGAAGTTCTGCTGGATAAGATCAGCGTGCTTGAAGACAAATGCAGGCAGGTCGTTCAGGAGCTTTCGCTCTCGCTCGGCGTTCACCTCGAACAGACATCCATTCAGGCGCTTCTGCCCTACTTAAAATCTGAAGATGCCAGGCGCATCAAGAATTTGACCGATGGCATTTACACCATCACCAGCCAGGCTCGCGAGTTGAACCATGCCAGTCAGGCGCTCGCCATCACAAAATTGGATTGGCTCAAAGCCACGCAATCCTTCCTCATCGATATATTCCAACCCGAGGCCGGGTACCGCTCTCCCAAAGATGGGACAAAGCATCAGGAACCCGTGGCAGGCCTCGGCGTGGAAAGACGCGCATAGGGTAGACACATGCCAACCATCTCCTCCGGAATCACCACAGCACTTCAGGCAGTCCTGGCTCATTCGCAGGTTCTGGAAATCACAGAACACAACATTGCCAATGCCAGCACGCCGGGCTATCGCCGTCAGTCTGCGGTGCTTACGGCCGAAACACCCAACTCGATCAACGGCGCGGAATATCGCATGGGCGCCGGGCAGCACGGGAACGGCGTGACCGTTGACCGGATCGAGCGTTTTAGTGTTTCGTTCTTCGACAAGCGCTATCGCGCCGTTTCATCCGAAGCTGGAAACTGGCAGGCTCAAAGCAGCATTCTCTCACAACTAGAATCAGCGCTGGCAGAAATTTCAGACGACGGCGTGATCCCCAAGCTCGATCAATTCTGGTCGGGATGGGAAGCGCTTTCCAACGACCCCACCAACAACAGCCTGCGCTCGATCCTCCTGGACGATGCGAACACACTGGCAACAGGGATCAACCGCCGCGCAACCCAGATCAGCCAGATGCGCACTGACCAAAATCTGATCGTGGTAGGGCAGGTGGAGGAGATCAACTCGCTGGCCAGTCAGATCGCCGAGTTGAATGAGAATATTGCGCGGGTCATTTCGGTCGGTGAACAACCCAACGACCTGCTGGACAAACGCGACCTGGCTCTCGACCGCCTCGCAAAAATTACCGGCGCGGTTTCAACCGAGCAAAAGAACGGAGAAACTCTGGTCACCATTGGGGGGCATGTTTTGGTGGTCGGGCACGACACATTCAAATTGGAGACCCGTACCAACGCAGTGGACACCAGCATAGTGGATGTGCATTGGAGCGACGGACAAAAACTCGATCCGCCGAGCGGAGAACTGAAAGGCACATTAGACGCGCGCGACGGAACCCTGATGGATCAGTGGAGAGGATTGGACACCCTGGCCAATGGGTTGATCAATCAGGTCAACACCATTCATCAGACCGGCTACGGCTTGAACAACGCCACCAACATTCGCTTCTTCAACGGCTCCGATGCGTTGAGCATTTCAGTGAATCCGCTTTTGGATGCTGCGAGCATTGCCACGGCAAGCGCAGCCAACCAGGCCGGGAATAACACCATCGCCCTGCAGATCGCCGGACTGAAATCGGTCAAAGGGATGAAGGGCGGCACAGCCACCCTGAACGAGTTCTACAATTCGCAGGTCACTGATTTGGGAGTCCTCACCAACCGCGCAACAAATAACGCCTACCAGCACGGGTTGATCGTGCAGGCTTTGGGAAATCAACGTGAATCAGTGGCAGGGGTTTCTTTGGACGAAGAAGCCGCGAACATGGCAAAGGCACAGAAGGCATATCAAGCCGCCGCTCGAGTAATGACCGCCTATGACGACCTGCTCGATCTGGTCATCAACCGCATGGGTCGGGTCGGGCTGTAAGCCTGAGGAGATAAAATGAGAATCACACACATGATGGCCACGGAGAACGCCATTAAGAACATGGCAGACAATCTGGAAAGGGTCAGTAAATTGCAGGGCAAACTTTCCACCGGAAAACAATTTCAGGCGGCATCTGAAGACCCAACGAACGCATCGGCCAGTTTGAGCCTGCGCTCGCATTTGCAAACGCTCGAGTCTTACTCAAGCACCGCGGAGAACACCCGAAATTGGATGACCACCAGTGACAGCGCGTTTGAAAAACTGGAGCAGGTCGCCAACCGTGCCAACAACCTTGTCCTGCGCGGACTCAATGATTCTCTCTCGGGTAATGAACGAGCCAGTTCGCTGGCCGCCGAGATGCGAACCCTCGTCGATGAAGCGGTCGAGATCGGCAACACTTCACTCAATGGGCAATACATCTTCTCCGGTTATCAGGTGAATCAAAAATCCTTTGCGTTGAGCGACGCAGCCGCTCCCCTGCTGGACTTTCAAGGCAACCCATTCACACCCAAGACCGTGGCCTACACTGGAGACACCGGCAATATGCAGCGCAATCTCGGCCCAGATCAGGCGGTGACTTTGAACGTGCGCGGCGATCAGGCGATTTTGGGCTTTTTGCAAAACCTCATCCTGGCAACGAACGCATTGACACAGAACAACATCACCGATACCGGGAACCCGGCCACAGATCCTTTGACTTTGCAATCCGTGCTAACGGGATTAAAATCCTCACTTGAGACACTCGACCAATACCGCACCTCCAATGGCGCAAGGATGCGGCAGGTCGAATCAGCGGCGAACTTCCTTGAGTCGGTCAAACTGGAGACGAAGAGCCTGCTCTCCGAAAAGGAAGACGCCAACATGGCAGAAGGCATTGCCCTGCTGGCAAATCAACAGACCACTTACGAAGCCGTTCTGGAGGTCAGCCAACGCGCGATCTCGGCGCTCAGTCTCTTCGATTATTTGCGCTAACCACCATTCGATCGGAGCCATCCATGCTGGTCATCTCTCGCAAGATCAACGAAAGCATCACTATCGGTGACAATATCGTAGTCACCATTCTTGACATTGAAGGCGATCGGATCAAGATCGGCATCGACGCCCCGCGTGAGTTGACGATTCTACGGCAGGAGGTCTTTCAGGCTGTAAAATCACAGGAAAAGATCCAGGAATTACTGGCCGAAGACAAAAAGTCTGAAAAGCTCGAACAATTGCGTAAACTACTGGCAGCAGAAACCGTGGATGTGGCGGTGGAAGAGCCCTCCACGAGCGAAAATCCGGTTTAGACAACCTTTGGAAAAACGCCCCTTTCACAGGGGCGTTTTTATTTTTCCCTAATTAATTTATTTATCCGTTTTTTGGTTTCTCTTTACGGCAGGTTTACAGTCAAAAGGAGGGTGGTGTGTTAACTTAGGCGGTGAGATATTAGAGAATTCACGGGACCCGTCTATGGAAATCATTTTTGATATCAACGAAGAAGAATTGCCGATCTTTTTGGCGGAAGTCGATGAACATTTGCAAGCATTGGACGACAGCCTGATCCGTCTTGAGAGCGGCGAGGCAGATCCAGAGCTTGTGCAAATCGTTTTCCGTGCCGCCCATACGATCAAGGGCATGTCTGGCATGATCGGTCACCAGCGCATGACAGACCTGACCCACGCGATGGAAACGGTTCTGGATGGTGTCCGCAAGAATACCATTCAGATCAACAGCCGATTGATCAATGTCTGTCTGGACGCCGTGGATCACCTCCGTATGCTGCGGAACGAGGTCAGCGAATCGCAGACATGCGATGTGGATATGAACGACATCGTCATCGCGCTGAAGGATTTGATCGGCGCTGATGAGAAAGCCCCGGCTGCAGGTCAGGTGTCGAATCAGCAGCAAGCCGCAGTGGATAGCAGCGCGAACTTGAAGGTCGATGCTCCCAAAGGCACATTCCATGTGCGGGCGAAGATCGATATCAAGAGCATGGCATCTGCCGCGCGCGCATTCCAGCTCATGATGGCGCTGCAGGATGTGGGCGAAATTCAAGAAATGAAACCCACCCAGGCCGAGATCGAGTCTTCGACCGCCATTGAAGATTTCTCGGCGGTGGTACGCAGCGAGCAGGATTTTGAAGAGATCCGCTCGGCGCTCATGAGGATCTCGGGGGTGAATGAGATCTACATCAACGGCAAGTCTGTGCTTGCAGATGAAGCAGAGGCTTCAGTCCCCGAACCTCAAGCGGAGCAGGCTGAAAGCCCCGCAGCCACCCCCGCCGCGGGAAAACAATCTGCGTGGGCAAAAGATATCTCGGGTGAAAGACGGGCTCATAATCCGTTCGGCAGACGCAACACAGATATGACGATCCGCATGAACGTGGAACGGCTCGACAATCTTGTGAACCTGGTCGGGGAATTGATCACAGACCGCAATCACTTAAAACAGATCCACAGCCGCCTGACCCGCATGAACAGCAATTACGACAAGATCTCAGAGACCATCCTGCACCTTGGGCGCATCACAGACGAACTTCAGGAAGAAGTCATGCACATCCGCATGCTTCCGCTTTCAAGCGTCTTTGGGAAGTTCCCGCGCATGGTGCACGATATGTCTCGCAAGGTCGGCAAGAAGATCGATATCGTCATCCGCGGCGAAAAAACCGAAATGGACAGATCCATGCTCGAGGAGATCAATGACCCGTTGATCCATCTTGTGCGGAACTCGGTGGATCATGGAGTCGAATCTCCAAGTGACCGCCTCGCGGCTGGCAAGCCTGAACGCGGCACGATCACCCTCACAGCCCGCCACGAACAGGGGCGCATCATTCTGACCGTCGAAGATGACGGCGGCGGGATCAATGCCGCCAAGCTGCGGGCAAGCGCCGTGGAAAAAGGGATGATCACCCCGGAAGAAGCCGCTCTCTTAACTGAGGAACAATCGGTTGACCTGATGTTCATGGCGGGACTTTCCACCGCTCAAAAGGTGACGGATATTTCCGGGCGCGGCGTTGGGTTGGATATCGTGAACAACAATATTCAACGCATCAACGGCTCGATCAGCGTGGAAACTCATCTTGGGCGCGGCACATCTTTCATCATCACCCTGCCGCTCACCCTGGCGATCGTCCCCTCCCTGCTGGTCAAGGTCAGGCAGACCACTTTCGCGATCCCGCTGGTCATGATCACCGAGACCTTCCTGCTCAAGAAAAGCGAGATCAAATACGTGTACCAAAAACCGGTCACCATGCTGAGAGAAAGCGTGCTGTCACTGGTGAAGATCTCTGAGGTCTTTTCTCTGCCAAAGATCGAAGCCGGCACGCAAGACACCTTTGCAGTGGTTGTGCAATCTGGCAAGCAGCGCATCGGGCTGGTGGTGGATGAACTTGTAGGCGAAGAAGATGTGGTGGTGAAACCGCTCGGCGCTTTCATCGGAGATATCCCCGGCATTTCAAGCGCAGCCATCCTCGGTGAAGGTCAGGTGGCCTTGATCGTGGATGTGTTCGGTCTGTTCAAATTAGCCGGAATCTAAACCAAGGAAAAATTTATGATAAAGGATACAGCACAGTTCGATCAGGAACTTATGAAAATGCTGACGACCATTACAGGTGAAGGCATAAAGAACGCGGCGGTCGGATTCTCAGGGATGGTGGGACGCAGCATCGAAGTCAGCAACCCAAAACTGGAATTGATCCCGCTGTTGAACATTC
>Ga0268298_10003918_pt1 | contig 14824 bp, 13 predicted proteins | sample WWTPWeurt_MetaG_FD_194462 | JGI IMG/M metagenome (GOLD analysis project Ga0268298, IMG submission 194462) | Activated sludge microbial communities from WWTP in Nijmegen, Gelderland, Netherland - WWTP Weurt | ecosystem: Engineered > WWTP > Aerobic digester > Activated sludge | place... | reverse complement strand
GGCCTCGAGCTGGTGGATTCGGTGAAGGCCGATCCGGTGCTCGCCGGTGCAGGTGCCGCCGTGGCGGATCGCGCGCATCGCGACCCGCTCGGCGAGCCCCTCGGCGCGCGCGCTCGGCCGCGTCGTTCGGGTCGAACACGAACGACCGCGTCGGGCGGGCTCGCGTCGGGCACGCCTTCGCCGTGGCCGTGGTGCTCGCGCACCGGCCGCGCGGTGACGACGCGTTCGCCGAGCGCCTCGCGCAGCCTCGGCAGGATCGATTCGACAGCGCGGGCGACGTCTGCGCGCGGCATCGGTGAGGTCAATTCAGGCTCCAAGGCAGGTTGGCCGAACCTTGTCGTCACGGGTCGGCCCCGCGCCGGGAATCGACGTCCGCCCGAGGGACGCCGCGATCACAGCGCCTGGGCCATCCGCAGCGCCGCGACCATGCCGGGGTCCTCCAGGCCGACGCTGCGCTCGCCGAACATGCGCGCGCGGCCGATGCGGTTCGGCCGCGCGCGCAGGGTGTCCACCGCCCGCGCCGCGGCGTCGACGGCGACGTCGCGCAGCTGCCCGGCGCTCGCGTCCGGCGTCGCGTGACGCAGCGCGTCCGCGACCGCCGCGAGGCTGTCGAGCACCGTCTTGTCGCCGAGCGCCGCGCCGCCGCGCGCGGACATCGTCTCGCGCGCGGCGTCGAGCATCGAGACCATCGCCTCGCGCTCGAGCCGCTCACGCTCGCCGGCGGCCTTCGCAGCGGCCAGGAACGCGACCGCGAGCAGCGTGCCGAAGCTCGAGCCGGACGCCTTCGCGCACGCCTGGGCGCAGGCCTTGAGCATCGCACCGGGGGCGACGGCCGGCGTGCCGGCGAGCGACGCGCGCACGTTCGCCGCGCACCGGGCGAGCGTCGCGCCGAGGTCGCCGTCGCCCAGTCGTGCGTCCAGCTCGTTGAGTTCCGGGCCGGCCGCTTCCATGGCGTCGCACCAGCGCGCGAGCGCCGCGAGCAGCGCGTCCGCGTCGATCGACGCCGGCGCGGCGCTGCCGCTCACCCGACCCTCCAGAACGGGCAGTCGGCGCGGGCGGTCAGCAGCCGCTCGAGCTCGGCGTCCAGCGGCATCAGCGTGACCGACGCGCCCGCCATCTCCATCGACGTCGCGTAGCGACCCACCAGCGGCATCACCGGCGTCGCGCCGCGCTCGCCGAGGACCTTCGCGACGTGACGGTAGAGGATGTAGAGCTCCTCGTGCGGCGTCGCGCCCAGCGAGTTGACGAGGACCGCGACCCGGCTGCCGCGCCCGACGTCGAGTTCGGGCAGCAGGCGATCGAGCATCTCCTGCGCGAGCGCGTCGGCCGGCTTCATCGCGCCGCGCCAGATGCCCGGCTCGCCGTGGATGCCCATGCCGAACTCGATCTCGTCGTCGTCGATCGAGAAGCTCGGCTTGCCGGACTCGGGCACGACGCAGGGCGTGAGCGCGATGCCGATCGAGCGGCACGCCTGCGCGGCCTTCGTCGCGGCGGCCGTGACCTCGGCGAGCGAACCGCCCTCCGCGGCGCGGGCGCCGGCGATCTTGAACGCGTAGACCATGCCGGCGACGCCGCGGCGCTTGTCGCGCTCGGGGGGTGGCGCGCTGGCGACGTCGTCGGCCACGCGCACCGAGCTCACCTCGAGCCCGTCGAGCTCGAGGAACTCCTGCGCCATGTCGAAGTTCATCTTGTCGCCGCCGTAGTTGCCGTACAGCTGCAGCACGCCGGCACCGCCGTCGGCGGCGCGCGCCGCGGCCTGGCAGTCGGAGACCCGCGGCCCGGCGAAGACGTTGCCGACCGCGCACGCGTCCAGGAGCCCGTCGCCGACGTAGCCGAGGAAGACCGGCAGGTGGCCGGAGCCGCCGCCGGTGACGATGCCGACCTTGCCCTTCACTGCGCCGCTCGCCCGGGCGATCACGCGACCGTCGTCGCCCTCGAGCCGGTAGGACCGCGGGTGCGCGGCGCACAGCCCGGCCAGCATCTCGTCGACGTAGGCGTCGGGCTGGTTGAGGATCTTCTTCATCACTACTCTCCCTGTACGTGCGACCGGACCTTCACCGTGCCGCGCACGGTGGCGGCCCTGTCGCGGATCTCGACGATGCGGGGCGGGAGGTGCGCGAGCGCGGATCAGCGATCGTACTTCAGCACGTTGGCGAGCTCGCGGCGGATCGCCTCGGCCTGCGCGGGCGAAGTCGGCGGCATCGGCATGCGCGGCGAGCCGGTCTCGCAGCCCTGCAGCGACAGCGCGTACTTGATGTTCGCCGGGAGGTTGTCGGCGCTGATCGTGTTCCAGAAGCGCAGCAGCGCCTCGTGGATCTCGCGTGCCTTTCCGTGCTCGCCCGACTTCACGGCGTTCCACAGCGCGATGCAAGGGCCGGGCACGGCCGCCGGGTTCGCGGCGATCGTGCCGTGCACGCCGAGCGCGAAGCCGCAGTAGAGCAGGGCGTCGACCGCGGTGAAGACCTTCTTGCCGGGGGGCAGGCTGATCATCAGGTCGCCGGTGAGCTTGAGATCGCCCGCGCTCTGCTTGACGCCGAGCACGCCCGGCATGTCCTTCATGATCCGAACCAGCAGGGCCGGGCTCAGGTAGTTCCACGGCACGACGTTGTAGATGATGACCGGGAACCTCGTGGCCGCGGTGAGTGCCTGGAAGTGCTTGTAGGTGGATTCGTCGTCGGGCTTGAAGACGTAGTGCGCCGGCGTCACCTGCAGGCCCGCGACCGGCAGGTGCTCGATCGCGCGCGCGCGCTCGATTGCCAGGCGGGTGCTGTTGACGATGATGCCGCCGAGCAGCGGGATCGCGCCCTTAAGTTCGTCGGCCGCGACCTCCATCAGGAACCTGAACTCGTCGGTGTCGAAGGTGTGCCCTTCTCCGCTGCTGCCGCCGACGCAGATCCCGTGAACCTTCTTGTTCACCATGAAGCGGATGACGCCGCGGAAGGCGCGCTCGTCGATCTCGCCCGTCGCGGTGAACGGGGTGACGACGGGGGGGATGATGCCGGACAGTTCGGGGGCCATGCGGAGCGCTCCTGGTGAAAGCTGCGAGGCGACGCGGGGCGGCGGACGGGGGGCGCGCCCGGTCGGTGACGACGTCTGAATGCCTTCAAACATGTTAGCACGTACACAGGAGCGGGCCGTCCTCAGCCGCCCTTCACGCCACCGGCGGTCAGCCCGCCGACGATCTCCTTCTGCACCATGACCGTCAGCACGAGCACCGGCAGCGTGACCAGCAGCGCCGCCGCGGCCAGCGGCCCCCACGACACCTGTTCGAACGTGAGCACGTTGTACACGGCGACCGGCAGCGTCCGCGTCGTGCGCCCGGCGAGCACCGCGCCGAAGATGAAGTTGTTCCACGAGAAGATGAACGCCAGGATCGCCGCGACGGTGATGCCGGGGCGCGCCAGCGGCACCGCGATCAGCGTGAACCGCTGCCACTGCGTGCAGCCGTCGACGAGCGCCGCCTCCTCGAGCTCCTCGGGCAGCGTTTCGAAGTAGCCCGACACGACGTAGACGACGATCGGCACCGTGATCACGAGGTGGGTGATCACCACCGGCGTGAGCGTGCCGGTGATGCCGAGCGCCTGGAACAGGGTGAACAGCGGGATCAGGAAGCTGATCGCCGGCGTCATCCGGGCGACCAGGACGACCAGCAGCAGGCCGCGCGCGCGCAGCCGCGCGATCGCGTAGCCCGCGGGCACGCCGACCAGCACCGCGGCGAGCGTGGACACGCCGCTCACGACGACGCTGTTCCAGAAGTACAGCAGGAAGTTGTTCTCGCGGAAGACCGCTGCGAAGTTCGCGAGCGTGGGCGGGGAGGGCACGAACACCGGCGGGTACGCGAGGTTGTCGACCTCGTTCTTGAACGCGAGCGACAGCATCCACAGGAACACCGAGATCGCCGGCGAGACGAACAGCACGACGCCGAGCGCGAGCAGCGCGCGGTCGAGCCAGCGCTGCGTACGGGTGCGCGGGCGCTCGATCACGCGTAGTCCGCGCGCCGGCGCAGCCAGAACAGCAGCAGCGACAGCCCGATCACCAGCGCGAAGAACACGACGACGACCGCCGAGGACTTGCCGACCTGGTAGAACGAGAACGCCTGAAGGTACAGGTACAGGTTGATCGTCTCCGACGCGGTGCCGGGGCCGCCCTGCGTGATCACGTAGATCGTGTCGAAGGTCTTCAGCGCGTCGATCATGCGAATCATCGCGGCGACGAGGACGAACGGGAAGAGCATCGGCAGCGTCACGTGGCGCAGCGTCTGCCAGCGGGTCGCGCCGTCCAGGTACGCGGCCTCGAAGGGGTCGATCGGCAGCGACGCGAGGCCGCCCAGCACGATCAGCATCACCAGCGGCGTCCACTGCCAGACGTCGACCATCACCAGGCAGGGAATCGCGAGCGCCGGCGAGTACACCCATTCGCTCGGGCCGATGCCCGCCAGCGACAGCAGGTAGTTCAGCACTCCCTGCTGCGGGTGGAACATCATCGTCCACACGAGCGCGATCGCGACCGGCGTGGCCATCATCGGCAGCGTGAACAGCGACCTGAGCAGACCGCGCAGCGGGAATCGCTGGTGGAACACGAGTGCCGCGGCCGTGCCCAGCACCAGTGGCACGACCACCGCCAATGCGGTGAAGAGCAGCGTGCGCACGACGGACCACAGGAAGCGCGCGTCGTGCGCGAGGGCGACGTAGTTCTCCAGCCCGACGAAGATCGACGCGGAGCCGATCTTCCAGTCGAAAAGGCTCATCCACAGCGTGAACGCCCACGGGAAGACCGCGACCGCGAGCACCACGAGCAGCGCGGGGGCGATGAACGCGACCAGGCGCCGGCGGTCGCTCGAGGTCATCGGCGCGCGGCGCGACGGGCGCGCCGGTGCGCGGAAAGCAGGCGCGCCGCGCGGCCGGCACGCCGGTGCGCGGAAAGCAGGCGCGCCGCGCGGCCGGCACGCCGGTGCACGAGTCGGTGCACGCTCAGGCGCGCCCCTCGCTGCGGTCGAGCACCGGCTGGAACTCGGCCGTCGCGCGCTTGAGTTCCGCCGCCGGATCCGCGCCGTTGAGCATGTTCACCAGCGCGATGCCGAAGGTGTCGCGGAACTCGGTCACCGGTTCGATGATCGGCAGTCCCGGCACCGCGATGCGCAGCGACTCCGCGAGCGCCGCCAGGTACTCGGGATTGATCTTCGCGAGCTCGGTCTTGTTCGCCGAGCCCGACGCGCGGATCGGCGCGCCGCCGCCGCCCGAGAGCAGCCGCGCCTGCATGTTCTTCGACGTGGCCCACAGCACGAAATACCACGCCGGGCCCTTCTTCGGGGAGAAGGACGACACGCCGATGCCGTCGCTGAACGTGACGGTCAGCCGCTTCTTCGCTCCGGCGGGCATCGCCGAGTAGCCAACGTTGCCGACCACGCGCGACTTGGTGGGGTCTTCGAGCGGCGCCGAGAACCCGGAGCTGTCGATCCACATCGCGGCGCGCCCCTGCAGGAACAGGCTCTGCGCCTCGTTCCAGTTGAAGCCCGAGATGCCGGCCGGGCCGTAGGCCTTGAGCAGGTCGCGGTAGAACGTGGCGCTCGAGACCGCCTCGGCGGTGTCGGTGGCGAGCTTGCCGCCATTCAGGTACTGGCCGCCCGCTCCGAGGAAGAAGATTGCCCACAGCGGCACGTTCGCGTTCTTCAGACCGCGCCCGACGAGGCCCACGACGCCGGCGGACGGGTCGTGCAGCTTCCTGGCGGCCTCGCGCAGCTCGACCATCGTCTTCGGCACCGCGACGCCCTTGGCCGCGAACAGCTTCTTGTTCATGTACAGCATGAACGGGTCGAGGTTCAGCGGCATGCCGTCCCAGCGTCCGTCGACGTCGACCGCGGTCGCGAGCGCCGACGGCAGGAGGTCGGCGCGGTCGAACTCGGACGCCGCCTCGGCCATGTACGGGCGCAGGTCCTCGAGCCACTTGCCGCGCGAGAACAGGCGCTTCTGGACGTGATAGCCGAACTGCACGACGTCGAAGCTCGGCTTCTTCGAGTTGAACTCGATCGTGACCTTCTGCCGCGACTGCTGCTCCGGCACGAGGTCGATGCCGACCTTGATGCCGGTGAGCGCCTCGAACTCGCCGGCATTGCGCTGGAGCAGCTCGCCGCGCGGGCTCTTGATCAGGTGCGCCTCGATCGACTGGCCGGAGTAGCGGCGCCAGCTGAACGGCTGGGTCTGGGCGAGCGCGGGCAGCGCGGTGAGCGCACCGGCCCCGGCGGCGGCCTGCAGGACGCGGCGGCGGGCATTCTCTGCGGACATCGGAATCTCCTGTCGGCGGTGAACTGACGTTGACATGTCAGTGGGTTGCCGCGAATTCTACTCTCCCCGCGCGTCGCCGGCGAGCGCCTCGGCACCGTCGGAACCCCGCCCGTGAAAGTGTCGCGCGGCCGCGGGCGCCGCCTCGCTCAGGGCTCGATCAGCACCTTGCCGATCACGCGCCGCTCGCCCAGGAAGCGCAATGCGTCCATCGCCTGCGACAGCGGAAAGCGCGCCCCGATGTACGGGTCGAACACCCCCTCGGACGCGAGGCGGTCGACCTCGCGCAGGTTCTCCTCGCCCTTGTCGGGGAAGCGCCGGCCCCACTCGCCGGCGCGCACGCCCAGGATCGAGAAGCCCTTGATCAGCGGAATGTTCGCCGAGACGACCGGGATGCGACCGCTCGCGAACCCGATCACGAGCAGGCGGCCGTCCCAGGCGATGCAGCGCAGGCTCTCGTCGAACACGTCGCCGCCGACGGGATCGAAGATCACGTCGGCGCCGCGCCCGCCGGTCAGGGCCTTGACCCGCTCGCGAAAGCCGCCGCGCAGGTCGATCACCTCGTGCGCGCCTTGCGCCTTCACGATCGCGAGCTTCTCGGCGGACGTGCCCGTGGCGATCACGTGCGCGCCGAGGTGCCGCCCGAGCGCCACCGCGGCCATGCCGACGCCGCCGCTCGCGCCGTGCACGAGCAGCGTCTCGCCGCGCTGCAGTCGCGCGCGCCGCACCAGCGACACGTACGCGGTCACGGATCCGGCGCGCAGCGCCGCCGCCTTGGCGAAGTCGAGCCCGTCCGGGATGCGGCGCACGCGCGTTTCCTCGAGCACCGCCATCTCGGCGAACCCGCCGGTCTTGCCCTGCAGGTACACGCGCTCGCCGACGGACGTGGTGGTGACGCCGGGGCCGGTCTCGACGACCTCGCCCGCGGCCTCGAGCCCGAGCACGAACGGCAGCGGCGGCTCGAACTGGTACTTGCCCTGCGTCATGAGCAGGTCGGGGAAGTTCAGCGCCGCCGCGCGGATGCGCACGCGCACCTCGCCCGGACCCGGCGCACGCAGCGCAAGGCGCTGCAGCGCGACGCCGGAGAGGTCGTCGGACAGTCGCGAGCAGACGAGCGCGAGGTAGGTGTCGGACTCGGCGTGCGCGGGGCGCGGGTCCGGTGCTGCGTTCATCGGGAGTCACCTTCGAGCGTGGGGTTCATCGTGACCTCTGTGCGATCCTGTGTGGCTCGTCGCGCGCCGCGCGCCGGGCCTGCGCCGGGCGGCGTCTCTCGCCACGCCGGCCGTTCCATCGGGCCGGGCGAGCCCGCATCATAGCGGTGGCCGTACGGTAACCTTGCGCACATGACGACGAACCGGATCGGCGGCGCGATCACCGACGTGGCGGGGATCGAGGTCGGCCACTACGAAGTGCCCGGGCGCCCGACGGGGTGCACGGTGATCCTCGCGCGCGACGGCGCGGTCGCGGGCGTCGACGTCCGCGGCGCGGCGCCCGGCACGCGCGAGACCGAACTGCTCGCGCCGGTCAACCTGGTCGAGCAGGTGCACGCGGTGCTGCTCGCGGGCGGCAGCGCGTTCGGCCTGGACGCCGCCGGCGGCGTCGTGCGCTGGCTCGAGGAGCGCGGCATCGGGCACCCGACCGGGCCGGCGCGCGTGCCGATCGTCCCGGCCGCGATCCTCTTCGACCTGCACCTCGGGGACGCGTCGATCCGTCCCGACGCGACCGCGGGCTATCGCGCGTGCGAGGCGGCGTCGGCGCGCCCGCCGGCGCAGGGCAACGCGGGCGCCGGCGCCGGCGCCACCGTCGGCAAGTTCTTCGGCTTCGAGCGTGCGATGAAGGGCGGCATCGGCACGGCGTCGGTGCGCGTGGCCGGCGTGACCGTGGGCGCGATCGTCGCGGTCAACGCGGTCGGCGACGTCGTCGACCCGAGCGGCGGGCGCGTGCTCGCCGGTGCGCGCGGCGAAGGCGGCGGTGCGCCGACCGGGACCACGCGCGCGTGGCTGCGCGGCGAGCTGCCGGCGCGGATGCAGGCGGGGCTCGCCACCACGATCGGCGTCGTGGCGACCGACGCCACGCTCACCAAGGCGCAGGCGCAGAAGGTCGCGCAGATGGCGCACGACGGGCTCGCGCGCTCGATCGACCCGGTGCACACGATGTACGACGGCGACACGGTGTTCGCGCTCGCCACCGGGCACGCGAACCGGGCCGGCGACGCGACCCTGATCGGCACGCTGGCGGCGGTGGTCACCGCCGCCGCGGTGCTCGCGGGCGTCAGCGCGGCGCGCGCGGTCACGTTGCCGGGGGGGGCTCGAATACCCTGCGCGAACGACTTCCGCGCCTGAGCGCCGATTCCACCGCACGCGGCGGCAGCGGGCACGCCCGGTCGCGCCCGCCGGGCGGGCGTCTGCGGTCAGCGTCGATGCGCCGCTGCGTCGTTCAGAACAGGTGCACCGCGGTCGGCGCGAAGAATCCGATCAGGCTGAACGCGATGCCGAGCAGCCCCAGGCCCCCGGCGACCCACGCGAGCGCGTTCATCCCGGTGATGATCGTCGCGGACGCGAGCACGATCGCGATCTGCACCGCGCCCGAGGCGAGCTCGTACTGGTGGTACGCCGCCATGGAGCGGTCGCGCCGGGCCTCGGCGGCCTTCGCGCGCGCGGCGAGTTCCTTGCGGCCCTCGCCGGTGGACGGCTCGGAGTCGTAGCGCTCGGCCGTCTCCTTCCACTTCGTGATCTGCGCCTTGTGCGCTTCGCCGGCCTGCGGGCCGAGCTCCGAGGCGAGCGACTCGCCGGCGGTGCGCAGCACCGTCATGCGGATCGTCTTGGCCTGGAAGAAGTTCCAGAGGTTCGACGCCTCGATGTTCTGCGCGAGCGCCTCGGTCTGCGCCGCCTTGCCGAGCGTCTCGGAGAACGCGAGCACCAGCGCGAGCAGCGAGATCAGCAGCGCGATCTTCTTGTTGGACGGGTCGACGTGTCCGTGACCGGACATGGGGCGCTCCTTCGAGGGACGGGACGCCGCGTACTGTAACCCAGGACGGCGACGCGTCGCGCGCCGCCGCCTCGCACCCGCCGGTGCCGCGCTCGAGCGTCAGGCGTGCTCGGGCAGCGGGATGCTGCAGATTCGCCTGACCATCCAGTCGAGCACGCGCTCGCTGCAGGCCTCGTCGAACTCGATTTCCTCGGCGTCGGGCGAGGCGGGTTCGTCGTGCCAACCGTGGGCGTTGCATTCGGCTTCGAGCAGTTCGATCGGTTCCGCAAACGCATTCATGACCGTGACCTCCACGTGAGGATCATCGTCGCGCCGGCGAGCGCGGCCGCCACGGGGGGGCAGGTGAATGGTGGGCACATCCGACGAGCGGCATCGCCGTGTCCCTATCGCGCCGCATTTTCTGCGACGATGGCGGCCGTCCGCGGTGCAGCGTACGCGCCGTGGTGCCGACGGAGGATTGCTTGTCGAACCGGAAAGGCCTGCTCGCCGCCGCGGCGGCGCTCGTGCTGCTGCTCGGGTACCTGGCGTTCGCGCCGGTGCCGACGCGTGCGCTCGCGTGGAACGCGCCCAAGGCGCCCGGCTACGTCGGGCCGCACGCGGTCAACACCCGCCTGGCGGGCTTGCGCACGATCGCGTTGGGTGACGAGGCCGGGCCGGAACACGTCGCGATCGGTCCCGACGGCAAGCTGTACGCGGCGGTCGCATCCGGCACGATCCTTCGCATGGAGCCCGACGGCACCGGTGTCGAGGCCTGGGCGCGCACCGGCGGCCGGGTGCTCGGGTTCGACTTCGACGCCCGCGGGCGCCTGATCGCCGCCGATGCGATCCGCGGGCTGCTCGCGATCGACACCGACCGGCGCGTCGAGGTCCTGGTCGACAAGGTCCGCGTCGGCGACGCCGACGACCCGGTGCGCTACGCGAACTCGGTGGTCGTCGCACGCAGCGGACTCATCTACTTCAGCGACGCGACGCGGCGCTTCGCCGCGCGCGACTGGGGCGGGACGTTCGAGGCGAGCGTGCTCGACATCCTCGAGCACTCGTCGACCGGCCGCGTGATCGAGTACGACCCGGCGTCCGGGCGCACGCACGTCGTCATCGAGCGCCTGTGCTTCGCCAACGGCGTCGCGCTGTCGGCCGACGAGCGCTCGCTGTTCGTGGCCGAGACCGGCGAGTACCGCGTGTGGAAGGTCGACGCCGACGCGAGCGGGGTCGACGCCAAGAGCGCGGCCGGCGGGCACACGAAGGCGCGGCTGGTCCTGCAGAACCTGCCGGGCTTCCCGGACAACCTCACGCGCGGCAAGTCCGGGCGCCTCTGGCTGGGCTTCGCCAAGCCGCGCGCCGCCACCGTGGACGCGATGTCCGGCCTGCCCTGGCTGCGCCAGGTCACGCTTCGGCTGCCGCGCGCGCTGTGGCCGGTGCCGCCGGCGTACGGGCACGTGATCGCGTTCGACGAGAACGGCAAGGTGCTCGCGGACCTCCAGGACCCCGCCGGCGCCTACCCGGAGACCACGGGCGTGCTCGAGACCGCCGAGCGCCTCTACGTGCAGAGCCTGCACGCCGGCGTGCTCGGCTGGCGGCCCCGGGCGGGGCTGGGGCTCGAGTAGGGCGCGGCGCAGGGGCCGCGGCGGGACGCTAGGTGCGGCTGGGAGAGATCGGCTGGGCCGTCGGGGCGCTGCGCGGCGCGGTGCCGAATCCGCCCCGTTGCAGGCGGTTCGCGACCGCGGACTGGCGGCCGAACTCGACGCTCTCGACGCCCAGGTCGCATTCGCTGCACGCGAACAGCGCCGGATGCGCCCAGACCTGCCTTGCGTAGGCTTCGGCCTCGGCGAGGCGCGACTCGCTGCGCGCGATCGCGTGGCGGCCGGCGCCGCGGCGACGGCGCAGCAGCATCGCGCCGCACGCGAAGCCGGCGATCGCGCCGGCCGCCTGCCCGGCGAGGTCGAACAGCAGGCCGCCGGCGCCGACGCACGCGAGCGGCACGAGCGCGGCGAGCAGCACCGGAACGCGCTGCTCGCGGGACTGGGCCTGCGCGAGTTCGGCGCGCGCGCGGCACAGGGCGCGGCTCGCTTCGAAGCGGTCGACGCGCTCGAGTTCCGCCGCGGTGCGGATCAGCGCCGCGCGCAGCGCCGCGTCGTGCACGCCGAAATACGCGCGCCGGATGCGCTGGCGAAGGAGGTCGTAGCCGAACAGCCCGAAGTCCGGGCGCTCGCGAACTTCGTCGACGTCGTGGCGGATACCCGCGCGATCCTCGAGCGCGAGCTGGTGGCGGGCGAGTTCCGCGCGCGAGCATCCATCGGAGGCCGCGGAGACCTCGTGCGCGGAGCGGCGAAGCGGAAGGGCGAGCGATCGGTAGGCGATCTTCATCATTCGGTGGCCGGATCCGCGCGTCCGATGTCGATGTTCTCGGAACGGATCGATGGAACGCGGATCCGACTCCGGCGCGGCCCACAGCGCGACGCAAGATTCGTGCCTCTGGACGAAATTCTTTGGGATCAATGGCTTAGCGATTCGGCCGGATCGCGCCTGTCAAGATCGTCGACAGGCCGCCGAGGCGCGCGGGCGGCCCGGCGTGTCGCCGCGGGCGGGCGCCGGAGTCCCCGGCCCGCCGGCGCCGCGGCACTAGAATCGGGACGATGGTTCGACCCGACGCGATTCGACTCGGCCCGACGATGCAACCCTTCTCGACCCGGCGCCGTGCAGCGTGACGACCGCCCGCGCGCGGCCGCGCCGCCGGCGGCGCTGCTGCGCAGCCCGATCGGCTTCCTGCTGATTCCGCAGTTCGCGGTGATCGCGCTCGCCTCGGCGATCGAGCCGCTGCGCATCGCGAACCGCTACCTGCGCGAGCCGTACGCGTGGCGGCTGCTCTCGCTCGACGGCGCGCCGGTCGTCGACGACAACGGGCTGGCGATCCAGGCGCACGCGCCGCTCGCGCAGTCCGGCCCGCTCGGCACGCTGATCGTCTGCGCGGACATCCAGCCCGATCGCTTCTACACGCGCGAATTGCGCAGCGCGCTGCACGCGCACGACCGTGCCGGCGCCACCCTGGGGGCGCTCGACACCGGCTGCCTGCTGCTCGCGCGCGCCGGCCTGCTCGAGGGATGCCGCGTGACGATGCACTGGGAGGTGCTCGACGCTTTCCGCGACCGGTTCCCGGGCATCGCGACGACGCAGACGCTCTACGAGGTCGGCGAACGCCGCCTGACCTGCGCGGGCGGCACCGCGGCGATCGACATGATGCTCAACGCGATCGCGATCGACCACGGGACCGCGCTCGCCAACCGCGTCGCCGAGCACTGCATGCACGAGCGCATCCGCAGCGGCAGTGCCGGCCAGCGCATGGCGGTGCCGATGAGGAGCGGGATCCACCACCCCGGGCTGGCGCGCGCGGTGCAGGCCCTCGAGGGCGCGCTCGAGCGGCCGCTCTCGGTCGAAGACCTCGCGCGCGAGGTCGGGCTCTCGACGCGCCAGCTGCTGCGGCTGTTCCGCCAATACCTCGGCGAAGGGCCGGCGCACTTCCATCGGCGCCTGCGCCTCGAGCACGCGCGAACGCTGCTGCGCAACAGCGCGATCAGCGTCACCGAGGCCGCGATCGCGTCCGGCTTCGAATCGGTCGCGCACTTCTGCCGCGCGTACCGGCAGCAGTACGGACGCACGCCGGGCGTGGACCGGCGCGCCGACGTCGGCGCGCGCGTGCTGCCGGTGCGGGACCGCGCGGGCTGACGCAGGGCGCGCGGCGCGGCGAGAGCTGTCTGCGGCCGGCGCAGGCGCGCGTCGGACGGCGCGACGTGCGTGCCGTCGGCGCTTTTGGTCAACGCCGTGGCGCTATCCGGCAACGTGCCGGAGGGCTGCGGCGCTAGGGTGCCGTATCCCCGGAGGAGGAATCGATGCAGGCATCCGGACATCCGTCGCCGCCCGAGCGGGCGCCGCTGCGCATCTTCGTCGCGCGGCGCATCCACACGATGGACGAGACGCTGCCGACGGCGAGCGCGGTCGGCGTCGTCGGCGATCGCATCGTCGCGGTCGGCGACCTCGACGCGATGGCGCCGTGGCGCGAGGGACGCGAGGTCGTCGTCGACGAGCGCTTCCGCGACAAGGTGCTGATGCCGGGGCTCGTCGACAACCACATCCACCCGTTCCTCGGCGCGTTCCTGATGCCCATGGAGCTGATCGCGCCCGAGCCGTGGCGGCGCGAGGACGGCAGCGTCGCGCCCGCGGCGCGCACGCCGCAGGAGTACCGCCGGCTGCTCGAGGCACGCCTGGCCGCGCGCGCCGACAAGGACCCGTTCTTCATCAGCTTCGGCTACCAGCCGGCGCTCCACGGGCGCTGGGGGCGCGCCGAGCTCGACGCGCTCGCGCCCGACCGCCCGGTGGTCCTGTGGCAGCGTTCGTTCCACGAGACGTACCTGAACACGCGCGCGCTCGAGAAGCTCGGGCTGACGCGCGAGGCGGCCGGCGCGCACCCTCAGGTCGACTGGGACGACGGGCACTTCTTCGAGACCGGCAACAAGCTCGTCGTCGCGAAGCTGCGCGGCGTGCTGCTGCGTCCCGAGTGGTACCACGCGGGCCTGCGCATGACGGCCGCGCTGATGCACCAGGGCGGCATCACGACCGCGGGCGACATGCTGTTCGGCAGCATCGACCCCGGCTACGAACTCGCCGCGCTGGACGCGGTGCTCGAACGCGGCGCGATGCCGATGCGCGTGGTCAACGTCTGCGACGCGCGCAGCTTCGGCAACCGCGCGGCCGGCCGCCCCTTCGGCCCGCCCGACGCGCCGATCGACTTCGCGGGCGCGCTGGCCGCGATCGAAGCGATCCGCGCCGACGCGCGCCCGCGCGTGTGGTACGCGAAGGCGGTGAAGTTCTTCGCCGACGGCGCGATGTTCTCGCAACTGATGCAGATGCGCGCGCCCGGCTACACCGACGGGCATCACGGCGAGTGGCTGATGAGCCCGGACGTGCTCGCCGACGGCGTGCGCACGTTCTGGGACGCGGGCTACGCGATCCACGTGCACGTGAACGGCGACGGCGGCATGGACGCGGTGCTCGCCGCGCTCGAGGGCGCGCAGGCCGCTCACCCGCGCTTCGACCACCGCTTCCACGTCCATCACGTCGGCTTCCACTCGGCGGCGCAGACGATGCGCCTGGCCGCGCTCGGCGCGCACGCGAGCGTGAACCCGTACTACATCCACGCGCTCTCCGACGACTACTCGCTGCTCGGCCTGGGCCCCGAGCGCGGCGCGCAGCTCGTGCGCTGCGGCTCGATGGCGCGCGCCGGCATGCGCGTGTCGTTCCACTCCGACTTCATGATGGCGCCGCCCGAGCCGCTGCTGCTCGCGTGGTGCGCGGCCAACCGCGTCACGCACTCGGGCCGCGTCGTCTCGCCCACCGAGTGCCTGACGCTGGAGCAGGCGCTGCGCGGCGTCACGATCGACGCCGCGTGGGCGCTCGGGCTCGAGCACGAGATCGGCTCGATCGTCGCGGGCAAGAAGGCGGACTTCGTCGTGCTCGAGGACGACCCGTTCGAGCTCGGCGTCGAGCGGCTCCAGGACGTGCGCGTC
>Ga0268298_10003917_pt1 | contig 14828 bp, 15 predicted proteins | sample WWTPWeurt_MetaG_FD_194462 | JGI IMG/M metagenome (GOLD analysis project Ga0268298, IMG submission 194462) | Activated sludge microbial communities from WWTP in Nijmegen, Gelderland, Netherland - WWTP Weurt | ecosystem: Engineered > WWTP > Aerobic digester > Activated sludge | place... | reverse complement strand
GCCCGAGGGCCCGATCAGACCCACCACCTCGCCGGGTGCGACGACCATGTTGACGTCCTTCAGCGCGTCGACCGCCGTGTCGCCTTTGCCGTAACGCTTGCGCAGGCCTTCGATACGGATGCCGGTGTCGCTCATGTCGTGCGCCTTCATCCGCCGATGGCCGCAGCCGGATCGACCTTCAGCGCCGCGCGGATGGCCAGCGTGCTGGCCAGCGCGCAGATCACCATCACCGCGACCAGCCCGAGCAGCGCGTCGTTAACTTCCAGCAGCACGTACTTCGGGAAGATGGGGGCCCAGAAGGTGGCGGCCACCTTGCCGACGATGAAACCGATCAGGCCCAGGCCGAGCGCCTGCTGCAGGATCATGCCGGCGATGGTGCGGTTGCGCGTGCCGATGAGCTTGAGCACCGCGATCTCGCGGATCTTGCCCAGCGTCATCGTGTAAATGATGAAGGCCACGATGGCCGCGCTGACGATGGCCAGGATGACCAGGAACATGCCGATCTGCTTGGCCGACGTGGCGATCAGCTTGGCGATCAGGATCTCTTCCATCTGCGCGCGCGTGTAGGCCTCCAGGTGTTTCCAGCGCCGGATCGGCTCGGCCACGCTTTCGGCCATGGCTTTGGCATCCCTGCCGGGCTGCACCTGCACCAGCACCGTGTTGACGTTGTGGTTGGCGGCCTGCGAGGCCTGGATCGCCTCCAGCAAGCCAGGTACGCCCGGCCGGTTCAGCGCCGGATTCGCCGCCGTGCGGGCACGGTCGTTCAGGATGGCGTCGTTGTCCTTCAGAAACTGCGCTTCCTGCGCGTCCTTCAGCGGGATGAAGACCATCGGGTCGCCGCCTGAGGACACCATGCGCTGGGTCAGCCCCACCACCGTGTAGTCGTGCCGTCGGATGCTGATGCGCTGGCCCAGCGTGAAGCCGGTGCGCACGTCGACCACGGCTTCGTAGTGGCTGCGCGTGATGTGGCGGCCTGCTACCAGGTAGCCGGGTTCACCGGGCTGTCCGGGCTCGAAGCCGACGATCATGGCGCGCACCTCGCGGCCGACGTTCTGCCCTGGCCCTGCGCCTTCACGCACCTGCATCGTCAGGTAGGTGACGTTGGCGGCGCGCGCCACCCCCGGCAGGCCGAGCACGCTGCGCACCACGTCGTCGCGCAGACTCGACGACTCGGCGTAAGGCCCCTGCGTGTCCTGCTGCACCACCCACAGGTCGGCGCCGCTGTTGTCGAGCAAGGCCCGCGCGTCGTCGACCATGCCGCGGTAGACCCCGGCCATCGTCAGCGTCACGCCGATCAGCAGGCCCAGGCCGATGCCGGTGAGTACGAATTTCCCCCAGGAATGCAGAATGTCGCGTCCGGCCAGGCTGATCATGGTTTGCTGCCGGCAAGCTGGTCGACGACCTTGATGCGGCTGCCGGCGGTGAGCGCCTTCTCGCTGTAGACCACCACCTCGTCACCCGCCTTGATGCCGTCCAGCACCTGCACCTGTCCGTCCAGGCTGGCCGGCCCGACCCGCACCGGCGTGAAGCTGGGCTTGCCGCCTTCGATGCGCCACACGCCGACCTTGTCGGCCTGACGTTGCAGCGCGGGGTTGGGCAACAGCACGGCCTGCGCCGTGGCCGGCAGCGTCAACGTGACCTCGGCCAGTTCGCCGGTGGTGAGGCCCGTAGGCAGGCTGTCCAGCGACACCAGGGCCACGCGTTCTTCGGTGATGCTGTCGCTGGTGGCCTCCACCCGGGCCACCTTGCCTGTCAGGCGCGTCGATGGATTGGAGCGCAGGACGATCGAGGCCGGCAGCCCGGCGACCAGACCGGCGGAGCGGCCCTGGTCCAGCCGCACCCGGATCCACAGCGACGCGGGCTCGATGAGCCGCAGCACGGCCTGACCCGCCACTACGGTGGAACCCGCTTCGGCGTCGCGGCTGATGACCACACCCGAGGCCGGTGCCAGCAGGCGCACGTTGTCGCGCTGCTGTCGCAGGCCCGCACGTTCGGCCGCCAGGCGCTGCGTGTCCTGGCGTGCAGCGGACACGTTCGCGTCGGCGGCGGCCATGGCGGCATCGGCCGAGGCCTGTTCCTGCTGCTTGGCCTCGACGGCGCCGGCGCTCATGAAGTTCTGCGCGCCCAATTCGACATAGCGGCGTGCCGTGATGCCCGCCAGTTCGCTGCGGGCCTGGGCATCCCGACGCTGCGCCTGCACCGCGGCAACGACGCTGGCCGCGCGGGCGATCGAGGCATCCAGGGCCGAAGCGCGTTCATCCAGGTCCACCGGGTCCATCTCGGCCAGCAACTGCCCCGCCTGGACCGTGTCGCCGACATCGACCAGCACCTTGCTGACGCGGCCGGCCGTGGTCGGCCCGATCAGGTAGGCACGGCGTGCCTCGATCGTGCCGATGCCGAACAGCGACGGCGACAAGCTGCCGACGGTGGCCTGGGTCACCGTCACACGGGTGGGTGCCAGAGGCCCGGAGCGCATGACCACATAGCCCAGCGCGGCGATCAGCAACGCCCCCAGCAGACCCAGACCGAGCCGGCGCGACCAGTTCGAGGGAATCTTCATGCTGTCGCCCGGATGCCGCGAAGGTAGATACCGAACACGCCGTCGCCCTGCGCCTTCATCGCTGCGGGTTTGCCCGTCAGCATCGACTGCATCACCAGGCCCTGGACGATGCCGACGAAGAGTGTGGCGGCGGCTTCGAGGTCGACCCCGGCCGGCAACTCGCCCAGCTTCATGCCGACCTTCAGTTGACTCAGCAGAATCTGCCGGTAGGCATGCAGTAACGCCCTGACTTCCTGCTTCACCGGGGAATCTGCCGGCTGCTGCAACTCGTGGAAGATGATCCTTGGGGCACCGGGATGCGCAATCACGAATGCCACATGAGCGCGGAACACCGCTTCGAGAGCAAGCACTCCCGACGTCTCCGCGCGCGCCGCTTCCTCCAACTTCGCCAGCAGTCGCTCACGCACCCATTTCATCGACGCCACCCAGATGGCGTCCTTGGTGGGAAAGTGCTTGAACACGGCGCCCTGGGTGATGCCGATGGCAGCGGCAATGTCGCTGGTGGTGATGGACACCGGGCTCACGGTCCGGGCCAGGTGCAACGCGGCCGCGACGATCTCCGCCTGGCGTTCCTCGGTGGGCAATCTGGTTTGCATGGCAAGTCCCTTTACGGACCGTAGGTAAGTAATTGAGTACTTGCCATGATACACGCATGCGGTGCGCTCCGTCGTCTCTGGACTGGACGCGGCAAAGCTCGGAGTTCGGGTGCGCTCCTGAGTGCGCTCCCGCACAGATGCCCAGGTCTGACTGAGCGCAAGATAGGCGCCCGGGGCTGACCTGCGCCCGTTGACGATGACGATGAGCGGCCCAGTGACTACGACTCCCAACTTCGAGCCTGAGGGGAACTCCGCTCCCGCGTCAAGGCCGGACGAGCAGCCAGCTGAGGACACACCACTGACGAACGCGGAACTGGTGCAGTTGCGTATCCGCGTGATCGCGCTGGAGAACCTGGTCATCGCGCTGCTGGCCGAGGCACCGGATCGACAACTGACCCTCGCGCGAGGCATGGCGACCTACATCTCGCCTCGAGCCGGCTTCACTCCCCACCCGATCACGCTGCGAGCGGCCGACGAGTTGCTGAGCTTGGTCGACCGGGCCGACCGCTACCTCCGCCCATAGCTGCCCCAGTTGCCACCATGCACAGCTTCCACATCTACCGTTACGACCCAGACGCCGACGAGAAGCCCCGAATGCAGGTGATGGAGTTCGAGGTGGGCCGCGCCGACCGCATGTTGCTGGACGTGCTGACGCGCCTGAAGGCCATCGACCCGAGCTTGAGCTTCCGCCGATCCTGCCGCGAAGGAATTTGCGGTTCGGACGCCATGAACATCAACGGCAAGAATGGCCTGGCCTGTCTGACCAACATGCGCTCGCTGCCCAGCACTGTGGTGTTGAAGCCACTGCCCGGCCTGCCCGTGATCCGCGACCTGTTCGTCGACATGACCGGTTTCTTCAAGCAGTACCACTCGATCAAGCCCTGGCTGGTGAACGACGACCTGCCACCCGAGCGCGAGCGACTGCAGTCGCCCGAGGCCCGCGATGAACTCAATGGCCTGTACGAATGCATCCTGTGCGCCTGCTGCACCAGCGCTTGCCCCAGCTTCTGGTGGAACCCCGACAAGTACGTCGGGCCGGCGGGGTTGCTTCAAGCCTACCGTTTCCTGGTGGACAGCCGCGACCAGGCCAGCGGCGAACGACTGGACAACCTGCAGGACCCCTACCGCCTGTTCCGATGTCGAACGATCCTGAACTGCACCGACGTCTGTCCCAAAGGACTGAACCCGGCACTGGCCATCGGGAAGATCAAGGAGATGATGATGCGCCGTGCCGTCTGATCGCATGCTTGGTCAAACGGACCAATCAGACGATTTTTCCGTCTTGGGTGAGGAGGATCCCGGCGCCGGCATGGATGAGTTCTGGTGGGATCAATTGGTGAACCTGCCGCTGCCACCAGCAAGTGCAGCCGCGCCACCTTGCACAGCGCGTGACGCGTAGCGCATGACGGCTAACCCAGCACGGCACCCGCACCGACCCTGGCTCTGCGGTGTGAGTCGGTGCTGATCGGACACACACTCTGGGCCGCATCACTGCCGGGACATGTTGCGACGCTATCCTTGACCCGGTTCAAGGCGGAGCCAGCCGCTCCTGGATAGGCTGCGGGGCATACCCCTACCACGAAGGAACTGGAATGAGCACCGCAGTGAAACTGATCGATGTGCGTACGGTGCCGCCGGCGCAGCGGCACCCACTCATCTTCGGAATCTTCGATGCGCTCGAAACGGGGCAGACGTTGGAGATCGTCAACGATCACGACCCTGTGCCGCTGAACCACCAGTTTCAGCAGACGCGCGACGGTCAGTTCGACTGGCAGTACCTCAAGGCGGGGCCTGACCTATGGCATGTGCGCGTGGCTCGAGTCGCCGACGGTGTGCCCGGCGGCATGACCAGTGGCTGTGGCAGCGGCGGTGGATGTTCCTGCAGCGGCTAGGCGCGGTAGGCCGCGAGTTGTTTGCTGTCGAGGATGCGGATGTCGCGCTTGTCGACGGCGATCAATCCTGCGGCTTCGAGCTCGCGCAACACACGCGAGAAATACTCCGGCGTCAGCGACAGGCGCGAGGCCACGGTCGCCTTGCTGACAGGCAGCGATACCGTTCGCGCCACATCCGCGTGGCTGTCCTCGAGCGCTTGGTCGCGCAGCAGATAGCCGACGACACGCTGCACGCCGCTTTGCAGGGCGTAGGCCTGCACGTCGTGCACCAGGCCGTGCAAGCGGCGCGACAGGCCGGCCAGCATGCGCATGGCGAAGCGGCTGTCCAGTTCCAGTTCGGCTACAACGGCGTCACGATGGACCGACAGCAGCAGTGTGTCGGCAAGCGCCTGGGCGTTGACCATGCAGGGCTTGCCCAAGAACATCAGTGCCTCTGCGAAACTCGCGCCGGGGCTGACGAGTTCGATCACCTTTTCCTGCCCCGCCGGCGAAACCACGAACAGCTTGACCTGCCCGACGACGACGACATGGAAGGCATCGCAAGGCTCGCCGACGCGAAACACCATGTCGCCGCGCTCGAAACGCCGCAGTTGGCAGCCCTGCGCCAGGCGCTCACGTTCGGCGCTGCCTATGTCGGAGAACAAGGGCAGCACCGCCAGAAAGCGGGGAATGTCGAAGTCGCGGGTATCGAGCACGGAGGGATTTTCCACGAAGCGGCAACACCCAACGTCTGATGCAGGCCTTGATCGAACATTACATCACCTTGCGACAGTTGCACGTCGGCTTCGTTACCGCCAGCGGCAGCCTGTTCGCACTGCGGGCTTTCGCCACGCTTGCCGGCGCGCAGTGGCCGCTCTCGCGGCCTGCCCGGGTGGCCAGCTGGGTTGTCGATACCGGTCTTCTGGGCGCCGGCGGCTTGCTCTGGGCCACGCTGCAGATCAACCCGCTCGTGCAGACCTGGCTGGGTACCAAACTGCTGCTGCTGCTGGTCTACATCGGGCTGGGCACGATGGCGCTGCGGCGCGCGCGCACGCCAACTGCGCGGCTCGGCTGGACGCTGGCCGCGCTGGCTTGTTTCGGGTGGATCGTCGGCACGGCCATCGCGCACCACCCGTACGGGCCGTTGCGCTGGCTGGCGAGTTGAATCAGTTTGTCAGCAATGCGCAGCGTCGGGACGCCCGGCATGCAGTGGGCCTTGTGGCCCATCCGGGCCCATGAGAGCAGCCATTGACTGGCGTCAACGCGCGGAGGAAACCGCGGGCAGACAGTGATCAGGCGGTGAAGCGCAACCGCCGGGCCGCAACAACCGAGGCGAAACCAAGCCAAAACGAAGGGGGTTGACCATGCGATCCTGTGCACTCCACACGGTAGCCGTTGCAGTCGCGCCGCTTGCGATGGCCGCGACGGCACTGGCCCAACCCAAGGTGGATCTCGGCAAGCGCGAGTTCGAGGCCAAATGTGCGGCCTGCCACGGTGTCGACGGCAAGGGCAGCGGGCCTTTCGCCGAACAGCTCAAAAGTCGCCTGCCCGATCTGAGGCTGCTGGCGCGCCACAACGGGGGCATCTTCCCGGTCAACCGGACCTACGAGATCATCGAAGGCGCCGGCAAGGGACACGGCACGCGCGCGATGCCGGTCTGGGGCGTGGAATACACGGTGCAGGCCGCGGAAGCACTGCCCGATCTGCCCTACAACCAGGCCGTGTTCGTGCGCACGCGCATCATGGCGCTGCTGGAGTACATGAACCAGCTGCAGGTGAAGTGAGGGCCTTAGCTGTCGGCAGCGGCCGGCGGCGCTGAGCCCGTCGGCGTGAAGGCGTCGGAGAAGCAGTAGTGCTCGGCCAGCCCGTGAGCAATGAAGTCGGGCACGGCAGCCGTCACCATGCGCACCGAGCCGCAGGCGTAGACCTCGTAGCCGTTCAGGTCGGGGTGGTCGGCGAGCAGCGCCTCGTGCACAAAACCGCGCCGGCCGGCCCAGGTGCTGTCTTCACCGGGCTCCGACAGCACCGGCACGAACTCGAAGTTCGCGTGTTCCTGCTGCCAGCGGGTCAGCGTGTCCAGCAGGTACAGGTCGTGCTCGTGGCGGACGCCCCAGTACAGCGCCATCGGCCGGCGCACGCCCTTGCGGAAGGCGTCCTCGAGGATGCTCTTGATGGGCGCGAAGCCGGTGGCGCCGGCCACGAAGAGGATGGGCCGCTGGCTGTCGTGCAGCGTGAAGCGGCCGAGCGGGCCTTCGAAGTCGACGGAGTCGCCGACCTTCATCTGCTCGAAGACGTGGGTGGTGTAGCGGCCGCCGGGTATTCGCCGCACGTGCAGTTCGATCACGTCGCCGGCGGTGGATGGCGGCTGGCCGGGGTCGGCCGGCGCGCTGGCAAAGGAGAAGGCGCGCCGGGCGCCGTCTTCGAGCACGATGTTGATGTACTGCCCGGCCACGAAGGGCAGCTTCTGATCGCCGGGCAGCGTGATGAAGACGCGCATCAGGTCGGGTGACAGGCGCTCCATCGCGCTGACGCGGCCGCGGCGCAGGTGCAGCCCGCCGGCACCTGCGGCACCGGCACCGTCGGCCTCGCCGAGCGTCAGCGTGGGCACACCTTCGACCTCGATCTCCAGGTCTTCCAGCGCCACCGCGCAGCACATCAGCGTCTGGCCGCGTGCACGCATGGCGGTCGTCAGTGCCGCCGCCTGGTAGGGGCCGTGGTCGACGCGGCCGTTGAGCACCGTGCACACGCACACGCCGCAGCCGCCGCAGCGGCAGTCGAAGGGTAGCGCGACGCCGGCGCGCAGGCCGGCTTCCAGCAGCGTCTCACCGGCGCGTGCAGCGAAGCGCACCGGCCCGGGGTGCGCCGTCAGCTGCATCAGCGCCGCGTTGCCGCGCCGCGGCGGCAGCCAGGGCAGCAGCAGCAGCAGCAGCGTGGCGCCGCCCACCACGCCCCACACCACGCCCAGCGGCCAGGCGTAGAGCAGCGGGAAGAGGGCCAGCAGGAACCAGTCGAGCAGCAGCACGGCCGGCGCCGTGTTCAGGTCGGCCGGGCCCTGGCTGGCCACCGGCGTGGCCAGCGCCAGCGCCAGCAGCATCAGCAGCAGCGCCAGCGTGATGGGCCGCGGCGGCTGCGTGCTGGCCTTGGGCACCCGCTGCACGTGCAGCCACATCACCAGCAGCATCACCAGCGGCACGCCGATGTGGATGAACACCAGCAGCGAGAACAGCCGGTTGCTGACGTGCTCGGGCAGGATGAAGTTGCGGCTCAGCGTGCCGCCGAAACCGGGCAGCCAGTCGATCCACTCGAAGCTGGCCTGGGTGACGAACTGGGCCAGGCGGTCCCAGGGCAGCATGTAGCCGTTGACGCCGGCCACGAAGGCCAGCCACACCAGCACCACGCCTGTGACCCACGAGAACCAGCGGAAGCCGCGCAGGCGGTCGAAGGCGAAGTAGCGCAGCGCGTGGATGCTCATCGTCAGCACCAGCGCGTCGGACGCATGCCGGTGCACCGTGCGCAGCACGCCGCCTGCGCCCCACAGAGTCTGCTCCAGCGCCTCCATCGAGCGGTGCGCGCCCTCGACGCTGGTGTCGAAGAAGGCATACAGCACCAGGCCCGTAGCGCCCACCACCCAGAACAGGAAGAAGGTGATCGCGCCCAGGTGGTACAGCGGGTTCAAGCGGTCGCCGAAGGCGCGGTTGAACAGGCCTTCGGCGGCCATGAAGGCCGCGCGCAGGGCACGCTGCATCAGGGCGATCATCGCGTGGCCTTCGCGGTCGGGGTCATCGTGTGGGCGTCATGCACGCGGCCGGGCGCATGGCGCGCATCACCACCACCACGAACAGCAGGCCTCCGGCGATGGCCAGCAGCCCGCCCAGCCCCATCAGCCCCATGCCGGCCACCTCGCCGGGGCTGCGCAGCACCTGTTCTGCGCCGGCCACCTTGCGCTGCACGCCGTAGCCGCCCGACCACACCAGGCCGATGATGTGCAGCATCTGCCCGCCACCATAGAGCCAGGGCTGCAGCACGGCTGCACGGCCCGCCGGTGCGCGGTAGTCCAGCTGCGGCAGCAGGTGGTAGACGACGCCCATCAGCGCCAGCGTCACGCCGACGATGCAGCCGTGGTAGTGCGCCGGAATCTTGACGTTGTTGCCCTGGATGGCCAGGCCGATGACGCCCCCGGCGACGAAGAGCAGCATCGACGCCAGCAGCGCAGAACGCAGCGGGCGCTGCGTGTCCGCCAGCGCAGGCCCGACACGCCGAGCCGCCATCGCCAGCAACACCGCCAGCGCCAGCGGCGCGATGGCCAGGCCGCCGCCGAAACGCATGCCCCAGGTGTGCATGTCGCGGTGCTCGACCGTGCTTACCTCGTGCATCAGGTAGGCCAGCGGGGTGCCGAAGACACCGATGAGCGCTACCAAGAACAGCAGCAGCACGATGCGCGGGCTCAAGGGGATGCGGCCGCCGCAGGCCTGCGCCAGGGCCAGCCAGGCCACCAGCATCAGCAGCGTCCAGGTGAACTGCAGTGCGTGACCACCGCCCCAGAAGAGGATTTCGTAGTAGGCCTTGGCCGGCAGGCTGGTCGGCACGACGGCCAGCGACCAGGCGAAGGCGACCAGGGCCACCGCCGCGGCCACGGCGCTGGCGTGCAGGCCGAAGCGCAGCGCGCCGGCGCCGTCCACGGCCGGGCCCACCGGCAGCGCACGGGCCAGGCTCAGCAACACCAGCAGCATTGCGCCGAGCCCGAACACAGCCACCGCGCCGCGGAAAGCGGCGTTGTCCAGCATAGGGATGTAGTTCGCCATCACCGCCGGCCCGCCGCCGACGAAGGCCGCGAGCGCCATGCCCAACGCACCGGCGCCGCACAGCAGCAGGGGCAGGCGGTTCAGCGCCGCGCCCGTGGCGGAGCTCGCGGGCCGCGCGTTCAGGCTCCACAGCATGCCGGCGATGGCCACGAACCAGACCAGCACCGACAGGTCGACATGCACCACCAGCGCGACGCGAAAGAAGTCGCCCGCCGGCAGCCAGGCGTTGATGCCCGGCGTGCGTGCCAGCACCAGCAGCACCGAGAACAGGCCCGACCCGATCAGTGCGGCCAGTGCCAGCCACAGCCAGGCGCGCGCCAGGCGGCGCTGGCCGGTGGCCACCAGGGGCAGGGTGTAGTCGGCGGGGCTGGACGCGGTGACGGTGCCTGTACCCGGGCCCGGATCGTCCGTACGTTGCGGCCGCCGGCGGCCGCCGGCGTTGGGGGTCGTGAGGGTGTTCATTGCAGCGTGATGCCGCCTTTCGCAGCGTCGAAGTCGATGACCAGCACCTGGCCCGGCACCAGCGTCACACGCGCGTCGCGGCGGTAGGCGGCGTCGCGTGCCCGCACGTCATCGGACAGCCGCACGGCGATCTGGTGCACGCCCGCGGGCACCACCAGCCGCTCGTAGACTGCGGCTGCGCCGTCCTTGGCGATGCCGGTGGGTGGGGCCACGCGCTGCAGCACGGTGCGGCCGTCCAGGTCGACCTGCACCGTCACCGGCGAACGTTCGCGCGGGCAGCTCTTCGGCTCGCGCATGTTCGGCGGCAGGCGGGCCAGTTCCTCGGCGCTCAGCATGCGGCAGTCGCCCACCGGCTTGCCCACGCGCGTGAAGCTGAGCTTGATCAGCGCCTCGTCGGCCTGCAGGTGCCGGTAGTGCGGCCATTGCGAGAACACGCCGATGGTCAAGGCGAACAGCCCGTACAGCAGCAGCTGCCCGAGCCAGGCGCGCGGGCCCAGCCGGGTCGGGTTTCGGGCGGGGGTGTCAGGCATGGTGCAGGCGCAAAACGGGGTCCGGGTCGGGGGCCAGCGTCTGCACACGCTGGCGCAGGCGTTCCAGGCCGGTGGCCAGCTGGTCTTCGTCGCCGGGGCCGGCGACCACCACTTCCAGCCGCTGCGCGGCCACGCCGGCACGCAGGTGCGGTTCGCGCTCGCCGGCCAGGCGTTCGGCCGTCCAGCGCTCGCCGAGGCGGAACTCGCAGCCGCCCTCGCGGCAGGCCGCCACCAGCACGCCGGCGGCGCCGTCGCGCAAGGCGTATTCGACGAAGGACGGCGGCAGCTGGCCGGCGCACAGCAGGCTGAAGGGCGTGACGTCGGATGCCGTCAGGCTGCTGCAACGCGCACCGTGGTCGCAGCCGAAGAGCACCAGGGGCCGGGCGGTTTGAGATGTGCTCACGGCCTCTTGCAGGCGCTGGCGCAGCGTATTCACGGTGAGCTGTGGCATGTCGATGCCGGTGACGAGCTGTGCCGTGCTGCGGAAGGGTGTCGACGAAGGGCAGGCGCCGGCGCAGATGCCGCAGCCGGCACACAGGTTGCCGTCCACCTGCGCCAGCGTGCGGCCGATGCGTTGGTTGGGGTGCGGCACCATCGTGATGGCGGCGTAGGGGCAGTCGACGAAGCAGCGCTTGCAGCCGTTGCAGTTGTCGGCGTCGACCACCGCCACGGCCGGGCGTGCCGGCTGCGGCAGGAAGGGCAGCGCGAAGAGCAGCGCGGCGCCAGCGCCGACCACGGCCCAGACGAAGGCCGGCGAGGTGGCATCGACCAGCGGATGCACGAAGAGCAGGATCCAGTCGAGCCGCAGCTGCTCGGGCACGCGGGCCAGCGTGGCCGGCGCATGGCTGGCCACGGGGCTGGCCAGCGCCAGGACGGCCAACGTGGCCAGCAGCCCCAGCGCCAGCGGGCGCGGCGGCAGCACGGCGGCGCGCGTGATGCGCTGAATGTGGAACCACAGCCCGAACAGCATCAGCAGCGGCGCGCCGATGTGCACGAACACGAAGAGCGAGAACAGGCGGTCGCTCACCGCGCCTTCGACGAGGAAGTTGCGTGCCAGCGGCGCCGCCAGCAGCGGCAACGCGTCCAGCCACTCGGCGGTGGCGATGGCCGAGTACTGGCCCAGCTGGTCCCAGTTGATCCAGAAGCCGCCGATGGCACTGACGAAGACGAAGCCGATCAGCGGCACGCCGGTCAGCCAGTGGAAACGCCGGAAGCCCCGTGCGTGCCCGTGCAGCCATTCGCGCAGCAGGTGCAGGGCGGTCGCGATCACCAGCACGTCGGCGGCATAACGGTGCAGACCGCGCAGCAGCCGGCCCAGGCCGAAGGGCAGACGCGACAACTCTTCGATGGAGCGCCAGGCCCCGGTCACCGAGGTGTCGAACACGATGAACAGCACCACGCCGCTGGTCGCCAGCAACCAGAAGGCCATGAAGCCGATGGCGCCCAGGTGACGCAGCGGGTTCAGGCGCGAGCCGAAGGCGGCATCGAAGACGCCTTCGACGGCGCGCCAGGCGGTCAGGCCGTGCTGCCGGAGGCCCGTGGGCGGGGTGTGCATGAACGTCGGCGCGCACGCCGCTGGTCGCGCCATTCGATGAGCAGGTAGATCGCCACGCTGAAGAAGAACAGCGCGCCACCGATGATCTCGAAGATCAGCTTGTAGTCGTAGCGGTACTCGCCGGTTTCGGGGTCGTAGACGGTGCACAGGATGCGCACGCGTTCGACCACGGCTGCCAGCGTCGAGGTCGCTGCGGGCGGTGTGCCCAGCAGCAGCTGGCGCAGCGGTTCACCCAGCTGGTCGGCGCGCAGCCGGTCGCCGAAGACCTGCGCATGGATACGCCCCGCGGCGTCCACCACGGTCACACCCAGCACGTGGTCGAATCCCGCCGGCGTAGCCACGTAGCTGAAGCCGAAGGTGTTGGTGAGCTGGGCCAAGACGTCGCGCGACGGGCTCAGGAACTCCCAATTGCCGTGCTCGATGAGGTGCTGGCGGGCAAACGAGCGCATCGCCTCGGGGCTGTCGAAGGGCTGGTTGAAGCCGATGCTGACGATGTTGAACTGGTGTTCACCGAGCGTGCGCTCCAGGCCCTGCACGGCCTGCAGCAGCGCACGCGTCTGCGTCGGGCAGATCTGGAAGCAGCCGGTGTAGATGAAGCTCACCAGCAGCGGCTTGCCGCGGTAGTCGGACAGCTTGACGGAACGGCCCTGGCGGTCGAGCAGCACCAGGTCGGGCATCGGTCTGCCGATGGCGGCTCGCGCAGCACGCAGCGCGGCCGCTTCGTTCAGCGTGGGCAGGGCGCCGAGGGCGCGCGGGGCGGCTTCGGTGCTTTCGACGCGTGGGGCTGCCGGCTTTGCGGCCGTGTCGACGGCCCAGCCGGCGAAAGGCAGGCCGAGGGCCAGCGCCGCGATGGCGCAGTTGCGCCGGATCAGGCGGCGACCGTGGCCCGCGAAGAGTGGCGCGGTGCGCGTTCTGGGGCCATCAGCGCAAAGCAGCATCGATGACCACCGCCGCCAACAGTGCACTGAGCTGCACCATGGACGCAAAAAACGCCGCCATCGCCGTGCGGCGGTCGGGCTGGCGCACCAGCGCATGGGTCTTGCGCAGGAAGTGCACGCCACCGACCAGAGCGCCCGCGAAGACGATCCAGCCCGCGCCGAAGAACACCGGCAGCAGCGACACCGTCACCAGTGCGAGGGTGCTGGCATGCACGATGCGCGCGGCACGCGCCGCGCCCACCACCACCGGCAGCATGGGCACACCCGCGGCGGCGTACTGCGCTTCGTTGGCGATGGCCAGGCTCCAGAAGTGCGGCGGCGTCCACAGGAAGAGCACCAGCGCCAGCAAGGCGGCCAGCGGGCCGATCTGCGGGTTCACTGCGGCCGCGCCCGCCAGCACCGCGAAGCTGCCGGCCAGGCCACCGATGACGATGTTCCAGGGCGTGCGCCGCTTCAGCCCCAGCGTGTAGACGCCGGCGTAGGTGAGGGCGCCCAGCAGCACGAAGCCGGCGGCCGCGAGGTTGACGAAGACCGCCGACAGGCTGACTGCAAACACCAGCAGCGCCACGATGCCGATCAGCCAAGCCTTGCTGCGCGGCAAGGCGCCGCTGGCAAAGGCCCGCGTGCGCGTGCGCGCCATCAGGCGGTCGCTGTCGGCTTCGACGAACTGGTTGAAGGCGCCCGCGCTGGCCGAGGCCAGCAGCACCGACAGCGCCAGCACCAGGGCCTGCAGCGGCGCCACCGAGCCGTCGGGCACGATGAACAGGCCGCCCAGCGCCGTGGCCATGATGAGCACACTGATGCGCAGCTTGAAGACGCCCAGCACGGTGCGCCAACGCGCCACGGCCGGCGCGTGAGTGCGGGCCGCCGAGGCGGCCCTTGGCAAGACGGCAGGTTGGGCGCTGCGGTTCATGGCGTGTCTCCTGGTGGGTCTGTACTGCTGGAATCAGGCGCGGGAGTGAAAGCCGCTGCGGCTCAACTCAGGCCCCACAGGGTCGAGAGGTACTTCCAGTTGATGAAGTAGTACAGGACGAAGGCCAGCAGGAAGACCATCGCCAGCGTGAAGGTGCCTGGCGCCGCAAAACCCATCGAGCCATAGCTCTGCGCGACGACAGAGGGCGACGCGCGGCCGACGGGCGTGAACTTGCCACTGGTGGCACCCGCTTCGAGCTTGCGGCCCCACAGCAGCGAACCCACCGTGATGTAGATGTAGATCGCGCCGCCGGTGATGGCCGCGATGCCGGCCACGCCCACCAGCGCCATCATCAGGTAGGCCGCACCCGGCCATTCATAGGCCAGTGCGGCGCCCTGGAAGGCCATGTCCCAGTGGCGGCGTGACACCCCCAGCGTGCCGGCGCCCATCATCACCAGGCAGAAGAAGTACATCGAGAAGCCGAACAGGTAGGGCTGCCACTTCGCCAGCACCGGGTTGATCATCTCGCGCCTGAACAGCACCGGGATCAGGTAGTAGGTCAGCGCCATGAAGGTGAGCGTGGTGCCCACCACCACCGTGG
>Ga0268298_10003916_pt1 | contig 14828 bp, 11 predicted proteins | sample WWTPWeurt_MetaG_FD_194462 | JGI IMG/M metagenome (GOLD analysis project Ga0268298, IMG submission 194462) | Activated sludge microbial communities from WWTP in Nijmegen, Gelderland, Netherland - WWTP Weurt | ecosystem: Engineered > WWTP > Aerobic digester > Activated sludge | place... | reverse complement strand
TTTGTCCGGAAGTTTATTCCCTCCAGGATGACGTAAAAAAGTTTACAAACAGATATCTGATAGGTGGTTTGAGCTCAATCAATCCAAAAGGTTTAATGACAGTAGACGCTGCTAGAAATTTCATTACCTCAGATGTTATGAATAAAAAGAAGTTTGAAAAGATGAAATCTAAAGTAGGTGTAGTTTCTGATATCAATGGCTATATCGGCGAATACCACGTTGAAATCGATACGCTCACTGAAATCACTCTTCAAGGTGCTATGCTTCCTCAATTTGGAGAAGAGCCGGAGTTGTTAGCTAAAATAGGCAAACTTCCGATAGGTCAAGTATCTGAACCATTGGAGGGGAAAAACGGACTTTATGTATTTAAAGTAATTGATAAAAAAGATGCGGGCCCAATCAATAATCTGGATGCATTCAGAAGATTTTATAAGCATCCCGCTGTAAATACATCAATGACATATATGATGATTGCACTGAAAAAGAAATATAGCATCAACGACAATCGTTTTAAATTTTATTGATCTACAAGATTCATTTATAATAAAAAACCGGAGATCAATATTTCCGGTTTTTTTATTTTAAGACTATTGAAAAATAGATATGAACCGAAAATATATCATGCTCGTTGTGGAAAAGATGGCACACAAATGTAGAAGAATAAAATCTGACCCATTTAATTTGTAAAGCTCACAATGATCATTCAAATAAATTCATCTCAACCTCCTCACGGTACTTTATTTTTCAAACGGCCCTCCAAGAGCATTGCACAAAGAGCACTTGCATGTGCAGTACTTGCACAAGGTAATAGCCAAATTATCGGTGCCGGAAATTCTGCAGATGTATTGACTGCAATCAACATCTGTCGATCTTTGGGCTCAAAAGTTCATTTAGAAGAGGAAAAACTTATTGTAGAGCCAAACAAAAATGAACGTCTCTATCAACAATTAAACTGCAGAGAATCCGGATTGTGTCTGAGAATGTTCTCTCCGATCGCAGCACTTTCCTCATCAAAAACAAGTATTTTTTGTGATCGTACATTGGCAGCCAGACCACATAATTTTTTGCAAATAATGATGCGTGATTGTGGGGTACAGTTTCTATCAAGAGATGATCAATGGCCACTTGAATTTAAAGGTCCATTACACAGGAAACATATTGAAGTTGACGCCTCGATCAGTTCGCAACACGTTACTGGGCTTATATTTGCCTTTTCTTCCATTGAAAGCCAAACTGAAACAAGCATTCTCCTTATAGATCCGGTTAGTATACCCTATATTGACCTCAGCTTGGATATTCTGAAAAATTTCGGAATCCATGTAGTTAGAAATGGAACTGAAATTATTATTCCTGCTTCCGGAAAAATGCTTGCAAATGTAATTGAAGTAGAACCGGATTGGAGTAGTGCGTCTTGTTTACTTGCAGCCGCTGCCATCTCGGGAAATGTAAAATTAATGGGATTAAAGGCGCTTTCTAAGCAGGCTGATGCAGCAATACTGAAAGCATTGGAGGTATTTGGCGCGGGTATTGAGATGGATACTATTATTCCGGCAGTCCGAGTTTTTAAGAAAGAATGCAAACCAATAGAATTTGATGCCTCAGATTGTCCTGATCTTTTTCCTGCTTTGGTAGCAATGTGTTCCGTTGCCAATGGAAAATCCACTCTACACGGCGCAAACCGATTACACCACAAAGAGTCTAATCGCGCACTTGCATTGCAAGAAGAATTTCTAAAGTTTGGAGTTAAAATTCTCATCAGTGACAACACATTAGAGGTTTATGGAAATGAAAACTTGCTCAATCCAGGCATTATTGATACTCATCAAGATCATAGAATAGCCATGGCATGTAGCGCTGCTGCTTTTAGATCGAAAGGTCAGGTGGAAATCCACCATGCTGAAGTGGTTGACAAATCATATCCTGAATTTTTCCTAGACTTGCAACTGCTTGGGGCTGATATTCGTTCATTAGGAGGATTATGAACCAGATTGGACAACAGTTTCGACTTTCCATATTCGGCGAATCTCACGGACCAAAAGTCGGTGTGAGTATCGATGGCATCCCTCCTGGAATTGCTTTAGATGTTGACGATTTCTCCAATGATTTGCAACGTCGTCGCACAGGTGGTACAGGCACCAGTACTAGACTTGAAAGCGATCAACCTGAAATCATATCCGGCCATTTTAATGGATTTACAACAGGAGCCCCTCTGACAATAATTTTTACAAATGAAAGTCAAAAATCAACAGACTACTCTTTTGTCAAAAACTCGCCCAGACCCGGACATGCTGACTTCGTGGCGGATCGTAAATATAGAGGGTTTGAAGACTATCGCGGAGGAGGTCATTTTTCAGGACGCCTTACTTTATGTCTTGTAGCCTCGGGAGTAATTGCAAAAAAAATTTTATCCTCCTGTCATTTCTCAGCCAAGGTAATTGAAATTGGTGGCAATACAGATACCGAAGAAGGACTGCAAAAAGCCATTTTGAAACAAGATACTGTTGGAGGATTGATAAGTTGTGAAATTACTGGTGTTCCAATAGGTCTTGGTGAACCTTTTTTTGATAGCCTGGAATCTAAAATAGCCCATCTTGCATTCGCAGTCCCTGCTGTAAAAGGTATAGAATTCGGCTCCGGATTTTCTGCAAGTAGAATGTATGGTTCCGAACATAATGATGCACTACTTGATAAAGACGGTTTCACTGCTACTAATAATTCAGGTGGAATCAACGGTGGAATATCAAATGGCAATCCTATTACCTTTCGCGTAGCAATAAAACCTGCCTCGAGCACTCCCAAAGAACAATTCAGTTTTAATAAGCAATTGAATGCCCCTGCTCAAATCACAGTAACAGGTAGGCATGACTTGTGCATCGCCTTAAGAGCGCCAGTTGTAATGGAAGCGATAGCTGCAATCGCCATTGCGGATGCTTTTCTATGCAATAATTCATTTCATGTCTAAGTAGGATTGTAATTGATTTACCCTGACTCAATTCAATAAAATTAATTTTTGTGAAACAAGTGCTACTTTGTATTGATCGCATCTTCGGTCATATTCTGTCTCATCAGTATATAAACAATCCAGGAAAAAAATAAGAAATATGCTACACCCATCTGAGTTTCAAGAGTAGACTCTACCATGCAGGTAGCCCATAGCATTGCCAAGATGGAGACGGCTAATGGCGAATGATTACTGATTGACTTTTGTACGTATACCACAAGAACATAAATTAGTGAAGTTATTGCCAGTATTCCGCAAAAAGCCCATGAGAAAATAAACTGATTATGAGGTAACAAAACCTTGTCAATTCCAAAACACTCTAAATAAGTCTGTGCAGTCACATCATACAAATCACCAATACCCGAACCCGTGATCGGCTGATGCTTGATCATCTCCCAACCCACCTTCATGGATACCCATCTTTCAAGATCCGAGTAAAGCGCCCAATTAGCACCTGATTTCCATACTTGATATTGCCAGAGCATATAACTCCATTTTTGTTGGATAGCCGGAATAAACCTAATGCTCGAATATAAAAGGGCTGTACCAAGTGTAAGAAAACTTGCTACATGTAAATACTTTTTCCGGCTGATGAAAAGTAAAGAAAAATAAACAATAAATGAAATATAAAACGCACCTACCGCACTTTTTACAGCAAGAATATGAATGATAATTGACAACACGAGAAACAATAACAGATTCCATACTTTTCTTAACCCTTTCTGTTGGATCTTATTGGTCCTGTACACATCGAAAAAAAATAATGCGAAACCAACTAACATTAAACTGAATCGAATATGTGAAATTGGAGTTTTAATTGCCTTTCCACGAGCCAGCTCAGATTGATAAAATGAAAAATTACTGAAATATTCATACAAAGAAATACTGCCAAAAATGACCAGACTGATAGCTCCGGTACATAATATTGCGTAAAGTTGCCTAAATGTTATTTTTTTAAAGCTTAACCATACCAAAGGCATAAATAAAAATGGAAGTTTCATTCTGGAAAACCAGATCCACTTTTCTAAGTTATCAGACCATAAACCTGAAATAAAAACACTGAAAAAAATAAACCATAAACCCAATAGTTCAGGATGATCAATAATTTCTTTGATTTCATTCCTCAGATTAGGTTTCAAGTGTATGTATGGAAAAGTATTTACAATTGAAAAAACGGCTGTAGCTGCAAGCATTATCGTAGAAACAGACACTAAAAAATTTGACCAACACAATCCAAAAGCCAATAAATGCATGCTCCCCAGAAACATACACTGTCTACAGCTCAATCCTTCACCAGGACCACAATTTACAATCGATCTAAACTTTGAGAATGCAGTCAAAAGCCAATTTCTTTTAGTAATAATGGAGGTTTAGCCGAAATATACAATGTATTAGTAAACGCTAGGTGAATATGATCCATTATATAGGTCACCATAATAAACTGATACAAGTTAGATTATCTTCTTATGAGATTTATCTTTATGCCTGATATCAATCCACCAAAGTGAGAGTATTGATTTGTCCGCAACATTGGGGTCTGGGCCACTTGACTAGAAGTATTCCTGTTATCAGGTACTTTATAAATAGTGGACATGAGGTGTTGCTTGCATCATCCGGTGCAGGAGTGGATTTCTTGCGTTCAGAATTTCCTGAAATTGAGGTTTTTGAATTACCTGATTATAAAATAAATTACCCTTCGTCCAATATGTATTTAAACATGTTGACGCAATTGGGAAAAATGCATCTTTCAATTTGGAAAGAACACATCAAAATTCGTGAACTCGTTAGGTTGCTCAAAATAGAGCTTCTTATTTCAGACACAAGGTTTGGAGCTTTTCACGGTAAAATTCCGTCAGTCATGATTGCTCACCATTTACATATACCATTGAGTATCAAGTCATTCAGTTGGTTTAGTGATACTTGGTTGAAACTATTTTATAACAAATTTGATCGACTCTGGGTACCTGACAGGGCTGGAAGCGATAATATTTCCGGTATATTGGCTCACAATTTTAAATCCGCCAAAAAAATTTTCTTAGGCAATATTAGTCGCTTTCAAAAATTGGAGCTCAGCAAAAGGTATGACATTTGTTTTGTGCTTTCGGGACCGGAACCCCAAAGAACTATTTTGGAAGAAAAGATACTGGATTATCGCCCTAAACTTTCTCACCTTAAATGTTTACTGATAAGGGGCAAGAAAGAAATTCATCACATCATTTCTGACGAGTCTTTTCAGATTGTTGATATTCTTTATTCCCCAGAACTCAATAAGGCCATGTGTGCATCGGACATGATCGTAAGCAGATCGGGATATACAACACTGTTGGACTTGAGCATCATTTGCAAAAAAGCATTTTTAATACCTACTCCAGGGCAATTTGAGCAAGAATATCTGGCACAAGATCTGAAAGACAGAGGCATTTATTATACAATCGACCAAAAAAACATAGACTTTGAAAGAGACTTGGTAGAAGCAAATGATGGTTACACCGGGTTTTTACCCAGGAATCAAAAAAATGAAAGTCTTGATGAAATATTAGATCGAGAAATAGAATTCCTTTTTCCTCAATCCAAATCTTAATATTCCTATGATGCGCGGGTTATTTCTTGTATTTATCAATAGCTGCCCTGATTTTTTCTTTTCTATTGTCCGGGTCAGGATGTGTTGAAGTAAACTCATCTTGGCTGGAGCCTCCAGAGGCTTGTTTGAGAATTTCCATAACATCAATCATGGCTTCAGGGTTGTATTTACTATCTAGCATAAATTTTACTCCCAATTCGTCAGACTGTAATTCCTGATCTCTCCCGTATTTGAGTCCTATCAATGCAGCTGCTTGTTGAGCCATTTGTGCAGCACCATAATCACCCAGAGCTATCCCTACAGCATTGGCAAGTCCACTTAGCAAGCCTTCTTTGGACATCCGCTCACCTGAATGTCGACCGATTACGTGACCTATCTCATGCCCTAATACACCTGCAAGTTGATCCTCGTTCTGCAGTCTAGCCAACAGTGCACGGGTTATAAAAACTTGTCCCCCTGGCAGAGCAAAAGCGTTGACAGTCTCCTGGTCTGCAAGCAAATGAAAATCATACTGATAAGGCGTTTTGGCAGCTACAGAATTTTGAACCAGCTTTTTACCAACAGTTTTGACTAGATTCTGGCCTCTTTGATCAGGATCCAGACCTCCATATTGCTGTACCATCATTGGTAGAGATTGCAATCCCATAGCGATTTCTTGCTCAGGAGTGAGACTCACATGCTGTTCTATACCCAAATATTCATTATATGATTTGGTATTGCAATACTGGAAGTAAGAAAACCCAAATATTACCAAACCGATGATCAAGGGAGCACCTAATCTGGAAACCAAGCCTCTGGTACCCGGATTACCATAATTTCCTTGAGGATAGCCACTTCGTCCAAACATTGTTTTCGTTTTTGCTTATAAAATAATTCAAAAATTTATAACCTATTTTTGTATTCAATTAGTTCCCGGTAAAAACAGGAGCTCGTTTTTCAAGAAATGCAGCAACGCCTTCCTTAAAATCTGAGCTGGCACCCGCTTGGAGCTGCAGTTCCAATTCGGTATTCAACTGGGCCTCCAAATTATTATCCTGTGAAAGTAATAAAGCTTTCTTTGTTAATGCAAGTGCTTTTGTTGGCATCACAGCTAGTTTCAGAGTAAATTCAAAAGCTGACGCAAAAAACTCTTCGTCCTGGTATAACTTGAAGGCTATACCCAAATTCAATGCATCCCGGCTATCTATTTTCTCCCCGGTCATCATGTAAGCCTTAGCCCTTTGCAGGCCAATCAATCTAGGCAAAAAGAAAGTTCCTGAACAATCTGGAATCAATCCAATTTTTGAAAAAGCTTGTATAAAAGATGCAGAATTGGAGACTAAAACAATATCGCATGCCAAAGCAAGATTTGCTCCTGCTCCAGCTGCTACTCCATTGACAGCTGCAACGACCGGTTTGCTCATCGAACAGATTCTTCTGATGATCGGATTATAATGTTCAGCTAAAATCGTTTCCATGGTCGGGCCATCGACAGCTATTGCTTCTTTTAAATCCTGACCAGCACTAAATCCTCTGCCAATTCCTGTAATCATAACTGCTCTCACATCAATACTTTCCTGGCAGTAATAAAGTGCTTTTTGTAATGAAATTGACATTTCTCTGTTAAAAGAATTGTAAACTTCAGGCCTATTGAGATAGATGATACAAACATTAGATTTTAATTCATATTTGATTCCATTCAGTTCTGTCATGGCAATTTATTTTATTAGTTTAACTTAATAGAATTGATGATATTGATTAAACTTACTGGACTAAACCTACAAGTAAATGTAATTTCTTTAAAATAGTTATGAGAGTCTTGTGACTGATATAAAGTTCTGATATTTGATGAATGAAAAACTGGAAAATTGAACTGCAAATAATTTCTCAATAATCTGAGTTGAATACCGGAAGTAAATGCTGTTTGCTCACTCTTCGGAATGAGATCAGATGAAGGCTTAAAATATCCCAGATCTACATAAGGTCTGATAATCCTTCCCACTTTAGGAAAAGGTAAGTCCATACTTAGATTTACAGCTACTAAGAATGTGTTGGTGTTGCCAAAATTCCCTCGTTGTGCCACTCCATTTGCAACATGAAAACCTCCCTGGAATTCTGCAATTTGTTGTGACCATATACCCTCGGGTGCTGTTCTACCAAAAAAGAAATTTTCATTGGTTGCATCCATATATCCTTGATAAGACAATCCAACAGAACCTCTTGTAAATGAGTGAACTCCACGTGCAGCGATGAATGAGGAATTTCTCTGAGAATTCAAAGGAAAGAAAGAGGTAAAAATTCTGGTTTCAACCCCTCTTCCTTTTTTATAAATCCAATTCTTATAACAGTCAAGATCCAGTCTCAAATATTGCTCTTTATCACTATTAATTATTTTGTAACGTTCATATTGTAAATTTGCTGAAGCGCGCAAGTTTCCTAATCCATGAGTTTTTACAAAAGTATATTTGAGTTGATGAATAACATTATTTACATGATCTGTTATTGGCAACTTTTCACTATAATTCAATACCTGATCTTGAATAAAATGTACCTGATATTTTAACTCTCCATTAGATAAAATGGAATGATCATGAATGAAATTCAAAGCTACAAATGGGCTTAATTGATTATAGTTTAATATTTGCTGATCGGATAGGATTCTCGTGTACGCAAATTGTTTAGCTTTCAATCCAAAATCAATCTTGTATAAAGGCTTTCCAATAATAAATCTTGAATAACTCAGGTTGAGTTTACCGACTAGATGTTTCGTTTCTGTACTATACATCGGTTGCAGAGACCATTTGAATTTTTGCTGGGGCAATACCGGATTTGAAATTAAAGCCCCCAACATCCATTTATTATAGTCATTCCACCCAACAAGAGGAGTAATACCTATTAGATTATACGATGGTTTTTCCATCAAGGGTAGTAATGATAATCGGATTGGATCACATTTTGGAAATAAGCGATTGGGTCGGTATGTATTATTTGAAGGATAGAGATCCGTAGATCTCAACTCTCGATCTAACTCGATTTTTGTCCAATTCCGATTGGGAAAAGGCAACTTCATTTCCCTTTCAAATCCGGGAACCCAATTTTCAAAATAAATACTATCCTTAACCCAAGCTGTGATTTTAATCGGAGCTGCTATTTTGCCATGATTCTTCAAAATGAGTTGACTGCCATCTGCATTTTTTTTCAAAGATCGAATGGCATAATCCGTTTTGTTATCAGATTGTAGAAGACCTTCAAACAACCAAGATAAATCCTCTCCTGCATTCTTTTCCAGTGATGCCTTTAAATCTTCAGGATATGGGTGTTTAAACTTCCATTCATTATAATAATTCTTCATAGCTGAGTCAAACTTCTTCTTACCCCAATACTTTTCTAAATATTCTAAATAGTAGCCTGTATTTGAATAAACATCAATTCCATAATTCCACGAAAAGAAGTTGGCTGAATGCTGATCAGGATGTTGAGAGAGGTGACTTCTTTGGAATACTCTAAATCCCAATTGGTTCTGATCAAGATTGCCCAGATATTTATTCCATTTTCTGGGTAAAAAACCTTCTCTTACTGCATAGAAACTATCCATATATCTGTTCTCATAATATGTATTAATGCCTTCATCCATAAACGGGTGTTCGCGCTCATTGCTACCAAGTATCCCGTAAAACCAGTTATGTCCAACTTCGTGAGTGATGACATTATCCAGTGAAGCATCATCATTAGCTCCACTGATCACCGTGATCATGGGATATTCCATTCCTCCCCCAGCACTTAGTGCTGCTTCAACAGCTGTCGCTTGGGGCCAGGGATAAGTACCAACATTTGCAGAATAAAATTCTACAGCCCGTTTTACATATTCAGCTGATTTTGACCAAAATTTTGGGTTTTCAAAAAAGCCCCACGTTTCAATATTTTTAAATACCTGGACTTGGCAATTTGATTTCTGCACATAAAATCTCTTGGAAGCAAACCAGGCAAAATCATGGACATTCTCAGCAAGGTACCTGATTGTTTTGTATTGTGAGGATGATTCAGGATCTTTATCGTAAAGCTTGGTTTGGTTTGCAATAGCTTGTGAAGATTGTCTCACCTTTTCTTCCAAAAAACGCTTTTCGCTTTCATCTTGAAGTTCACCCGTCGATGCCACGACATAGTTTTCGGGTAAATGTATATTCACATCGAAGTTTCCAAACTCCGAAAAAAACTCTCCCTGGTCCAAATATGGCATAAGATGCCAGCCTTTAGCATCATAAACTGCCGGCTTTGGGTACCATTGGGTGATTTCATATGTATGTCCATTGTGCCCAAGTCGGCTGAAAGTGATAGGAATTTTTACCTGGAACGGAGTTTCGATTCTGATAGTTTGTCCTGGTTTCAATGGCTGATTCAAAATAAGCCAAGCCATGTCAGGATTTTTTGTGTCTATCATAAGTTTCGCTTGTTCCTGATCCACTCTAAAATCCAACTCAGTAATATTTCCCATTTGAGTAATCGGAGCGAAATGATATTTCAGTGATTTCTGCTTGCTCTTTTGCTTTGCAAATGCGGTAGACTTTGTACTGTATGCGTTCGGCCATAGATGAAATCCAATTTTGTCTAAAACATGTGGACTATTATTCGTATATTTGAGTTCTAGTTTTCCATCCAGTTGATGCTTTTTATCATCCAGACTGACACTAATTTTATAATCCGTTCTTTGCTGAAAATAAGATGTTTGAGCTTCGATCAATCCAGCAAAAAACAAAAAGAAAGCAATTACTAATAAACGCATATGATCTATCGATTAAAAGTTTCAAAGGTACGATATTCTAATCAGGCTAAAAAAATGTCTCCTTTCTTTTAGAATGGCGAAAAAAGTGACTTCCGTGAATTTTTTACGTCCACAAGTTGTTAAATTTGAGCGATTGCTCTTTCACATACTTTTATAAAACTTTAGCAATGAGTAAATTTGATGAAAAACTGGACCTGTACACAGCAGAGGCCAAAAAATTAGGAATTTCAGTAGATCCTACATTATTGAAAGCAGTGACCAAAGGTCTTGGTCCGGCTATTTATAGCAATGATTCTTCAATTGTTGCTGGAAGTGACAAATCCGAATTGGATAGGATCAAAACCAACTTTTTAATCAAAAAATTGGGCTTGGCAGACAGCAACGAATTGGATCAAGCAATCGCAGATGCAGTTCAAAAAATGGGTGCCGGAAACAAACAAAAACACAGAGCTATAATTTATTATTTGCTTGTTGAGAAGTTTAAGAAGCAATCCGTATATAATAAATAACAAAAAATTAGAAGCCGATCAATTATCTCTGGTCGGCTTTTTTTTACACCTTATTTTCCCCGAGCCATTTTATGCAATTTCCTGGACTTCATAAGTCAGCACAATTATTTAAACGTGGATTTCAATCCATGGTAGATTTATTTTATCCTCAATACTGCATTTGTTGTGAGGAAAAGTGTCTTCAGAGTAATGAACTATTCTGCGAAAAATGCCAGTACCATGTTCACCCATCGGACATGTTTCAGTATGAAACCAATCCTTTCACGGATCATTTCCAAGGCCGTATACCTCTTGTAGCAGGGTCTGCACTTTTTATTTATACTAAGGGGGGAAGAGTCCAGCAAATGCTGGAAGCTCTCAAGTATAAAAACAAACCAGAAATTGGAATTAAGATAGGCGAAAGATTCGGACAGATATTGCTCAATTCAAAATTTGTCCATGGCATCAATTGCATCATTCCGGTACCTTTGCATAAAAAAAGACAAATATTAAGAGGTTACAATCAAAGCGAAAAGTTTGCGAAAGGCTTGTCCGAGATACTAAATATCCCTGTCCGCACGGACATATTATCAAGAGAAATTGCAACGCACTCCCAAGTTGAAAAACATCGGGCAGAACGCTTTGAAAACATGCAAAGGGTTTTCAGGCTTTTGCCTGCTTCATTGAAGTACGAAGGATCCCATTTTTTGTTAGTCGATGATGTGCTCACTACAGGCGCAACTCTTGAGTCTTGTGCACGTGAATTATTGCAAATCAAGGGCTCAAAAATCAGTATGCTGACCATTGCAATGGGAAAATAAATTTACAGCTAAAGATATATTCTTACTGAATTTGAAAATAAATATAATCGATTCTCAAAAATTCATTCGTACCTAAGGGACTCTACCGGATCCAATGCGGATGCTTTCACAGCCGGATATAGTCCCGCTACGATTCCCACGATCGTACAAACTGCAAATCCTAGTATTATCCAAGCCCACGGAATGATATACGGTCCACCCATCAGTACCGTTACGATGTTGCCCAGTGGAATCGCCAAAGCTACACCCAATACTCCACCAATCAGGCAGATTAATACAGCTTCGATCAAAAATTGAATCAGAATATTTCGTCGTGTTGCGCCTAATGCCTTAATGATGCCTATTTCCTTTGTGCGCTCTGTTACAGAAACCAGCATGATATTCATCAATCCAATTGCTGCTCCCAGCAGTGTCATCAAACCAATTGCTATTGCAGCTGCTCTAAGTTTTGTGGTATTTTCTTTTAGAAACTCTATTATTCCATCACTTTTCCTGATTTCGAAGTCGTTTTCTTCAAATGATTTCAATCCTCGAACTATCCTCATAACCCCAGTAGCTGAAGAAATGACTGCTTCCATCCGTACTGCGTCGTCTACTTTCACGCTGATATCGTAGTCCAAATCTCCATACATTACTCGCCCATTGACCAGAGGAATCAGTATCCTTCTGTCGGCACCTTCATTCATACTTGCGCCTTTTGATTTAAGTACACCTACGACTTGATATTTCTGGTCGTTGACTGAAATAGATTTGAGTAATGCATATTCGGGTTTATCTTTAAATAGTTTCTTGACCAATTCCATCCCAATTATGGCTTTGGCTGATCCTGATTCTTGTTCTTGTGGAGAAAAAGATCTGCCATACTCAATTTCATACCCTGCAACTTTGAAATAGTTATCATCAATTGCCCTAACTCTAACTGTAGGATTGGTTTTTTCAGATCCAAACTTGATTGTGGCATTATTAGTGCACCCAACTGAAAGACTTACTAATCCTTGTTCTGTAAATTTCTCTTTAAACGATGTTGCCTGGAAATAATCAATTTGCTCCGACTCTTGACTTTTGCGTCCACCTTGATGGCTTCTCATGTCAGAATTGAGTCTTTGAATATTGAAAGAATTTGCACCCAAATAACTAAAATTGCTGCTCATACTAAAAATGATGCCATCTATTGCGGTAAGGATTCCCACCAGTGCCATTACTCCCAGTGCAATGATTGTAAGGGTAATGGCTGAGCGCAAAAGGTTCGCTCGAATATTACTTAGTGCTATCCTAAATATTTCCAGCTGATTCATAGTTCAAATATAAAGCCCAAATAGTCTGTATAGAATTAATTCGATCAAAGTAACCAACAAGGCTGTCAAAGCAATGGCTTTCCAGACTAACGCAATTGTCTCAAGCTAACATAGTTCGCACATTTCAGATTATTTTCATTTTTGTTTAAATTTTCAACTCCAAAGTATAAACAAAATTTTACTTTTTGGCGTTGATCTAGCAAATTCTTATTTCAAATGAAAGCAACAATAGTAGATGTTCGAACACCACAGGAGTTTCAGGGAGGCCATGTCGCTGGTTCTGTAAATATTCCTCTTCAAGAGATTCATCTCCACCTTGAAAAGCTAAAATCTTTGCCTTCACCAATCATTTTGTGTTGTGCCAGTGGTATACGAAGCCAGCAAGCCACCTCATTCTTGACTAGTAATGGCGTAGATTGCAAAAACGGCGGGTCTTGGCTTGATGTCAATGCTAACTTCTAAAAGCTCAAGGTCACGAGCTTAGCTTTCTTAGGATGTATTTTGGAAATGTAAGTGGTCCCACCTGGGCTCGAACCAGGGACCCTCTGATTATGAGTCAGATGCTCTAACCGACTGAGCTATGGGACCGGATCTGAACAATCCGGCGCAAAAGTATGAAAATCTTATTAATTATCCACGCCAATCATCCGCCGAAGATGATTAAGAGATCTCAGAATGTATTAGGAATTGATTTAAAATAAATCTCCTATCATCTAAAAGCCATGTTACCATTTAAGTTCTTTATGATGGGGTATGTTTTGCAAAAAGAATGTACGAAATTTGCGGATGATGGAAACAAAGCCGGTAACATCTTTACTTATTGATCTTGGGGGAGTATTACTTTCGCTTTATGAATCCCAAACTTCAGATCAATTCAAAAAACTGTTGGACCCTACTAAACTGCAGAATATTGATGAGTTGGTGTTTCATCCTTTTGACCGTGGAGAAATCGGAGAAGAATCTTTTTTTAATAGACTACAGACAAGATCTCTAAAGATTTTTGATGGAGAGCTCTATCGAACAGCCTGGAATGCCATGCTGGGTAGCATGTCCCTTGAAACGATTTCCACGCTTGAAGAACTCAAAAAAAAATACACCTTGATATTAGTCAGCAATACAAACCTCACTCATATCCATTTTGTCAGAAAAAAAATTGCTCAGGAATGTGGACTAGTTGATTTTGACCGCCATTTGTTTCATCACAGTGTATTGTCATTTGAAGTGTTTATGAGAAAACCTGAAAGGAGAATTTTTGAATATACCCTGCAGCATTATAATTTAAATGCAGAAGAATGTTTGTTTATTGATGACAAAATTGAAAATACAACTTCCGCTAGTGCAGTTGGCATTCAAACTCATCATATGAAACTGAATAGTGATTTCACCAGAACTATTCAAGAATTATTGCCCTCAATTTCCTAATGAATAAGATTTATTCGTCAAAAGAAATCACACTACAAAAATTACAACATTACTGTGCGTATCAGGATCGTAGTCAAAAGCAGGTTGAAAAAAAATTGTATGAGCTAAAATGCGGTAGAGAGATAGCCGGCGAAATCACTTTAGAACTTATAAAATCCGGGTATCTGAACGAAGAAAGATTTGCAAGAAGTTTTGTCAGAGGAAAGTTCAGAATCAATCATTGGGGTAAGAAAAAAATAATTCACGAGCTGGAAGTACATGGTATAACTGGAAAATTGGTTCAAATTGCTTTGCAAGAAATATCTGATGAAGAATACGAAAATGAGGCCTTTAAACAAATTATATCTCTAGCTCAGAATTCAAAAGAAATAGATTTTGCAGCAAAACAAAAAATCTTCAGATCATTATATCAAAAAGGATTTGAGTCTGAATTGATAAACTCACTTATGGATCAATACTTC